>MDTA01063732.1_pt1 | contig 29212 bp, 23 predicted proteins | sample 811151 | NCBI WGS metagenome assembly MDTA01 (sample SAMN05326648, study PRJNA326480) | marine metagenome | isolation source: seawater | place: Indian Ocean: South | collected 2010 | reverse complement strand
AATTAAGGTGATAACAGGTAAATTAAATTTTTCAGCTAGCTTCATTACTCTCAATGCTTTTCGATATCCCTCTGGTCGCATCATTCCAAAGTTTCTGAATAGATTTTCTTTGGTATTTCTACCTTTTTGTTGACCAATCCATATTACTTTATAATTTCCAAAAGACCCTAAACCAGCAATAATCGCTGAATCATCTCCAAAATGGCGATCTCCATGTAGTTCAATAAAATTTTCTGAAAAATATTTTATGTAGTCTAGAGAAAATGGACGTCTAGGATGTCTCGCTAGCTGAACCCTTTCCCAACGGGTAAGTTTAGAAAAAATATTTTCCATAAGATTTTTTCTTTCTTGTTTTTTTCCAACTAAAGATTCAATTTCATCTTTAGATATATTCTGGCCCTTAGATTCAAGAGCTTGAATGATATCATCCAAAGGCTTCAAAGGTTTTTCAAACTGTAAATAAAAATATGACATAACTTTTAGTAATAATCTCTATCTAATCTTATCAAACCCAACACTGTAAACAACGTTATTAGAAAGAAAATAAAATTAGCATAAATAAAATTTAAATTTAAACATAAATAGCCTGTCATGCTCATAGTCAAAGAAGTTCCATGCATTAGAAGAACTGCCTGTTGCACAGGTAACCCTACCTTAGTTAGACGATGAAAGGTGTGATCCCGCGAAGCTTGATAAATATTTTTCTTTCTTCTTATTCTAGAAACTATAACTAAAATGAGGTCAAATAATGGAACGTAAAAAAATAAAATTGGAACAAACCAAGTGGAAGATTGATTACCAGTATTAGGATCAAAAACTATAGCGATAGATCCAAGGACAAAACCTAATGTTTGAGCACCTGAGTCTCCTAAAAATATTCTTGCAGGATATGCGTTAAAAAAGTAAAGGCCAATACATCCTCCTAAAAGAATAGAGCATAAGTTTAAAATGGCCGATTGACCAGATATAATGGAGATAAAAAGAAAAAAGACAATCGACAATATGCTCAAGCCGATGGCTAAACCATCAATACTATCTATAAAATTGAAGGCATTTGTTATAGCTACAATCCAAAAAATAGTAAATGAAATATTTAGCCAAAAATCTAACTTTGAGTCGGTATGGTAAAAAAATTCAGGAGAGCTAAAAATATTTATTTGTATACTAAAGCTAATTAAACAGATCGAGGCTAATATTTGACCAAAGAATTTTTTTGTAGGTGATAAATTAAAAAAATCATCAAGCAATCCAAAAACTGAGATTATTGTTCCAGACAAAAGAATACCTAAAATCTTTGGATCTTTCCACAAACCGGTTAAAAGAACCATTATCAGTACTATATCAATTAAAACAATACCTCCAGTTAAGGGTATTGGATTCTTATGTCTTTTATGTTCTGCGCTTCCGGGTATGTCCATCAAACCAATTAAAGGGGCAATTTTTATACTTACCCAACTAAGAACTGTAGATATAAAAATACTAATAAAAGTCAAAAATATCGCATGGTCTAGATTAAGATTTTTAATCATTTATCTACGTACCATTAAATAAATTTCAGAAAAAATGAGCTTACCAATCATAATTGCTAAGTAGAAAATATTGAAAAAAAATCCATAATCTTTACTAAAATGTTTAAAGTAATATATTATGTAAGACCTATGCCATTCAAAAATTGACTTAAAAGGAACTGAATTAGAACCTCCATTTCCTCCTTCGTGTATTACAATAGATTTGGGGTAATAGTAAACTCTCCATCCATTGTTTATAGCTCTATAGCAAAAATCAGAATCTTCTTGGTATGCGAAATATTTTTCATCGAAGTAGCCAATATCTTCTATTACCTTCTGGTCAATTAGCATACACGATCCGGACACACCAGAAACTTCATTGGTGTCATTTACATCCAAATGGTTTAATTGATAACCTGTAAAAATCTTATTATTGGGAAATAATTTCGCTAAGCCTAAGAAATAACTAAAAACAGAAAAGGGTCTTGCTAAGCCTCTTCTACATGAACCTTGAAATGAACCATCTTTATTTAAGACTAATGGACCTACAATACCTGCCTTCTTGTTTTCTTTAATAAAGCATACTAGTTTGAAAACAGAGCCAGGCAATAGTCTTGAATCTGGATTTAAGATAAGTTTATACCTTCCAATACCAATCTTCATAGCCTTATTTATCTCAGTAGTATAACCTTGGTTATGAAAATTGGTTAGTAAGCGAACACTTCTAAAGTTTTTTTTTAACTCAATTTGCGTCCCATCTCGTGAGTTGTTATCAACTACTATAATTTCGTAGGATAATGGCTTAATTCCAGCTTCCAAAGTCTCTAGACATTTTCTAAGCTGCTTAATTGAGTTAAGACTTACTATGCAAACTGAAACATCCATTTTTAATTTAAATAATTCCGAGCATTTTCCAAATTCGAAGCTTCCAAACCATGAAAATTGCTTCATAAACGATATTTTTCGACATTTTAGAATCCCCAATTGTTCTATCAAAAAATATTATAGATTCTTCTTTAATTATAGCTCCCAAGACCCAAGAACGAAAATTCATTTCGATTTGAAAAGAATAACCTTGAGATTCGACTTCTGATAAAGATATTTTTTTTAATAGTGATGTTTTCCATGCTTTAAACCCTCCAGTTCCATCATTAATTGGCATACCAGTAATAATTCGCGAATATAAATTCGCTCCGTAACTAAGCATAAGTCTTCGAATTGGCCAATTGACAACACTAACACCTTCAACATATCTACTGCCAATAACTAAGTCATAATGATCTAAATTTTTTATGAGTCTTGGTACGTCTTTTGGATCATGGGATAAATCAGCATCCATTTGGACTACAAAGTCATATTTTTTTTTTAATGCCCATTTAAAACCCTCTATATACGCTGTTCCTAATCCTTTCTTTTTGGGTCTGCTTTTAAGAAAGAGGTTTGAAAATCGTTTTTGAAGTTCTGTTACTTCCAGACCTGTTTTATCAGGTGAATTATCATCTACAATTAAAAGATGAGCTTTGGAGTTATACCTAAAAACTTTTTCAATAAACACTTTGATATTCTTCTTTTCATTGTATGTAGGCGTTATAATTAAGGTTGTCATTTATCTAAGATTATCTTTTTTAAACACTCATTTATGGATGGCTGATAAATATCTAATACTTTTAATAATTTATGTGATTTTAGTCCTGAATTCAAAGGTCTTGGGGCAATTTGATCTAGTTCTTTTGATAAGATGGGACTAATTAAATTTGTGTCGAGCTTATAACTCCTTGCGATTTTCAATGCAAATTCATAACGACTTAAAAATTCTGCATCACCCCAATGATAAATTCCATTAAGATTGCTTTCAATGCAACTAAAAATAATCTTTGCCATTGACTGAGTCCAAGTGGGATTATTTATCTGGTCATTTACTACTTTTATAGGTTTTTTTCTTCGCAAAGAGTTTACAACCCAATTGAGAAAACTAGCTTTAGATTGTGTGTCATAATCATATAAAACATTAGCTCTCAATACTAAATTTTTAGAACTATGAGACATTACAATTCGCTCTGCCTCTAATTTTGTCGCACCATAAACCGATAATGGTGCAACTCTATCATCTTCAGCATATGGACCTTTTTCTCCATTAAATACATAATCTGTTGAAATCTGAATTATTTTTCCAGGGAAAAAATCACATATATTTTTAACACCTTCAGCATTAATTTCTTGAGCTAGTAAAGGATTTTTTTCGCAACGATCAACATTTGTTAAAGCTGCCAGGTTTATTAGAACATCTGGAGAACATAATTTTATCAAATCTCTAAGATTTATTCTATCTAATATATCCAAGTGCATACCCTTTCTACCAATTGGTATACTTTTTCCAGTCCACAAATACTCTATACTTTCATTTTTGTATTTGAAGAGGGATCTACCTAATTGTCCATATGCACCCGTTACTAATATTTTCATTCTTAATCAGTTTTAAATGTTTTAAGGATCATATCTGCTTGTCTAAAAAAAATTGATTTAGAATTTCCTGGATTGAAGATCAAATAATTTATATGATAAGTTAAATCTTTTTTATTGTCATAAAAAACATAAGATCTAAAGGGACCGCCTTTTGATTCTATTATGTCAACGGTTTCCCAAATCCCTGTAGCCCTCCATGCTAGTGAATTATTAAAATTAGTTTTATTTAGTTTAAACTCATAATTACTAAATTGAATCGTCTTATAATTCATTTTTGGCCATTCCCATAGATAATTTCCCACTAAAAGCTCGTTTTCAGCTAAATTTCCCTTTTTCCACCCTACCCCAATCCATTGGTAGGGCATCTCTTTCCCTAACCAAATAAAATTTGAGTCTGGAACTTTTTTAACAATATCCCAACCCCAAGGTAAATCAAGGCTCCATCCAAAATTATCTAGGAGGGTATCTTTTAAGCTATTGTAATTATTTTCATTGAATAAAAAGCGACTCTGCCTATTGATAAATTGATTATTAAAACTTTTTCTAATAAAATTTCTTTTTTTATTTATAAAGTTTATTAAATGTTTTGGTGAATTTGCATTGATAACCATAAATAATTGATTCTTTGCATGAACATCTTTTGCGAGAATAATTGGATCATCTAACACCATAGATTTTGCTTGATCATTTGGCAATAAATTATTAATCAATTTTACCCCTGGATTGGATGTATCACGATCAATAGCTGCAATAATTAGGTTATTTTGCTTTTTTAATTTAGGATAGGTTTCAGGAGTTGAAAATTTTAAAGTATAAAAAGGTTCTGGTTCAGGAACATATAAAGTGTCATTAAATACCATTTTAAGAAAATGTTCAACATTATCTTTATCTATATTTGAACATATAACTCTTATTTCATTATCTGCGCCAATTGCATCTCTTTTAAAATCGCATCCAAGATTAGTGAAAATAAAATATAAAATAAAGACAAATGCTTTTTTAGTAACCCTCATTATTAATTAGATTGGGCGTTATAACCTTGCGGACCATTTAAGGTGGATCTTTCCACTCTGCCATTTATATGAACTTAAAGAATAATCTACACTTATAATTGTTTTATCATTTACTTGCTTGAAACCAAACCCATAACCATATAAATATTCTTTAATGCTTATAAGTTTATCAGACCCTATATCTATAAAGGTTTTCATCTGCATTGTTCTTTTTTGCTGATTAATTAGCTCAAGTGAAAAAGCATGAAATCTAGGTAACAAAAAAGAGTTTTCATCAAACCCTCTTAATGATGATGAACCCCCTAATTTGAAATATCTAGATTTTGGTATATTACCGTTTAAATAAGTTATGTTGTAAATATTAGTTTGAAACTTTGCAAAAGTATTTTGGATGACATTAAAATATAATTGATATTCAAAATTTGTTTTAAAGTATATTGCTTGTCTTTCTAATCCCCCATCGACCATGAGATTTAAAAACTTGCCATTCGAAGGCAGTAACCTATGATTCCTAGTATCCGATTGTGAGCTGAATGAAACTGCAGCATACTTCCCATCCCTATATCCAGATTCTTTTCCAAAATTGGTCGAAACAAAATTGCCGCTCAAGTAACCTATCTTAGTTTTATTAAAGATTGGTAAAAAAGTATTTAACATAATTCGTCTTTCACTATTCGTAAAAAGTGCATTGTAATTTTCAAAATAATATTGGATTAAAAAACCTAAGTTAAATCCTAAAAAATGTGGGTAAAAGCCTCTTAAATTGATATTTTGTGATAATTGTCCATTTTTTTTCCAAAATATTTCAAATTTTTCAGCATTGTTTGTGAAATTCTCTACACTTAAGTCTATTTCTCCAAATATATCCATTTGACCATTTATTTTTCTCATTCCGACGGATCCAGTAAAAAAACTATTAAAGTCTGTTGTTAAAAGCATTAAAGCTGCTAATTTTTTTTTACCAAATAATTTATATTGAAATTGAGGAGCGTCATTAACGAAGTAATATTTTAAAGTGATATTCTCGCCAGTTAATGTGAATTGCTTTCCAATGTTTAAATTTTTAAATGGTTGAAGTATATGTGCGCTAATTTGATTATTAAGTTGATTATTACTAATAAGAATCAAAGAATCAGCTAACTTGCCTTCATCAATTAATTTATAGTACGACTCATTTTCATCCTTGTCAAATGACATTAAATGATACTCTGAAGAATAGGAACTTTGGTTTTCTAGTAGGGAATCTAAAAATAATCTAATGTAGGCTGAGTCTATGGTTGGAACTTTAATTTCTTTTTCATAAGCAAATAAGGGCACAAATAAAAGGAAGGCAATGCTAAAAATATGCACGAAATTCTCCTTGCATTGTAATTGCATTCTTATATCTAATATTATTAATTGTATTCAAGTTTAAGTTTAGCGATAGAGATTTATTTAATAAAAACTGAACGCTTGTATTTGTGTTTAAACTTTTCCCAAAAGTGTATCCTTTTAATGCCTCCGGTGGTAATGTACTTAATTTCCCATCTTCTTCAACGTTTACAAATGTAACTTCAGTTTGTAATCTACCATTTTGTTTAAAGTAAAAAATCAATTTACTTTTCATACCCCTACCTTTTGCATTAAATATATTTTCATTAACAATCCCTCGATCAAAACCAAGTACAATACCTAAATCAAGATCAATATTACTTTTTAACTTTTTTTGCCAACTAAAATTATTCCATGCGCCATATAACTCCCTTTTTCTATTTGGGTAAGTCTTTGAATCTATAAAAAAGTCATGATAGTCAATGTTGTTTTTAATGGCATTCTTTTCATCAACTTTTAAAATATTTTCAATCCCTACTTCTTTTTCAACGTAAATATTATTGCCCCTCGGGTCATATCCTTCAAGGTCCTTTTTAAAATGAAACCAAATCTTGGCAAGCCTACTATTTAACAAGGTGATCTCATTTCTTGTAAAAAATAATGATTTAGAAATACTGGCGTCAGATATATTAGATTCACCAATTTTATGAAAAGCAAAGTTTTTTCCTCTAAACTCCTGATTATTGTGAGAGCTAATATATAATGAAGGAAAAAAATCATTTTTAGGTAGATCTATCGTAAACCTTTGGGAACCAAGAAATATAGTTTTAGGCTCACGATTTCCAATGTTAATGCTGTATGAAATATGATCACCATTGAGATCAAATATATATGTGTTTAAATCAATATCGTATCTATAATTTCCCAACCCTGGACCTATATATTCATAAATTAAAGTTCGGTTTTGAGTTAAAGTTTCTTCCTTTTTAAAATCAAAATAGCAAGTTATTGGACTCCTTTTATTTCTCCATGATAAAGTAAGGTCTAAAAGTGAATAATTAAAATTTATTTCACTTGATTTTATCCTTTTTTTATAAGTTAAATCTTTTTTCAATCCATTTTTAGAATTTCTACTAAAGTCCACATATCCAACTATATCATTTGAAATAGTGGACCAATTATTATTAATTAGATTTTGTTGATCTATTCGCTTCTCTACTCCAGAGCTGATAAAAGAATCATTTACATTAAACTTTAACCCTATTCCAGCCTTTTGAAACCGGTGATCATAATTACTTTGTTCTGTAGCTAGTAAGATATTTGGAGAAATTATAGGTCCATCTCTTTCAAGATTAAACAATGCTCGATGAAATGTCTTCAATGGGTTGTCAATATACAATATATCGATTAACGAATTATTAAAATTTTTATTAAAAAAGTTTTGAGTAAATCTGTACCTTTCACTAAAGGAGTTTTCATAATTTAATAATGCATATTCTATTGAAGAAATTCCTAATTTTTCTATTATAAAATCAGATTGAAAATAATGCGCGTCGCTGTTCCTTAACAAAATTTGGTCTAAGTTCCATAATCGGGTCTGCATTATTTCTTGCTCTCTGCCTAAAGGCGAATATTGCCTACCACGCCTTTGATTTTTATATACAAGATAAAACTTTAAATAGTCTATGTCTATTGTATCAGAACTTATTTTAATCAAATGAGATAGGGCATTTGTAAACCTTTTACTACCAATAGTATTTTGATTGAACCGTGAACCAGAAATCTGTCCCTCAACATGAAAAACTTCATTTAAGCTTATACTTAAATTTGCTTTACCAAATTGTTGAGCAGTAGGCGATAAAATAGTTCTAAATGGACTGTATAATTCTTTAGTAAGTACTTTTGGTAAATCACCGATGTATCGATAAAACATTTTATTATCATCCCCTATATCTCTTATATAGTTCCCACTAGGATCTAGAATGAACCTTACTTGATATCTAGAAAAATCATCATAGTCTTTTAATGGGTCATATACAAAAATAGAATCAACAAGAACATAATCCCCAGTTGAATCCAATAATGCAGTGCTTTGTGTTACACTTGAATTATCCGAATCTAAGAATATTTTTAGTTTTTCATTTTCGAGATCAATTTGATTGTACTGATCAAACTCATCAAACAATCCGACTGAAAAATGTCCAGAGTTACCTATCTTATTTTCTAGGGTAATGCCCCTGAATCCTTTTTGATAATTAAAATCAGAATATTGGTATTCAACGAATATGTCTGTGTCAAAATCTATTAATCTTCTCGGAGTAAAATATATTTCTGAAGAAGAATAATCAATAGTATAATCATAATTTTGACCTCGCTCTAGTCTATTACCATTTAACCATACTTTTTCCGTTCCTGAAAGAATAGCGATATCTCTTTTCCCATCCTTACCAACTAATTGATAAGGACCTTGATCACCATCTCTACCTTTAAATTCAATAAAGTGGAACTCTCCTTTAGAACTTGCATAAACAGAGGAACCAGACCATCCCCTGAATTGAAACACATTTTTTAATCCTTCTAGCTTTCTGTTAATGGTATAATTGGCATCTGAATGAATATAATCAATGTCACCAGCATCTAATTCAATTTGTGGATGTTGAACATTTAGAAATACTTTATCAAAATCTTTTAACTCTTTAGTATTACCTTCATCTTGTAAAGGAAAATTTTGATCTGTTAGAATACCACTAACCTTGATGTTTTCAAGAATTATTCCATTTAATTGCAATTGGATACCACCTTGTAAATCAGAGGCTGCAAAAGGTGAAATAGAAAGACTTCTAAAAAAACTTCCCGAAGAATAAATTGTTTGATTAGTATAGGAAGAGGTGCTCTTTGAAGTGTCTTTATATATTTCCTTCATAGGAAATAAAGTATCTAGGATAGGAAACTGTTTCCATTTTGGGCCAATAATCAAAGGAATATTCTTATTTAAAAATTCATATTCTATTACTAGCAGGGTATTTTTGGGAATGCCCTCAAGAAAAACTTTGCCCTCTATTGGATATATTTTTTGTGGTTTAATTAATGAATCATTTGACAAAATTCTAACTGTGGATTGAATTATAAAATTATTGGTTAATTGAATGTATTCAGATTCTGATTTATAAGTAATCGAGTCCTTAAATGAAATCGTCATAGAATTCACATACATAGGGAAAGAAAAAACTAGAATTATTACATTTATAAATTTATCTGACATCTAGAACAAGAATTTGCTCTTTTGTCAAGATGGCAATTGATTTATCTAGCGAAGCAACATCTAAAATTGGTGAATTTATTTTGGGCAAAGATACTTTTTCTAAGCTATTAATTGAGATAGCCTCACCTTTTGAATTATAGATAAACCAATCATTATTCACTGGAATCAAAAATAAGGGTTCAATTAATTTTATGGGCATGGATTTTTTTTTCAATCCATTTTGACTAAATCCGTTAAATATACCATCGCATCCTAAAATTCCAACCTCACCATCACTGTTAATTGCAAAATCTTTTATACAATAATTGGAATGAAACTCTTTACGGAAATCTATAAAAGGCTCATTTGAAATATAATTTTTTTCAAAGATAAAAATACCATTATAGGTGTTTGAATAAAGAAACAATCTTCCCCAAGGATCTATATGTGCAATTTCCGGATAAAGGTTAAAATCAATTCTATTTCTGTCTACATAATTTAGGTTAAGGTCTAAAATAATTACTTCGTTCTCAAGTCTGTCCACAACCGAAATACCATTTGGTGAAATACCTGCCCAAATTAATTCACCAAAAACATTGTATCTCTTACCCATACCTTTTGAAAAGTTCAACTTTCCTGAGCTGTTAATTGAAATCAGTTCAGAATTATAACTGTCCAATAAAAGAAAACTATTTCGCAAGAACCAATTAATTCTATCTGGATTAAATTTTAAATTGTTTAGTTCATTTGGAATCTCAATGTACTGTACAATACTTAATTTATTTTCCGCAATTAGGGAGGAACCAATTAATATAATAAAAAAAAATTTAATCAGAATTAATTGCTCCATTTGTTATTGGATACTTAAGAAAATATAATCCTACTATTACCATTATTAATGATATGATTTGCGCCCCAGAAAAAGTATCCAATACATATTTTTGATTTGTTCTTAGAAATTCTATTAGAAATCTTTCAACACCTGCTAAAAATAGATATAAAAAGAATAAATTATCTTTTAAAGTAGGAGCTTTTCTATATCGCCACATTAAAAAAAATAATAAGAAACAAACTATTGCTTCATATAATTGAGTTGGATGTACTGTAACTAATCCAGGTTCGAAATCAGATATATCTATCCAAGGGTATAGATCAGAAAAAATGTTTGTTGTTGTTGGTGGAATACCGTTTGGAAATGACATTGCCCACGGAAGCTTTGACGGAATACCATAATCATCTCCAACAAGAAAACACCCTAATCTTCCAATTGCATAACCCAAAAAAATTAAAGGACCTATAATATTTGCGAAAGTAAGCCATGGTAATGCATTCTTTTTAAGAATGAATGACACACATATTATTGAACCTGTCAAGCCCCCAAGAAATACTAATCCAGCACCGCTAAAAATCATTCCTAAGGGATCATAAGAATCCAAAACTCTATCAATATTTTCAATCAAATAATATATCTTTGCCCCAAGTATACCTCCAAAGGCCGACCAAAAAATTATATCAGAAGCAAGTTTTTCATCATATCCGAGTATTTTTAATTCAGCATTAAGTAAAAAGTAGCAAGAATAAAAAGCCACCACTAACATTAAGCCAAATGAATAAATAGCTAGATGGAATTCAAAACCAAGTATATTAATAATACCGAAATCAATTATTACTGGATACAACTAAATCTCCTTTCAAATAGTAGTCACGACTAAAGAATTGCATTGCTTATCTTTACTTTTAGGTTAAAAGAGGCCATTTTTAATAAAATAAGAACAATTTAAAAACATAATTAAATTTAAAAAATATTCATTTTATTGAGTAGTTATGTGTTTCAACACAATTAAGTCGTATAAGGAATGAGTCCATGCAGCAATTCCAAATCCTCTGAAAAAATAAAGAATACCTAGGTAAATGCCTGCAAAAAAACGTACCATAAAAATATTAAATGAATAAAAATCACCTAATTCCCCTAAAAAATGAAAAAGAGAGAAAAATACTGAAGCTAAAACTATTGAGACAATATTTTTAAAATAGTATTCCCACTGAAACACTAAAGAAAGTATATGATTGAAGAATACTATTAAAATTACTCTAAATAAAATTTCCTCGTAAAGGCCAGCTCCTATTGCTAATGTTACATTTTGAAGAACTTTATAGCCACTGGGTGCCATTAAAATTAAATGCATGTTTGACATTAAAAGGAAGAGTAAATATGACCATAAAATGCTCTCAAATACCATGGACAAAAAGTACTTACTTTTAATTTCATATTCTTTCCATGAATATCGTTGAATAAAATATAATGCTATAAAAACAATAAAGAACAATCCTCCAATCCAAAAGAGCCCACTAATACCTAATGTAGCTAGCAATTGACGCATTAATGCATCAGCACCATTTCTAAGATAGGCAACATCATCATTTATGCACAAAAAAAGTCCTGCTTCATATATTATAAAAAGAGGAAGTGTAAATAAAAAACTGTAAAAAGGTGAACTAGTGTACCTTAAATATATGATAAAATTTAAAATCAATCGTTATCTACCTGAAGAACAGCAAGCAACGCTTCTTGGGGCACTTCGACTTTTCCAATCATCTTCATTCTCTTTTTACCCTTTTTTTGCTTCTCCCATAGTTTTCTTTTTCTTGTTATATCACCTCCGTAACATTTTGCAGTTACGTTTTTTTTTAGTGCGCGCACTGTAGTTCTTGCGATAATTCGATTATTTAAAGCAGCTTGAATTGCCACTTCAAACATTTGCCTTGGAATCAATTCTTTAAGCTTACTACAAAGTGCCACCCCCCTATGGTAGGCGTCATCTGCATGGCAGATTAGAGACAATGCATCAACAGATTCACCGTGAATTAGAATATCAAGTTTCTGTAATTTTGCGTTTGAAAATGACTTGAATTCATAATCAAAAGAAGCATATCCGCTAGAGATTGATTTTAATTTATCATAAAAATCAAAAATAATCTCACCTAATGGTAGTTCATAATGTAATTGAGCTTTTTCGGGGGACAAATAATTTGTGTTGATGTAGACTCCCCTTTTTTTTTGGCAAAGATTCATTATACCACCTATGTATTTTTTTGGGGTCAAAATTTCTGCTTTAACAATTGGTTCAAAAATGTCTTGAATACTTCCTGATTCAGGCATCTTAGCTGGAGTATCTACATTAATTGTCATTCCGGATTTGTTTACGATTTTATAAATGACATTTGGAGTGGTTGTAACCAAATCAAGATTGAATTCCCGCTCTAATCTTTCCTGAATGATTTCCAGATGCAATAATCCTAAAAAACCACATCTAAATCCAAATCCCAAAGCCTCACTTGTTTCTGGAACAAATTCTAAAGAGGCATCATTTAATTTTAATTTTTCTAGTGCTTGTCTCAAATGATCATAATCATCGGTGTCCGCAGGGTAAAGACCGGAAAATACCATGGGCTTTATCTTTTTATAACCGGACAATGGTTCAGTTGCATTTTTCTCTACAGTTGTTATTGTATCACCAGGCTGAATATGTGCCATATCTCTAATGCTTGCAATAATATAACCAACTTCTCCGCTTTTTAACTGTTTTGTTTTGATTTTATCAAGTATGAAATATCCTGTTTCTATAATTTCATATTCTTTATCATGAGCAAAAAATTTAGCTTTCATACCAGCTTTAATTACTCCGTCAAAAACGCGAACATAGGGAATTGCACCGCGGTAATTATCATATGTCGAATCAAATATTAATGCTCGGGGGTTTTTACCCGATCTATCTTTTGGCGGATTGATTCTTTCTATTATAGCTGAAAAGATTTTATCAATTCCCAATCCACTTTTAGCACTTGCGTGAATTATTTCATTTTCTTTACATCCAATGAGCTCTAATACTTGCATTGTAACTTCGGCAACCATAGCGGATGGGAGATCTACTTTGTTTATAACAGGAATGATAGTTAAGTTATTATCAATAGCCAAATAAGCATTTGAAACTGTCTGTGCTTCAACTCCTTGAGCAGCATCTATAAGTAGCAATGCTCCTTCACATGCTGCTAATGATCTGGAAACCTCATAAGAAAAGTCAACATGACCAGGAGTATCAATTAGGTTTAAAATATAGGTAACATTGTCAATGTGAGTGTACTCGAGTCTAATTGGGTGACTTTTGATTGTAATACCTCTTTCTCTTTCAAGTTCCATGCTATCTAGAACTTGATTCTTCATTTCTTTTTCAGAAATTGTTTTTGCTTCCTCAAGTAGCCTATCTGCTAAAGTTGATTTCCCATGATCAATATGCGCGATAATACAGAAGTTTCTTATGTTATTTGAATTCATATTTAAGAGTTTTTGCAGGCGCTTTAGATGAATTTGTTTCGTTGAAATATCTTAGTTTTTGTATTTTTGTTGAGCTCTAAGCAATCTCAAATTTGCTGCTTCAGGTTCTCCGTCTTGCATAAGAGATACAATTCTTAAGGCTTGCATAATTGGAATTTCAACATTGTCAGAATTTGTGTAGAAAGCATCAATATTTAAAGCAACTACTTTAATATTATAACCCACTTCTTTTGCAATGTATTCATCTGCTATGTTGTAAAACCTTTCTATATAATATGGTTCAATCCAATTATCATCATGAATATATTGCTTTTTCACTTCGGATTTATGGTGTGATTTTAATCTTGCTATGGCTCCATATGCACCATTAATAAAAGCTATCTTTTCTTCTATAGTGTAAGCATTCCAAAAATCTGCCGGGCTAGTTTTTGGCTGAGAATATATGCTTTGAGATATTATTGAAATAAAAATTGTATGTTTCAAAAATTTACACATTATAATTATTAACGATTGGATATCGCCTTCCAATGCCAAATGCTTTGGATGTAACTCTTAGACCAATCGGACCCTGCCTTCTTTTGTATTCGCTTCTCTTTATCTTATTATAAATATCATATACTAATTTTTTTTCGAAACCCTCATCAATCAGTACTGAAGGAGACTTATGTCGCTCTATAATATCATCAACAATAGGACTGACAACTGAGTAGTCATATGGGTCTACCTGATTGAGAGATAACTCAGCTGAAGGTGGTTTAATGATTGAGTTAACAGGAATATGATTCTGTATATTTTTATTTATCCACTTGGCTAGCTTATAAACATCATTTTTGCTGAGATCTGCAATTACAGATAAAGCCCCAATCATATCACCATATAATGTACAATAACCGAGAGCAATCTCGGTTTTATTACCTGTGGACAAAACAAGCCAACCGTACATATTGGCTAATGCCATTAATAAATTTCCTCTTACCCTGGATTGAATGTTTTCTTCAGCAATATCTGACCTTTGATTTTTAAAGTTTGGTTTTAAGGTGGTATTAAATGACCTGACCAATGAATGAATTTTAATTACCTGATATTCAATTCCTAGATTGGCCGCTAACTCCTTTGCGTCTCTCAAACTGTGTTTACTAGAAAATTTAGAAGGGAGTGAAAACCCGTAAACATTTTTATTGCCTAGGGCATTTACTGCTATTGATGCTACTAAAGCACTATCAATACCGCCTGATAAACCTATAATGGCTTTTTCAAAATTAGTTTTAGAAAAATAATCTTTTACTCCTAGAGAAAGAGCTTTAAAGATTTCCTCTTCCCTAGATGCTATTGAGTGTTTGATTATTTTGGAAGAATCTAGGTCAATAATTTGCAATTGCTCACCAAACGATTCAGCTTGTGATAGTAAATGTCCTTCTTTAGAAACGGCAAATGAACTGCCATCGAAAATTAATTCATCTTGCCCTCCTACAATATTACAATATACAAATGGCAATCCAATTTTCTTTGCCTTTAAAGATACTAATTGTCTCCGCTCATTTATTTTATTTTCATTGAATGGTGAAGCTGAAATATTAATTATTAACTCAGCTCCCCTCTTTTTTTGCTCAGAACTAACTTTGCATGAATAGTGTTCATCCCATAAATCCTCACAAATCTGGACTCCAACTTTTTTTATTTGTCCTTTAATTGGAATTAATACTATTTTTGGTTCAAGCCCACTAGTGAAAAACCTTTTCTCATCAAAAACATCATAATTGGGAAGTAATATTTTATCATAGTATTCTTGCAATTTATTTTTAAAACAAATAGCGGCAGAATTAAAAACCTTATTACCTTCAGATCTAATACAACCTAAAATAATTGGAATATTTGCAAAAGAAGCAATCTCATTTAGTGCCCTATTATTTCGCTCGATAAATTCTTTATCCCAAATTAAATCCATGGGCGGATAACCGCATAAAGACAGCTCTGGGAATACAATAATATTTGCATTTAATAACTTTGATTTTTCAACATACTCTAAAATTTTAATTTTATTTTTGTCAAAATCTCCTATCGAAGGATTAATCTGGCAAATTGCTAATTTCACTATTTCTCTTTATCTAAGGTTCAAGCCTTGACATTGTTCTTGGAAATGGAATAGTCTCTCTTATGTGCTTTGTACCACAAATCCAAGCTACAGTTCTTTCTAGACCTAATCCAAATCCTGAATGAGGTACAGAGCCATACTTCCTTAAGTCTAAATACCATTTAAATGGTTCTAGTGGTAAATCATGATTCCTAATTCGATCAGTTAAGACTTCTAGATTTTCTTCCCTTTGCCCTCCCCCAATAATTTCACCAAATCCCTCTGGAGCTATAATATCCATACCTAAAGCAAGATCTGGTTCAGTATCATTACGTTTCATGTAAAAAGCTTTTATTTCTGCTGGCCAATTATGAATAATTACTGGCTTTTCGAATTGTTGTGAAATCAGAGTTTCATCAGGGGCACCAAAATCATTTCCGTATTTAAAACTGCTACCATTTTTATTTAAAACCCGAACAGCCTCCTTGTAAGTAAGTCTGGGAAAAGGAGGCACTACACGTTCTAATTTTTTTATATTCCTTTCTAATGTCACTAATTCGTCATAACAATTTTCAAGAACACTTTTGACAATGCCGAGCACTAGTTTCTCAGCCCAATTAATATTTTCTTCTAGCTCTACAAAAGCCATTTCAGGCTCAACCATCCAAAACTCAGTTAAATGTCTACGTGTTTTAGATTTCTCCGCCCGAAAACATGGACCAAAACAATATGTTTTACCGAACGCTGTTGCTCCTGCCTCTTGGTATAATTGACCACTTTGAGTAAGGTAAGCAGTCCGTTCAAAGTATTCAACTTCAAACAGATTAGTAGTTCCCTCTACTGCATTACTGGTAAATATGGGCGAATCAATTAGAACAAAGTCATTTTCATCAAAAAAGTCTCTAATAGATTTGATTACCCTGTGACGAATTTTCATCACCGCATTCTGCCTCTTTGACCTAAGCCATAGATGTCGGTTTGACATTAAAAAATCTGCACCATGTTCTTTAGGACTTATGGGGAAATCATTTAAAACTGAATTTATAATTTTTATTTCAATCACACTAATCTCATATCCTCCAATGGAACGAGGTTCTGCTTTAATATATCCAATTAGAGTTACAGAATCTTCTTTATTCAATGTTTGCTCCATTTCAAAAGTTTCATCAGTAGCTTCTCCTTTAACAACGACTCCTTGAAGGAAACCCGTCCCGTCTCTTAAAATAACAAACCAAATCTTTCCAATGTTTCTAATACTATAGACCCAGCCATTAACCTTTACTTTTTTTCCTACATAATTGCTCAATTTACTAATAGTTGTTTTTTTCACTTCTTAACCTCACCATGTTGTCATAATATCGTTTAAAATATCTTCAGCTATTTTATTTACAGCAACTTTTGCAGCAAAAGATCTAGGCTCTCCAAATTCATTATCATCTTCACTGTCAATTTTACCGTCATTATCATTATCTATTCCATCTGAAGAAATATCTCCACTTAGTCCGTATGAACCAAATCCAGAATAATTTTTTTCAATAATGTTTTTTTCTTTCGTGTTGTCAAACCACTCAATTTTTACGTCTATTTTATATCTGTATTCAGATATTGATTCATTCTTATTGAAACTATAAGGACCGTCAGTTATTTTTTTTACTGTGCCTTTTAAGGTAGAATGGGCTTCCTCTGAATTTTGAATCGATAATATTCCTGATTGATTAAACTGTAGAATAATTGCATCTGTAAGGTCTTCAGATATGGCAAAGTCTGATGTTTGGTTATTTACCAACGGAATTGAAATTGATTTAATATGTGGTGGAATAGAGCCAGCAAGTGAATAAAGTCCACACGAGATCAAAAATATTTGAGAGAGAATAATAATCTTTTTCAAATTAACTGTTTGCCTTTATTTTAGGCTCAAGGCCATACTCATCTATTTTACGATATAATGTTCGTTCACTAACACCTAATGAACGAGCAGTCTTTCTTCTATTATTATTAAAATATTTAAGAGTTCTAGTAATTGCTTCTTTTTCCAATTCTTTTAGAGAGATTTCCCCAATAAGGTGGTTTTGTATAGCGTACCCGACTTCATCTGTAATCTCTAAAATTTTATCAGGTATTGATAGGTCTTTCTCGACAAAGTCACCAATATCTTTTTTCGCAAATGATTCATTTGAAAACTTATTATTTCTTAAAATTATGTTTTGAATTAATTCAGTATCCTGTTTTAGCAAAAATAATTGTCTTAAAATTAAATCAATTTCAGCCTTATTTGTAGATTTGTCCACAATGACTGGCAGCGCAGTATTTGAATTAACACTTGAATAAGATTCTAGAAGTTCCTCTTTTATTATATCGGCATTTATTCTTTCACCTTTACTTAAAACAATAATTTTTTCAATAAAATGTTTTAATTCTCTTACATTACCTGGCCAGTCGTGTTTTTTAAGAATTCGAATTGCATCTGGAGTAAGGCCTCTATATCTTATATCATTTGATCTAGTAAATTCTAAAGCAAACCTTTCGACAAAAGCATTAATATCTTGAGGTCGATTTCTAAGAGGAGGAATTGTTATTGTTACGGTTTTAAGTCTGTAAAAAAGATCTTGCCTAAAATCACCCTTGTTTACCATCAAGTTTAAATCTTTATTGGTTGCGGCAATCAGCCTAACATCGGTTTTTCTACTTTTAACTTCACCGACCCGCATAAATTCACCGTTTTCTAAAACTCTAAGTAGTTTAACCTGAGTTTCAAGAGGTGTTTCACCTATTTCATCCAAAAAAATTGTACCTTTGTTTGCCTCTTCGAAATATCCTTTTCTGTCTTCGCCTGCCCCCGTAAAAGATCCTTTTTTATGACCGAATAACTCTGACTCTATAATACCTTCAGGTATAGCACCGCAGTTTACAATGATTAAAGGCTGGTTGCTTCTTTTGCTTGCCTTATGGATAGATCTTGCGATTATTTCTTTTCCTGAACCTGACTCACCCAAAACCAGTACCGATATATCAACTGGAGCAACTTGCCCAACCATTTCTATAACCTGAGTAATCTCATCAGAATTACCAATAATACCAGACTCTTTTTGAAGCTTTTCTATATTTATCATAATTTTATAAACTAATACTAATACTTTTATGTAAGTATTTTAAATCTTCATATTCATAATGTCGATTCAATTTCTGCAATTTCATCTCTTATTTTAGCTGCCTTTTCAAAATCGAGCTCTTTAGCGAAGGTAGCCATAGCCTTTTTGAGTGAACTCACTAATTCAATCTTGTCTTCTTTTACCAATAATCCTAGCTTATCGATAGAGAAGTTTTCATTATCTTGACTGTCTTTTTGAGAATCTGCAACTGTTGTAGAAAACATTATTTCCTCAACTGATTTCAAAATAGTTTTTGGTTGAATATTATGCTTGACATTAAAATCTTTTTGAAGCTTTCTTCTTTCTTTCGTTGTTGATACTAAATGAGACATAGCTTCCGTCATTTTATCGCCATACAGAATTACCTTTCCCATTTCATTCCTAGCAGCTCTCCCAGCGACCTGTAATAGACTACTTTTTGACCTTAAAAAACCTTCCTTGTCAGCATCCAATACAGCAACTAGACTAACTTCTGGTATATCCAATCCTTCCCTTAGAAGGTTAATTCCAACCAATACATCAAACTTACCTATCCTAAGGTCTCTGATTATTTGAACTCTCTCTAGAGAATTTATTTCAGAATGCAAATAGCGAACGCTAATGTTTAGGTTAGATAAATAATCAGTTAGGTCCTCTGACATTTTCTTCGTTAAAGTAGTAATTAAGACCCTTTCATTCTTTTTTGTAATTGATCTTATTTCGGAAACTAAGTCCTCGATCTGTCCGCGAGTCTTTTTAATATATACTTTCGGATCGAGCAATCCCGTTGGTCTTATTATTTGCTCAATAACTACTCCACTACACAATTTTAATTCTTTTTCGGAGGGGGTAGCAGAGGTAAATATAACTTGATTTTGACATTCATGAAACTCATCAATTTTTAATGGTCTGTTGTCCAAGGCACTTGGGAGCCTAAATCCATGCTCCACTAATGTTTCTTTTCTTGACCTGTCACCATTATACATTCCCTGAATTTGGGGTAATGTAACATGTGATTCATCTAAAATCGTAAGAAAATCCGGAGGAAAAAAGTCTATTAGAGTAAAAGGTTTTTCGCCAGGTGATCTTCCTGCAAAGTATCTAGAGTAATTTTCAATACCAGAACAATATCCTAATTCAATCATCATCTCAATATCAAAATTAGTTCTTTGCTCGATCCTTTGAGCCTCAAGCAATTTGTGGTTTTTTTTTAAAAATGAAATTCTTTTATCTAATTCCAAGCGAATTTCGTCAACAACTCTTGAAGTAGTTTCTTTATCAGTTACAAAATGTTTTGCAGGAAATATTGCTACACTCCTTAATCGATTTTTTATTTCACCAGTCACATTATTGAATATGACAATTTCATCAACTTGATTGCCAAATAAATCTATTCTAATGCAACTGTCTTCATAGGCAGGAAATATCTCAATTAAATCTCCACGGTATCTCACATTTCCCCTTTCAAGTACTTTATCATTTCTGACATAATGAATATTTATAAGTTTTCTTAAGAACTTCCTTATATCTAATGTTTCTCCCTTAAAAATTTGAATCATTCCTTTTTTATATTCTTCTGGCGAACCAATGCCGTAAATACATGATACAGATGAAATTACAATAACATCTTTTCTTGTCATCAGCGAACTTGTTGCCTTGAGTCTTAATTTATCAATTTCTTCATTTACCGAGCTCTCCTTTTCGATAAAGGTATCAGTAACTGGTAAGTAAGCTTCAGGTTGATAATAATCATAATAGGATATAAAATATTCAACAGCGTTTTTGGGAAAAAGCTGTTTGAATTCACCATAAAGCTGAGCAGCGAGAGTTTTGTTATGAGACATAATTAAAGTTGGCTTTTGTAATTTATTAATTACATTTGCTATTGTAAAAGTTTTCCCTGAACCTGTTACGCCTAGGAGAGTTTGATAACTTTCCTTGTTCAAAACTCCATTAACAAGTTCTTCAATAGCTTTGGGTTGATCACCTTTTGGCTTATAAATTGAGTCTAAATAAAATTCTGCCATATTGTCTAATTTATGTAATTTCTCGATCTAAGTTCAATGGCAGACTTTCAAAAACAATATTTTCAATGCCAAATTTTTGCACATCTAAGATAAATTTTCAAAGCTCGCTAAAGCGTTTTTGCTAAAGAAATAATTTCCTTGGCTATTTTTAACGGAATTTTAGTTTCCCCATTTAAAACTTCTGGGGTAAGCTGGGAAATAGTTTTTATATTTTCAAAAGAATTTAGCAAAATCCTTAAACGTTTTTTTCCTATGCCTTGGATAGATTCAAAAGGAGATTTGATCATATTAGAATTTCTTTTCTTCTTTTGGAAAGAAATTGCAAATCGGTGAGCTTCATCTCTAATTTTTCTAAGAAGAATAAGACTTGGGCTTTGTTTATCTATTGATTGCGGATCTTTAAAACCAGGTATAAAAACTTCTTCTAATCTCTTAGCTAAGCCAATAATGGGGATATTTTCTAACCCTAACTTTTTTAGTACTGAAAATGCAACTCCCAGTTGTCCTTTTCCCCCATCAATTAAAATAAGGTCGGGTAAAGCCCCACAATCCTTTATCACTCTGCTATATCTTCTAAAAACGACTTCTTGCATTGAGCCATAATCATTATTTTCAAACACAGTCTTGATTTGATATCTTCTGTATTCTGATTTTTTTGGTTTCGTATTTATGAAACAAACTAAAGAACCTACTATGTCTTTCCCTCCAAGATGAGAGATGTCAAATGCTTCAATTCTAGTAGGAGGATTTTTTAAATTCAAATCCTTTTGTAATTTATTTATAGTTTTAGGAATTAGATCAATTTTCTGTTGGCGCCTTAAAGCCCACTCTCCTAATAGAAGTTTTGCATTTTGAAAGGTTATTCTTAATTCTTTTGCCTTTTCGCCCTTTTGTGGGTACTTAAATCTTACATTGTGGCTTGATTTACTTCGCAACCACAAAATGAGTTCTTTTTCATGTAATGGCTTATCTTGCAATAAAAGTTCCTTTGGTATAAAATCACTGTCCAGATAAAACCTTGTTATTATTGTGGCCATGTTTTTTTTGATAGATGCATCCAGATTGGTTAAAGATAATTTCTCCCTACTTATTATTCTACCATTTCGAATTCTTAGAATGACAGCTATCCCTATATTGCTGTTACTTGCCAAAGAAATAACATCTCTGTCATCAAAATTAGATCCCACAACTTTTTGTTTTTCAAAAAATAATTTTATATCGGCTAATCGATCTCTGTATATTGCAGCAATTTCATATTTTTGGTCATTAGAGGCCTTTAACATTAATTCCTCAACATACGAAATAGTACCCTTGGTTCTGCCCCTAATAAATTTTTCAACCCTTTTAATCATTTGTGAATAATGACTTTCTGAAACTAATCCCTCGCATGGACCATCACATTTGTTGATATGATAATCTAAACACAAGGATATTTTTTTTGCCTTGATTGCTGCATCATCAATAAAATATGTACAACTTCTGATTGGAAAAACTTTTGCTATAACATTCATAATTGACCTTAGACGAGATACATCTGTAAACGGTCCGTAGTATTTAGATCCATCCTTTAGAACATTTCTAGTTATGATTACTTGCGGATAAGGCTCATTTGTGATTTTTATAAAAGGGTAAGCTTTATCATCTCTAAGATCAATATTATATTTTGGTTTGTGGGTTTTAATAAGGTTTGCCTCTGTTAAAAGAGCTTCTACTTCACTTCTAACCACAATCCAGTCCAAATTATGAATGCGTTTAATCATTGAAATATTTTTTGCTGACATTCCTTTTTGACTTCTAAAGTATGACCTAACCCTATTCCGAAGATTCTTAGCCTTACCTATATAAATGATTTCGTTAACAGAATTAAAAAACTGGTAAACTCCAGGATCAACAGGAAGGTGCTTTAATTTTGCGGTTATTTTATCAATCATTTTTTACTTAATCACTATATGTTTCAAAAGGATTTTCATAGCACTAAAATTATTGGGATTTAATTAATTAAATCAAAAATTATACAAAACTTTTAATTAATATTATTATTAAATTTAATGTATAATCTATTTGTTTTTAATTGACGATATTATTATTCACTATTGAATACTTTTTTATTAGATTAAATACTATTTTTATAAGATATTAAGTCATAGAGAGATTTAAATATTCATGCAACATTTTATTTGTCTAATAATTTTTACCCTAATCGCCCATCTGTTTGGCCAAGATGAAAATAGCCAAGTTAAAAGAAAAGTATATAGAACCCAGACTGGATCAATCATAGAGGCTCCACAACCTCTCTTCGAAAGAGCTCGAAAAAAGAATTTAATTAAAAATAAAAAAAATGTTGCGAAAGTGCCGAAAATGTTAAAAAGAACGGATAGAGTAGAAACTACCTACCGAAATGAATTAGACAGCCTAAAAAGAACAGTCCAAGCTTTATTAAATCAATCAAAATTATTGCAAACAAACTATGAACAAAAACTATCTGAAAAACAAACGGATACTATTTTTGTATACACCACAATCTATGATACTACCACAGTGCTTGACACTTCCTATATCTATACAAATGCTACTACTACTGTTTATGATACGGTAGTTATTATAGATAGTGTTTACATAAATCAATACGACACTACTACATTGATTCAAACAAACTATGACACTGTATATGTCATGGATACTACTGTTGTTGTAAATTATGATACTACCATTATGAAAGATACAATTTGGGCATTTGCTTATGATACTACTTTCGTAAAAGATACTACTTGGGTTTTTGCCTATGATACCACTGTCCTACGTGACTCTATTTGGTTGTTTGCAGTTGATTCTATAAAATCTTTTGATACTTTAGTAATTTCCAACAATGATACTGTAACTATCCACACATACTCCAGCAAATTTCCCAATAATTTCACTCCTGATTTAATTGATAAGAACCAGTCTGCTTTCCCTAAATATAAAACTTTAGGAGATGCTTTAAGGGCTAGAGATACAGGTGATAATTCTGCTCAAGGGTGGATAAATCAAGCTCTGAATGCAGCAGGAGGCGATTGGAAAAGAGCTGAAAAAGAGTATCTTAAATTACAAAAGATTTACTCTACTAGCATGGTTCAAGCCATCACAAGAAAGCCTAAGGATCCAAAATTCATCGGCCCGGATATGAAATATAAATCGGTAATATTCGATACACTTAAGATCCTCACTTTTGATACTACATTAATCCAAGACACTGTAAAGAATCTAATTAGACAAACTTTTGTTAAATATGATACTTCAGTCGTAGATAATCGAAGAGATGTCATTGCTAACACTACACCTCCCGGTCATGAATTGATAGTTAGGTACCATAGAAATGGTAGAGTGAAAGAGCGCGGTTTAATGAAAAATAATAAAAGAAATGGTGAGTGGGTTCAATATGATTTTAAAGGTATCCCACTTAGAAAATCCTTTTATGAAATGGGAAGAATGGTCGATGACGAACTTATTGTTGTGAGCGAAAATGATAATCCAATGGAAGAATTAAAGAACTACACGAAAAAAAGAAGAAAAAGTGATAGTTTGTCCAAAGCAAAAAAGTCAAAAAGTATATTTAGTTTGCCTAAATTTGGTAGAGATTAATTTTTTATTAAGTTTTTTCCGCCAGCTCTAATAAAACTCCGCCCGTGGATCGTGGATGAATGAATATAACTTTGTAACCTTCAGCGCCATACGTGTAGTTGTCCCCAATTGTCTTTACATTGTTTTCTTTTAATTCACTTATTGCCTCATCTATATTCTCCACACTAAGGCAGATATGATGAATCCCTGTTCCTCGTTTCTTTACGAACTTAGCTATTTCTGACTTGGGGTATTTCGATAAAAGTAGTTCAATTTTTCCATTACCTGTATCAAAAATATCTGTAACAACGCCTTGACTTTCAATGACTTCAGTTGATGTGTTTTTTATTCCTAAAACTAAGCTCCAAAACCTTTTTGCTTCTGAGATATCCTTGGTTGCAATACCAATATGCTCAATTCCTATAATTTTCATTATAATACGTTATTATTATTAGTCTTCAGTTTTACACCTAGACCAATAGAAGTAGGAAGATTTAATTTCCCCTTTACTATTTTTACACCTTCAAACGGATCATTTTTTATAAGAAGATTACCATCTAGGTCAACTTTGTCAACATAACTAGCAATACTTGCTGCAGCTGTAATTCCTACAGAAGTTTCGATCATGCAGCCAAGCATAATTTTTAGATCATATTTTCTTGCCAGCCTAATCATTTCTAGGGCCCCCTCTATCGAGCCGCATTTCATTAATTTTATATTAATCCCATCAAACGAATCTTTAATTTTTTTTAGGTCACCCACATTCCTACTATTTTCGTCAGCATAAATATCTAAAGGAGATAGCTTAGTTAATTTTTTACTTTTTTCTAAATCATTTGAATGAAAGGGCTGTTCAATAAATTCTACATTTTTACCATGTAACCATTTACACATTTCAATAGCTGTATCAAAATCCCATCCCTCATTTGCATCTACTCTAATTATTTTGTCAGTAAATTTTCTTATTTCATTTATGATTTTTTTATCATCTTTAGGGGTACCTAGCTTAACTTTTAAAATATTATATGGCATTGCTTCTATAACTTTTTTTTCTATCTCTTTAATGTGCCCTATCGCAATCGTAAAACTAGTATCCATCATGTTAGTATTCTTACTTCCTAAATATTTCCATAATGGAACTTGTTTTTTCTGAGCCCACCAATCCCATAAAGCCATGCTAAACGCTGCCTTAAGAGATTTAATATTTTTTAATTGAGGATAAATTTGATTTTGCATTTTTTCAAGATTTGAATTTTCACTATCTGGAATGTTTATTCCACGATTTAAAACAGATAAAATATTTTCTGTCGATTCCTCATAGCGTATGGATGGAGCGGCCTCACCTCTACCAATTATATCACCATCCTGCAAAAAAATGAGAACAATATCATACCAATTATTACTACTTCTAGAGATTCCAAAAGGATGTTTTAAAAATATACGATATGTTGTAAAACTTAACTTCACTTGAATATTGATGTTTCAATATGATCGATAAATTTTGCATTATTCCATCTAATAATATCTGTCACTGGCAAACCTAAATCCTTTGAAAGTGAATTTACTTCTTTCTTTGAAATATTTTCATTTTGCTTTAAAGTAAGCAAATTAACTCCTAAATACTTGCTATTCTTGAAAGGACGCATAAGATCCAAATATAAATCCATTAATAACTTCAATTCAGGAATTGGATAATTTGTAACATCTACTAATCTTACAGGCTCGTGAGTAAAAATCAAATAATCTGGCATGCAACCATGCATTAGACCTAAGGTAACTCCAGAGTAATGCATATTATTTAAAGCTCCCTGCCCCTCCACAATGGCAAGTTCAGTATCTCTTGGTAATTGATCTAAACAATATTCTACCTCGCCAGCCATAAAATCAGCTATCACAGCATCTAGAGGAACACCTGAACCTGATAAAAGGATACCTGTTTGTCCTGTACCGACAAAATGAACGTTCTTACCACGTAATTTTAATGCTTTGGTTATTTCCCATGCCGTTGTCATTTTACCTGTATCGCAGTCCGAGCCAACAATTAAAAGAACTGGAAATTTTCTTTTCTCCCAACTCCCTTTTGGAAATTTTGGTGGATAGTTTGGTTTTCTAAGATCTATCAATTTAACTCTTTTATTGTTAGCCTTATTCTTAAGTTTGGGATCATCATTTAAAAATGAATGCATACCACTAATAATATCGCATCCATATTGAATTGCATCTTCTAATTCAATTTTTGACTTCCTATCTAAAACACCTCCTTGAGGAGCATTACCAACAACTAAGTGTGAGGGAGAAAACTTTTTTGTATCTTTAAATGTTTTCACACACGGAATGTTACCACCCCAACCTAGCACTTCTTCAGCTGTTTTTCCTTCCTTAAATGGATCTATGACAGCTACTACCCTATCTGGTTGGTAACGAATTAACATGTTACCTGTTTTATTCTCAATATAATCAAATGAACCAATTGCTAAAATTACGTAGCGTGCCATTTATCGTTTAAAGTTAGCTTTTCGTTTTTCTAGAAATGCTTTTAAACCTTCTTCTGTTTCCTGACTTCCAAAAAGATCACTAAATTGCCTAACTTCCCTTCTCAACCCTTCCTTTAAAAGGTGATTGAAAGAATCATTGATACATTTTAGTGATTGCGAAACAGCAAAAGGCCCATTATCTGCGATTATTTTTGCGAATGATATAGTTTCATTTAGAAGCTTGTCTTTGTCAAAAACTTTATTCACTAAACCTATTCGAAGCGCTTCATCTGAATCAATAATATGTCCGCCAATAATTAATTCAGTAGCATTACCTTTACCAACAATTTTTGGAAGTCTTTGGGTGCCTCCCCATCCAGGTATCAAGCCCAATTTTACTTCAGGCTGTCCGAATTTAGCATTCTTGCTAGCAAATCTTAAATGGCAAGCTAAAGCAATTTCACATCCGCCTCCTAAAGCAAAACCATTGATAGCAGCAATAACTGGTTTGGAAGACCTCTCAATTGCATTTGTCACTTTTTGCCCTAGCTCTCCGAATTCCTTTCCACCTTTTTTATCTAATTTTTCCATTAGTTTTATATCTGCTCCAGCTATGAAAGCTTTATCTCCAGATCCAGTAATAATTATTGCTCCAATTTTTTTATCGCTTATCGAGGAATTAATATTATCATATAATTCTTGAAGAACAGTTGTATTCATTGCATTTAATGCTTCTTCTCTATCTACACTTATTATACATAGATCATCTTTTAATTCATTTTTGATAAACATTTAATTATACCTTATTTCCAGTAGGTCCTACTAAAAAGTACCATTACCGTAAAAATTTCTAACCTTCCTAACAGCATACAAAAAGAAAGAAGCCATTTTCCAGAAATTGGCAATAGAGCGTAGTTGTCCATAGGACCAAAATCTCCTAGAGCAGGACCTATATTACCCATTGCTGATGCTGCTGCACCTATTGAAGTTTCTAAATCAAACCCCATAGTTGAAATTAATATAGTTGAAATTATAAATGCCGACATAAAAAAAAGAAAAAAACCTAATGTGTTTCGCACTACATCTTCATGAATTGTCTGTTTACCAATTTTTACCGGAATTAATGCTCTAGAGTGCAACATACGGCGAGTTTCTAGTACTGCATATTTTACTAACAGCAAAACGCGAATTACTTTCATTCCTCCAGTAGTCGAACCTCCCATACCACCAATAAACATCATAGTTAACAAAATCATTTGGATAAAAATTGGCCACAACTCATAATCTCCTAGAACATAGCCTGTACCTGTTAATATTGCCACAGTCCCAAAGAGAGACTCTTTTATGCCATTAAAAGAAAATAAATTATTTTGAAAAGATAAGGATAGAAATATGATAGTTGAAATAAGTAATGTTATAAACAAATATACCTTAAACTCAGCATCTTTAAAATATGCTTTAAAATCCCCACTTAATAGGCGAAAATGGAGAGAAAAATTGATTCCTGCTATAAACATAAAGAAGATTATTATATAATGAATTAAAGCACTATCAAAGTGAGCTATACTAGCATTTTTAGTAGAAAATCCGCCCGTAGGCATTGTTGTAAATGCATGGCAAATTGAATCAAAAGTTTGCATACCTGCAATTCTCAAAGTAATTATTTGCAAAAACGTCATAGATAAATATATAATCCATAAATATTTAGCTGTCTCCTTTACTCTGGGGGTTATTTTATCTGATACTGGGCCAGGAGCCTCGGCTTTAAATAATTGAACTCCACCAACACCTAGAAGCGGTAAAATCGCAATATAAAAAACAATTATACCCATTCCACCTATCCACTGCAAAAAGCTCCTCCAAAATAAAATTCCCATTGGAAGGCTTTCTATTCCATGCTCAAGGTGAGGCATGGTTAATGGATTCCCTAAAATCGATGCTCCTGTTGTGGTAACTCCTGACATTGATTCAAAGAATGCGTCTGTGAAATTGGGTATGGCTCCAGATAAATAAAAAGGTAACGCCCCAACGACAGCTGTTGTT
>MDTA01033400.1_pt1 | contig 29217 bp, 30 predicted proteins | sample 811151 | NCBI WGS metagenome assembly MDTA01 (sample SAMN05326648, study PRJNA326480) | marine metagenome | isolation source: seawater | place: Indian Ocean: South | collected 2010 | reverse complement strand
GGCGTTAGCGAATCGCATACGATCCCGCAATTGCGGGATGTCGCAAGCGATTCGCTGCCTTGCGCTGCTCTCCTTAGAGGCAGCACCATTTGCTCAATCGTATTTGTAAGGGTTATAACTAGCTCTCTTGAGACGCTTCGGCGACTTTCATGGGTTCGTACTGATAGCCGATTCCATGGATAGTCTTCAGGTTGTCCAATGGCACCTCTTTGCGTTTAAAGAGATCTCTAATCTTCACTATGTATTGGTCGAGCGAGCGGCTGCGAATGTCCGCGTGTATGCCCCAAACCGAGTGAATGAGATTTTTCCTAGTTATGATCGTACTAGGATTGTCATGGAAATAAGACAGAATTCCGATTTCCTTACGGCCGATGGTTACGACTTCTCCATCGGTAAATGTTAGTTCCATAGTGGTCGGATTGACCAGGGCGGTATTGAATGTGAACGGAGAATCGGTAAGTTTTACATTCTTAGTGACGTTGAAGTCATTGGCAACTTCGGCCCGTCGAAGTACCGCGTGAATCCGGGCCACCAGTTCGGGTGCGCTAAAAGGTTTGGTGACGTAGTCGTCAGCACCCAATTCAAGACCTTTGACCTTGGAAATTTCCGAGTCATTCCCCGTCAAGAAGATCGTGGGGATGTTAATATCCTCGTTTTTCAGGTCTTCCATAAACGCGAAGCCGTTCTGATCAGGAAGGGTGAGGTCTAGTAGGATGATATTGGCGAAATTGTTTTTGAGAAATCGCATGGCCAGAGCGCATCGATTGCAAACCTGAGTCTGCATGCCTGCTGCTTCCAAGTGTTCTGCGATAACGTTTGCGAGTTCGACTTCGTCCTCGACGATTAAAACCAATGGCTTCGGTTTACTGGGCATAATTGTGGTGACTGATTTTTAAGATGTTTTTGGCAGATGATCGTTGAATTAGAGGATTCTACCTATTTGCGCACTATTAATTTACAAATGCGAATTGATATTGTGTAAAATGTAAAAATGTAAAAAATTCCACAAAAGTTAACTAGAATAGGCTTGCGCCTTGGGTGCGCTTGGATTTCGAGGTGTGGGGTGTCTACAGAATCGCCAATAGTAATGTTCGGATTGCCGAAGGGCAGTTTGGAGGAAGCGACAATACGGCTATTTTCCAAGGCGGGTTGGAATATCCGAAAAAGCTCTCGTTCGTACAAGCCTAGCATCGATGACGACGAGATCGAAGGCCGATTTGTCAGAAGCCAGGAAATTAGCCGTTACGTGGATCATGGGTATTTTGACGTTGGCCTATGTGGCTATGACTGGATTGTGGAGAATGGCTCGGACGTGGTTGAGGTTTGTGACTTGATCTATAGCCGAGCGTCCAATCGCCCTTCATATTGGGTCTTAGCGGTTCCAGAGGCTTCCGCGATCAAAACTGTCGAAGATCTGCAGGGAAAGCGAATCGCGACTGAAGTCGTCAATCTTACGCGGCGATTCCTTGAAGATAAAGGCATCGAGGCGGAAGTCGAATTTTCTTGGGGAGCCACCGAAGTAAAAGTTCCCGACATGGTAGACGCCATTGTCGATTTGACAGAAACGGGTAATTCGCTTGTCGCCAATAAGTTGCGTATCGTTGATACGCTCCTGAAAACGAATACGAAGCTGATTGCCAACAAACGGAGCTGGGATAATCCAGTCAAGCGTCAGAAGATAGAAAACATCGCTATGATGCTAGAGGCCGCGCTTGAAGCCACGGACAAAGTGGGATTGAAGTTGAACGCTCCGAAAGCCAAACTGGATGAAATTCTCTCGATATTGCCTGCTCTGCGCAACCCAACCGTCAATCGATTGAGCGACGAAGGTTGGTCTGCGATTGAAGTGATTCTCAGTGAACGGAACGTACGGGACATCGTTCCCAGATTGAAGCAAATGGGAGCTGAGGGGATTATAGAATATCCTCTCAATAAGGTGGTTTATTGAGGGGAAAAAGCCGGTCTTCGAAATACCGAAATTTTGAAGTCAGCCTGAGATTTCGCTTGCCCAGAGGGCTTGTTGCCACAGAGTCCCTCCTCTTGCGGCAAGCTTTTACCGTTCGTTCCGCCGCTACGCTTCCGAACGGGCCCTTAAAAACCTTAACACAGTCGTCCGTTTGGATGACACAACCATAGTCAGATTCTCAAGTGAACGGAAGCGGCCTTAGGAATTCTGGCGCTCGAATATCATGAGTTCTGTAATGGAAGAACTTCTAGCCCAAACAACCTTCGATAAACTTAAGGAAGGTTCGATTATAAAGGGCACGATAAATGAAATTCGCCAAACCGAAGTCGTTGTGGACATTGGTGGCAAGTCGGAAGGGATGATTTCCGCATCTGAGTTTGCGGATTTGGGCGATCTACAGATCGGCGAGGAAATCGAGATCTATCTCGAGAAACTCGAAGATCGTGATGGAAACCCCGTACTGTCGTTCGATAAGGCTGAGCAGAAGAAGAATTGGGAGAACATCATCACTAAATGTGAAGAAGGCTCCATTGTTCAGGGCCGAGTGAAAGCTAAGGTTAAGGGTGGACTAATTGTAGCGATGGGTGTCGACGCCTTTTTGCCGGCTTCCCACATCGACATTCAACCTCCCAAGAATTTGGATCAGTACATCGGTCAAACCTATGACTACAAGGTACTGAAGATTAACCTTGAAAGAAAGAACATCGTACTTTCCAGACGCGAGTTGATCGAAGAGCAACGGGCTTCTAAACGCCGCGAGCTTCTCGATAAAATCAATCCTGGAGACCTCGTTAAAGGAATCGTTAAGAACATTACCGATTTCGGGGCTTTCATCGATCTCGATGGAATGGATGGTCTCTTGCACATCACTGACATGAGTTGGGGACGGATTTCTCATCCGAGTGAAATGCTCAAGCAAGGTGAAGAAATTGAAGTGATGATCATCGAGATCAATCGCGACAAAGAGCGCGTTTCGCTCGGCTTGAAGCAAACGAAGTCCAATCCTTGGGAAAACATTGAGAACAAGTATCCGATTGGCGCCCACGTGAAAGGCAAAGTGGTCAACCTTGTGCCCTATGGAGCCTTCATCGAAATCGAAGAAGGCGTGGAAGGTCTTGTACACGTAACCGAAATGTCGTGGACCAAACGCATTACCAAACCGAGCGAACTGCTTCGAGTTGGTGACGATGTGGAAGCAGTCGTTCTCGGTATCCAGAAGGATGAGGAGAAGATTTCTCTAGGCATCCGTCAGTTGGATCCGAATCCGTGGGATATGGTTGTCCACAACTATCCGGTTGGGGCCCATGTTCATGGCAAAGTCAGAAATATCACTACTTACGGAGCCTTTGTTGAGCTGGAAGAAGGCATCGACGGAATGGTGCACGTTTCGGATATGTCTTGGACTCGCAAGGTCAACCATCCAAGCGAAGTTCTAAAGAAGGGCGACGAAGTGGATGCAATCGTCTTGGATGTCGATACAGGCAATCAGAGAATTTCCCTAGGTATGAAGCAGCTCGCTGAAGATCCATGGGAGGATATCGATGGGCGTTTCCGTATCGGCGATGTTGTGACTGGAGTTGTTTCCAAAATCACCTCCTTTGGAGCATTCGTCGAGTTGCAAGACCATATTGACGGTCTCGTTCACATTAGCCAGATCAGCGAAGATCGTGTTGAGAAAATCAAGGATGTCGTGAATGTCGGCGATGAGGTCACCGCTCGCGTGATTAAGATCGATCGCGAAGAGCGCCGTATCGGCTTGAGCATTAAGGCTGCTAACTACGATGAAGAGCAATTGGCAGCTGAAACGCAGACCTACGACAGCATGAAGGAGGGCGGAGACTTGATGAACCTGGGAGATATTCTCGACCAGGCTACCAAGTAAGCTGTATTCCTCGCTCGAATACTTTTCAGGCGGACCCAGTCGACTGGGTCCGCCTTTTTTTGCCGTTTTTAAGAGGTTTTGGCGATGGAGTTAGCCATGCGAATCGCAAGCTTATCAAAATATCGGAAATATCCTGAAGCTCAGTAATTTGCCTTGAAATCGATCTTAGGATCTAGGACGTTTCCTGAGTTATGGAGGTTTCCAATTTCGCGCCTATTTTGGTACAAATCATTTTCGCAGCGCTCCTCGCGGGAGTGATCATCGTGGCGAGCCATTTCTTTGGCCAAAGAAGTCGCAAGAGCAGTATAAAGGATTCGGCGTACGAGTGCGGGATTAAGTCGGAAGGGAAGACGAGCACTCGTTTCTCGGTAAAATTCTATGTGACAGCGATGCTTTTTATTCTCTTTGATATCGAGGTACTGTTTTTGATTCCTTGGGCGTTGATCTATCGTGACTTCATAGCTGAGAGCCTTCCGATTCTCGGGCCCATCCTGTTTTTCCTAGCAGTTCTAGTGATTGGTCTCGTATACGAGATCAAAAAAGGCGGCCTGGAGTGGGAGAAGTGAGGGATCGATAGCCTCGAAAATTTTTTAAACGGTAGATGCCGTATACCCCAAACTAGATGCGGTTAGATCGATACTTTTCGCGTAAGCGCGTACTGGAGCTTGAAAGTGATAATCTCGAAGGATGTCTCAAAGAGCTCGTAAAGGTTTCAGTCGAAAGCTTCAAAGACCTGAGTCGTAAGAAGAACTTGCTGTCCGGTCTGCTCCACAGGGAAAACACCATGACGACCTATTTGGGGCATGGAGTTGCCTTGCCGCATTTGCGTGTGAAAATGAATCGCCGCTATGTGTTTGCTGTGGGCCGCAGCAAGAAGGGAATTCAATATGAAGGCCCAAAGAAGGAGGAAAGGGTCCATTTGATCCTTCTTTTATTGGCGGGGGAATCGGCCAAAAATTATCTCAACGTGCTCGCTGCCGTAGCTCGTTTGGTCAAAGATAAGAGCTTTATCGACAATCTCATTGAAGCGGAGGATACGAATGAGCTCTCGGATCGTCTGATGGTTGGATTTGGCGGGTTGCAGAGCTCTGCCGTGAAACAGAGAGAAAGCTCGATCAATAAGCTGATATTCAATCAGGCGACAAAGATAGCGAAAGGAGCAGAGTGCGATTCTATAGCCGTGTTTGGGGACGCTATAAATTCGAATCCAATAGCTCCGCCGGAAAGCTTCAGCGATTTTAAGACTGTGTTGGTGACTCGCCGGGCTAAAGAAGGGGATTTTGACGATTCTCCCTTTGACAGCGTCATACAAGTGAGATCGTTTTCGAAAGGAAGACTGGCTCAAGCTAGATCCGCGTTCCTAGTAGGGATTACGAGGGGCGTGTTTAGCCTGAACGATAAAATTTGCTGTATCGGGGGAATCCCAAGTAGCGACCAATTTGATACGATTGTCGTGATAGATATGCGGAAGGAATTCCGAGCGCTGCTTGCTGACCAGGAAGATTTTCTCCCGGTCGACGTGTCGCCAGAAGTTCTTGAGCGTGTTATAGGGATTGCCATGGAACTCTCTGTAGAGGGAAGGGAAGGGCGGTCAGTGGGAACGCTCTTTGTGCTCGGGGACAGCGAAAAGGTCGAGGAAATGATTAAGCCACTTGTCTTAAACCCATTTTATGGATACAAAAATGAGGACAGGAATGTGCTCAGTCCGTTTATGGATGAAACGGTTAAGGAGTATTCAGGGTTGGATGGAGCGTTCGTCGTTAGGGGAGATGGAGTCCTGTTGTCTGCGGGTAGTTTGATTCACGCTCCGGACTACCTGCATTCTTTGCCAAGCGGTTTTGGTTCCCGGCATGCCGCCGCTGCTGCTATTTCAGTTGCGACCGATTGCTTAGCTATCGTGGTATCTGCGAGCACAGGGCAAGTGACGCTCTTTCGAAATGGCATTGCCTTGCCGCTGATGGAGAAGCTCTTCGACGGCTAGTTTTGAGAGGCGTTCCCGAGCCTCGAAAATTCGGCGAGCTTTTCAGTTGCATTTTTCTGTGAAGCGTCGATTCTCCACGGCTCTTAACTCATCGAATCATGCCACGCGAAGTAATTACTCTAGAGTGCACCGAAGCTAAAGCGGAAGGAAAGCCCGTCTCCCGCTACCTTTCCTCGCGAAATAAAAAAACCGTGACGGAGCGAGTGGAAAAGAAGAAGTACAATCCGCACTTAAAACGGCATACTCTCCACCGGGAGATAAAGTAGGTTTGAGTGGCCCGCTCTAAGCGGGTTTCAAGCGCGAGGTTGCTGGATCCGACTCAGGATCTCAAGCTATGCAGAAGAGCTTTCGGTTTCATCTAAGTTATCCGAATCAGGGCTGCGTCTAGCTGAACGCCAGCCATCGCGATGTTTGCGGATCCAATCCAGAAGGGCCCGCTCAAAACCAATATCCTTCCCTAGTCGCTCGGATTCCAACCATTTGTATCGGAGGATTTCTTCGCGCTCTGCAAGAAACTCTTGGTAAAGGCTGGAGCGCTTTACGAAATCGTGCTGGCCGTTGGAATTAGGATCTTCTTGCGACATTAAAAGCTATTCGCCTCTCGGTCTTAGTGCTGTTTTTGCAGCGTCTTTGGACTCTATGCATGAATCCCCGATTTCTCAACTCGATCAGAAATTTCTGATGAGAGGAATAGTTCTGGCGTTGCGTGTTTGATACGTTGAATTTCTAAATTACCGCTAAAGAGCTGGGCGCCAACTTTTTTCTAAAGCCATCCGTGTATTTATTCATAAGAGTAAGTATTTACCCTCGCTTCTATCGCTTGCTGGAAGGGAAATTCCAATTGGTAGCCTAGAATCTCCAAAGTGGATGGAAAAGCTATTGCTGACCAAGTTTTTGCAGGATTTTTTCGGCAATCGTTTGGAAGGACTTCGATGTTTGGGAGTCCTTGTTCGCTAGCGTCAATGGGGTTCCCTTGTCGCCCGCTTTGCGAATTTCAGGGTCAAGGGGCAAGGAGCCCAAAAATTGAGTTTCCAATTCTTCAGCTGTCTTTTCTCCGCCGCCTTCACCGAATATTGCCAGCTTCTCGCCATTGGGATCCAGGAAATAGCTCATATTTTCAACGACTCCCAGTATGGGTACGTTCGTCTTTTCGAGCATGCGGGCCCCTCGCTTGGCCACCTGAGTGGATGCCAATTGCGGGGTAGTTACAATGATGGCTCCACTGAGGGGAATGGTTTGAGCAAGAGAAAGCTGCGCGTCGCCAGTCCCAGGCGGGAGATCGACGACAATTACCTCGAGATTTCCCCATTTCACATTATCCGCGAATTGGCTAATGGTTTTTTGGATCATCGGGCCCCTCCAAACGACGGGCGTGTCCTCGTCGATGAGAAAGCCCATGGACATAATGCTAATGCCATGGTTTTCGAGAGGCAGTATCGTTTCCTCTTCGATTTCAGGACGCTGGTTGATCCCCATCATTAGAGGAATCGATGGTCCATAGATATCGCAGTCGAGGAGCCCAACTCGTTTGCCTGCGGCGCTCAGTAGGGCGGAAAGAGCGCAGGCTAGGTTCGAAGAGAATGTCGACTTGCCCACGCCGCCCTTGCCGCTCGCGACGGCGATGACGTGTTTGACCCCGCCCAGCGGATTCGATTCTTGGGTTTCGCCCGCTCCGCTAGGCTTGTTGCTAGCATTGATCGATACGCTAACCTCCACTTCATCGACCTCAGGAAGGGCGTTGAGTGCAGATTCTACAGAATCTCGAATTTGAGCGGCGATACTGTGATCGTTCGTTGTGACGGTGATGCCAACTTGGGCCTTTCCGTCTTGAAACTCTACGGACCGTACTAGTCCAAAGGATACGATATCCCTGCTGAACCCCGGATACTTGACGGTCGATAACGCGTTTTTGATAGCTTCTTTACTCACGGTATATTGATGTTTGCGGACACTTCCCTTTACCTTTTCCGCTGATTGGATCGTAGACGTTTCCAATCTTCCTCAAAGAAACCTGAAACATACGTTGATCTGTCAAGTCCAGCCTTTAGGCGAATGAATTATCTCAAGATCCATACCAGACCCTCTTTTTTAACCCTCTTAGTAGTATTTGGCCTTTCCTCGGTGGTCAGCTTAGCGCAACGCGATTTAGGAGTAGGCGAGGTCAATGTTCGTCGGGACGTTATCCCAGTTGTCGTCAGATCGCAAGATAGCCAGGCTTTGGGAATACTGAAGACGGCATTTAGCGTCCACGGCAGATATCGAGTTGCCGCGTCTATGCAGGAAGCTTCGTTCGCGATCCATGTCGATCCTATTGGGTCGACTCATTCATCGCTGAAAATATTTTCAGGAATTCCGGAGCAACTGCAATTCAACACTCAGGTGCAGGGGGAATCGCAGCGAAATTCGATTTTAAGGGCCATCGACTTGGCCATTCGCAAGACGAGCGGCATGCAAGGGTTCTTCGCGGGTCAAATCGCTTATGTTGGCGAGATAGGAAGGGGAATGGAAATCTACTACCGGGATTTCCTTTTCGGTGAAGGTAAGCGATTGACAAGTCATGGAGTTGAAGCGGTCCGTCCTCGCTGGTCTCCCGATGGCAACTACATTGTTTACACTTCTTATCTCTCGGGCTTTCCGAACATCAGAAGAATTGATATTCGGGGGCAGCGTTCTGAAGTGTTCGTGAGTTTCAAAGGCACCAACACGAGCGCTAGGTACAGCCCGGACGGTACTCGATTGGCTATGGTTTTGACGGGTCCTGGAAATGCTGACATTTATGTGGGCTCGAACCTTGCTAAAGGTTTGAAGCGGGTTGTTAACTCAAACGGATTAGAAGCGACTCCTTGTTGGTCTGGCAACGGGCAGGAGCTCGTGTTTGCTTCAGATCGTAATGGAGGTTTGGCTCTCTACCGAGGTTCCGCTTCGGGCGGTCAATTTCGGCATATCCCTACCCAGATTAGCGGATACTGTGCAGAACCAGATTGGAATCACGCGAACACAGATCTTATTGCCTTCACGGTAGGCGTTGGTTCGCAGTTTCAGATTGCCCAATACAGTTTCAGTCAGAGAAAGAGCGAGTTTCTTACCAATGAGCGTGGCGATGCGATTCAACCTTGTTGGCTCAATGACGGTCGCCATTTGCTATACACTTGGCGTACTCAATCTTCTGAGCGAATTGTATTGTTCGATACCGTTACCAAAAAACGCTCAGTGCTTTCTCCAGCAAGCATAGGCAAGGTTTCCCAGGCGAGCTATCTTCCGGCCCGCTAGTCGCCTAGCGATCCAAACAGGCTGCGAGAAATTTCTGTCCCCTGATTGTTTGCGGGTTTTCTATAACTTGATTAGAGGATCCAGCTTCGACGAGTTTGCCTTCGGCGATCAATGCCACTGTGTCAGCCGCCCTTTGGGCAAATCCCATTTGGTGTGTTGCGATGACAATTCGTTTGTCTGTTTCGATGAGCGAGTAGATTGCGTCTAGAACTTCAACCGTCATCTCTGGGTCCAATGCGGAAGTGGGTTCATCGAGGAAAATAATATCGGGATCAGGAGCCATTGCCCTGGCGATAGCCACTCGCTGGTTCTGTCCGCCAGATAATTCTGCGGGCTTTTTCAACATGTGGTCTTCCAGCTGAAATCGTTCGAAGAGACTTCGGGCTTTTTGGATGGCATCCGCTTTAGGATAGCCATGCACTTTCTCCAGGGGTAAGGCGACATTCGCCAGAGCAGTCATGTGCGGAAATAAGTTGTAAGCTTGAAAAACGATTCCCACTTGTTTCCTGAATTGCCTTCGCCGCTCGAAGTCGTTTCCAATCTCTTCCCCATCAACGAGTAGGCATCCTGAAGTTGGAGCTTCTAGACCCGAAACCAATCTCAATGTCGTAGATTTGCCTCCGCCTGAAGGTCCGATAAGCGCCAGACAATTGGTGTCTTCTATCTCTAGAGTTAGGCCGTCCAACGCGTGCAGGCCGCCATATCTTTTAACGACATCTCTAAGAAGCAGTTTCATGTGTCGTACCTAAGACTTTCTTCGATATAGCGTGATAGTCTCATAATCGGCAAAGTGATGATTAGATAACCGATAGCGAGTGGGAAGAAGCTCTCGAATGAGGAGTAGGTGATGGCGTTGACTTCTTGGGCGTTGAGAGTGAATTCGCTGATAGCGATAATCGAAAGTAAGGATGAGTCCTTTATGAGGTTGGCGGTTTGTCCTGCCAAGGCGGGAAGGCTGCTGCGGAGCGCTTGTGGAGCGATAACGTACCGAAAGGTTTGATACTCTGAGAATCCAATTGATTTTGCAGAGAGCAACTGCGACTTGCCCACGCCTTCGATAGCCGCTCTTAGGATTTCCGAAATATAAGCGCCACTGAAAATCGCCATTATTGCCACGCCAACTACATAGCGGTTCTGCACATTGGCTGCGTCGGCAATGACATAGTAGAAAAGAAAGATTTGAACGAGTAGCGGCGTACCTCGAATCAGCTCCACGTAAAGCGATGCAAGGTACTTGATCGGCAGAAATCGAGAGCGGCTGCACAGGGTCGAGAGAGAACCTAAAATAAAGGCGAAGATGAATGACACCGAAGAAATTTTCAGGGTTGTGAGCCATCCCTCGAGAAATTTTAATCGGTAACGGAATGCCGCTTCCCAATTCCATTGGTACCGAAGCGCTGCGAAGGAGGCGAAAAGAACGATGGATAGGATCAAGACGGCGACCAGAAAGCTGAGGGCTTTGCGGAGCGGCCGATTGTTAGCAATATCGCCATTTCGGGGTTCAAGGAATAAGGATGCGAATCGCACGGGTGACGTTTAGTTTCAATTTAAAAGAAGAAAGGATACCCTAACTCCCTGAATATCCGTTTCTCTTCCGCGAGATACTTGTCACCCAATGCGTCGAACCCCCCGCTCGAATCGAATTTGTTCAAGAAGGCGTTAACGTCTTCTAGCAGCGCCGTATTGCCCTTTTTGACGCCAATTGCCCACGATTCCTGATTGAATGGCCCTAGTAAGGCTCGAGTGGTTTCTGAATGCTTTCTCCAATTGAGATAGATCGAAATTTGATCATAGATAAAGGCGTCGATTTTGCCTTGGGCGACTTCAAGCGCCGCCGCGGCTTCATCTTCGAAGAGCAGAATTTCGGCATCCTTGAGATGCTGGTTCGCGTAAATATGACTGGTGGTTCCTTGTTTAACTGCAACGGTCGTTCCTGGGACGTCGATATCTCCGATGGATTCTGAACTGGATGTATTAGGTACGAGAATACAAAGTCCGGTATCTAGATAGGAATTGGAAAAATCGATCGATTGGGCCCTTTCCTCCGTGCGAGTCATCGAAGAAATAATCAAATCTATCTTTCCCGTCCTGAGGGATGGTATAAGCCCAGCGAACGGGATGTTCTCGATTCTAAGCTCCTTGCCGAGTTCGCGGGACAATGCCTCGGCCATCTCAACGCTTATCCCTGTCGGCTGGTTTTGCTCATCGGTCATCTCGAAGGGAGGATACGATAGTTCCATGCCCACGACGAGCAGGTTGTTGTCCCTTTCCTTGGAGCAGCCGAATAGAAGCTGGAGGATTGCGGCAATGCCGATCGTTAATCCGGTAGGTCGGTTTCGTTTCACGTTCTAAAGCGCGTTTTGGGAATTTTAGCGTTTACGCCAGAGAGTCGCATGGGCGATTGAAAATTGATTTTTTCTCTCGTGTTCTCGGATGAGAAAAGGGAGGTTTTGTTCTTCTAAGAAATCGAATTGCGGGGATAGTAAATCGCGAAGATGGTCCGCCGCTCTCACAGGTTCTCCATCGTGCGCGAAACCGCCAAGCCAGTTTTCTTTCGGGGTGTATTCTGTGAGCCAAGTGTATGGGGAAGTGACAGCAAGGATGCCGCCTTTATTTAGAAAACTAGCCATGGGTTTAAGGCACCGCGCCGGGTCGGGGAGGCGATCTACCAGATTGGCCATTAGAATAAAATCGAATGTCCCCAATTGCTCATCCAGATCCATTGCGTCGCCTTGGAGAAATTTCGCCCGATTGGGAAGGGCATCGGCGGGTAAGGCAATCTCGGTGTTTCGCTTCAATTCTCCTTCCAAAGAAATACTGATTTCCATCTTTCCTAAATGCCCAAGACGAGAAGCTGCTTCAACCAGAGCGTGAGAGAAATCGATCCCGACAACTTCATTGAATGATTCGCTCATAGCGAAAGTGGCGCCGCCAACTGCGCAACCTAGATCGAGCGCCCGATCTCTCCGCATTTCAAACTTTTGATGTAGTTGTCCACATCTTTGGGCGAAGTTCAATGCCTCCTTGGGCCCGATTCCTTGGTATAGGAGATCACTCTCTGAACCGTAGTGAAATAGTAGATACTCTGATACGGCTTTGTCGGATTCGTAGAAGTTTGAATGAGTTGTTTGACTAGTCATGAGAGTCGGATGCCCGTCATATTTAGCAGGCATTTTGACATTGTATTGAGCGGAGGGTTAGACGATTAATCGGAAGTCGTAAACAATCTAATGAACGAGCCCCAGATTTCCCAAGAACTATTGGAGCAATGCATGAATCGCTCAGTTGCTAACGTGTTTGACACGATGCTGGCGCAAACGAGCGAATCGGCCGGTTCCGAAGATCTCTCGAACTCCAAGGTAATTATGCCTGGCGAGTTGGACTCTCTTGAAAAAACAATATATGAGGGATCGGCAGGTTTTGTCGGCGACATCAATGGAGTGGTTTATCTTTATATCAACCAATCGGTTATGCGGAAGGCTGCTGCGAGAATCACTGGAGACGACGAAAATGGGCAGGAAATGATTTCGGATGTTTGCGGTGAAATTGCCAATATGTCTCTTCGATAGGGGTAAGCAGATATCTTCGTTTTCGCTACACGTTGTTTGAAGAGCCAGTAGTCGTGGACTTGGCGATGGCCAAGATTGTGTAGTTACGGCTATTAATTGTCAGCGGGAGCCATGCCCTTGAGCGAACTCGTGATGAACGGGATGAGCTGCTTTTTTCGACTGACGACTCCCTTCAGGTCATATATAAGGCCAGCTTGGATTGTCGGATAAGAAATGTTGCGTATGAATTCCTTGTCTCCGCGGGCGACGAGAAGGGAGTTGTGCTTGTTGATGTCGGTTATCAATACGCAAGCGAAATCAAGGGATTCCTGAGACACAAAGGCTTCCAAGGTTGCAGCGATGGAATCAGCGTGATCCCAAAAGTTCTGGAATCCGAGTTCTTCAATTTGAGAAACCGAGAACTTGAATCCATTGTCTTCATAAAACTTCTGATCGGAGCGAATAACCTGATCGGCATCCATGGTTAAAATGATGGAGCCGCTATTAAAAATCTCCTGAGCAAGATCATCGGCTTCGATGCCAGCCAATTTCTCTAGCCACGCGATCGCTTCGCTGTCTTGAGGGGTAGAGGTCGGGCCAGTTAGGTTCAGCGTATCAGAAATGATGCCTGACATCATGATGCCTGCGATTTCTGGGGAAGGATCGATTCCGGATTGTCGAAATAGCTCCGAGATAATTGTGCAGGTTGAACCGACTGGATCGTTTATGAATCGTATGGGCTGAGCGGTATTGATTCCCAATCGGTGGTGGTCAATCACTTCAATAATGTCTACCTCGCTGGCGCCGGGTACGGCTTGGCTTAACTCGTTGTGGTCGACAAGGATTACCTTGGCCTTATTTGGCTTCAGAATATCGGTCTTGCTGAAGAGACCTAGCAGCCGATTCTTATCGTCTGTAACCATGAAGGCTTGGGCATTGGATTTGGCAATGCGTCGATTCAAGTGTTTGAGATGCTCGTCAGGCCTTATCGTTGAGCTGTCGGTTTCAATTAACTTGGAGATTCGCGATGCGGTACGAATGGTCCAGGCCGTGGTCGCAGAGTCGAACGGGCTGATAATGAGGGAAACGCCCTTTTCTTTTGCCTCTTCGATCACCTCCGGATCAACGCCCAAGCTGCCGGTAATGACAAGGAGGCGGACGCCGATCTGAATAGATCTTTGTTGGATGTCCCAGCGATCGCCAACTATGATGATGGTTTCGCTCGCGGGAATAGCGTCGGAAGCAGAAAACTTGCCGAAAGACCGAATGTCCATTGCTCCGATCTTCACATACATGTCCTGCAAGGTATTTTCGTCTCGAACGAATTTGACGTCGGCTTTCAAAGCTTTGGCAACATCTTTGATGCTTGTATGGACGTGGCGCATGGCTCGAGGTTCATGGAATTTGGGGACAAAATAATCTCCCATCTGATAAATGGATACATGCCCTTTGAGGCGCCCATCCTCATCGACAGCGGGGAGTACGCGAACGTCGTGCGCGTCTATCAATTCCAAGGCCTCGGAAATGGTTGCCTGTTCGCTCACCTTGACGACATCGCGTACCATGATGTCTCGGGCTCTGGGAGAGAGATCCCCAACGAACAGTGGTGTGGGTTGACTGAACTTGGATAGAATCGTGTCGATCCGAGCATTCGTATTGCCGCAACGAGCTGGAATGCATCCCTTGTGGCCTTGAAGGATCTTAAGGTTGGCGTAGGCGATCGCCGAGCAAATGGCGTCGGCATCGGGATTCTTGTGGCCGATGATGTATGTGAATTCGTCCTTTGGCATTAGCTGTTTCCGGGTGCTCAGATGTATTCGACAATTTTAAAGGTCGATGAAAGCCACGATTGCGAGACCAAAGGTCGATGGCCACTCCTGAATAGCCGGCAATAGGTAATTTAAACATTATTGCAGCTTGAGCAAAAGAATTTGATTCTCGCTTGATATCGGCCACAAGTTGGAAGCGATGAATGCTACGCTTGCTGACTCAATAGCGAAATTGGTCGAGAAAAATGGGCTGTTGCCAGATGCGGCTACTCATTTGAGAGAATGGCTGGAAGGAGGGTTTTTGTCGGATGCCTCGCTAAAAAGCCTGAAAGCTCTGATTGATTCCAAAAGCTCTGAAGAACTGAACAATCGGTTTTACAAGAACATTGCCTTTGGAACGGGTGGATTGAGAGGCCGAACTATCGGGATAGTCGCTACTGACTCAGAGCGAGGAGACGCGGGACCATTGAGACCCGGAGTTGGTTCAAATATGCTGAACGAGTACACGGTGGCCAAAGCGACCTTGGGACTCTACCGATACGCTCTTAAGGCGAGCAGTTGCGAGACGCCCAAGTTGATTATAGCCCACGACGTTAGGCATTTTTCCAGATTCTTTTGCGAGCTATCGGCATCAGTATGGAAAAAGTGCGGGGGTAAGACCTGCATTTTCGATGGCCCCAGATCGACGCCGGAACTTAGTTTCGCCGTTAGGCAGCTGGGAGCCACCTGCGGAGTCGTCATTACGGCAAGCCATAATCCGCCACACGATAACGGATACAAAACCTATTTTAGCGATGGAGGGCAATTGGTGCCGCCAAACGACACGGGCGTTATCGAGGAGGTTGAATCGATTTCGCTAAGCGAACTGAAAGACTTTCTAGAGATCGATTTGGATGGAGTCGAGATCCTGGGAAATGAAATCGACGAGGACTATATTGCTGCAGTTGTGGATACCGTGATTGATCCCTCGGCATTTGTAGGATCCGATTTAAAAGTTGTTTTTACGCCGATACATGGGACTGGAGCCATTTCAACATTGCCAGCTCTGGAACGGGTCGGTCTGAAGCCTATCGTAGTGGAAGAGCAGATGATTCAAGACTCGGAGTTTCCTACCGTCAAATCTCCAAACCCTGAAAATGCAGAAGCCTTGGATATGGCGATACAGTTGTCGCTGAAGGAAGGGGCGGATATCTTGATGGGGACGGATCCCGATTGCGATCGTATGGGCGTTGCAGCGCGAAATCCAGAGGGTGGAATGACGTTGATCACCGGCAACCAAATTGGAGCGATGCTGGCGGACTATCGAATACGGAGTCTTAAAGCGATGGGCTGGATCCCCAAAGAAGGCGCTAAGTCGGCGGCTTTAATTAAGACTTACGTTACATCGCCTTTGCAGGATGCTATTGCTAGTGGTCATGGTATTAAAGCCGTCAATACGCTGACTGGATTTAAATGGATTGGCGAAAAACTGAAGATATACGAAGAGCAGTTGAAGAAGGCATATGAAGCTGAGACGGGAGAATCATTGGATTATGATTCTCTGGACCAGAGGGAACGAGCGTCCATTTTGCAAAAGTACAGCACCTATTACGTTTTTGGTGGGGAGGAGAGCTGCGGCTATCTGCCCACCGATGCGGTTAGAGACAAGGACGGCAATGCTGCTAGTGTCATATTTTGCGAATTGGCTGCCAGTTTGAAAAAAGACGGTCGATCGATCTTGGAATACTTGGACGAGCTGTATTTGCAACATGGTTACTATTTGGAAACGCTGGGTCAGATTGTCTACGAAGGCGCATCCGGAGCGGCCAAAATCGCCCGGATCTTGGAGACTTATCGATCGAACCCCCCAACGGAATTCCTGGGATCCCAGGTAGATCGATTTACCGATTTCGGGCGCGAAACTGTAAGCGATACCGATGGAAAGGAGATTCCGAAGCAGGACCTCTATTTTATAGAGCTCGAAGATGGTTATCGCTACGCGGTTAGAGGGAGCGGTACGGAGCCGAAGATCAAATTCTACCTTTTTGGAAACGCCGCCGTCGCCGATGCATCGAGTCTGGAACAGACTAAGGCTAGGACACGGGAGCGGCTGGATAATCTTAAGTCCGCGATTCTCGAAGATGCCAAGCTTCGGGCAGGCGACTGAGACAGGTTTCTTTATCCAGATAAACTACTCTGCTACGCGTGCCGCTCTAAGTTGGGCGTAGCCATCGCGGACGGCTGCGTAGGGGTCAATCGCTGGTTCGGTTATCGAATTGTAGACGTCGATAATTTCCGGCAGATCGTTGACAATAACCGTCACTTGAAGCGCCAGACGTGTCCCGGAACCATCTACCTGGGTCCAAGGTTCGGGAATTGGGTCTACCGCCCTTCCGCCGAAACGCCCGACTAGATCGCGCAAGCTGGAAGGTCCAGTAAACGGGACGACGATATAAAATCCATGATCGATTCCCCATGACGCAAAAGCCTGCCCGATATCTTCTGCCGGAGGATTAAGGCCATCGAATTCTGGGGCTACGTTCATAAAACCCGCAAATCCTGCAGTTGTGTTAACAAGGAATTTTCCCGTTTCTTGAGACGCCCTGCCGAAACGGAATTGCAGCAAATTTCCTGCAAAGCGGGTAGGGAACGAGAGGTTGTTGAAAAAGTTCCCAATGCCTTTGCGGGCTGGATTGGGAACGACCTTCACAAAGCCTTTGGAGAAAGGCTCGAATATTTCTTTGTAGGTGAAATCGTTGAATCCGAAGATGGCTTTATTGATGCCTTCGAATGGATCGGCGATTCCGGCTGAACCGCTGGATGATGAGGCGTCATCGGAAAGATCATCAATATCCAAAAGGTCATCTAGTTCGATCAGATCATCGCCCAGCGCCAATGGGGAGAGTAGCAATAGTGACCCTAGGGCTAACTGCATCAAACTCTTCATAGCGCTATGCCTTGTTCAGTTTGTCTTTGAGCAGATTAATCAGGTCGCCGACGCTCTTTGTCTGAAAGTGCTCATCGAACTGCTTTCTATAATTGCTAACCATGCTGACTCCCTCGACAAGCACGTCGTAAACCTGCCAGCCGCGGCCCCGTATATTGGCTAACCGGTAGCTCAAATTGACCTTGTTTCCGTTTAGCACGGCGGTCGAGTCGATCTCGATCTTGCTTTTGGAAAGAACCTCGGGATCGTTGAACGTCAATACCGGCTTGGGTCCGTCCTGAAGCTCTTTCGTGTAGGCTTGGAGGACTAAATCCGTAACCAGAGTGGAAACTTGTCTTTGCTGGATTTCGTCCAATCGCTTCCAATTTCGTCCGAGCGCTCGCTGAATGATGACATCGAAGGAAAATTGGCGGTTGAGAATGCCGATGATTTCCTCTCGCTTGGCATCGTAGGGCAGTTGTGAATTGTCAGCATGGAGGACTTCAAGCAGCTCGTGAATCGTGGACTCGAGAGCGTTTTTGGGAGCGTCCAACCCATCGTCGGCTCGCGAGCTTAAAACGGCCACGCTTATTGAGAGTAGCGCGAACGCTATTCTAGGTATTCTGGCTTTCATGAGGAGTTATTGTTTGGATAAGCATACGAAGGCAACTGGCCCGCGGATTGCGTAGTTAGCGACAATATTTTCCTAAAAGAGATCCTCTGGACAATTTTTAAAAAGTTTTTCTGGGTAATATTGCCCGATATCGAGGGTCAATGTTCGTTTGCATTCGGGATCGAAAGGCGTGTTCCCGTACGCTTTATTCTCCCTCCTCGAGAGATCCGAAAGCGAATCGGCTAATCAAGCTCTCAATATCCACCGCCGACTCCGTATCCACGATAGGTTCGCCTTCCTCGAGCTCGAATCCACCCCCCCCAGGATCCAGGGCCACGTACTTGTCTCCGATAAGGCCGTTGGTTTTTATCGAGGCGATGGCGTCGTCATAGATAACTAGATCGTTATTCAGCTTCAGCTCGACCATGGCTACGAGGTTTTCCATATCGAGACGAATATTCCCGACCACGCCGACTTTCACTCCGGCGATCATGATATTGCTTCCCTCATTTAATCCGCCGATATTGGAGAAGCGGGCTTCGACAACCTTCGAATCGGATCCCAGGATGCGGCTGCTGCCTATTTGAATGGCGAGATAGAGTATTGCCAAGATGCCCACCAGGATGAAGAGGCCAACGGCGAATTCGGTTCGTTTTTGATTCATGCGGCTGACGATTGCGAAGAGAGTTTAGGATTGAGAAAGCCCTCCAGCTCGGAGGGAGGAGATTGTTTGAGGTCTTCTGGAGATCCCCAGTATTTGATTTTGCCTGCGTCGAGCCAGGCTACTTGATCCGTAATCCCGAACACTTCGGGCACATCGTGGCTAACCATGATCACAGTGAATCCGAAGCGTTCTCGATAAGAGCGGATCATATCGAAGACCGCGAATTTGCGTTCCGGGTCTAGACCCGTGGTTGGCTCGTCGAAAAGAATGATCTCCGGGTTAGTAATTAAGGCTCGGGCCAACGCGACGCGCTTTTTCATTCCCCCGGATATTTCCGCTGGATATTTATCGACGGCGTTTTCGAGCTCCAGCTGTTCAACCAAGGCGGTTACGCGCTGGGCTAGATCCTTCTTGGAGATGCGTTCCTTTTCTCGAAGAGGAAGGGCAACGTTCTCCCAAACCGTTTGTGAATCGAAAAGGGCATTTTGCTGAAACATGTAGGAGCATTGAGGGAATTTCCCCTGAGCTCCGTCAAGAGAGACTTCACCGGCGTCTGCAGTTAACAAGCCTGACAAGCACTTCAGCAAAACGGATTTGCCGATTCCGCTTTTGCCAATGACAGTCGTATGCGAATCCAGCGGTATATCGAGATCGATAGCATCAAGAACGACCAAGTCGCCGAATCGCTTGCTAAGACCCCGAATCTTCAAGTACGCGCTCTTCATTTTTCTAGGAGGAAAGAAGTGAGCAGGTAGTCTGTAGATAAAATGGCGATGCTCGACAGGACTACGGCCCGTGTTGTCGTTTGGGAAACTCCACGAGCCCCAGGAACGCTTGCCTTGGTGTGAGTAAAGTATCCTTGAAAGGCGCAGATGGCCGTGGTGATCAGACCGAACGCCAATGACTTTATGAAGCCGTCACGCACGTTTCTCAGGCTCACGCTTTCGTATATCCGGTTCCAGTAAGCGCCTTCATCAACGCCGAGCATGCTCACTCCGGTAAGGTGTCCACCGAGAATACCGACAATGTCGAAAAAAGCCGTGAGAATCGGGAAGCAGATCAAGGCGGCATATAGCCTCGGGGAGACAAGAAAACCGAGCGGATCGATCTGCATGGTTTTCAGGGCGTCAATCTGTTCCGCATTCCGCTGGATGCCAATCTCTGCCGAAAGGGCCGAACCCGCTTGGCCAACGATCATGATCGCTGTGAAAACCGGACCGATTTCCATGATTATGGACAAGGCGACCGCCTGGCCCAGCAAACTCTCGGAACTGAATTTAGTCAGAACATAGTAGAGCTGCAAGCCGAGCACGAGACCTGTGAACAGGCCTACTATGAGAGTGATGGGTATGCAGCGAACGCCGATCTCGTAGATCGCTCTAACGAGCTTTTCCATCATGTGCCGCCCTTTCAGGAGCGAGCTCAACGAGGAGGCGCTAAATAGAGTCAATTCTCCCAACTCGCTGACAAAAGAAATGCCTTTGCTGCCAATTCGACCGATCATTCCCTCAAGGCTCCGTCGATCATACGAAAAGGGATCTTTTGCAAGCTTGTTCGAACGATCGACTTAGCGTGGACGCGTTCCCAATCTATGCGCTGAAAGTCACGCCTGTAAGCTTTAAACTTTGAGGATTCTAAGAAGTTGGAGCGAGAATGGCGTTTTAATGCTTGGATTTGGCCGGTGTCAGGGTGAAACCTAGGATGCTTTCGGTCTAATTAGAGGGGTAAATGGGCGGGTTTGAGGGCCTCTATAGAGTAAAGTCTCTATCGCAGTAGCTTTGACATCTGGGTTCGTATGATCATCCTTAAGCCATTCGCTCGAATTTCAATTGTCGTCGGCGAGGATATTTTGGTTGATAGGGATGTTGAGGACGATGAGTTTGAGGTTGCTCGGCAGAGAATTGAGAATTAGTTAAACTCGCTGGGTGAAAGGGCTGAGCGCGTATTTCAATCAATCGAAGGTGATGAAGTTTAGACCGTGTATAGATCTGAAAGGCGGAAAGGTGGTTCAGATCGTTGGAGGAACGTTGACTTCTGATGGGGCCTTAGCGGAAAGCAATTTTGAATCGGACTCGAGAGCGAGCGACTTCGCCAAACGCTACCGAGAACTCGAATTGACGGGTGGTCATGTCATCTCGTTGGGGCCTGGAAACCACGATGCGGCCATAGAGGCGCTTAGCGCCTTCCCAGGGGGGATGCATTTTGGTGGCGGGGTAACGCCTGAAAACGCTAGCGAGTTTCTGGATGCGGGCGCGAGTCACGTCATTGTAACGTCTTACGTTTTTCGCGGTGGGGCAGTAGACTATAGGCGATTGGATGAACTGGTTAAGGCGGTTGGCCCCGATCGGTTAGTCCTCGATTTGAGCTGTCGATTTAACGATGGGGCCTATTGGGTTGTGACTGACAAGTGGACGCGGTTTACGGAGTTGAAAATATCCGCTTCGACACTTTCGGGTTTTTCTAAACATTGCGACGAGTTCCTCGTACACGGGGTCGATGTAGAAGGAAGAATGAATGGAATCGAAGAGGACCTAGTCGCCTTGCTTGGGGAGCATTCGCCGATTCCGGTCACGTACGCTGGAGGTGCGAGGCGATTGGAGGATTTGGATCTAGTCAATGAACTAGGCAATGGTCGCGTGGATTTGACGATCGGCAGCGCATTGGACATTTTTGGTGGCAACGTACCCTTCTCAGAAGTGGCTAGTTGGAATTCCGACCGAGGCTAGATGGATTCGTCCGATAGAGGATATTCACCACCGCCCGCCACCCGAAGACTGCCAAGGCTGGCTATGCGGTCCTAGGCGCCGATACCTTCAAAAATTCTTTGCTAATTCTCTAAAGACAGCAGAATTTCCTGAGGCGGTTTGCCGCCCGGTTCGATAAGGATCTCATACCATTATTCATTCCGTTATTATTGTTATCATGCTTAGCTTCAGTTTCCGCATAACCATTATTTCCTGCGGTACGCTGTTGCGCTTCGGTTTACATGCCCTCGTGGCCATAGCATTAGCGGTAGGCTTCTCCTCCGTTCATGCTCAAAATATTCCTCATATGTATCCCGGATACTCGGGTGCTTGCTCTGAAGACGGAGAAGTATCTAGTGACCGGATACCTATTGGCTACGGAGGTATAGTAATTGAACCTATCATGAATGAGAACGAGACAATAGCGAAGATTAATCCCAAATTGGGAATGGTGTTGGCCCGGCTGGTGAAAATGCAGGAGCAATTTCCCACAGAAGGGAAGGGCGAGCCAAATCACGGAAGCAAACCGACAATTGGAATGAAGCCGCTGGCCCAGCAGGTTCAGGATGAGCCAGAACTGGATCCAGCTGACAGCGAGGCTCTAGACTCCGTTCTGGCGGCGGCTAAAGAATTGGCGTAAGAGCTGGCGTCCTCGTTTTGGAAGAACCCGTTAATTCGGGGCTCGGAAAGCCGGCGTTTCACCGGGTACGGGAGAGTTCTCGAAAAACCCTCGTTGGAGAATGGCCTCTCTGCCGCCATGCTTGTCTACCAATGCTTTTTGGTCCGCTTTTGCTTGCCGATCGATCTCTTCGGGATCGCAAATCCCCCTGAGTTTCTCAATCATAGAATCAAGCGTAGAACGGTATTCGGAGCTTTGGGACAAATCGTTCACTTCCTCAGGGTCTTCATCAAGATCGAATAGCTGCGGATCCTGATTGGCGTGATAGATGAGCTTGTATCGATTGTCTCGCAATAGGAATGATCCGTTGGCGCTGTTGAGGGCGTGATATTCCCCGAAAACGACCCGCTCTTGCTCCGGCTTGTTAGCAAGTTCGATGAGCGATTTTGCATTGCGATGTATGGGCTTGTCTAAGCCCAAGCCGTCGTAGATCGTAGCGTGAACGTCCAAAAGGGAGACAGGGGTTTCGCAAACTTTGCCCTCGGGAACACCTGGTCCTGCCAGAATCATAGGAATGCCACCGGATTCCTCGTAATGCGTGAATTTCCCGAAGAGACCTCGAGCGGACAGGCATTCGCCATGGTCGGTTGAATACAAGACTTGGGTTTCCTCTCCTAGTCCAAGCGCGTTTAGCTCCTCGAGAACGCGTCCGATTTGAGTATCGAGAAAGTTGGTTAAACCGTAGTAGGCGTGGATCAGGTTCTTTATTTGCTCTTCGGTGTGCTGCACCTCCGCATCGAAGTACTTTCTCATGTGAGCATAGGCTGGATGGCTGGGCCAATCTTCCTGTTTCCATTGCGGGGGCCGCGGCAGGTTGTCCGGATCGAACTTATCCAGATAAGGCTTCTCCACTTGATAGGGGGGGTGCGGGCAGACGAGAGATAGAAACAAAGTCCACGGCTTAGAGTCATCCTTATGGGATTGGAGCCATTCAATCGCTTTATCCGCATTTTTGATATCGTATTCCTGATAAGTCGTCATCCCCTCGCCGGCCGCGTTGATCCCCTTTCGACGATGACGTACAGGCGGATTTTCCCGAATAGATCCCATTGGGTCTCCGACGCCTGCAACTACGTGTAGCGGTTGGATTTCGTTACTGAAGCCATTGTCGTCTGACTCGCTTCGAAAATGGAGCTTCCCAATAAGATCGACTGTTATACCAGCATCGCGCAGTTCGTGATGCCAGGATCGCTCAGCTCCATGGTAGGGGAAGGCATTGTCCCAATTACCGATCTCATGGACATATTTTCCGGTCGCCAAGGAAGCGCGAGCGGGCACGCAGATCGGGCAGGTTGTATAGGCTTTTGTGAAGAGCGTGCCTCTAGCAGCCAGGGCATCCAGGGTTGGCGTGACGTTGGTTGGATTGCCGTAGCAGCCAGTGACATGCTTTTGGTGCTCGTCGGAGAAAATGAAAAGGAAGTTCGGCTTTTTCCTCATAGCGTGTACCGGTCTATTCAACCAGGCTGGAAGTTGTTCTTAGAAAGATGACGGCAAATGGAAAGGGAAATCTAGGCGGGTTTTAGTGGGTGGGTTTAATTTGCTCTTCCCATGGGATTGAAAACGGGCACTGTGACAGAGAAATTCGCAATGAAGGAGTTTGTTTTAACCAATGACAATGGGATCCGTATGCGGATTTCTGAATACGGTGGAATTGTTAGGGAAATCCATGTTCCCGATCGGCAAGGCGTTTCGGAAGATATCGTTCTAGGATTCGATTCTATAGAAGCCTACGAACACAATCCGGCCTACTTTGGCGCTTTGATTGGACGATTCGGAAATCGAATCGCCAAAGGCAAGTTCGAGCTGGATGGGGTAACAAGTGAGCTAGCAACCAATGACGGCTCAAATCACCTGCATGGGGGTTTAAAAGGATTTGACCGTGTACTGTGGGATGGAGAATCCATATCGGGTGAAGATTTTCAGGGTATCGTACTGCGATATCGTAGCGAAGATGGAGACGAAGGCTATCCGGGCGCGTTAGATATTTCAGTGACCTACCGTTTGACGAACGGCAATCAGTGGATTATCGACTATCTCGCATCTTCGGATCGGCCGACGATCCTCAATCCAACGCAGCACAGCTACTTTAACCTTAGTGGCAAAGCCGATAGCAGCATTCTCGATCATCAGATTCAGATCAATGCCAGCCACTATACACCCGTAGATGCGAATCTGATCCCGACTGGAAAAATTGCTCCCCTAGATGGGACGCCTCTAGACTTTCGGACTCCGGAATCGATTGGCGCTCGAATCGATGCTCAACATACGCAATTGGAGCGGGGTAACGGGTACGATCATAATTTCGTGATCAAACGAGATGCTACCGAGGAGCTGGCCTCAGCTGCTGAAGTCTTTGAGCCTAATTCGGGACGTCTACTAGAAGTGATTACTACATCGCCCGGTGTACAGTTTTACACGGGAAACTTCTTGGATGGCAGCCTAGAAGGGAAGTCTGGCGTTGCCTATGGACCTAGATCAGGATTTTGCCTAGAGACCCAGCTGTTTCCTGATTCACCAAATCAAGTGAATTTTCCGTCGGCCCGTCTCAATCCAGGGGAGAAATTTAAGTCCACGACCATCTATCGCTTCTCTGCGCGCTAGCGAGTTTCAAGGGCTCGCTGCTTGATTCGCTAGCTAGCGCATTAGATTTTGGAAATAAAATGGGTTTCTCAGTCGTCTTTGTGTCCATGAGATTCGCAATTCCTTTTGTTTTTCTTCTCGCAGCTTCAGCTGGCCCCGCCCTAGTAGAGCATCTGAATTCGGAAAAGCAGCTCGCTCTTTCAGGCTACGATGCGGTATCCTATCATGAGGGAGCTCCTAAAATGGGTGAGGAGCAGTGGAGTCATCAGCATGGCGGCGCGGAATACCGTTTTGCGAGTAAGGAGAATCTGGAGACCTTCTTGAGCAACGCCGAAAAATACGCTCCAGCCTACGGGGAATGGTGCGCTTACGCGATACTGGATGGCGATAAGGTCGAGGTAGACCCCATGAGCTTTAAGCTTATCGACGGAACAACCTATCTTTTTTATGACGGATTTTGGGGCGACACGCTCAAACGCTGGAACAAGAAGCTACAGAAAACCTCCGAATCGAGTCTGGTAAGCGAAGCGGATGCCAATTGGGCGAAGATTTTGTCTGAGTAGATGAAATTCGCTCATCCCGGCTCTCTCAGCTCGACAGGCTAGGGTTACCCTCGCTCGGACCTGAAGATTAGTCGTCCACCGTAATCTCGCGAGGCGGTTGAGGAAAAAGTTGGCTCTCAAGAATCGGCTTGCCGCCAGCGCGGGGCTCTCTCCATACTCCGCGCCAATTTCGAAACCCTCGATTTCCCTTTCTTATGAGCGAGCCACCTCCCGATTCGACCCCAATTCGCAAATCGTCTACCTACCAAGCCCATCTTAAGAAATTCTGGTCAGGCAATGTCCGCTTAATGCTGATCTTGCTAGCCTTTTGGGCGTTGGCTGGACTGGGCTGCGGCATCCTGTTCGCCGATACGTTAAACGGATTTAAGCTTGGTGGTTTTCCGCTCGGCTTCTGGTTTGCTCAGCAAGGTAGTATCATCGTCTTCGTCATACTTATTCTCGTTTTCTGTCTTGTGATGAATCGTCGAGACTTGAAGCATCACGAAGAGATCGAGGACGAAGAAAATCAGTCGGGGGGAGGGATATGAGCGTTACCCTTTGGACTTGGATTTTCGTTGGACTCAGCTTTTCCCTGTACCTGTTTATTGCTTGGCGTAGCCGAGTTAAGGATACGAAAGGTTTCTATGTAGCTGGTCGCGGAGTGCCTGCTCATGCTAACGGGATGGCGACGGCTGCTGACTGGATGAGCGCGGCCTCATTCATTTCTATGGCCGGGCTTATCTCGACAATGGGATATTCGGGTGGGGTTTACTTAATGGGTTGGACGGGCGGATACGTGCTGCTCGCCTTGTTGCTGGCTCCGTATTTGCGAAAATCGGGGCGCTATACGGTTCCTGATTTCGTGGGTGATCGTTACGAATCGAATGTGGTACGAGTGATCGCGGTGATCTGCGCGATATTCGTTAGCTTCACATACGTTGCCGGTCAAATGCGTGGAGTGGGTGTGGTTTTCGCCCGCTTCTTGGAACGGGATGTTACCGAGGGCGTTATCATAGGGATGCTCATCGTTTTCGTTTATGCCACGTTAGGCGGGATGAAGGGCATTACATGGACTCAAGTTGCCCAGTATTGGGTGCTCATTACCGCGTTTTTGGTTCCCGCTATCGCTATCAGCATCAAACTCACGGGTACGCCGATTCCTCAAATCGGATTGGGGTCGACGCTCAAGGAGTCAGTCGCTGGGGAGAAGGGAGTCTATCTTCTCGATAAATTAAACCAAATCCAAACGGATCTGGGATTTTCTAGCTACACGGATACCTTCGTTGGTGGCTGGGACAAGGCGAACGTGTTCTTCGTGGCATTGGCCCTAATGGTAGGGACGGCAGGGCTGCCACACGTGATCGTCCGATTCTACACGGTTCGCAATATCAAGGCCGCTCGCTGGAGCGCATTCTGGGCTCTCTTGTTCATTTCCCTACTGTATCTCACTGCGCCGGCTATGGCGGGATTTGCCCGTTACTATATGATCGACAGCTTGAACGGCAAAACCGAGAGCGAGATACCTCAGTGGTTCGAAAGCTGGCAAGAAACAGGTCTGGTTATGTGGTTTGATGATGGGGACGGCGTAGTTCGATACAGCGCGGGCGCGGACAACGAGATATTCAATATCAAGAGCGCAAGCCCCGCTGAGGTTCGAGAAATCATAGCCTCCCACGCTACTTGGAAGGCTACCAACGGCGCAGAAGGGATCGACGGCAGGTTGTTGATGCGAGAAAAGGGGATCGCCGGGCCGGATCGGGACATCATTGTTCTGGCTACACCGGAGATGGCCGGGTTGGCAGACTGGATCATCGCGTTTGTAGCTGCTGGAGGATTGGCGGCTGCGCTATCCACGGCGAGTGGGCTCTTGCTGGTTATTTCATCGAGTGTTGCTCACGATCTATACGCTAAGATCGTTAATCCAGATGCTGATGAGAAAAAGAAGCTTCTCGTGGGTCGGGCGACGATCGGAGTGTCAGTGGTGATAGCGGGAATTTTTGGGATTTATCCACCCGGATTTGTGGGACAAGTGGTTGCCTTTGCATTCGGACTGGCCGCGGCAAGTTTCTTTCCGGTTCTGGTGCTGGGCATTTTCTCTAAGCGAGTGGGTACCGTGCCGGCCGCCGCTGGAATGGTCGTGGGCATAGCGTTTACCGGCTTCTACATTATTGCTTCCGTTTACGGAGGAATGAAGCCATGGACCTTCGGAATTTTCGACCACGGAATTAAGCCGCAAGGAATCGGATCCATCGGGATGCTGCTGAATTTCGCAGTCACTCTTGGACTTTCGCGAATCTTTCCGCCTCCAGGAGAAGCAGCGCTCGAGTTAATCGATTCCATTCGAGAGCCAGAAGGCGTCGGACCGGCCATAGACATCGAGGAAGCTATGGATCACTAGCGAATATCATTCTAGGAGATGTTACGTAACCCAAATGAGGAGTCCTTCGTTTTTCTCACGTACTCAGAAACTTCAAAATACTAAAATCTGACGCATATGCTTATGAAATCCTTGATCAAATGCAGCCTCGCCCTGACTGCGGCAGCTTTACTGGCAAGCTCCGTGACCTATTCTCAAGACCGTGGTAATGGTCGAGCAAGACCGAGTCCTAATGCGGTTGTGAGCCAAAACATTGGTACCACGGTCGTATCGATTACCTATGGACGCCCGGGGCTGAAAGGCCGCTCGGTTGATTCGCTCGTTCCAGACGGGAAAGTGTGGAGAACCGGCGCCAATGAATCGACTGCCATTACGTTTTCCAGCGACGTGAAGGTTGGAGGCGAATCGGTCGCAGCGGGAACCTACTCCCTCTATTCTATGCCGGACGGAAATGATTTTTATTTCATCATTAATGCAAAATTGTCCTGGGGAACTCAATACGATGCATCCCAAGACGTTAAGCGTTTTAAGGTGCCCTTGAAGAAGGCGGGACCTACTGAATGGTTCACCATCGGTTTCGATTCGCTCTCCAACACCGGAGCCCATCTTAATCTTAGTTGGGGCGATTGGATGGCTGCCGTGCCAATTACTGTGGACGGCTGAACGAGCCAAATAGTTCTTTTCGCTAGAGCGACTCTGTACGGGGTCGCTCTTTTAGCATAAGGTATAACAAAGGCTCGACTGGCGATACTGCGTGACAAATGCGATTGTATTTCTATAGTTGCAAATTGTTATGAGCAGAGCATGGGTTTGCGGGACATTTCTGCTTCTCTTGGGTATCAGGGCTAGTCTGAGTTTCGCGGCTGAATCATCGAATTCTGACACTCCGAATGAGGACGAAATGATCTATCTCTTCGTCGGCGGAGAACTGATGGTCAAACGTGGGCGAGAACACTACCCCGTCCTGTCGATGGATAGGAAGCACGTCCTTGTGGATCGTGGCGGAAAGATTAGGAGATTGAGTCGGCGATCTGATGTGCTTGTCCGGCTACAACCAACTTACAGCCGTGGATTCCTGGCTATTGAAAATCTGGATTTCTCATTCAGCTCGATGCTTCCGTCTTTGATCGAGGCGCGAGCCATTTCGGATATGTTGAGGCATCAATCGGGTACGGCAACGCAGATGGCGTTGGTTCCTAAACTGCCAGCTGGAAGGCGATACCGGATCGATTACGAGCAGCTCGAACAGCTGAAAAGGGAATCAGATGAATTCCAAAAAGACATTACCGAGCAGGCTGAATTCAACGCGCTCTATGCGGATGAGGAGGTCGATAAAGTCCACATAGAACTGGAAGTGTTGCCCGTACACGACTTTGAAGACGTTTATTTGGCGGTAGCTGTTGGCTAAGATCGGCCCACTTCAAACAAGAAGGAATCCGATATGGTTCGCTCCCATCGAGTAGGCTCGCGATATGTGGGAACTCTGAGGGCAGGGCAAATGGAAGAGCTCAAATTTCAGGTAACCCTAGATCCATTTGTTCCAAAAAACGCGGGATGCGAGCTGTTCTTCTATCACGGCGAAGGCAATGAAATAGCTACCAACCTATCCCGGCGCTTCCGAAAGATGCCCGAATCCGCCTTTCGTCTCCTACAGAAAGGCGAAGAATAAATGAAGGTAGGGAGGATCGGCTCGATCC
>MDTA01191500.1_pt1 | contig 29295 bp, 29 predicted proteins | sample 811151 | NCBI WGS metagenome assembly MDTA01 (sample SAMN05326648, study PRJNA326480) | marine metagenome | isolation source: seawater | place: Indian Ocean: South | collected 2010 | reverse complement strand
GATTAAATTTCTTACTGACAAAGTAGAAACTTTTACAACAAAAAATGAGGTTGAAGCATTGTTACTTGAGCAAATGCTTATAAAAGAAAATAAACCAAGATTTAATATACTTTTAAGAGATGATAAAACTTATCCATATATATATTTCTCATTGGATCATGATTATCCAGGAGTTTATTCTAAAAGAACAAAAAAAGGTGTTGATAAAAAATACTTTGGGCCATTTGTGAGTTCTGAAGCAGTAAAAAAATCTATTAAAGAGATTCAAAAAATTTTTAAAGTAAGAAATTGCAGTGATAATACTTTTTCTAATAGAACAAGGCCATGTATAGAATTTCAGATGAAAAGATGCTCAGCTCCCTGTGTTCAAAAAATTAATAAAGTTGATTATTTTGAAGATATTTTAAGTGCAAAATCTTTTCTAACATCTTCAGATACAAAAACTATTCAAAGATTAACGGATGATATTGAAAAAGCAGTATCTAAGCTTGAATTTGAAAAGGCTGCTGAAATTAGAGATCGTCTTAACAGGCTTAAACTTTTGAAAGAAGAACAATCGGTAGTTACTTTAGCAAATGATGTAGACATTTTTGCTGTAAGCTCAGAAATGACATATTTAGGCGTTTCAATTATTGTTGTAAGAAACGGTAAGATCAGAGGAACAAAGACACATTTAATTAAACAAGCTCTTTACAGCTCTTTTGATGAAGTTTATCAGAGTGCAATATTTAATTTTTATGAGAATCAAATAGATATTCCAAAAAAAGTTTTATGTGCATATGAATTGAGTGACAAAGAAATTCTTGAAGAAATGTTCCAAAAAAAACATCAAAAAAAAGTAAGAATAATTCACTCTGTAAATAAGTCTATAAGACCTATTTTTAATTTATGTAAAATTAACGCTCAACAAGTTATTAAAAATCACATAAGCAAAGAGGATAAATATACATTTGCTTTAAATGAGCTTTGTGGGTATGTGGGTCAAAAAGAGATTAATAAAATTGAAGCATACGATGTAAGCCATATTTCAGGAGAAAATGGAGTTGCGTCTTCGATAGTTTTTACTAAAACTGGACCAGAAAAGAGGAGCTATAGACTTTTTAATATACCAAATCATCTTTCAGGTAACGATGTAGGTTCTCTAGAACATGTTCTAGAGAGAAGGATTAAATACTTTAATGATCCAAAAATAAAGCCAGATTTATTGTTGATTGATGGCGGTAAAACACAATTAAAATTTGTTAACTCAGTTATAGAAAAATCTAATCATAATGATCTAAAAGCAATATCTATTGTAAAAGGTTCTAATAGGATCAGAGCAACTGAAACAATAATTAGTAAAGATGGAATTTTAGAGCTTGATAAAAATTCTAAAGCTTTTTTAATTTTGCAAGAGATGCGCGACGAGTCTCACAGGTTTGCTATTCAAGCTCAACGAAAGAAGAAAAGAAAGACAATATCTAAGTCAGAGCTTGATTCAATTAATGGTATTGGAATTATTTTAAAAAGTAGATTACTTAAAAAATTTAAAAATATAAATAATATAAAAGAAGCAAAATTAATAGATTTGATGACTGTAGACGGCATTAATGAGAAAATAGCTCTATCGATTAATAAAAAATTAAATGAAAGCATCAATAATTAATATAATCACCTTAAGTAGAGTTTTTTTAGCAATGATTATTTTTATATTGCTTACTCAAAACGATTCATACTTTCTAGCATTAATATTATTTTTTCTTGCTGGTATAACAGATTACATTGATGGAGCTCTTGCTAGAAAATTTTCTGTTACTTCACAGTTAGGAGAAATAATTGATCCAATAGCAGATAAAATTTTGATTATTTTTCTTTTCTTTGGTTTGTCAATTAGTCTATCAAGTTATTGGATTGGTTTTATAGCATCCATAATTATATCTAGGGAGATTTGGGTGGCAGCCCTAAGAGACTTTAATTCCAGAAATAATAATACAAATGCAACCAAGGTTACATTTTTAGCAAAGATAAAAACAGCTGTCCAACTATTCACTATTTTTACATATTTAACAGCACTAGCATTTAATAAAATGTTATTAATAATATTTGGCGATATTTTTCTATTTTTATCCTTACTGATTACTATATATACAGGTTATATATATACATTTAATACATTTAAATAATTTTTATGAAAGTTGGAATAATTGGTTATGGGTTTGTTGGAAAAGCATTAGAATCAGGGCTTAAAAATAATGTAGATATTTTAAAGATAGATCCTATTTTAGAGAATAAAATTGAAGATTTAATAGAATTTAAACCTGATATTTGTTTTATCTGCGTTCCGACACCCATGAATAATGATGGCTCACAAGACATAAGCATTCTTGAGGAAGTTATCAACAAAATAATATCAAATTCGATTAAATCGCAAATTGTTATCAAAAGTACAATTTTACCCACTCATATTAAAAAATTTGAAAAACTAATCCCTGACCTAGTCCTTAATCCTGAATTTCTTAGAGAGCGGCATGCTAAAGAAGACTTTATTAATTCAAATCTTATAATATTTGGTGGTTCGAAGAGATCTACCAAAATCGTTTCAAATTTTTATAAGAAATATACGAATTGCATATCAAACCAACACAAATTTACTGATTTAATCTCAGCAAGCCTAATTAAGTACTCAATAAATACTTTTCTATCTTTGAAAGTTATTTTTTTCAATCAGTTACATGAAATTTTTTTGGAATCTGATTCTTCATTGGCATGGGAAGAGTTTGTTAATATCATTGCCACAGATAAAAGAATTGGGAAGTCACATATGCAAGTGCCTGGCATTGATGGGAAATTTGGATTTGGAGGAGCATGTTTCCCAAAAGACTGCAATGCACTTATTAAATATTCTGATGACATTGGAAAGCCTTTTGATCTTTTAAAAAAAAGCACAGAAATAAATAATAAGATTCGAAAAAAATATAAAAACTTAAGCAATAGAGAAGAAGAACAAAATATCAACTATAATTTGAAGCATTAATGGAGGGTTTATGATGAAGATTGTTGTTGTAAGTGGAGGATTCGACCCTATTCATTCTGGCCACCTAGAGTATTTTAAGTCTGCAAAAAAACTTGGAGATAAGTTAGTCGTTGCTTTAAATAGTGATAACTGGCTTATAAATAAAAAAGGAAAATACTTCATGCCATTTGAGGAGCGAAAATCAATTGTAGAAAGTTTAAAGGTGGTTGATTCAGTTATTGATTTTGATGATGATGAGCTTGGAAGTGCAGCAAATGCACTTATTAAGATAAAAGAAACTTATAAAAATGATGAAATAATCTTTGCAAATGGAGGAGATAGAACTAAGGAAAATATTCCAGAAATGTCTGTTGATAAGATTGAATTTGTTTTTGGAGTCGGCGGTGAAAATAAAAAAAACTCTTCCTCATGGATATTAAAAAATTGGCAATACTATCGTGAAGATAGAATATGGGGAACTTTTTATAATTTGTTTGAAGATGGCACTGAGGTAAAGGTTAAAGAGCTTATTGTGCATCCTGGAAAAGGAATGAGCTTTCAAAAGCATTTTAAGAGAAGTGAAATATGGATGGTCAGCAAAGGCTCCTGTGTAGTTAATTTTAGTGATGATGATCCAGAAAAAAAACAAAAAATTCAGCTTAATAAATTTGATTACTATTTGGTTCCATGTGGTAAATGGCATCAAATCACAAATCCTTTTGATAAAACATGCCACTTAATTGAGATTCAATACGGAGAAGAATGCATAGAGGAAGATATTGAAAGGACAGAATATTATTAACAAGAATAATATACTTAGTTTTTACTTAAAATAAATAATTAATATACAATGCACAAACTTTACAATGGCTGGATGGCAGAGTGGTTATGCAGCGGCCTGCAAAGCCGTTAACGCCGGTTCGATTCCGGCTTCAGCCTCCATATTGGAGTATTAATGATAAGCCAAGTATAATTGTGCAAATTATGGGAGTAAATCTAATAAGCCCGAGTGGTGGAATTGGTAGACACAAGGGACTTAAAATCCCTCGATAGAAATATCGTGCCGGTTCAAGTCCGGCCTCGGGTACCAATTTTAAATAACTTAAATAATAATTTTTATGGAAAATACTGAAAACAATCAACATTTAAATGATGATGAAATTGATCTTAAAGAGCTTTTAATAATTTTAACAAATGGTAAATGGATTATTGCTGCTTTGACTTCTTTAGCATCGATAATAGCAGTAATATATAGCTTATCTTTACCTAATATATATCAATCAAATGCTATATTAGTTCCTGTTGAAGCCTCTGATAGTATGAGCGGTGCTTTAAAAAGTTATAGCAGCATTGCAAATTTAGCAGGTATGAATTTCACATCTCAAGCATCCGATAGCAATTCTGTTAAAGCTATGGAAAAAATTAAGACTCTCAGTTTTTTTGAAAACAACATAATGCCTAACATTTTCTTACCAGACCTTATGGCAATTGATTCATGGCATGATCAAACAAATGAGCTTAAATTCAATCAATCTTTATATGATGATGAGTCCAATGCCTGGGTAAGAGATTTTAGCTATCCACAAAAACAAGTCCCTTCAGCACAAGAAAGCTTCAGAGAATTTAAAAAACATTTGAGTTTTAGTGAAGATAAACAATCAGGTTTTATTAATATTGCTATCAAACATCAATCTCCAATCATTGCAAAAGAATGGGTAGATTTATTAATAAATCAAATTAATGCATTCTACAGAGAAAAAGACAGAGCCGAGGCTGAAAGAGCAGTTGCATATTTAAATAAACAAATTACAAAAACCAGTCTTACAGAAATAAAACAAGTTATAGCAGTTTTGCTTCAGCAAGAAACTCAGAAACTTACATTGATAGAGGCAAATGAAGCATATGTTTTTGACTATATTGATCCACCTGTTGTAATGGAAAGAAAGTCAGAACCTTACCGAGCATTGATATGTATCATTGGTGCCTTTATAGGCGTAATGCTTGGAATTACCTTGGTTCTTGTTGCTCATTTTAGATCAAGCTTTAAAACCATATAATAAAAAACTTTTAAAATGTGTAGATATCTAAATTGATGAATTATGATCAAAAAATTTATGTCGCTGGACATCAGGGAATGGTTGGATCAGCTATTGTACGTGAGCTAAAAAAAAATGGTTTTGAAAATATAATTTTTATGACTCACAGCGAGCTTGAACTGACTAATCAAAATCAAGTAAAGCAATTCTTGGAGGATCATAAACCTGATCAAATATATTTTGCAGCTGCAAAAGTAGGAGGTATATATGCAAATAATACTTATCCTGCAGAGTTTATTTATGAAAATTTAATGGCAGAGTCAAATGTCATTCATCAAGCATGGAGAGCTGGTGTTAAAAAGTTACTTTTTTTAGGTTCGAGCTGCATATATCCCAAAAATGCATCACAGCCAATGAGTGAAGATGCGCTTTTAACAGGTAAACTTGAAGCAACTAATGAGCCATACGCCATTGCAAAAATCGCAGGTATAAAATTATGCGAAAGTTATAATCGCCAATATTCATCTAGTCATGGAGTTGACTATAGGTCCGTCATGCCTACAAATCTATATGGACCTGGTGATAATTATCATAAAGTTAATAGTCATGTTGTGCCAGCTTTAATTAGAAGATTTCATGAAGCAAAGGAACTGCAATCAGAATCTGTAACCATTTGGGGATCTGGATCGCCAAGAAGGGAATTTTTGTATGTTGATGATATGGCCTCTGCATGCGTTCATGTAATGAATATGAATAAAAATGACTTTTTAAAATTAATAAAACCAATGATGAGTCACATAAATGTTGGAAGTGGTTCTGATATTGAAATTAAAGAATTAGCAATAAAAATCAAGGAAATCGTTGGATTTAATGGAGATATTATTTTTGATAAATCTAAACCAGATGGAACACAAAGAAAAATGATGGATTCTTCACTTATTACAAACTTAGGCTGGAAACCTAAAATTTCTCTTAATGAAGGATTGTTAAGAGCGTATAATGATTATGTTACAAACTATAAAACTTTAAGAAAATAGTACTTGCGTTTATGAAATCAAAAAATAAAGTAGCTTTAATTACTGGTATTACAGGGCAAGATGGGTCCTATTTGGCAGAATTTTTGCTAGAAAAAGGTTATGTAGTTCATGGAATAAAGAGAAGAAGCAGTTTATTTAACACTGAACGTATTGATCATATCTATCAAGACCCTCAATTAGATAACGCAAGATTCAAACTTCATTATGGTGACTTGAGTGATACAAGTAACCTAATAAGAATAATTCAAGAAACTCAGCCAGATGAAATATATAATCTAGGAGCTATGAGTCATGTGGCTGTTAGCTTTGAGAGTCCGGAGTATGCAGCTGATATTGATGCTATAGGAACATTAAGAATCTTAGAGGCAATTCGCATACTTGGCCTCCAAAACAAAACACGTTTCTATCAAGCATCCACAAGCGAGCTTTATGGAAAGGTTCAAGAAATCCCTCAAAAAGAAACGACGCCATTTTATCCAAGAAGTCCATATGCTGTGGCTAAACTTTATGCATACTGGATTGTTGTAAATTATAGAGAAGCATATGGAATTTATGCTTGTAATGGAATTTTGTTCAATCATGAATCACCCAGAAGAGGAGAAACATTTGTAACAAGAAAAATTACTCGTGGTATTGCAAATATTGCACTAGGCCTAGAGAGTTGTCTTTATATGGGGAATATTGATGCAAAAAGAGATTGGGGACATGCTAAAGATTATGTAAGAATGCAATGGTTGATGTTGCAACAAAAAAAACCTGAAGATTTTGTTATTGCAACTGGTGTTCAATATTCAGTTAGAGATTTTATTAAGTGGAGTGCAGCAGAATTGGGTATAACATTAAAATTTGAAGGCGAGGGCATTAATGAGCTAGCTATTGTTGAAAAAATTGATGGTGATAAGGCTCCTGCATTGACTCCTGGAAAAGTAATAATGCGAGTTGATCCAAGATATTTCAGGCCCACTGAAGTTGATACTTTATTGGGTGATCCAACAGAAGCTAAAAATAAGCTTGGGTGGGTTCCTAAAATTTCTGCACAAGAAATGTGTAAGGAGATGGTCGCAGAAGACTATAAGGAAGTGCAAAGAAATACATTATTAAAAGATAATGGTTTTGATGTTAATGTGAGCACTGAGTGAAAACACTTAAAAGAGCAATTTTATTGCTTACACCAACAGAGCAAAGAAAAGCTATGGTTGTTTTGCTTCTTGTAATGGGTATGGCAATTCTTGAAACAATCGGTGTTGCATCTATAATGCCTTTCTTAGCAGTAATGGGTAACCCTGATATGCTAAATACTAACGGATTTCTTAACAAACTTTACAATGCTTCTAGAAACTTTGGTGTAAATAGCCCCGACGAATTTTTAATAGCTCTTGGCTTAACAGCATTCGTAATTATTGTTTTTTCTTCGATATATCGATCGGTAACACAATACATTATGAATAGGTTCATTGAGATGCGTCGACATTCAATAAGCAAGCGTCTCCTAGAAATATATTTAAGACAACCTTATTCTTTTTTTCTTGACAGAAATAGTAATGATATGACTAAGAACGTTATTTCAGAAGTCGATCAGCTTATTGGAAATGTTTTTAGACCTGCTCTTTATATGGTCTCTTACATTATTGTGATGATAACATTGGCGACTCTTCTTTTGATTATTAATCCATGGGTTTCAATGCTTGCGGCCGGACTTATGGGTTTTCTTTATTCAGTAGTATTTCAAACTCAAAAAAGAAAATTAGAAGATTTAGGAAAAATTAAAGATTTATCTAATAAGGATAGATTTATGGCTACTGGAGAGGTTTTTGGTGGTGTCAAGGACATTAAGTTACATGGATTTGAAGAAAATTATATTATGCGCTTTCAAAAGCCATCTAAAGAGTTCGCATATGCTCATGCAATACGTGAAACCATACAACAAGTTCCCAATTATTTAATTGAAGGAGTTCTTTTTGGTGCAATGTTGTTACTTTCTGTTTTTATAATATCTACCTCAGGTGGCTTAGACAGTGATTCTTTAGGATATATTTTGCCGATATTGGGACTATATGCACTCGCTGCACTTCGTTTAAGGCCTGCTGTCGCTTGGATATATCAAGGAGTTGTCAGTCTTCGATATGGCCGCGCCGCTGTTGATAATATGTATAAAGAATTGAATCTTGAAATTACTTCAGATTTGCAAAGTAAAAATCAAGTAGATGTATTAAAAGTTGAAAAATCCATATGCTTGAAAAATTTAAGCTATACATATCCAAATGCTTCGGCTCCAACCTTAAAAGATTTAAATTTAGAGATTGAGATTGGTACTTCTACAGGAATTGCAGGTACAACTGGAGCTGGAAAGACAACATTGGTAGATGTAATCTTAGGATTGCTTAGACCTACCCATGGAAGTATTAGTGTTGATGGGACCTCTATCTCTGAGAAAAACTTAAGTTCTTGGCAAAAATTATTGGGATACGTGCCTCAAGATATCTTCTTAACAGATAGCACTATTTTAGAAAATATTGCATTTGGGGTGCCCACTGAGCTCATTAACAAAGAGCATGTTGAGCATTGCGCTCATTTGGCACAAGTTCATGATTTTATTGTCAACGAATTACCAGAAAAATATCAAACTTTTGTTGGAGAGAGAGGAGTTAGACTTTCAGGGGGTCAACGTCAAAGAATTGGAATTGCAAGAGCTTTGTATCATAATCCCAAAATATTAGTTTTTGATGAAGCAACTAGCTCCCTAGATAGCGACACTGAGCTTGAGGTTATGAAGGCGATTGATAATTTATCAAAACAGAAAACACTGATAATTATTGCTCATCGAATAGACACATTGAAAAATTGTGACAATATAGTTTTGATGCGACCCAATGAAATAAATATTTTTTCAGATTTTAGTAAATTTATGGATAATATTAATACATACAAAGATTTAGCACCTATAATAAACAAGAAATGACATTAGAAATAAAAGCAAATAGACAAGATATTGATTCTTGGAATGAAAATGGATTTTTTTTACAAAAGGAAACAGGATATTTGATCCTGAGACAAGAAAAAGAATAATTTTTGAAGCTGATAATATGGATAACTGGGTTGATCAAGTTGGTAAATCTTTTTTTATATTAAAAAATGAAACTAAAATCTATCAAGAAAGATTTTTAGGAATTTTAGATAAACTAACAATAAACTATATGGCATAAAGAAATGAAAAAAGTGTACGTTTCAATGATTTGCGATTTGTTACATGCAGGCCATATTAAGATTTTAAAAAAAGCTGCAGATTTAGGAGATGTTACCGTTGGCTTGCTAACAACAGAAGCAATTGAAGAGTTAGGTGAAAGAGCATTTTTAAAATATCAACAAAGAAAAGAGGTTCTCGAATCCTTAAGTTTTGTTAAAGATGTAATTCCTCAAGAAACATCTAGCTATAAAGAAAATTTAATTAAATTGAAACCTGGTTATGTTGTTCATGGAGACGATTGGAAAACTGGTCATCAAAAGATAATAAGAGATGAGGTAATCTCAATTCTAAAAGAATTTGATGGTGAGCTTGTTGAACTTCCCTACAGCAAAGAAATCAGTGACATTAGTTTGAAAAATCAACTTTTAAGACTTGGTGTTACTGGACACACCCGTCAAGCAAGACTTAAACAACTTTTAAAAATCAAACCTATTATTAGGATTATGGAATGTCATAATGCCCTAAGTGCATTAATAGTAGAGCATGCTTCTGTTGAAGCAAAACAAAAGAAAATTAATTATGATGGTTTTTGGTCTAGCTCGTTAACCGATTCTACCGCTAAAGGAAAACCTGATATTGAGGCGGTTGATATGACTTCAAGACTTGCTATGGTAAATGATATATTTGAAGTCACAACAAAGCCAATGATTTTTGACGCTGATACTGGTGGAAAAATAGAACACTTTGAGATAGCAATTCGAAGTCTTGAAAGGGCTGGGGTAAGCGCAGTTGTAATAGAGGATAAGAAAGGCCTTAAAAAAAATTCCTTATTTGGTAATGAAGTATCTCAGAAGCAAGATAGTATAGAAAATTTCTGTAAAAAAATAAAAGCTGGCAAATCTGCTCAGTCTCTTGATGACATGATGATAGTGGCTCGTATCGAGTCTCTTATTCTTGAAGCAGGAATGGACGATGCCTTGCAAAGAGCTTTTGCATATGTTGATGCTGGTGCTGATTCAATAATGATTCATTCTAGAAATAAAGACCCTGAAGAAATAAAATTATTTATGAAGTCTTTTAGAGCTAAAGATAAAAACACTCCTGTTGTGGTGGTGCCAACAAGCTTTAATTCAGTAACGATAGATGAATTTGAAAAAATGGGAGTAAATATTGTTATTTATGCAAACCATATGCTCAGATCGGCTTATCCGGCAATGCTAGATGTGGCAAACAATATTTTGAAAAATGGACGAAGTATGGAATCTGAGGAAGCATGTATGAGCATAAATGAGTTGCTAGAGTTTATTCCTGGAACTAAGTAATGATTTCTCCTCAAAAATTTGTAGACTCACTTCAAGAAATTGATATTAAATTTGTTACAGGTGTTCCAGACTCTTTATTGAAAGAGGTCTGTGCATGTATAACATCCTCTTTAAATTCTGATCAGCATATAATAGCTGCTAATGAAGGCTCAGCTATTGCGCTTGCAATAGGGAATTATCTTGGAACAAAAATACCATCATTGGTTTACATGCAAAATTCTGGGCTAGGCAATACTATTAATCCATTAGTCTCTTTAGCTGATAAAGCTATTTATTCAATACCAATGATATTAATGATTGGATGGAGAGGAGAAATTAAAGACGATGGAACTCAACTAAAAGATGAGCCTCAACATGTAAAACAAGGAGAAATAACTTTAGGTTTATTAGATATCCTAGAAATCCCATATTACATTATCGACAAGGATACCAAAGATATTTCTTCTATTTTAAAAACGGCAAAAGATGAAACTTTAAAAAAACAAAGTCCAGTTGCACTTGTTGTAAGGAAAGGTACTTTTGATAAATTTAATTTATATTCAGCTAGCAATAAACAGAATTATGAACTATCAAGAGAACAAGCCATAGGCTATATCATTGATAACATACCTGAAAGCTCTCCTGTTGTTTCAACAACAGGAATGATTTCTCGTGAAGTATATGAGTATAGAAAATTAAAACCTAATGATAAGAAGTTAGATTTTTTAACTGTTGGTGGAATGGGTCATGCCAGCAGTATTGCTTGTGGAATATGTATCGCTCGTCCAAATAGTAAAGTTTTTTGTCTTGATGGCGATGGTGCATTGCTGATGCATGGTGGAGCACTTTCCAATACATCAGATCAAGATAATTTTACCCATATTATTTTAAATAATGAGGCTCATGACTCTGTCGGAGGACAACCAACTAAAGGCAATGTCGTTAATTTTTTAAATTTAGCCAAAGCTTATGGTTATAAAAATACTTTTCAATGCTTTACAAAGGAGGATATTTATAAGATTTTACCTCAAGCTCCCAATTTTAAAGGTAGTGTTTTAATTGAGGTAAAATGCAAAAAAGGTTTTCGTGAAGATTTGGGAAGGCCTGACACAAGTCCAATAGAAAATAAGATCAAATTTCTTGAATCAATGGAAGAATTATGAATAAAAAAGATCAGAAAATATCAGATTTAATTTCAGAAGTTAATGATAAAAAACCAATATTTACTGCAGGCCCAGCATCCTTGGTATACGAAAATATTTCAGGCCTTAAAAATTGTTTTGGTCGTGGTGATAGCGATTATGACAAAACAGAAACTACTGTTCTAAAACTTTTGCTTGAAATGAGCGGCCATTCAAAAATTGCTCGCCTTCAAGGTTCTGCGAGTCTTGCATTAGAGATTATGATAACTAATTTTGCATATGGAAAAGTTTTAATTATAAATTCAGGTTACTATTCAGATCGTCTTCATGCCATGTGTCAATCAGCAAAAAAACAATATAAAAATATAACTGAAATAAAACATGTCGATTGGACTAACTTACATGAAGTTGAAGGTTGTTTTGATTGGATAGTCTCTTGTTATACAGAAACAAGCAATGGAATTCTTGTTCCAGTTGAAAAATTAAAATCTTTAGCAGACAAAACTTCTGCTAAATTAATGCTTGATGCAACAGCTTCAATAGGACTTCAATCAAACCATGATTTATCAGATGTTTTAGCATACAGTTCATGTAAAGGTCTTTTTGGTCTTACTGGAGCATCATTTATAGCATTTAATGATATGCCGACAAATGAGATCGATTCATTTTATTTAAATCTCGCAAGTCATTTAGAGAAGAAAATGACTGGACCTTATCACTCAATATGCTCACTTATTGATGTGTTAAAAGATCATGAAAATTTTAAACAGGCTGTTATTGAAAATAAAGAAAAATTTTTAAATATTGCTTCTGATTGGCTTGTTCAGCCAAAAGAATTCCAACCAATCCTATGCACTTATACTTCAGCAAATGTTAGGGCCATGAACTCAAATACAATTTTATATTATCCGCGTTCTATCGAGACTGGCAGTGTGGTCTGTCACTTAGGTGAGGTACATCTGGGAAAAAATGCAAAAGGTGAAATATACAAAAATATAGAGGTTTATAATGAAAAAAGTGATGGTTGATATGTCAGCAACCCTTATACATCATGGCCATGTTAGATTAATAAAAGAAGCTGCCAAGCACGGCGAAGTTATTATAGCGCTTACAACTGATGAAGAAATTGAAAAAAATAAAGGCTATACTCCAGAATTAGAATATTCATCAAGAAAAGAAATACTTTTAGCAATTTCAGAGGTATCAGAAGTTATTCCTTCAAATTGGTTATTGACTGAGGAATTTTTAGATGAAAACGAGATAGATTTTCTAGTACATGGTGATGATAATTCAAATTTAATTTCTAAAAATAGATTGATTATTCTTCCAAGAACTCCCGGTATTAGCAGTTCAATTTTAAGAGGAAGAGTTCTGAGCTCTATTGCTGAAATTTACAAAAATAATGAAGATTGATTTTATTGCATATCATTCAATTCATGCACAATGCGGACAGTCAGTTTTTGATAGTTTAAGTAAATATCACGAATGTAGATGGATTATGGGTCCATTCGCTATCCCAGAAGATGGTGATGGAGATGTTGCCATTATGTTAGACCACAGAGCATATCATCATTTATTTAAATCAAGAAATGGTTACAAGTATCTTTTTCATTTATCGCATGATTTAGCTGATATTAATATGTACAAACACGATAAGCTATTCGATTTTGATCTAATTTTTGTTCCAACAACTAAACACCAGAAAGCCTGCGTTCAAAATGGATATAAGTTAAATAAAATTATTAAGTCCGGATGGCCTAAATATGACTTGATCGAGAGACACAACAAGTTTAGCTTTATAGAAAGTCTTACCGCTGATCGAAAAACTTTAATCTACGCACCTACATATGTTGTTAATGATGAATGGAGATTGTTATTAAAGTATTTTTCAGACTTAAATCTTAACGTTATTATAAAAAATCATCCTTTAATTGACGAAGGGCAAAGTTTTCCTCCAGGAGAAGAAGAAGAGTATAAAAAAATCGTAAGTGCTTTAGATCAAATGGAAGATGAGGCCAGAAGTATGAACTTTGTTGTAGCACCCAGAGAAATGAACATAGTTGAGCTATTTATTCACTCCAATGCTAAGGTGGCAGTGTCTGATATTTCTTCATGTTTATTAGAATTTTTGCCTTTTGGAGCTGCCATTGAGACTGGCGGAGGGGATGGTCCAGGCGACGCTAGCTCATTTTCTAACGAAGTAAAATATATTCCCGCTGATGAATTAGTGAAATTGTCTTCTGATGAATTCAATTCTTTGATTAAAAAAGAAAATGCTGATAAAAAAGATACCTTATTAGAGTTTGATATCGAAGTTTCATATGGTGAGTTAATTGCAAATAAAATACGAGAATATATGAAAACCACAAAGCCAAATATTCGCTTAAAAGATACAAAGAGTTATTTTATTTTAAAAACCTATATTAAAAGCTTTATAAAAAAAATATTTTGGTTTGCTCCAAATTTTATATCAAAAAACTTTTTTAATTTGATAAATAATAGATAATGATACATAAATTCAAGGTTGATTATACAAATTTTTAAATAATATCTTGTATCAAATAGTTGAGAGGAGAGCAAAATAGTGAATCTAAAAAAAATTGCTAACTGCGATAAACGTGGTGCTGTATATTTGGGTGATAGAGAGGTATTTAGAGCTATTCCAAAAGATCACGTTGAAAGTGTTACAGAAGTTGTTAATAAGTTAAATAACAAAATTGATGGAATAGTAAAAACTACCATATCTCATGATAAAGAAATTAATTCGGAGTTAAATAACCGAGACGGAATTACTTTATTGCATCATAGAGTCTCTCCAATATCATATCCCCATGAATGGTGCGGACTAATGCTCAAAGACTCCTCTTTATTTCACATAGAGCTTTCAATTTCTCTTTATGAAAATAATTTATATTTAAAGGATGCTCATCCATGGAATATTCTTTTTGAAAAAGGCCGTCCAGTCTTTGTAGATTTCACTTCGATTGTTAATGAAAGTGATTTGTTAAATGAAGAGTTTCTTACTGCAAATAATAAAATGAATAAAAAAGATCCAAATAAACAAGTCCTTAAATGCGTAAATGAGATTCATCATCGGATGTTTAAGCCTTATTTTTTTAATACTTTAATCGCATATGTAACTCAAGATCATTTAAATGTTAGAAAGTACATTGAAAATACAACATTGAATTCTTCTACTCACACTTTAGATATAAGACATCTAATACCAAGAAGGCTTGGAAAGAGTATTTTTAAAAAAGTATTTAGACTCGCGAAGTATTATATTTCTGAATTTATAATTAATAGGAAATTAAAATTAAAAAAGAATTATCCTGAGTTTTTAAATAAAATGAAAAAGTTAATACTTAGTATGCCTATTGAGACAGGATCTAGTGCTTATTCATCATATTATTCAAGTAAAGGTGAAGATCAAGACTGCACATATTCAAATGAATGGAATCACAAACAAAAATCTGTTTATAACGCGATAAATAAAGACTCTATTAATTCAGTTTTGGATGTTGCTTGTAATACTGGTTGGTATGCAATGATGGCTGAAAAAATTAATAAATCTGTAATAGCTTTTGACATAGATGAAGGAAGCATAGAAGTGTTATATAAAATTATTAAAGACAGAAACTTAAATATCTTACCTTTAGTAATGAACTTTACAGAAATGACAAAAAATAGATTCTCAATTAATGATGGTAATACAGTTATTTTAAGTGCTGAATCGAGATTTAAGTCAGATAGTGTAATTGCCCTTGGAATAATACATCATCTTGTTTTAGGTTTGGGCATGAGCTTAAAAGAAGTTATTCAATCATTAGATTCCTTGTGTCAGAAGCAATTAGTAATTGAATTTGTTGAGCTGGAAGATCCAATGATTCAAAATGAGCCATCTTTTTTCAAAGCCTTCTTTAAAGATGAATCTATTTCAAATAATTACAAAATGGAAGAATTAGTGTCATTGCTAGAAAGTTTTGGTTACAGTGTTATTATCGAAAAATCCTATCCTAGCACTAGAAAAATTTTAGTATGTGAAAAGGCAGGTACATGAAAAAAGCTTTGATTACAGGTATTGCTGGTCAAGATGGGTCTTATTTAGCTGATCTTTTGTTATCTAAAGGATATGAAGTACATGGTTTGGTAAGAAGTGAAGCTTTGGATAATCAAGAAAATCGACTTAAAAATTTAAGATCGATAATAAAAGAAATACACATTCATTCCGCCAAATTAGAAAGTCATCAAAGCATGTTTAAATTAATTGAAAAAATTAAACCAGATGAGTGCTATCACCTTGCATCATCAAGTTTTGTTAGTTATGAATTTGAGGATGAAGCAACTTTACTTGAAAATAATTTTATTGCAACACATTCCTTACTTGCTGCAATTAAAGAAAATTCACCAATGTGTCGGATTTATTTTGCTGGTTCAAGTGAAATGTTTGGTGATGCCAGAGTTAGTCCACAGAATGAAATGACAGAATTTAATCCGAGATCTGTCTATGGCATTTCAAAATTAGCAGCCTTTCATTTAGCTAGAAATTATAGAGAGCACCATGAGTTATATGTCTCAGCTGGAATTTTATATAACCATGAATCTATTAGAAGAGGATCAAAATTCGTTACGCGTAAAATCACTAAATCTGTAGCTAAAATATATCTTGGAAAACAAAACTTTGTTGAACTTGGAAATATAGATGCGCAAAGAGATTGGGGCTATGCTCCTGATTATGTTCGAGCAATGCATTTAATGCTACAGCAACACAAGCCGGAAGATTATGTAGTTGCTTCAGGCCAGCTGCGTTCAGTAAAAGACTTTCTAAAAACAGCATTTTTGGTAGTAGGAATGGACTATAAAAAATATGTAAAAATATGCAAAGATCACTTTCGTCCAACTGAATCCGTGTCTCTTGTTGGTGATGCGTCAAAAGCTCAAAAAATTTTAGGATGGAAACCGACAAAAAACTTTGATCAATTTGTAGAAGAAATGGTCAAAAATGACATCGAAATATTAGAAAGTTCGATATGAAAGTTCTTTTCACAAGTCACTTTCTTGAATTTCCTGCACATGGTGGACCTGAATTGAGAATAACTAACACGATCAAAGCTCTATCTGATGTATCTGATCTATTTATAATCAATCAAATAACAGACTCGTCAAAGTACAATCTTTTATCAACTCAAACATTTTGTGAAAAATACTCGCATAAATATCTTACTGTTAATAAAAAACAACCTAAAAATAACATTTTAAAGATTCTATATAAAATATTATTGAAAATATTTTCCATTGAGCCAAATAATGTTTCAAAGGAAATTATAGAATTTGTTAAAGACAATAACATAGATGTTATATGGTTTGGTTATGGGAATATTTCATACCCATTAATTAAATCAATAAGAAAATCACTTCCTCGAATTAAGATAGTCTGCGACACCGATAGCGTATGGTCTAGATTCATTTCACGCTCAATACCATTTTCAAAGGGACTGCGAAAGCTAAAAATAAGACTAGATGCTTTTGTCAAAGCAAATGAAGAGAGATGGTTAGTAAAAATTTGTGATATCACTACTGCAGTTTCTGAAGTTGATGCTGAATACTATCGTTCAATCTCAAAAGATCAAAACAGAATTAAAATTTTTTCTAATGTAATAGACTTATGCGAGTATAAAAAAACTACTCCTCCAGATAATTTCAAGAAACCAAGTGTTTTTTTAGCAGGTTCTTTTGGTTCTCATAGTGCTATGAATACCGCTGCAAGCTGGCTACTTGATTAAGTAATGCCAAAAGTTTTTGATCATATACCAGATATGCATTTGTATATCGTTGGCAAGGCTTCAGATTTAGAATTTGGAAACAGACAAAATGACAATGTAACCGTTACTGGAAGAGTTGAGAGTGTTCTGCCTTATCTTTGCAATGTAAATGCTTCGCTTGTTCCTTTAAACTTTGAATCTGGTACAAGATTTAAAATTTTAGAAGCTGCAGCATGCAAAACTCCTGTAATTTCTACCACTCTTGGCGCAGAGGGAATTCCAGCAAGAAATAATTATGAAATATTAATCGCAGATACATCAGAGGAATTTGCTCAAGCTATAATAAAAGTTATTAATGATAAAAACTTAATTGAGTCATTAAAAGAAAATTGTTATAAGCTTGTTCAAAGAAGTTACTGTGTAGAATCACTTTCAACAGAAGCTGAGCACATTTTGAGGATTTTAAATAATGATTGATGAAATAAAGCACGAAGACAGATGTTTGGCTATTATAATTAGAGCAAATTATAGTGAGGATGGAATCAAGTTTTTTACTCCAGATGATTTTCCTCAACAGTTAGGCTATATGAAACATCCTAAAGGTCATAAAATAATTCCACATCTGCATAACAAATTAAAAAGAGAGATATTTTATACCTTTGAAGTACTATACATAAAATCAGGAAAAGTTAGAGTTAATTTTTATGACGATAATAAAAACTATTTAAAAAATGATACCTTATATGGAGGAGATGTAATTTTATTAGCTTATGGTGGTCACGGTTTTGAAATTTTGGAAAATTCTGAAATTATTGAAATTAAACAAGGTCCGTATGCAGGAAATGATGATAAAACTAGATTCAAACCAATTGATAGCTAAAATTTTAGTACATAGGAGTTCCTAATGATCAAATCAGTCTTTAACGCTTATAGCAAATATTATGATTTGCTTTATCTTGATAAAGATTATATTGGTGAAGCAAAATATGTTGAAAAACAGTTAAAAAATAATGGTATTAACAAGGGTGACATACTTGAATTTGGTTCAGGTACTGGGAAACATGGAAGATTGCTTGCTGAAAGCGGGTACAAAGTTCATGGCATTGAACTAAGCTCTGAAATGGTTGACCTTGCGGAAATTACTGAAGGCTTTTCATGTCAACAGGGTGATATATGCAACATCAGCATGGAAAGAAAATTTGATGCGGTGATTTCATTATTTCATGTTGTAAGTTACCAGGTAAGTAATGATGAGCTTGAATCAGTTTTTTTTAATGCTGCCAATCATTTAGATTCCGACGGAATATTTGTTTTTGATTTTTGGTACAGCCCAGCGGTATACAACAACATACCATCAGTCCGAATAAAAAAGATGTCAGATGACACAGTCGACATTACACGAATAGCAGAACCGAACATGTATTTAAATGAAAACAGGGTAGACGTAGAATATACTATTTTTGCAAGAGATAAGAATAGTGGGGAATTTGACAGATTTAGTGAGAGTCATTCAATTCGACATTTATCACTGCCCGAAATTGATATTTTCGCCAATAAAACCGGCTTTAAAAGAATATGTTCAGAAGAATTTCTTACTGGAAAAAAACCAGGCCCAGATACATGGGGCGTTTGTGTTGTTTTAAAAAAAACTTAAAAAGATGTCAGAATTTATACCTGTAAATGTGCCTTTGTTGGATGGAAACGAAAAAAAGTATCTTACCGAGTGCATCGATAGTGGATGGATTTCATCTGAGGGACCATTTGTTAAAAGGTTTGAACAGGAATTAGCAAATTATGTGGATAGGAAATATGCTACTGCCTGTGCAAATGGGAGTGCTGCTCTAGATATAGCAGTAGGGGCGCTTGAGCTGAAGGAGGGGGATGAAGTTATATTACCTTCTTTTACAATCATTTCTTGTGTACAGGCTTTACTGAGATATGGAATCAAGCCAGTTCTTGTTGATAGTGATTACCAAACTTTTAATATGCAAGTAGATGAAATAGAAGCCAAAATCACCCCTAATACTAAAGCAATTATGATAGTTCATATTTATGGATTAACTGTTGATGTTGATCCCATTCTTGAGCTAGCAAAAAAACATAATATCAAAGTCATAGAAGACTCTGCAGAAATGCTCGGACAGGAATACAAAAATAAAAAGTGTGGAAGTTTTGGAGATATAAGTACTTTTAGCTTTTATCCCAACAAACACATAACAACAGGTGAAGGTGGGATGGTTTTAACAAATGATAAGTATCTTGATAAAAGAGCTAAAAGTTTAAGGAATCTTTGTTTTACAGAAGATAGATTTATTCATGAAGAGCTTGGTTACAACTATCGAATGACTAATATTCAAGCTGCACTTGGAGTAGCTCAACTTGAACAAATAGACTATATGGTTAAAAAGAAAAGATGGATAGGTGAGATGTATCAAGATTTACTTAAAGATATTCAGTGTATTAATTTGCCTCCCTCAAAAACTGAGTTTTGTGAAAACATATATTGGGTTTTTGCTGTAACTTTAAAAGATAGCTATAAAAAGACTCCAAAAGAAGTTATGAGCGAATTAGCAAATCTCAATATTGGGACCAGACCTTTTTTTTATCCAATGCATAATCAACCTGTTTTAAATAAAATGGGCTATTTTTTAGATGACGAAATTCCCAATAGTAAAAAGTTATATGAGAGGGGTTTTTACATACCGAGCGGTTTAGCACTTACAGAAAGCCAGATTAAAAAAGTTTCTAAAATAATGCACGAGGTCTTAATTTGAAAAATTTTAAACTTAATTCAGTTAGATGTGTGACATTTATGCATAAAACACAATATGAGCAATAAAAATCTCAACATAGCTGTAATTATTTCTACAGGCATAGACTCTGGAGGCGCTTATCAATATGAATATAAGGTACTTGATTTACTAAAAAAATATCATAGTGATAAAAAAATTTCTTTACATTACTATGCTTCAAACAACAAAATTATTAAAGACTACTCTGACTTACACTTAAATATCAAATTATTAAAAGAAAATTTTTTTCAAAAACTACACCGTTTATTACTACCAAATATTTTTTTACATAAAATAGGACTTGGTTATAGCTCTATAGAAAAAAAACTTAAAGCAGATAATATAGATTTAATTTATTTTTTATCTCAAGATACAAAATCTCAAGCATTCAGTGATATTCCTTATATATTTACCTTATGGGATATTGGACACTTAGATATTATGGAATTTCCTGAAATTAATCATGGTGGAAAATTTGAATTCCGAGAGATAACAAATGCTAGGACTTTGAAAAAAGCCATAAAGGTAATTGTGACTCTAGACTATTCTAAAAAAGATGTAATTAAAAGATATAACCTTGATGAAAATAGAGTAGAAGTTTTAGAGTTTCTTCCAAACATAAGAACCACAAAGCCTAGCAATAGTGTTAGTATCAGAGAAAAATATAAATTAAAAAATGATTTTATATTTTATCCTGCTCAATTTTGGGCTCACAAAAATCATATATATATTTTAGAGGCTATTAAAATTCTGAGAAAAGAAAAGGCTATTGACATAGATGTTATTTTTTCTGGCTCAAACAAAGGCAATTTAGAATATATATTAGATAAGGCAAAAGAGTTAGAGATTGAAGACTTAGTCCATTACATAGGCTTTGTGACAAATGATGAAATACCTCTTTTGTATGATCAATCGCTTGCATTAGTAATGCCTACATATTTGGGACCAACAAATATTCCACCACTTGAGGCATTTGCATATGAGACTCCTGTATGTTATTCAGATACTCCATTTTTTAGAGAGCAAGTCGGAGATGCAGCATTTTTTATGAATTTAAAAGATCCTAATAGCTTGGTTCAAAATCTTTTAACCATATTAAATGATCATAAATTGACGGATCACAAAGTTATTCAAGGAAAAAAGATCATAGAAAACTGGGATGACAAGGATTTTTATAATAAATTATTAAAGATTTTTAGAGATTACAAATACATTAGAAGAACTTGGAAATAATAAAAACTAGCTTATTTCGCCATCCATCAATGTCAAAGAAGTAAATCGAAAAAAATGATAAAAAGTAAAAAAAATAATTACCTATCTACCTATCTCATATTTCTTGTTTCAATGTTATTTGCTCTTTCAATGGGGTCTGGCTTTTATGGATATGGAAATGATTACTATGAAGCTTACTATATGCCAAATCTTGCGTGGGGAGGAATTTTTGATCAACTAGGATATAGAGTTGCCACCTTAACAATTGGTGAAGCGCACCTAGGTGTTTATCTGGTAACTTTTATTCTCGCATTATCTTCAGGCTTTTTAATAAGAGAACATATTAAATTTAAACAAAGTTATTCCTTAATATTTTTTATATCGCTTTATCTTATTGCTATTCATACTTGGCCCATCATAATGTCAACAAGCAATGCAATGAGACAAGGATTAGCTATGTCATTGGTATTTATGGCCTTGATTGCAAGCTCAAGAAAAAATTATTACTGGATGATGCTTTTGTCATTTCTGGCAATATTTATGCATAAGACCGGCTTGATATTTTTAATGATCGTTGTTTTCTCAACTATGATGAGATACCTCACTTCAAATCTATCACATCTTAAAAAAGCTGTTATTAATTTTTTTATCGGAGCTAGTCTTCTTTATGGTGCCTATATAAGTCTTAACTTATTTGGTTACATTTTGTCAGATGAATCATCCAGAATAATCGGCGGTGACTTTAGGTGGGCATTCGCCTTCATTAGTTTAATTTATATAACCCTCTCTATTTTTTACAAAAATATTTTGAATAATTCATTTAATCTATCTTTATATTACTTTAGTTTTATTTCACTATCATTTCTGATTAGTGGATTAAATTGGCAATATGAAAGAATGGGGATGATGATGATTATTCCTTACATACTGTCTTTCGGCGTAATTTTAAACAGACCATCTTATAAAATTTATCTATTTTTAACTTTTTTAGGATTATTATGGGTAACAATTTTAATGGGCATGTATGCATCATTGAAATAGAGGGTGTTATATGATTTATATAGTAGTTCCAACTTTTGCTGGGGTTCAAGAAACCAAAAAAATGTTAATTTCATTAGAAAAAAACATCAAAAAAGACTACAAGGTCTTAATTGTAGACGATCATCCAGAAAATGTGACATTTAGTGCTATTAGCAGCAATAAAGTAGAAGTATTTACACCTAAAGAGGAACTATGGTGGGTGGGTTCTGTAAATCTTGGAATAAAATTGTTACTCGAAAAATTTAACCTGCATGATGAAGATACAGTAGTTATTGCAAATAATGATGTTCAAATAAAAAAAAATTGCTTTGAAATTCTTCATCAAGAAATTCAAAAAAATAAATATTCTATAGTTCACCCACGTACTTTTGATTATGATTTGATTGAAGTATCAAGTGGAGCAAAGGTAATCAGTTTCTTTCCATATATAACCAAACACCCTAAAAGTTTTAAAAAATATAAAGAAATCATAGATATGGGCACTGCTAGATTTTTAATGATGAGTGGATTTGTGCTCAAGAAAGTAGGATATATAAACAAAAACTTGGTTCAATATGGCGGAGATAATTACTTTACTTTGAGCGCTCAAAGATTTCATAACATAAATACATATATCCTGAGGGATGCCACATGCATTGTTGATAAAAGACAGACAGGCATCAAAATTGATAATATACAAAATATTAAAGAACTTTATCAAAGCTTCTTTTCAATAAAATCACCAAACAATATTAAGTTCAGATATAGGTTGTTCGAAGATTTTTTTGGAATGACTGGAGCCTTTTTTATTACATTAAGCATTACATTAAATACAATTACAAAGTTCATTTTTAGAAAAAGATAATAATATACATGTTGCTATATTTTTTAGTTATTTGGCTGTACACTTTTTTAGGTTGTAAGGCCTTTATAAGATGGACTTGAAGAGTAAAAGAATTTGCATTGTTGGCATGGGTTATGTTGGATTGCCCTTGGCGGTTGCATTTGGACAAAAATTCACTGTTGTTGGTTATGATATTGATGAGTCAAGAATTAAAGATCTCAAATGTGGAAATGATAAAACTCGAGAGGTTGGAAGTGAAACACTAAAATCTTTAAAATCAAATATTTCTTTCACATCAAACATCCACAAAACAAAAGACTGTAATATTTATATTGTTACCGTTCCTACCCCAATAGATAAGACTAATCGTCCTGACTTAAATCCTTTAATTGACGCATCTAAATCAATTGCCAATGTATTGAAAAAAAATGATATCGTTATTTATGAATCTACTGTATATCCTGGAGTTACAAGAGATGTTTGTGTTCCAGAATTAGAAAAATCTTCAGGCTTGAGTTTTAACAAAGATTTTTATTGTGGTTATTCGCCTGAAAGAATCAATCCAGGCGATAAAGAACGCAGTGTAACAAAAATACTTAAAGTGACTTCTGGCTCAACTCCTGAAATTGCGAAACAGGTGGATGATTTATACAAAGAAGTAATTACAGCAGGCACTCATTTAGCATCAAGTATTGAAGTCGCAGAAGCCTCTAAGGTCATTGAAAATACTCAAAGAGATGTGAATATAGCTTTGATAAATGAATTAGCTCTAATATTTGATCAAATGGGTATTGATACTAATGAGGTTATTGATGCAGCTTCAACAAAGTGGAATTTCATAAAGTTAACACCGGGTTTAGTTGGTGGGCATTGTATAGGTGTTGATCCTTATTATCTCAGCTTTAAAGCAGAAGAATTTGGATATAAACCAGATCTTATTCTTGCAGCCAGGCAAATTAATAGTGGAATGGGTAAATTTATAGCAGACAAGACAATAAAAGAAATGATCAAAGTTGGAAAAATTATCAAAAACTCAAATATATTAATACTTGGACTTACATTTAAAGAAGATTGCCCTGACATAAGAAACAGCAGAGTGTTTGATATTATTAGAGAACTTAATGATTCAGGAGCTAGTATTGACGTATTTGATCCGTGGATTGAATCTGATCAAAAAACTCAAGAATATAAATTAATTAATGACCCATTAAAATCTCATAAGAAATATGATGCAATCGTTGTTGCTGTAAGCCATCACCAATTTAAAAATTATACAGAAAGTGACTATACGAATATCTCGTCTGACAAAAAAGTTATCATTGATATTAAAAATATTGTTAAAAATCCAACTTGGAGACTCTAAGTACATAAAGTTTATTTGGATAACATCTAATTTTTATGATGATAAAATATCCTCTATTTAAATGAAGATAATTTATTTACATCAGTATTTTAAATTTCCAAACGAATCAGGAGGAACGCGTTCTTATGATTTAGCTTGTGGTTTTTTTAAATCAGGGCACGAGATTGAGGTTATTACATCAACTTCTGACCAAAAATTAAGAACAAATAAGCGTTGGCATAAGGTTCAAAAAGATGATTTAGTTGTTCACTATATTTACTTACCTTATGAAAACAACATGTCATACTTTCATCGATCAATTGTTTTTATAAAATTTCTGTGGTTTTCTGTTTTAAAAATCCTTTCAATGAAAGGAGATATGATATTAGCCACTTCAACTCCTTTAACTATTGGTATTCCGGCACTTGTAAAAAAGTGGATTCATAAAACACCATTTATATTTGAAGCAAGAGACATTTGGCCTGAAGCTGTTATTGCTATTGGAGCAATAAAAAATATATTCATAAAAAAAATTTTATTTTTTTTAGAAAGTCTTATATATAAAAATGCATCTGCAATAGTTACACTTTCATCAGATATGAGAAGGTCAATAGTTTCTCGTTATCCAAAATTAGACTATAAGCATATCGAAGTTATAGAAAATATTTCCGAAATTAATAGGTTTCAAAATGGTTATGATGAAAATATATCAATATTGTCAGAAAAAATTGGATTTAAACCTAGATTTACTGTTTTGTATGCGGGTACTTTTGGAAAAGTAAATGGTATTAGCTATGTAATTAAGTTGGCTCATAAACTAATAAATATTAATACCGAAATAATCTTTGTTTTAGTTGGTGATGGTATTGAAAAAAATTTAGTTACTCAGGAGGCGAGTGATAAAAAAGTTTTAAATAAAAATGTTTTTATACTTGATTCAGTTCCTAAGTCTGATTTATCTCAATTATACTTTGAATGTAATATGGGAAGCTCTTTTGTATTAAATATAAAGGAGCTTTGGGCAAATTCAGCAAATAAATTTTTTGATACACTTGCATCAGGCAAGCCAATTCTTATTAATCATGAAGGATGGCAAAAAAATGAAATTCGTGAAGAGAATATTGGATATGTTTTACCAGCAGAAATAAAAGACGAGGACGTGAGAAAATTCTCTAACTACTCCAAAAACACATCTTTAATTGCAAAACAAAGGGAAAACGCATTAAATATTGCAAAAATGAAATATGCTACAGATATCGCAGTAAAGAAATATAATAGAATATTTAGTGATATTCTTTAAGATAAGCAATAATAATAATAATGATTTATAAATTCTTAATCAAAAGAGCTTTTGAATCTTCATTTGCATTGATAGCTTTGATATCACTATTACCAATTTTTTTAATAATATCAATCTTTATATTAATAAAAATGGGTAATCCAGTGCTTTTTAAGCAATCGAGACCAGGGCTAAATAATGAAATTTTTGAGATATATAAATTTAGAACAATGACAAATAAGTTAGATGAATATGGCAATTTTTTGGAGGATAAAGAAAGATTGTCAAACTTTGGTAAATTTTTAAGATCTACTAGTTTGGATGAGTTGCCTACGTTGTGGAATGTTTTACGTGGAAATATGTCTTTAGTAGGCCCAAGACCATTGCTAATTGAGTATTTGCCCTTATATTCTGTTAAACAGGCTAGAAGGCATGAAGTTCGTCCTGGAATTACTGGTTGGGCCCAAGTTAATGGTCGTAATGCCATTAGTTGGAGTGAAAAGTTTGAATTAGATATCTGGTATGTTGAAAATCAATCATTTAAATTAGATATGAAAATAATATATTTAACAATAAAAAAAGTAATTAATCGTGAAGGAATAAATCATAACAATCATGTAACGATGGATAAATTTAAAGGTAATACTTAGATATGACAAAAAGATTTTCAGATTGGAAATATCCAGAAATAAAAGATGGAATTACTACAAAATATAATTGGTTAGTTCAGAATTTAGATGGATTTATTTTAGGAAAAAATACGGATATTGGAGCGTTCTCTTATATTAATGCTTTAAATGGAGTCATCATAGAAGATAATGTTCAAGTTGGATCGCATTGTTCTATTTATTCTGTTTCAACAATCGATAATTCAAGTGGTAAAGTTACTTTAAAAAAAAATTGTAAAATTGGAAGTCATTCAACAATTCTTCCTGGAGTAACCGTTGGTGAAAATTCTATTGTTGGCGCCCACAGTCTTATTATCAAAGATATTCCCGATAATGTTGTTGCTTTCGGTACTCCAGCAAAGGTTATTCATAAGCTAAATCATGATCAATAATAAGTTCTCACCATGGCCTTCATTTACGAATGAAGAGATTGAATCTGTAAAAGATGTTTTATCATCAAATAGAGTTAATTATTGGACTGGTGATCAATGTAGAAAGTTTGAAAAGGAGTTTGCAGCATGGTCTGACTCTGAATATGCAGTTTCTTTGGCAAACGGAACATTGGCACTTGATATTGCATTTAAAGCACTAGATTTAGGCAAAGGAGACGAAGTGATTGTCACATCTAGAAGTTATATAGCGTCAGTAACATCCATTATAAATTCTAATGCAACCCCAATATTTGTTGATATAGATTCATCATCTCAGAACATATCACCAGAAAATATTAAAGCTGCTATCACAGATAGGACAAAAGCAATAGTCTGTGTTCATTTGGCAGGGTGGCCATGCGATATGGATGAAATTATGAAAATTGCAAATTCGCATAATCTTTTTGTTGTTGAAGATTGCGCTCAAGCCCACGGTGCCAAGTATAAAGGTACTTCTGTTGGATCAATAGGTGATATTGGATGTTGGAGTTTTTGTCAGGACAAAATTATGACTACTGGTGGTGAAGGAGGCATGGTTACAACTAATAATAAGTCACTATGGTTGAAAATGTGGGAATATAAAGATCACGGAAAAAGTTACAAAGCAGTTTATGAGAAAGAGCATTCTGAAGGATTTAGATGGCTTCATGAATCATTTGGAACTAACTGGAGAATGACTGAAATGCAAGGAGCCATTGGTCGAGTTCAATTAAAGCATATGTCGGAATGGACACAACTTCGAAATCGTAATGCTTCAATTTTAACTAATGCCTTCAAACAATTCACAGATAAGAATGGACTTTTAAGAATCCCACAGCTTAAAAGTGATAACAAATGTGTACATGCCTACTACAAATACTATGTTTTTGTAGAAAGAAAATCACTTAAAGATAAATGGGACAGGGATAGAGTTATCTCTGAAATAAATTCTCAAGGTGTTCCATGTTTCCATGGCTCATGTTCGGAGATTTATTTAGAAAAAGCTTTCGAAAATACTAACTTTCGTCCTAAAAAACGTTTAACAGTGGCCAAGGAGCTGGGTGAGACTTCTATTGTATTTTTGGTTCATCCAACATTGTCTATAGAAGAAATGTCTGAGATGGCTGAAAAGGCTATTTCCGTTTTCAATAGAGCAATTATGTAAAATATGATTAAGTTTATAAATATAAGCAAAGAACCCCCCTATAAAATTTTTAAAAGCAAATATAATGATGCTCTCAATGCCAATCAACCAATCATTGAGGCTATCTGCATTTCTTCATACTCATCCTTAAATAAAGAAGTTAATGCTAGGTTTGTGAATTTAAAGTTTGTTAATGAAAGAGATTTTATTTTTTTTACTAATTATAATTCACCAAAATCTCAAGATTTTAAGTCACATGACCAAATTACTGGACTTTTTTATTGGAGCAAAACTAATGTTCAAATAAGGATTAAAGCAAAAATATGTCAAACCTCAAGGGATTACAATTTAGAATATTTTTCGGACAGAGACCAGAAAAAAAATGCACTGGCAATCTCCTCCAATCAATCAAAACCAGTTTCGTCTTATGATCAAGTTCATGAGAATTACAAAAAATCTCTCAATAATAATAATTTAAAAGAATGTCCAGAGTATTGGGGAGGTTATTCATTTACACCATATTACTTTGAATTTTGGGAAGGACATAAATCCAGGTTAAATAAAAGAGAGGTATACGAAATGAAGAACAATAATTGGGATCATTATATTTTACAACCATAAAATATTTGCGTAATCTAATAATTAGTATAAAATTCACTGCAATTATGACAGAAAAAACACTCTCATTTAACAAATCTTGTTAATCACTTAATGTCCTTTAGTTTCGCAAAACATTCAAAATAGGTAATAGTTATAGCTACCATAAGAAAAAATACAGTTCCTATAAATGATAAAATTAAGGCTAATGAAGTTCTTTTAGTTGATGCTAATGGAGAAAAGAGAGGCTTGGTTCCTTTTTCTGAAGCACTGGAAGCTGCAAAAGAGTCCTCTCTTGATTTGGTCCAAGTATCACCATCAGATGCAAATCCTATTGTTTGTAAGATTCTTGATTACGGAAAACACTTATTTTCAAAGAAAAAAAATATTTCCGCATCAAAATCAAAAGTAAAAAGAAATACAACAAAAGAAATTAAATTTAGACCATCTACAGATGTCGGTGACTATAATATTAAATTAAAAAAGATTAAAAGCTTTATTCTTGATGGAGATAAGACTAAAATAAGCGTCCG
>MDTA01048307.1_pt1 | contig 29311 bp, 28 predicted proteins | sample 811151 | NCBI WGS metagenome assembly MDTA01 (sample SAMN05326648, study PRJNA326480) | marine metagenome | isolation source: seawater | place: Indian Ocean: South | collected 2010 | reverse complement strand
TAAGTATAATAGGCGATTTATGAGAAAAGTTTTTTCAAAATCAGTAAATAAATGTCAAATTTCTAATTCAAGAAATTTAAAATCAATAATATTTTTAGGATATTTGCCTCCCGTAAATACCTTAAGAAAAAAAGGATCGATGCTTAGTGAGGAAATATTTTTTCCAGCTGAATTATTTTTTTGTGAAAAGTCTAAATTAGCGCAACTAGGCTGTATAGTTGATAAAAAAATTCTGTTCCCATATTCATACCCATATACTAGTAGCACAACTAAGATTTTAAGAGATAATTTTGCAGATCTATATAAAGATACAAAAAAATTAGTAAAAATTTATAAAAAAGATCTGATAATTGATATAGGCTCAAACGATGGAAACCTATTAACAAATTTTAAACACGAACATAGAGTACTAGGGGTAACACCTGAAAAGATTGGTAAAATTGCAATTAAAAGAGGAATACCAACTATAATTGATTATTTTAGCGACAAAGTTTCATCTAAAATTATTAAAAAATACGGAAAAGCAAAAATAATAACAGCTACAAATGTTTTTGCCCATATAGATAATTTGCACAAGCTTATTAAATCTATAATAAAAACTTTAAGAGTAGATGGAGTGTTTATTTCAGAGTCACATTATCTTTTACCTTTAATTAAACAAGTTCAATACGACACTATATATCATGAGCATTTAAGATATTATTCACTCCAAAGTTTGGATTATTTATTTAAAAAATACAATTTTGAAATTATTGATGTCAAAGAAATCAATACACATGGAGGATCAATTAGAGTTTATGCCTCTAAAAGAGGAATTTATAAAGTATCTAAAAATGTTAAAAGACAAATCCTAAAAGAAAAAAAATTTATTAATTTTAAAAATTTAAAAATTTTTAGAGATAAGGTAGTAAAATCAAAATTAAATCTTTTTAGTATTATAAAAAAAATAAAGGAAAAGGGTAAAACTATATACGGTGTAGGTGCTCCTTCTAGAGCTTCAACTTTGATTAATTATCTCGGTTTAGATAAGGATATAATTGAATGTGTTTTAGAGATAGATGGATCCTATAAGATTGGTAATTTTATTCCCGGAACACTTATACCAGTGGTAAATGAAAGTATTTTAAAAAAAAAACAGCCAAATTATCTAATTTTGTTTTCATGGCATATAAAAAATGAATTAAAAAAAAATTTAAGAAAAAAAGGTTTTAGAGGAAAATTTATAATTCCTCTTCCCTTACCTAAAATAGAAAATTAAATGGAAAAAATTTTAATAATAAAATTCTAATAAAATGAAACGAATAAATTTACTTTCTAGTTTTCCAAAATCTAAGAGAAACTTGAAGGAGAGAAATGTAAATAATAAAAATATTCAACTTGCTTTAAAATATTCTAAAGAATATTTTGATGGTAACAGATCCCAAGGTTATGGCGGATATTATTATGATGGTAGGTGGGTTAAAGTTGCAAGAAAAATAATCAAACTCTTTAAATTGAAAAATAACTCAAAATTTTTGGATGTTGGATGTGCAAAAGGTTTTTTAATGCACGATTTGAAAGTAATTTTACCTAGAATTAAAATATATGGAATTGATGTGTCTAAATATGCAAAGGAAAATTCAATTATGAATATTCGTAAAAATATAAAAATTATGAATTGTAAAAATATTAAATATAAAACAAATTCTTTTGATGGATTAGTAGCAATAAATGTGGTTCATAATCTAAACCTAGATCAATGCAAAAAATCAATCAAAGAAATACAAAGAGTTTCTAATGGAAAGGCATTTATTCAAGTAGATGCTTACAGAGATGAATTTGAATTAAAGATTTTAAAAAAGTGGATTTTAACTGCAAAAACTTACTTAAAGCCAAATGAATGGATAGATTTATTTGAAGAGTGTGGGTATACAGGCTATTACGATTTTACAATTTTAAAATCTAATAAATGGCTGAAATCATGAGGATAAGAAGTTACGGAGTAAAATATGAATAATTTTTTAGATAAATATTTTGCAAATTTTACTAATTCATTATTGAGATTGAATCTCACAAGTATAGAAAGAGCTGCCAAAATAATAGATGATACGAGAAAAAAAAAAGGAAGACTTTTTATACTTGGTGTTGGAGGAAGCGCTGGAAATTCTTCACATGCTGTAAATGATTTTAGAAAATTATGTAGTGTAGAGGCATACAGCCCAACTGATAATGTTTCTGAAATAACGGCAAGGACAAATGATGAAGGTTTTCATACTATATTTCATGAGTATTTGAAAATTTCAAATCTCAATTCACAAGATACTCTATTAATTTTTTCTGTAGGTGGAGGAAATTTAAAAAAAAAAGTTTCCTTAAGCCTAATAGAGGCAATAAAACTTGCAAAAAAAAAAAAATCAAAAGTAATTAGTATGGTTGGAAAAAATGATGGTTACGCATACAAAAATTCGAACATTACAATTTTAATGAGTTCACCAGAGGCTAAATATGTAACTCCTGTCAGTGAATCCATGCAAGCAGTAATATGGCATGCTTTAGTATCTCACCCTATCTTACAAAAAAAGAAAACCAAATGGTGATTAATTTTTATAAAATTATTTTTTAAGCTAATAATAAAATTTAAAGTTTAATTTATTATTTTAAATGAAGTTAAATGTTATTAAATCAAAACCTAAAAATGCCTCGGCTATAATAATTCATCATAAAAATAAAATTTTATTAAATTTAAGATCAAATAAAAAAAATATTTTTTATCCAAATTATTGGGGTTTATTAGGTGGAGCAAAAGAAAAGAGAGAAAATCTTAGATTGACAGCAATTAGAGAGTTTGAGGAGGAAACTTCAAAAAAAATTATAAAAAAAAACTTATTTTTTTTTAATAAAATTAATTTTTCATTTCCAAATAATCCAAATAAAATAATTTTGAGATATTATTATACTTATAAAATACAAGATTTAAAAATATTTAAAAAAAATTTTGTTTTGACTGAAGGTCTTACTTATAAATTTTTTAATTACTCAGAGATCAAAAACATAAAAAACATTGTGCCTTATGATAAGCTAGCAATTGATATGTTTTACTCAAAACCATGAAAAAATTAATTTAATATTTTGAATAGGAAATTTAGTATTCTAGGATTCAAGTAAAATCTAAAGTTTTTCCATAATTTAAATTTAATTGACCTTATTAAATATTTAAATGTAATTGCTCCATTAAAAGTTTTTTTATATTTAAGCAATTCTTTTAATGAAATTTCGTAATGTAGATTATGATTTATAATAAAATTATAAAAATTTTTTTTTTCTTTTTTTATAAATTTTAATTCATTAATTAAATATTTATCATCTAAAATATTTGAACTAATTTGACCTTTTCTAATTGTAAATTCAGACAGTGTGTCGGGCAAGAAACAAAAGCCGTGTCTCATACTCATATATTGTAAGTTCAGCATATCTGCTCTTCTTCCAAATTCATCTTTAAAAATATTTGATTTTAAAAATTTTTTTGAATTAATTACAGCTGTATTGTGGTAAACTTTGAATTGATAATTGTTATATATATTTCCTATCTTGTTAGGAGTAGTATAAAAATCTTTAATAAAATCAAATTCTATAAAATATTTTTTATTGTTTGTAAGGTTATTTATTTTTATATTAGAAAATACATAAGGTGAATTAGGATATTTTACTAGTTGACGAATATTTTTTTCAAAAAAATCACTGTAAATTATATCATCTGTTGATTGAATATACATATATTCTGATTTAATTTTTTTACATCCTTCTTCAATTGATTTTGTTACACCGTAATTAGATTTATTTTTTAAATAGATAAATTTAATTTTTTTATCTAATTTTGATTTTATTATTTTTTTTAATTTATTATCTTTGTTACCATCATCTATAAATATCAGTCGTTTTGGTTTTAATGTTTGTTTATTTAAATTAGAAATTGAAGTATTTAAAAAAGTCTTGTCCTTATAATATGGCCACACGACATCTATTGATTTTTCAACAATTTTATATTTATCATCAAGAAAATATCTAAATTGATTGGAAACTTTATCAGCAGCAAAGTATTTTTTAATTTTTTTTAAAGACTTTTGTTTTATACGATTTAATTCTATTTTTTCTAACTTTAAAAATTTCTCAATTTGCTTGATTATATTTTCAGTAGTATTTTCATTACAAATAAAATTTCCAGTATTTTTTAAAACATAACTATGTCCACTATTTTTATATCCAATAATAAATAATCCTGAAAGCATTGCCTCCATTACAGAAGTACCTGCTCCTTCAGAGTATGAAGGTGAGACTAAACAATCCATTTTGGGGAAAATACTTTTGAAATCTTTTACATAATCTAGAAATATCAGTGATTTCTTATTAGAGTTTATTAGATTTAAAGTTTTTAAACTAAATTTTGATTGTCCAATAATACTTTGACTGGAAGGACCAGCCACATAAAAATTAAGTTTAGGATATTTTTTTTTTAAGATTTTTGCTGCGTTTATGTATTCTACGATTCCTTTTTCTTTTATAAGTCTAGCAAAAAAAATAAAATTTCTTTTTTTATTAATTTTTTTTTTTAATTTTAAATTGGTATCTACACCTTCGGTTGGTAATTGAAAGAATTTTTTTTCTTGTGATAATTTTTTAAAATAATCTAAATCTTGAGGATTTATACAAATAATATATTTACTTGAGTTTACAATAAATTTACTTACAAGATACAAAAAATTTTTCTTAAAAACATTTCCCAAATGAAAAGATCCCAAACCTGCAATTATTGAAATTATATTTAATTTAATTTTAAATATTTTTTTTAGTAGTGAGATTATAAGTTGATATTTGTAAGAATAAACTATGATTTCTGTAGTTTTATTTTTTTTCAAAATTTTATAAAGTTGATAAAAATCATCAAACAGATTTTTTGACCTAAACTTTCTGGTTTTAATATGTTTGTACTTTTTTTTTAACTTTGGTTTTAAGTTTGGGGTATAAATTAAAAAATCATAATTATAAATTTTAGACAAATAATGTTCTCTAAATTTTTCTATTGAAAAAGCTGTATTTGATAAAATTAAAATTTTATTCATTAGAATGATTAAAATTAAAATGTGTAAAATAATTGTTAAAATACTTTATAATTTTGATTTTTTTCATATAAGTGAGTAACTATATCTTTTTATTTAAAAAATGTTTACTTTTTCATATCATAATTTAATCAATATTTATGATCAATATATTTAAAAAATAATTTATGTTTGTTTTAGAATTTGGAATCAATCATTTAGGAAAAAAAAAAAATTTAAATAATTTAATTCAAATTTATTTAAAATCTTCTTTTAAAATGGCAACGATTATGTTGCAGACTAAAAAGTATTATGAAAAAAACCCTAATCATTTGCTTAATTTAAGTGATTATAGAAAAATAATTAATTTGTGTAAAAAAAGTGGCAAGAAAATTGGATTATCTGTCTGTGATTTAGAAACTTATAAACCCTTGAGTAGTTTGAGTTTTAACTTTTATAAATTATTAAGTATTTCAAATAATAATAAAAATTTAATCGATCAAATTAAAAAAAAAAATAAGCATATTTATATCTCCACTGGTTTTTCAAATGATAAGAGAGTTAATAATTCTATTAAGTTTTTTTCTAGTTATAAAAAAAAATCATTATTACACACACCGATGACATATATTGCTAAGGATTTGAATTTTAACAGAATAAATCATCTTAAAAATAAATATAATTTAGATGTTGGCTACAGCAATCATAACAACAACAAAAACACGTTATATGCATTAAGTGCATACAAACCAAATATTATATTTTTATATATAAAAACCTCATCTTCTAAAAAGATAAAGTTTCCAGATAATGAACATGCTTTTAAAATAGCAGATCTTGAAATGATAAAAAAAAATTATAATGATTGTTTGAATTGTCATCGTATCAATAATAAAATTGTTAAAAAAGTTGAAATTTTTAAATAATGAAAAAAAAATTGAAAATTATTGTTTTAGGAAGCAGCAAAGGTATTGGTAAGGAAATATATAAAGAATTGAACAATATAACTTCAAATATAATAAAATGTTCTAGAAAAGAAATCGATACATCAAATATAGATAGTGTTAAAAAATTTATAAAGAAAAATAAATATGCTGATATTCTTGTTCTAAATACAGGCGGACCGCCTGTGAAAGATTATTATTCCATATCAGAACTTGAGTGGTATAAATATTTTAATCAATTATTTTTAAGTTTTGCTCTAATTTTGCAAAAATTAAAAATTAAAAAAGAGGGATATATTTTTTTGATATCGTCGTCTATAATAAAGGAACCTTCTGTTGGATTAGAATTATCATCCTCATTGCGATCTGGATTTGTAAGCTTATTTAAATCTGTTTCTTTACTAAAAAAAAATAAAAATATTTCGTTTGTGAATATTGCTCCTGGACCATTAAAAACTGGAAGAGTAAAAAATCTTGTTAAAGATATGAAGGCTTTTGAAAAAAAATTACCATTAGGAAAAATAGGTGATCCGAAAGAAATTGGAAAATTTGTAAGGTTCGTTGTTGAAAATAAATTAAAATATTTATCAGGTTCAACAATTTATTTTGATGGAAATATAAACAAGTCAATAATATGAAAAAAGATAAATTTAATAAAATAATTGACGAAATAGAAAAATGTAGAACTAAAAATAATGTTAACTGGATGAATATTTTAAGATTAGCCTATTCTAAAGCTCCAAAAGAGTCGATAAAAATTTTTACTGCAATTTATAAGGATGACAAAAAAATCAGTGCTCTAGCAAAAAAATTAACCAAATTAAAATAATGGCACTTCCAAAAATATCTAGACAAATATTTAAGTTAATTAGTAAAAAATCTTCATTTCAAAAAAAAAAAATTCTTAATTTTCACAGAAAATTGAATCAAAAAAATCTTAAAGAAAATGAAGATTATTTAAAAATTTATAAAATTTTCCTTGCTAAAAATAAAATAAAAATTGTAGACGCAGTGAATTCTTATATTGAAATGTGCTCAGATATGTTCAGATGTCATATTGAGTTTCTAAGATCTGGAAAGTATCCTGTCTATGATTTAGATATTGCGAAAAAAAAAGTTTATAACAATCATACAAAAATGAAATCTTACATGGTTGGATTAGCTATTTCACAGTTTTTTTGGGAAACTCATTATAAAATGTTTAAACATTTACAAAGTTTTATTTTTAGCTCGAAAAGGTCAAAAACTTATTTAGAGATTGGACCTGGACATGGTTTATTTTCTTATTATTCCTGTAAAAATTTAGACAATATTAAGAAATTTCATGTTATTGATATTAGCAAAACATCTTTAAAGCTAACCAAAGATTTTTTGAATTTATCTTTAAAAAATAAAAAAACAAAAGTGAAATATATTCATGGTGATTTTGTAAAAAGTCAAATGGATACAAAATATGATATAATAGTATGTGGAGAGGTTTTAGAACATGTATCTAATCCAAAGAGATTTTTAGAAAAAATTCATTACTATTTAAATAATAATGGCAAGGTGTTTATTTCAACTTGTATTAATTGTCCTGCTATTGATCACATTAATCAATGGCACTCTATTGAAGAAATAAGGAAAATTTATAAAAAAGCAAATCTTAAGCTTGTTAGTCAAAAAATACTTCCAGTTGAAAAAGTTACATACAAACAAGCGTTAAAAAATAAAATTACAGTTAATTATAGTACTGTATTACAAAGGATTTAATGAATATTTTCGTAGGAAAAAAATATTATTTAAAAAAAAAAATTACAAAAAAAGATATTAAGATTTTTTCTAATTTATCAGGAGATAAGAATCCGATTCATATAAATCAATCATACGCAAAAAAAATGGGATTTGGAAAAATCGTTGCTCATGGGATGCTTTCTGAGTCATTTATATCTGCGATTATAGGAAATTTTCTTCCTGGTCCTGGATCACTTTGGGCTGAAAAAAAAATAAAATTTTTAAAGATTGTAAGGGAAGCAGATATTATTAATTTAGAGTCAGAAGTTGTAGAAATTCATTCTGCAAATAATCTAGCTGTAGTAGACATAAAAGCTTACAACCAATTTAGAGAATTAGTTTTTGATAGTACAAATAAAATTATTTTATCAAAAAATATTAAGATTAAGCACAATAAAGATCAGAAAAATTTAAAAATAAGTAAAAATTTTCAAAAAAAGAAAATAAGGATAAAAAAAAATTTAGTAGTAATTATAGGGGCGTCAGGTGGTATAGGAATTGAGGTCACAAAAAAATTTTTGAAGAAAAACTTTAATGTGATAGCATTTTATGGATCTGACAATAGTGAATTAAAAAAATTAAAAAAAAATTTTAAAAATTTAAATTATTATAAGCTTAATATAAAAAGTAAAAAATCTGTTGACAATTCACTTAGTACAATAAATCAAATTTATCCAACACATATTGTAAATTGCTATACTCCAAAAATATACCCTATAGACTTTGAAAAAATTTCAAATAAAGATTTTGATCATTATTTTGAAAAATCCCTATTTAATATCTTTAAAATTATTAAAGAGTGTGTAAAAAAGTTCAAATTAATTAATCATGGAAATATAATTGATATTTCAAGTGTATTTTTAAAATTACCAGAGCAAAACCTATTACCCTATATAACTTTTAAAGGTTCAATGAGTGCAATGATTAAGTCCTTATCAGTTGAACTTGCCTCGCATAATATCAGAGCAAATTCCGTAATGGCTGGGGTTACAGATACACAGCAAATTTCTGATATGTCAAACAAACAAAAACTTTTGCTTGCTGCCAAAACCCCTCTTCAAAGAATTGCAAAACCATCAGATGTAGCTAACGTAGTTTATTTTTTATCTTCGAATGATTCTGATTTTATAACTGGATCGTCTATAGATGTTAATGGTGGTATAGTATAAGCATATGCTTGAAGATTTTTTGGATATTATTTCAGATGCTAAAAAATTAAATAATAAAAGAACAAGTAAATCTATTAACATCAAAATCTTTTCGAACTCTATTATTAATCCTATAGATCAAATTATAAAATATTACTTAAATAAAAAGGATGTACCTAGTTATATAGAGTTTGCTGAATTTAATACGCTTTTACCATCTAAATCAAAATCTAAATTTAATATCGCATTAATAGTATGGGAATGTGAAAATTTATTTCCAAATAACTATGATGATCTCGAGGAATATTCCTTAAAAGATTGTAATAATTATATTGAAAGTTTTAAAAAAAATTTTGAGTATTTTTTAAGAGATATATCTAAGTATCAGTACCTAATAATTAAAAAATTAAATCCTTCAAACTATATTTCGAATAAATTTGATTTTAACTCAGCAAGGTATGTTTCTGAAAATATCAATTTATATTATGACACTATAAAAGATAAATATAAAAATATAAAATTTTTTGATGATTTTGATTTAACTATAAGTTCAGGGCAAGAGTATTTTGGGAGAAAATTAAATAATAACAAATTGCCATACTATTCTACAGATGTATTAATTGAGATGGGCCACGCAATTAGTTCAATGATACTAAGCCACTTTGGGTTAGGAAAAAAAGTTTTAATTATAGACTGTGATAAGACAATGTGGAATGGAATAATTGGGGAGGATAATAATGATGAAATTTTCTCAATAAAAGACAAGAATAGAAATTTTTATCTTTATGCAAATAAAATTTTTCAAAGACTAAAAAAAAATGGTGTTTTGTTAGCAATTTGCTCTAAAAATAATTATTCGGACGTTGAGAATTTTTTTAAGAAAAAAAAAAAATTTCTAACTAATTTTGAGGATTTTGTTATCAAAAAAATTAACTGGAATCTAAAATCAAAAAATATTTTAGAAATTGCAACTGAGCTAAAGCTAGGCACCAGTTCATTTATTTTTTTAGACGATTCAAAGCATGAGTTAAATGAAGTTAAAAGCGCAATTAAGAATATTGACTGCATTTTAGTTCCTGAAAATCTTGAGAATTATAAAAAAACATTATTGAAATTATGCAAATATTTTTCATACTCTTCTTTTGATACTGGTGAGGACGCGAATAGGACAAAACTTTATCAAGACGAAGAAAAAAGAAATAAACTTAAATCTGATTACACCTACAAAGACTATTTAAAAAATCTTTCTTTGGAGATGACTTTTTCTAATGGTAAAAATTTTGATTTTAAAAGGTTAGTTCAAATGACACAAAAAACAAATCAATTTAATTTAACTGTGCTTAGACAATCAGAGGTCCAATTAAAAAGTAAATTACTTTCAAAAAAATATTTGATTTATGCATTTTCTCTTAAAGATAAGTTTGGTGATTATGGAACAGTTGGATTAAGTCAAATAAAAATACTTAATGAAAAAGAAGTATTAATAGAAAATATATTAATGAGTTGTAGAGTAATGGGTAGAAATGCCGAGCAGACATTTTTAAATGAAATAATAGTAGATATTAAAAAACAAGATTATAAAAAAATATATGGACTTTTTTCAAAAGGTTTAAAAAATCAAGTTGTAAAAAAATTTTATCAGCAAAATGGTTTTAATAAAATTAATGTCAAAAAAGGATTTGATTATGAGGGTGAATTATATATTTATAAGAATAAAAATATCATAGATAAATTAAAAGTAATCAAAGTTAATTATGGATGAGAAGTTAAAAAAAACATTTTCAAAAATTGTTGGTATTAAGGTATCTGCAATAAAACCTGGCACATCACCCAAAAATACAAAGAAATGGGACTCTTTAGCTCATATGAATTTAGTTATGGCTCTTGAAAAACAATTTAAAATTAAATTTACTGACGATGAGATTACTGAAATGTTGTCGTATGAACTAATAGTTGAGATTATTAAAAATAAAAAAAATTGAATTTTATAAAATTTAAGAAAATTGAAATAAAAGATAAAAATATAATTTATAAATGGAGAATAAAAAAAAAGGTAAAGAAATATTTACTTCACCAAAAAATTACAAAGTCATCTCATTCAGCCTGGTTTAAAAAAAAAATTAAATCGTCCAAATACTCAGCATGGATAATATTAATTAATAAAAAAAAAATTGGATTAATTCAGACTGACTCTATAGGAAAATCTAAGAGTTGTAACGCAGGATTCTATATAGCTAATACAAATTACTCATTTCTTAGTTTTGAGGTTATATGTCTTTTAAATAATTTTGTATTTAATACATTAAAATTTAATAAAATTGAAAGTTATATATCAAAAGATAATTTGAATATTAGAAAATTAAACAAAATAAATGGTTACATAGAGCTTAGTAAAAAATTTATTTACAATAACTTTATTATAACTTATTTAACAAAATCAAATTGGAAAAAAAGCAAAGGATATAATTACTACATAAAAAGATATGGAAAACTTTAATAGCTTCAGTCTAGCTAGCACTCTGAGAGGTTTGTATGCCACACCTATAATTTGTGAATTAAGTAAGAAAGAAATTTTCAAGAAAAATTCTAAAAAAATTAATACCAAAGCTTTGAAAAAGATTAAAAATAAATTTCTTCTAGGATTATGTTTAGAATATTTAGAGCAAATTCAAGTTACTCAAAAAAAAAATAATATTTGGTATTTAACAGATTTTGGATTTGAGGTATTCAGAAGGTCAAATTCTTTTTTTGTACCACACTCTTATAGACAGATAATACTGAATCTCGGTAATATTTTAATTGGAAAAAAGAATATTAAAAATTGTAAAGTTGATAGATATGAAAATATTCTTGGAAGTGGGTTAACACATTTAAGATATTTTTATCAACCTTTGAATTATTGCAATTTAAATTTAAAATATAATACTTTGATAGATCTTGGTTGTGGTAATGGTCATTTTATAAATTTAGCTTTAAAATTTAAGAAAGATTTACGTGTTATTGGCATGGACTTATCTAATGATTCCGTAAAAACATGTAAAAAGAATGTTAGTAAAAATTTAACTCATCAAAATTTTAAAATTTTTAAATCTGATATTTCAAAAATTGATTATTGGGTAAATAAGGGAGGAAAATTAATAAATAAATCAAATACATTAATATCCATGTGGTTTATGCTTCATGAAATTTCAGACCACAAAGTTGAGAAAGTAAAAAATTTTTTAAAAAAACTTCATAAATATTTTCCAGAGAGCAATCTTTTAATAGGAGAAATAATTAAACACGATCAAAAGACTTTAAATGAAATTTATAAAAAAAGCTTGATGCCAGAATATCTATTTTTTCATAAAGTTTCAGGACAAGGTATTTTATCATGGAAGCAATATAAGTCATTGTTAGTTGACTGTCCTTATTCATTGGAATATGAATGGAAATTCGATGACGAAAATAAACGTAAAATTCCATCTGCATTTGTATGGATTTTAAAGCCAAGGAAAATTTAATATGGATGTTAAAAAAATTTTAGACAAAGCTATTAAAAAATTAAAAACTGATAATAGCTTACCAAAAAATATCAAAATAAATGACAAAACTTTATTGACAGGTGATAAATCCCCTTTTGACTCAGTAGCATTTGTTCAATTTACAAGTTATATTGAACTTGAAGTTTCAAAACAAAAAAAAAAAAATTTTTTATTAATGTTATTTGAAATTCCTGAAATTAAAAAAAACAAAGTACTTACTTTAGGTAGTTTTAAAAAGTATTTAGAAAGCAAAATTTAAAGTTAATAAGAAATTTTATATAAAATTTAATTAACTATGAAAATTATTTGTATAACTGGATCAAATGGTGCAATTGCACAAGCAATTCAAGAAAAACTTTTAAAAAGTAAAGGAATTAAAATTTATGGTTGTTCAAGAAAAAAATTTCAATTTAGGCATAAGAATTATAGCCATAAAATTTTAGATGCTACAAACGAAAAATCTGTAAATAAATGGTTTGAAAGCATTTATTTGAAAGAAAAAAAAATTGATATTTTGATATGTCTAGCAGGCTCTACACAGGGTGGTAGTTTAGTTTTTAATCTTAATAAAAATAAAGAGTTTAAATTAAATTTTAACGACGCATTCAAGTCTACCGTTGTGTGTAATAAAGAAGTTCTAAAATATTTTTTAAAAAGTGGAGGTGGTTCGATAGTGAATTATTCTTCTATTGCATATAAAAAAAATTTAATAGGATCTTCTCTATATTCATCTGCAAAAGCTGCAATTACTTCATTTACAAAAATTTTAGCTAGAGAAAATATTAAGTTTAAAATTAATGCCAATGTTATCATTCCAATGTTAATTGAAAATAAAAATACAAAACAAAGATCAAAGAAATGGAAGAACTCCATACTTTCGATGCAAGATATAGTAGATGATAAAAACTTAAATTGCTTAGTAAATTTAATTTTATTTTTAAATAAAAAAAATAATCATTTTATTACTGGCCAAGAAATTTCATTAGGTACAGTAATATGATTTATCCTGGAATTGTAGGAACTGGGTTTTATGTACCAAAGAATATATTAAATAACAAAAAATTATCAAAAATTAATAAAGTTTCTCCAAAAGATATTTATGATAAAACTGGAATTAAAGAAAGAAGGATCGTTGATAAAAAAGAAACTGCCTCGGAAATGGGTTTTAAAGCTGCTTTAAAAGCAATAAACTCAGCAAATATAAATAAAAATGAGATAGATCAAGTTATTTGCTCAACATTTAGTGGAGATTACATTTATCCTGCTTTAGCTTGTAAAATTTCACAAAAATTGAAAATAAATTTTGCAGGTTGTTTTGATGTTATGGCTAACTGCACTGGTTTTCAAACAGCAGTAAATATAGCTTTTAATAACTTAAAAATTTCGAAAAGTATTCGAAATATTTTAGTTATAGGTGTTGCTCTGCAATCGAGATATATAGATTGGAAAGATCCTCATAGTTCAATATATTTTGGTGATGGTGCTTCAGCCTCAATAATTTCTAATGTAGGTAAAGGTTATGGTCATTTAGGGTCTTCTTTAATAAGCAATACATCTGTATATGATTCCGTTAGAATGAGAGGAGGTGGATCAAGTTTTTCTAACTCTGTTGGTAAAAAAAAAAATTACAAACAGTTTTATGAAATTTCAGGATTAGAGGTTTGGAAGCAGGTGGTTACTTTTCAACCTAAAAATATAAACCTGGCTTTAAAAGAAGCAAAACTTGAACTAAAAGATATTGATTTTTTTATTTTTCATCAAGCGAATAAAAATTTAATAAAATTTTTAATGAATAGGTTATCTTTGCCAATGAACAAAACCCACATCACTGTTGATAAATTTGCTAACACTGCAGATGCGTCAATTGGAATTACTTTAGATGATGCTGTTAAAAAAAAGAAAATTAAAAAAAATGATATCGTGCTGCTAAGTGGCGTAGGAGCAGGTTTTGTATTTGGTACAACAATTTTAAAATGGTCATTTTAATTTTATGAAAATACAAAATAGAACTATTTCGAATAAAAATCCATTCATCGTTGCAGAGATTTCTGGTAATCATAATGGAAGTTTTTCTTTGTTAAAAAAAACAATTATCGCAGCAAAAAATTGTAATGTAGATGCTGTTAAATTACAATCATACTCACCTAGTGATTTAACTCTAAATGTTAAAAAAAAAAATTTTTTAATAAAAAATGTAAATAATAAATGGAAAAATAGTTATCTATATGAAATTTATAAAAAAGGTCAAACCTCATTTAAATGGCATAAGAAAATTTTTGATTTTTGTAAAAAACAAAAAATTATTTGCTTTAGTTCTCCCTTTAGTGAGGAAATAGTTGACAAACTAGAAAAATTAAATTGTCCTGCTTATAAAATAGCTTCACTAGAAATTACAAATATAAATTTGTTAAAAAAAGTTGCTAAAACTAGAAAACCAGTAATTATTTCATGCGGTGCCTCTACCTTAAGGGAAATAATGAATGCCGTTAAAATTTTTAAAAAAAATAAAAATATAGCCATTCTTAAGTGTACAGTTGATTACCCTTGTGATAATTCAGATGCAAATCTTAATTCTTTGGTAACTTTAAAAAATAAATTTAAAAATTTAGAGATAGGGTTCTCAGATCATACAAAAGGTGTAATTGCTGCAATAACATCTGTAGCTCTAGGTGCGAGTATTATTGAAAAACATTTTATTTTAGACAAAAAAATTAACTCTGTAGATAATTTTTTTTCATTAGATAGACATGAGATGAAAAAATTTGTTAAAAATTGTAAAGAAGTTCCAAAAGTTTTGGGAAATTTTGAACTAAAACCAACAAAAAATGAAGTTAATTCTTTGAGGTATAGAAGGTCAATTTTTGTATCAAAATTTATTCAGAAAGGAGAGGTTTTTAACGAAAAAAATATTAAGGTTGTCAGGCCAGCATCTGGGACACCTATAAAATATTATAAAAAAATTATAGGTGCTAAAGCAAAAAAAAATTATGAACCCGGAGATAAAATAAATTTTTAAATGAAAAAAACAAAAAGATTATTAATAATTCCTGCAAGGTCAGGATCTAAAAGAATTAAAAATAAGAACATTAAAAATTTTTTTGATAAACCAATAATTCATTATCCATTAAAAGTCGCACTTAAATCAAACATATTTAATAAAATTCATGTATCTACCGACTCAAAAAGAATACAAAAAACAGTTCAAATAATTGGAAATTTTGTTGACTTTTTAAGACCTAAAAATTTGTCTAAAGATGAAACATCTTTAAAGAGAGTAATCAATTATGTGTTAAATAATTATGAGAAAAGAGGATTAAGATTTGATGAAGTTTGGATTATACTGCCGTGTTCTCCACTATTGAGAATTACAGATATCAAAGGGTGTGAAAGATTAATCAAAAAATATAAAAAACCAATTATTGCTGTTTCACCTTATCCTGCACCCATTAGTTGGAGTTTCCAAATAAAAAAAAATTTAATTTTTAATGCAAATGAAAAAAAAATTAGAGATAAAAAGTTATCAAAAATCTCAAGTTTTTACGACTCCGGGCAAATTTATTGTTTTCCCATAGAATACTTAAAGAAAAGAAAATTTAACTTTAATGAAAAAATTTACACTTATAAATTACCATTGGAGAGATCTGTTGATATTGACACAAAAGCAGATTGGAATTTTGCAAAAATTCTTTTTAGAGGATTTAGTAAAAGTTAATAAATGTTGACTGTAAAAGAAATAAGTTCTTCAAGAAACTATATACTTTTGAATTTTTTTACAATTTTAGTTCCAATATTTTTATATCCATTTATTACAAAAATAATCTCACCAAAAGAATTTGGAAACTTTATTTTTATACAATCAATTGCTATGTTTGTTGTGGCTATCTCAAATTTTGGGTGCTTGGTTGGTTTCAAAAGAAATTACTTTGAATGTAAAACGAAGAATGAAAAACATCAATTGCTTTGTTCTATCCAGGTTTTCATTCTTTTTTTATTATCTTTAATTTTATTAATTAATTTCATTTTTGAAGATAAAATTTTTTATAAATTGGACCAACTAGAAAGTACTAAAAACTTTTGGTTTTTGATTTTATTAGCAAGTTCTTTGGATATTATTTCAAAATATTATTTAACATTTTTGGTTAATGAGGAAAAAAGTAAACTTTATTCTTTTTTACTAATGTTGAAAAATATAATTTATATAATTTCTGTTTTAATTTTTTTCTTTTTAGGCTACAAAATTTTGTCATTGGTTTACTCTCTTTTAATATCCAATTCTATATTAGTTTTAAGTATTTTAATTATGCAACTAAATTCAATAAAATTTATTTTTAGTTTTAATGCTGTTAAAAAAATACTATTCGTATCTTATCCATTAATTTTTAGGATATTATTTGGACAATTAAACACAAAATTAGATAAAATATTAATAACTATTTTAGCAGGCGTAGCCAACACTGGAATATATACTATAGCTCAATCAATATCCTATTTTATTTTTCAGTTTACTACTTCTCTTGATAAAGTTTTCATTACAAAATTAAACAAAAAATTATTTTCTGGGAATCATAATTTAAAAAATTACTTAACTCCATACTTGTTCATATCTGCATCAGTTGCAATCTTTATAATCTTGTTTTATGACATTATATATTTTTTATTGATTGATAAAAAATATCATGGTGCAGGTGTAGTAGTCATAATTTTATCATTGTATAATTTTTTTCTTTTTTTTCAGAAAGTAACTGGTACTCAATTAATATATTTAAAGAAAATTTGGTTAGCGGGTAATTTATTTTTCTTAAGTGTTATAACAAATTTTTTCTTTAATTTATATTTTATCAAAAATTTTGGAATAGTTGGTGCTGCTTTAGCAACATTATTATCTTCTTTAATTTTTATGTTAATACAAATTTTTTTTGCAAAAAAATATATGAATTTAAAAGTACATATAAGAGATATGTATTTAATTTGCTCTTTTGTTCTAATAATCACATTTGTTCAATTAATAATAATAAATAATTTTGGCGAGACATTTAATATAGTAATATTTGTATTTAAAATATTTATTTTTTCTACATTTATCCTATTTGGACAAGCATATAAGCTTTTTCAAATTAATAAATTTTTAAAAAATTTTATTAAAATTAGATGAAAAGCATAATTCAATTTTTAATAAAAAAATTATTATTTGGAATAAATTATAAAAACAAAATTTTAAAATCTCATAGTATTTTAAAAAGCAATAAACAAACAATTGAGACTAAGGTAATTAATTTAAAAGAAAATATTGAGAAGTATTTATACCAAAAAAGAAAAAATAATCTAAATAGTTATGAATTAACATTAAGTCAGTTTATTTTTAAAAATTTAATTAACAATAAATATTTTAATGAAAAGTTAATTTTAGAAAAATGTTTCTCAATTTCTTTTTATTATCCTCTACCTAAAGAATATTTAATTATTATAAAAAATAATGGTTTCAGAGTTAATTTTTTCATATCTAAAATATATTGGGGTATTTTTATATTTGGGTTCTTAATTTATAATTTATTTATTATAATAAAGTCTTTATTTTTTTTATCTAAACATAAAATCAAAGAAGACAATCATACTATTATTTATTTAGATTCTCTGCCAAATATTTATCCTATAGAAAATCCAAATGACGATCTTCCAGACTTTTATAAATGGTTCTCAAACTTTTTTATAAAGGAAAAAAAAATTAATAAAAATATTATTTTTTTTCATGACAATAAAAGTATTAAAAATACAACAATCAATTATAAAAATATTTTTTCATATAAATTGATATTTAAGAAAAATTTTATTTTAAGGAATCTTAAGCTTATCAATTATATTAAAGCATTTAAAAATTCACTCATTTTAATTTTCAAATTAGGCTTTAGCAAAAGTCTAATATTAAAAGAATTGATTTATTGTGAATATGCCCAATTAAACAAAGATTGTCTTCCAGATTATGCGCTGTTTAATATGTCAAATATGACTCTTCAACCATTGTGGTCGACAATTAAAAATAAAAATAACGACCAGATAGATTTTTTATATTACTATTCAACCAACATAGTACCTTTAGTTGAAAATCCAGATCTGGCCCCCAATGTTTTTGGATACAGGATCCAAAGTTGGAATAATTATATATTTTGGAATAATAACCATAGAAAGTGGGTAGAAAAATGTGCAAAGAGAAATATAAATTCAACGGTAATTAATAATTATATACCTTTTGAGGGAAAAAATATTTCAATTATTAAAAGTAAGAAAAAGAGGATTATAATTTTTGATATTCCTCCTCGAAATGACTTTGTTTATTATAATTTTATGCATGTAGGAAATATTTATAGTTACGAATACTGCTCTAAATTTTTTGAGGATGTTGTTTCAACAATTAAAAAAAGTTTTAAACAAGTTGAAATATTTTATAAAATAAAAAGAGATATAAGTTCAATAAACTCAGAATATAAAAATAAATTTTTAAACGCACAAACAAAAATAGATGGTTTTAAGATATTCTACGATGAAGTATCTGCTCAAAGTCTAATAAAAGCCTGTGATGCATCTATATCAATACCATTTACATCAACAGTTTTAATAGCAAATTATTTAAAAAAACCATCTGTTTATTATAATCCTAGTCAAGTATCATTGAGATCAAATTTTTCTGAAAATGATAACAATTTAATAAATAATAAACCGGATTTAGAAACCTGGTTAAAAAAAGTATGTATATAAAAGAAATCAAAACAGAAAGATTTAAAATCAAAAAATTTTCATTAAATCTAGTAAATAATAATTATTTGAATTGGTTTAACGATGATGAGGTAGAAAAGTTTATTTCTTTTAAACCAAAAAACTTACCTGAGTTAAAAATAAATGTTAAAGATAATTTGAAAAGAAAAAATACTGTCTTTTTATCAATCTCCTTTAAACAAAAGCACATAGGTAATATTAAAATACATGATATTAATTATAATAAAAATGAGGCTTGGATTGGAATTTTAGTAGGAGACAAAGACTTTAGAGGTATAGGTGTAACCCAAGAAGTTATTGAAAATATAAAAACTTTTTTGATAAAAAAAAAGATTTATTTTTTAAAGTTAAATGTTGATAAAAATAATTTACCAGCAATCAAATCTTATTTAAAATCAGGTTTTTTCATTGAAAAAAAATGCCAAAATTATTTAATAATGAAATGCAAGCTATATGAAAAAAAAATTATTTTAGGTCTTGCACAGTTACAAAGTGTTTATGGTGTTACAAATATTAAAAAAAAAAAATTATCAACTAAAGATAGTATTAATATCTTAAAAAAAATCGACAAATCAAATATTTCTGAATTAGATACTGCTTATTCTTATCCATTTAAAATAAGCCTATTAAAATCGATTAAAAAAAAGATTTTATTAAATACTAAAATCCTCTCCACAGATATGGGAGATTTCAACAAATTTTCAATTTATTTGAAAAAAATTGAAAAATTTAAAAATATAAAAATTAATACTGTGTTCGTACATGATGGAAATAATCTTTTATCAAAAAACGGAAAAAGGATATTGAATAAAATTGAAATTTTAAAAAAAAAAAAATTAATTAAGAAAATAGGTGTCTCATTTCATAATTTTTATAATTTTGAGAAAATTTTGAACTCGTATAAAATTGATGTAGTACAGATTCCTTATAGTGCAGTAGATAGAAGAGGAAAAAAATATTTTACGTACTTAAAAAAAAGAGATATTGAAATCCAAGTACGGTCAATTTTTCTTCAAGGAGCTTTATTAAGTAAAATTAAATCAAATTTAAAACTTACTAAAATTTATAATAAGATTAAGGAAAAAAAAATTCTTGATAGATTAAATATTTTATTTTCTTTTATATTAAAAGATATAAATATTGATAAAATTGTAATAGGTGTTAGACAAGTAAATGAACTTAATATGATACTGAATTTTAATAAACTTAAAATTAATAAAATCCTAGATAATTTGTATTCAAATGATTTAGAGATTATTGACCCACTTAATTGGAGTGAATTAAATTACCATGAAAAAAAATAATTTTTATCATTTTAAAAACAAAAATATTTTAATTACTGGTGGAACGGGTTCTTTTGGAAGTATGTTTATTAGTGAAATATTAAAAAAATCAAAACCAAAAAAAATCATTATTTTTTCAAGGGATGAGATGAAGCAATGGAAAATGCAAGAAAATTATAAAAATAATAAAACTCTAAAGTTTATAATAGGAGATGTGCGAGATAGTGAAAAAGTAGACTCTGTATTTAAAAGTTTTAAAATAGATTATGTTATTCACGCTGCCGCAACTAAGATTGTTCCTACAGCTGAACTAAATCCTGAGGAATGTATCAAAACAAACATATTTGGTGCAATAAACATTATTAGATCGAGTATAGCTAATAAAGTAAAAAAAGTTGTTGCATTATCAACTGATAAAGCATCTAGTCCAATTAATTTATATGGAGCATCAAAGTTATGCTCTGATAAATTATTTTGTTCACAAATAAATAATACAAATAAAACAATTTTTTCAGTTGTAAGATATGGCAATGTATTAGGTTCAAGGGGATCTGTAATTCCCTTTTTTTTATCTCTTAAAGACAAAACTTATCTTCCAATAACACACAAAGATATGACTAGGTTTTTTCTTACTTTAAAAGATGCTGTTGAATTTGTATCCTTTGCTTTTGAAAAAATGGTTGGTGGTGAGATTTATGTAAAAAAATTAAGCTCTATAAAAATATTAAAACTAGCAAAAATTATTAGCCCAAGAAGTAAAATTAAAATAATTGGTATACGTGAAGGTGAAAAAATTCATGAACAAATGATTGGTAAAGATGATTCTGCGTTTACGGTTGAATTTAAAAAACATTACGAAATTCTACCTAATTTGCGAATAAAAGAAGACAAAATAAAGGTAGGAGGAAAAAAAGTTAATAATAATTTCTATTACGGTTCAGACAATACAAGCTTAATTGATGAAAAATATCTCAAAAAAGAAATTGAAAATATAAAAGTAAGACAAACATTTTGAAGAAAAAACTTTTATTTTTTGGTCACTCAGGAAACCTTGGATCTAATTTTATATATTTTTTGAAAAATGACTTTAATTTCATATTAAATATCAACGAAAAAAAATTATATTTTCCTGATGTTGAATATATTTATTTAAGTGAGAAAGATTTTTTAAAAAATCCAGATCATATTAAAGATAAAATAAAAAGTATTTCACCTGATTTGATTTTAAATTCTGCAGCATGTACAGATCTAGATTTTTGTCAAAAGTCACCAAAAAAAACTGCATTTGTAAATTATATTTTACCATCTATACTATCTAAAATTTGTTTAGAATTAAAAATAAAATTTATACATATTTCTACTGACCATTTATATAAAAAAAATATTCCATATAAAGATGAGAAATTAAAAACCTCAAAAGTAAATAATTATAGTTATCAAAAAATCAAAGCTGAAAATTTAATAGTTAAAAATAACAAAAATGCCTTAATAATAAGAACAAATTTCTTTTCACATTCATCAAATTCAAAACAGCTAATTTATAAAATACAAAATTCTATTAATGATAAAAATAAAATTACTCTCTTCAATGATTATTATTTTACCCCTATTTATTCAAAATATTTATGCAAAATTATTAATTACTTAATAAAGAAAGATAATATTGGCGTATTTAACATTGTTTCGGATGAGAGAATTTCCAAATATAATTTTGGTAAATTATTTTTGAAAAAAATTCAAAATGAAAAAGACTATTTTTTTAAAAGTAAAATTAAAAATGCTAAATTATTTACAAGAAGATGCTATGATCTATCACTTTCAAATAAAAAAATAAAAAAAATAATTAATTTTAAAATTCCAAGTTTAGATAAACAAATCAAGGAATTTTTGAAAAATGATAGAAAAATAATTGATGACTTATTTGTAACTCTTCCTTATGGAAGACACTCAATTGATAACTCAGATATAAGAGCTGTTAAGAATGTATTACTAAGCGGTTCTTTAACTCAAGGGAAGCATATCGATGAGCTAGAAAAAAAAATTAGTCAGTATGTTGGATCTAAATATGCTGTTGCTGTATCCAGTGCGACTGCTGGTCTGCATATAAGTTACCAGGCAATAAATATTAATAAGAATAACAGAATTATTACATCTCCAAATACATTTGTGGCAACATCTAATGCAGCATTATATTGCAATTCAAAACCATCCTTTACAGATATATCCAATAAAACATTGGGCATATGTCCTGATATTTTAGAAGAAAATTTGAAAAAAGAGAGAGATATTAAAGCAGTAGTTCCTGTCCATTTTGGAGGTTTGGCATTTGATGCAAAGAAGATTTACAATATATCAAAAAAAAAGAACTTAAAAATAGTTGAAGATGCCGCTCATGCTTTTGGAGCAAAGTATGAATGTGGTGCTATGGTTGGTTCATGTAAGTATTCTGATCTAACTGTTTTTTCATTTCATCCTGTAAAAATCTTGGCTGGTGGAGAGGGAGGAATTATTACAACAAATGATAAAAAGTTGTATCAAATTCTTATCTCTTTAAGAAGTCATGGAATAAGAAAAGATGGGATAATAAATAATATTAGTGTTGGGACTTCAAAAAATATCAAAAATATTTGGTATTATGAAATGTCAAAGTTAGGTTTTCACTATAGACAAACAGATATTCATTCAGGACTTATATCTTCTCAATTGGAAAGGATAAATTTGTTTTTAAATAAAAGATATAAATTAGCTAAAATTTATGATGATAATTTTAAAAATTATAAAAAAATTGAATTAACTCAAAATAATTTTAGAGAGCTTAGTTCAAATCATCTATATATCCTGGATATTGATTTTAAAAATATATCTATCAATAGAAATGAATTTATGAAAAAACTTCGTAATTTTAATATTATAAGTCAGGTACACTATATACCTGTTCCACTTCAAATTTATTATAAAAAATTGGGCTACAACATGAAATATTTAAAAAATGCTTCGAATTATTACAATAATTGTTTAAGTATTCCACTCTATTATGATTTGAGTTTTAAAGAACAAAAATACGTAATTAATAGTGTTAAAGAATTAGTAAATAATTGAAAGTTTTAACCTGTAAGTCTATTAAAATCCGTCGTAGACTCTTTTGTTTCTAATAATTTATTTATATTTAATTTTTTTTCCTCACATTTTTTTATTATTGAAAAGACACTATCGAGTACATTTTCATATTTCTTAATTAATTTGGTATTGTGAACTATAGATATGTATATTTGGTTTGTTGCTAAAATATTTTTTTTTAACATTTCTTGAGTAAAAAAAGTTTTATATTTATTTGAGTTTTTACCTAAAATTTTAAAACATGGTATTGAATCCAATCCATAGATTTGTATTTCTAAATTATATTTTTGTGATTTTTTTTTCCATAAATCTTTGATTTTCTTTCCTGTTTTAATGATTTTTTTATGTGTTTTGTTTTTTTTCATTAATTCTATAGTTGCTAAAGCTGCAGACAATCCAGACTTTTCAGTCCAAAAAGTACTACTAATAAAACTTTTTGAAGCATGTTTTAAATATTTATCTTTTCCTAGAACACAAGTAATAGGGTATCCATTTCCTAATGCTTTCCCCAAAGTAAGTAAATCAGGATAAATTCCATATTTTAAATGTATACCACCCAAAGTTTCTCTAAAACCAGAGGTACATTCATCGAAAATTAAAATAATTTTTTTTTTTTGTACAATATTTCCTTATATATTTTAAAAAATCTAAATTAGGTTTTTTCTCTCTTTGTACCTCCATAACTATTGCAGAAAGATTTTTAATTTTTTTAATATTTTCAAAATCAGAATAATTGTTCATTCTAAATGGATAAATAGTGTTTTTAAGAGATTTTGGAACTCCAATAGATTTTAATCCTTTAAGTAAATGGGAATTTAAATTGTTTTTTGATTTTAAATTTGCAGCAAGATACCAATCATGCCAACCATGGTAGCCACACATAGCTAATTTTTCATTATTATTGATTGACCTAGCTATTCTTATTGCAATAGCTCCAGCCTCACCTCCAGTTTTAGCAAATCTAGCAAATCCAGACCACGGATGTATTTTTATAAGTTTTTTTGCTAATTCAACCTCTTGAAATGAATTCAAACTTGTAATATTTCCTGATTTATTTGATTTGATTACTGCATTATCAATTTTAGAATTGGCATAACCCAAAACACTTTGACCAACTCCAAAAAACATATCAAGATATTTTTTATTATTTAGATCCCAGATATATGCTCCTTTTGCTTTTTGGAAATATGTTGGCCATCTTTTTGGTAAATAATTCTCTGGTCTTTTTGAAAAAAGCATAACTCCACCTGGAATTATTTTCTTTGCAGTTTCATATAAAAGCTGATTTTTATCTTTAACTTTCATATCTATTAATTATTCAAAAATATTAAAATTTGTTTTTAATTTTCCGTCGCTTTTATCTAAAAAAGTATTTTTTTTACCTAACAAAGTAAAAGATCCATATAAAAAATGCCTTAAATTACTATGATTTTCCATTTTTGAAACAGAATGCAAACTATCATGAGAATTTAAAAATGCAACTAGGGTACCTGTTTTTGGTGGTATTGATTTTATTAACGAGCAATCCTCTTTTTTTGGTTGAGATGGAATTTTATCATTTGTTTTGTTATATTTATATAAATTTAATTCACCACCAGAACCACCTTCACATAATTCGTTTAAATAAATCAAAAAAACTAATGTTCTAGAGTCCGAATCTCTGTGGATTTCTCTGTAATAGCCATTTGGTGCAGTAGAATAATCATATAAAAGTTCTACAAATTTTTTTGTAGAAAACGAATATTTAAGTTTTCTCTCTATAAATCTATAAAGTTTAAAAATTAAATAAAAAAATAAATTTAGAGTTCCTATTGTTGATATTTTTTTTGAATTTAAAATCTTGTATTTTTTCAAAAAACTGTTTGGTTTTTTAACAAAAAAAAAATTAGTTATAGTTATATTTTGATCTTCTATATTCAGTTCTTTTTGAAGCATATTAAGAAAAATTTTAGAATTTAGATAATCATGGAGTTTTTTCCATTCATTAGACTTATCAAGTAGTTTAGAAAAATTAATACTACTTGATGGTAATATTAGCCTGTTATTTTGAACTTTTAGATGATCCTCTTGAGAGTATTTTTTTGCATCAGATATTAAATTTTTACAAGTTTTTTCATCTATAAAGTTTTCTAGTATCTTGTAGTTCATATTAATTAATATATATAATAAATAATTTATATTAAATCATATAATTTATGTCACTAGTTGTTTCAAATCATCACAAGTATATTTTTTTTCATTTACCTAAAAATGCTGGAGTTTCTGTTTCAAGAATATTAATAGCACAAGAAAATAATTTGCAATTTAAAAGAATAGGTTCTTATATATTTAGAAAATTATTTAAAACTCAAGACAATTTCTATTTTTCACTAAGACACAAAAAAATGAAATTTTTTAGCTCACATATTCCTTGTTATAAATTTCAAGATATAATTGAAGATAAAATTTTCTCAAGTTATTTAAAATTTGCTGTTGTTAGGAATCCTTGGGATAGAATGGTTTCAAGATATTTTTATTCAAAAAAAATAGATAATAAATTTAATAACTTTGATTTTGATACATTCTTAGATTATGACTTTCTAAATAATTTACATACAGTAAATCAGTACAAATTTTGTTCTGATAAAAATGAAAATTTTTGCTTGAATCAATTGATTAAATTCGAAAATATAAACAATGATTTTAACAAGATCTCTTCTCAGCTATTTAACAAAAAGGACATGCTAGTGCATTTGAACAAATCTGATCATAATTATTATAGAGAGTATTATAATAATAAAACAAAAGATAAAGTTTATAAGTATTGCAAAAAAGATATTGAGTTTTTTGAATATGAATTTTAATGAAATTTAAAAAAAAATTATATAAAAATTTTTTATTATCAAATCAATCAAACGTTATCTCATATGCTATATCAAAATTACATTCTACTTATGAAATATTAGAAAATAAAAAAAAAATAAATTTTTACTCTTCTTTAAAAAAATATATGGCCATTATTTTTGATTTTTCAAATAAATATAGCCCAAATAAAAAAAAGATTGATTTAATTATAATTTCCAACATTATTTCAAAATATAAGTTAAATCATGATGAATACTTTGGAGATTTAGCTCACCGTCTTAATCAAAAAAAAATCAATACTTTTACAATATTTCGAAATTTTACATCATTACCTTCAAAAAAAATAAGAAAACAAATTAAAACTAAGAACTCTATAATATTGTCTAAGAGAGCCAGTTATAAAATTGAATTACTTATAATTTTCAAATTTTTAAAGGAGATTTTAATTTTTTTATTTACAAACAAATATTCTATTTTAGGTAAAAATTTAAATGTCATAGATTTTTTTTCTATAATTTCAAATTTAAGATTTTATTTTCAATTAAACGAGATATTAAAATTTTACAAAACAAAAAAAATAATCTTTACCTATGAGGGCCATGCTTGGGAGAGATTATTGGTGCATTTATGTAGAAATAGCGGATTAAATATAAATTCAATAGCTTATCAATTTTCAATAATAAAGAAAAACCAATATGGAATGTTCAATAGGTTAAAAAAAGACTACAACCCCGATTTTATCGCTTCATCTGGAAAAATTCCAAATAAATTATTAAAAAAAAAAATTAAATTTTCGGAAATAATAAATTTAGGATCTGCAAAATTTATAAAACCCAAAAAAAAATTTACTAAAAATAATGATTTATTAGTCGCACTTGATGCTGATGATCATAAATTGAAAAATGTAATTAATTTTATTAAAGGTTTTGCAAGAAAATATAAGGGATTAAAAATTATATTAAGGCCACACCCAATTTCAATAAATAATTCGAGTTTAATTAATAAAATAAAGTATCAGGTAAGTGATTATAAAAATATTAAATTATCCTATAAAAATTTAGATAAGGATTTAGCAGGAGCAAGATATTTACTTTTTACTGAAAGTGCAGTCTGTTTCACTTGTTTAAATTTTAATGTGGTTCCACTTTTTTTTAAAATTGATAATGGCAAAAATGTATTTGATAAATACTATCCCAAGAGATATGAAATTAAAAGTCATACAGGTTTAAAAAATATAATAAAAAATAAAGAAAATAAAAATTTAAAAAAATACTTTCAAAAATATAGAGATAACTATTTCCAAAAATATGACTTAAATTATTTAGAAAAAATTATTAATAAATTATAATGATAGAAAAATTTACATTAGTTGTGTGTACTCTAAATAGACCCAATTTAGTAGAGAAGTGTTTAGAAAGTGTTTTTAAAAATTCATTAATTCCAGAAAAAATTATTATTATTGACCAAAACTATGATTTTTTAACATATAAAAAAATTGTAAATTTATTTAAGATTAAAAAATATAATAAATATAAAATAATAAGAAACTTAATAGAAAAAGGTCTTACAATATCAAAAAATATTTCTTTGAAATATGTAGATACAAAATATGTTTTTTTTATTGACGATGATATAACTCTTAAGAAGAGGTTTTTTTTTGAAATTATCACCCTTATTTCAAAAAAAAAAGCTCACGGTGTAAGTGGAGTTATATCTAACTATGACGGTAATTTTATAAGAGATACAATATATTTTTTTTTTAATTTTAATATATTTAGAGATAATAGGTATTATTTTAAAAACTTCAAAAATTTAAAAAATAAGAATTTGTATGCTAAAGTTTTCCAACTCCCAGGAGGCATAACCTGTTTTAATAAAAAAATTTTTCAAAAATGTATATTTGATGAAAATCTTGTGAGTCATAATTATGAAGATGTAGAATTCAATATTAATCTTAGAAAAAAATTTAAAAATTTAGATTTATATATTAATTTTAATGCTGAAGCTTTTGACAATTTAAAAAAAAATTCTAAAGAAAATATTTTTAGAAGATTTTATTATCTAAGATTAATTTATTTAAAAAATAAAAATTTTAAAATTTTATTTTTTTATTATTTAAGCTTTTTGGGTTTAATATTTTCAAATATAACTAATTTCTATATAAAGGATTATATTAAAATATATAAATATATTAAGAAAGCAGATAAAAAATTAATTAATCATTTCTAAAATTTAATTATAATGTATTAGAGAATTCTAAAATATGAAAAAAAAAAAATTCTATAGAGAAGATTTACCAAAATTATTTAAAAAAAAAAATTTAATTGGTGTTGAATTAGGTGTTGCAAGAGGGGATTTTAGCAAAGAACTATTAAAAACTAAAAAATTTAAAATATTATTTGGGATTGATTCTTATTCACTTAATCAACACAATAAAAAAGAATATAAATCTGCACTTAAAAAGCTTGATATATTTAGTAATTATAAACTTATAAATATGAGATTTGAAGATGCATTAGATCTATTTCCAGATAGGTCACTTGATTTTATTTATTTTGATGGATACGCACACACGGGTCAAAATTATGGACAAACAATTTTAGATTGGTCGAAAAAAATAAAACCAAATGGTATCCTATCAGGTGATGACTATGACTCAAAGTGGGAACTTAATAAAATTATAATTGATCAGTTTGCATTGCAAAATAAATTAAAATTATACATCACAGACTCAAATAAAAAAAAACACATATATAATTCCTGGTATATAAGAGTTAATAAAAATATTAAAAAAACTAAATTTCAATATTCTAAACTACTTAAATATAAAGAAATAAT
>MDTA01208864.1_pt1 | contig 29312 bp, 28 predicted proteins | sample 811151 | NCBI WGS metagenome assembly MDTA01 (sample SAMN05326648, study PRJNA326480) | marine metagenome | isolation source: seawater | place: Indian Ocean: South | collected 2010 | reverse complement strand
GTTTTATGTGCGCTTGGATTCTTGTTTACTTTAGTTCTGTTGAAAATTCTAATTTTGCACCTGTTACTGCATTGTGGTTTGTTGCCATTCCTTTCTTCGATGCAGTTGGTGTTATGGCGTCTAGAGCTATAAAGGGAATAATGCCGCTAAGTCCAGGAAGAGATCATCTTCATCATAAATTATTAGAAATTGGATTATCCTCTAATGCTATTTATGTAGTTTTGATTTTTATATCTGCTTTATTTGCAGCAGTTGGATATATATTTAATCAAAGTTTTTCTGGGAGTCACTATATTTCTTTCTATGCCTTTGTGATTCTCTGGTTATGTTATTATCTTTTAACAAGGTATATTTCAAAAAATGTTTAGTTTTTTTAAAAAGAAAGAAGAAAAAAAAGAAAAGCCAAAAAACCTTAAACTGATTGCATTATGTTTAGCTTTTGAAGTTGCAAATGCAGATAATGACATAGATAGCCGAGAGAAAAATCTTATTCTTAAAAAAATTAAGGAGTCCGTTGATACAAGTGTTCTAACAGAGAAAGAAATTTACAATGTAATACAGGAAGAAGGTGAAAAAAGAATCTCTTTTTACGACATCATTAGTGACATAAATTCAAATTTAGATAAAGAAGAAAAAGTTGGTATCTTAGAGATGCTATGGGAAATAGCATATGCTGACGGGGTTTTAGATATAAATGAGGAGCGAATAATAAGACGATCAGCAGAAATGTTAGGCATTAAACCTTCTATAGTTCTTCAAGCCAAGGATCAATTTAAAGCTGAATAGATCCAGCGTTTTTTTTAGAAATTCTTAAAGCTTCATCTCTTGTACAATTATAGGAAAGCCTATTGGAATACAAATCAAAGGAGTTGTCTCCAATATAGTTAGATGTTTCATAGAGAATGATGCACTTTTCTTCATCATTTAATTTGTTTGTATTAATAATTTCTTCCACTAATGAATCTAGAGTTAAATCTAGTTTTGTGATCCTTAGATTCTTCTTCTCATCTATTAAAAGTATAGATTTATTAGAATTAGGATCAAATTTTTGCCAATTAATATTATTTGATGAGGACCCAGGCTCTGCATACTTTGCAAAGTTAGTCCAAAAATCCATCATATTCTTGGATACAAATCTTCTTGATGAGGTTCTAGGATAAACAATCCATCTAAACTCATCTACAAGATTGAAATCACCACTAACCATAGGTATTTCTATAGCGTGAGCAGAGCCAATGATTTCACTAAAATCACCTATGAAGAAGTCTCTTAAGTTATCCCAGTCAAATCTGTAGGCATACACATTTTTGTTGCCAGCATAAAAGATACTTTCCAAAGGTTCTTGAACTCCCCTTAATTGCCAACCTCTAGCTCTTATTGAATTGTAAAATTCATACTTATCCATATCTCTTATAACAATCTTTGGTATTCCAAGAGTTCTCGAAAAAATAGTCTCTTCCGTTTTAACAAAATAATTTGAAAAACCAATCCATAATTTTATTTCATCTTTATTAGAACCAGCAATTGTAGGAACTTTATATAAATGTTCTTCAGAGCCCAGCGCTTTAAGAAGTCCAATTTTTGGAATAACAATTCCATCATTTGTAAGTAATGGTGTTTCGAAAGTATCTCCATAGAGGTTTACTAAATCCTGTGGGTCAGCTTTATAGAGAATTCCTCTTTGTATCTCTTTTGTTGTACTTATTTGAAATTGATTAGCATCTTTCAAGTTACTCGCAATATCATTGTTAATAATAATCTTATTAAAAACAGTCCAGCTATCAGATGTTTCTTCTTGATTAAAGAATTCTGATTTATATGCATTCTCTAAAGAAGATGACTTTGTATAGCCTGATTGAGAAATTGCTTTATTAAACAAGCCTTTTGCTTGGGGTGCCACTAATAAGGATAAAACATTGTGGCCTCCAGCAGACTCTCCAAATATTGTAATATTCTCAGGATCACCACCAAAAGATGAAATATTTTCATTAACCCATTTAAGGGCAAGAATTATATCCAATATTCCAAAATTAGATGTCTTATCAAGGCCTGTATTTAAATCTTGAATAGCTGGATGTGTAAAAAAACCTAATGGCCCAAGCCTATAATTTGTAGATACAACTATTACACCTTTTTTCTTAACAAGTTCTGAGAAATCATAAAAATCTTTATGGCCAGAAGTGTTTCCTCCTCCATGAATCCAAAACATAACTGGCATCTTTTCCCTTTCGCCATGCGGAGCTCTAATATCGAGATACAAACAGTCTTCAGATCCTTTTTCATAAATTTCTTGAATTTCCCCACCAATCTCTTGATGGCAAAAATTATTGCTCTTAGGAAGAATATTTAAATCATTTTGAATAAATGATCTTGGTGCCTTCCATCTCAACTCTCCCACAGGAGGTAAAGCAAAAGGAATATCTTCCCATAAAAGTACGCCATTTTTTCTTTGAGTAAGGACTTTCCCAGATTTAGTCTGAACAAAGTCACCCTTGAATGATGCAGAACCTTGCTTAAAAAAAGAATCGCCTCTTTCTCTTATGTAGTCGTAATTGACGGAGTTATCTATTGGAGGCTCAGGATTTGAATAAATTAAGCTACAAAAAAGAAATGTAAATAAAAATTTAAAAGATTTTATATTTTTCAATAAGTTCATATCGTTCTAAAAAAGGATTTCTTAAAGATTTCACTTTATTACCAATAAGTGCTAATTCGAACGAATCATTATAAATGTTCCAAGAGAAATCTCCAAAACTAGGATCATTTGTTTTAGAAAAATTTGTCCATGGTGTTTGAAGATTATCAGAGATTTCTTGAGATTCTTTCGGCCCCCAGCTTGAATAAGGTTTTTTTGAATGAACACCAAATACATATGGAAGTTCTGAGGCATGAAAGCATCCTAATTTACCGCTTAATATTTCGCTTTGTGTTGAGAATAAATATCCAAAAGAATTTCCTTCTTTTTTCTGAAGAGTATTATGAGTTGGGATACCAAAACAAATATCCGTGAGAATCGCTGAATAAATATCTCCCAGTTCGCTAATTTTAAGGTATTCACTATAAGCAGAAATCAGTTCAGGTAACATGCTAGATTCAAACATTTTCGATAACCTTTTATTTATATACTCTTCATCATTTTTGCCTATTCTTGGGTGGAAAGTGCTCCAAAGCTTATATTCATCGAGAGTTGTCCCAGCAATTAAATGAACATTTGAAGATGAATATGTTTCCAAGTAATCATCCTTAATAAATTTATCATCTATAACTGGAAGAAATCCCACTTCAGGAAAAATCCACCTCTTCCCATCACTTAATGCTGAGTGTCTTAATTTCTTAGCTGTATTAATTATTAATTTCCAGTCACATGATTTTAAATCAGAAACTTCATGCCCATCTTTTTCAAACTGTTCAATAAATAGTTTAGCCCACTGATTTGCTTTTTCTTTTGAAGCAATTGCATCAAGGCCACCGCTTTGACAAATTGCTTTTTGAAATAAGCCATCATCACCAGCAGCAATTTGAAGATTACAACTCCATGAACCTGCAGACTCTCCGAAAATAGTAATATTATTCGGATCTCCTCCAAAAGAAGAAATATTATTTTTTACCCATTTGATAGCATTTCTTTGATCTATCAACCCCTCATTACCAGTAGAATTAATTTCACCATCTGTAATATCATTTAGTCTCAAAAATCCAAGAGGTCCTAATCTATAATTAATCGAAACAACCACAACTCCTCTTTTCGCTAAGTATTTTAAATCATACATAATACTACTTGAGCCACCGGTCACTAAGGCGCCGCCATGAATCCAAATCATAACTGGGCTTTTTCCTTTAATATTATTTGAGCAAATATTTAAAGATAAACAGTCTTCGGATTGTTTTGTTAAAGAGTTGTCTTGAAAAAAACTTGTTCCTGTTTGATTTTGATCAATAAATCTAGTTTGAGGAGCTGAGTTTCCTTTTTGTATTGCTAAAAAATATATTTCCTTGTCATATAAAAATGACTCACTCCATCTTTGATCATATTTTGCATATGGTATTCCAAAAAATTGGTGACAATTGTCCTCAAATATCCCTTCAAATTGACCAGCCTTACATTCAACTAAACTCATTATTCAATAGAACTTATTTCTAAACTTTTAGAAAACTAATTATATAACAATACGTACTATCGAAATATAATATAAATTCGGGATGTAGCGCAGTCTGGTAGCGCACCACACTGGGGGTGTGGTGGTCGTCGGTTCAAATCCGGCCATCCCGACCAATTTTTTCAATTTATGTTTTGCTTAACTTCGTCAGATGGCCTAAAGGTTAACTTTTGCCTTGATTTAATTTTAAACTCTTGAAGAGTCTTGGGATTTCTACCAATCCTTGATGGAGTTTTTTTAAAAATAAAAGAGCCAAAATTGCTTAAATTTATATGTTTATTTTTATTTTCAATTAGTGAATCAAAAAAGTTTTGAACAAGGAAAAGGCTATCTTTTTTTGATAACCTTAATTTTTTTGAAATATTATTTGCTAAGTCTTTTTTAGTAACTGACAAGCTATAGAATTAAGTTGTTCCTGTTCCTGTTCCAGTACCAGTTCCAGTTCCAGTTCCGGTACCCGTACCAGTACCATCATCGTCATCAGACTCATCATTAGTTATGTTTACTGTTATATCTTGAGTCGATGAGTTAGAGCTAGCATCAGTAGCGGTAACGGTAGCAGTATAAACAATCTTCTCGCCTTCATAATCTGGAGCAGTAACGAATGAAAGAATCCCTGCTGCTGAAATTATTATTTCAGATCCTGAAACTGTAAAACTAATTGACTGTAAATCAGTTGCAGTAACAGGTCCAATTAAAGTTTGATTTTCAACAACATTATAAGTATCTGGAGATGTGAAAACTGGAGAAGTTGTATCAACAACATTAACAACCCTTGAAGCAGTCGATGTATTTCCCGCAGCATCACTTGCAGTATAAGTAATCGTATAAGTCCCAATAGTATTAGTATCTACTTGACCACTTACAACTATAGATTCACCACCATCGGAAGTAGCACCTGCATCAACATATGTGCTACCTAATTCTACTGTAGCTGGATTATCACCTAAAACGGTAATTACTGGGAATACTGTATCTGGTGGATTTGGAGAATCCTGACCGATTGAATCCAGTAATGATACACCGGCTAAAATAAGCAATTGTTCAATTATAGATAATTCAAGAAGCAAGTCAGACCTGGAAACAGCAGGAGCAATGTCTTCATCATCACCCTCTAAATCTTCAAGTTTAGATATGATTGTATTTCTTCTGTCAATCAATTGGTCAGTTGAATAAGATTCCAATCTTTGTGAGATATTATTTATCTTCTCATCAGTTATTGTTGGATTTTCTGCAACAACATAGAATGTGGAAAAACCACAGAAAAGTATGATACATGAAAGAATCTTATTCATTTAAATTTGCTCCTCAAAATATGATTATGCATAAAAGAATAATCAAACTCAAATAATTTATTATTTAAATTTGAATTATACATAGGTTTTCATTATATAAGTATTTTTTTTATACATATATTTTACATTTATCATTTATAAAGGATCCTGTATCTTGAACTCATCATTCAATTCTTTTAAATTTAATTAATAGATCATGCAAATTATTCTTTCTCAATAGTTTTTGACCCGGATCCTTCGTTAGTGGTCTCCATTTATAATCTATATAATTCCTAAAAATTGGTACATTGAAGAAAATACCTTTATCGAAAGAGCCTTCTCCAAACTGCTTTGTAGAAACGTCTGTAAATGTTGCAAATGCTCCAAATTCTACTCCATTTCTGAAGTTCCGTGACAACTCAATAGTGGCACCTTTATCACCAGCAAGATACTTACCATATGAAATCTTGGCATCAAAAGGTATGTATTTATAATTTCTATAATAAAAATTTAAGTGCCCAGTTTCTGTTTCATAATCAAGCATCCCAAATTGCAGCTTATAATCTCTTTTGAAGACTTTAAATGCCTCAAAACCAAATGCATAATTTCTATCAGGCACGAAATAAAGATATTCCATACCATAACCATTAAACATCTCTTCGAAAATGCCTGAAGAAAACATAATATGGTGGTTTTTTTTAATGGTTTTAAAATAATCCACTTGAGCCCTTCCAATGACAATGCCATCATTAAAACCTCTTAAATAATCTTTTACATCTGATCTCACCTGATTTGGATAAGTGTCGCGAGGAGGAATTGTTAAATCCTGAAAATTATCCCAAAGGGATATTTTTAAATTTGAGGAAAAAATTAAATTATCTTTAAAAAGATATTCTGTATCATTTTCAGCAAGAATAGCTGCCTTTAAAAATCCCTCTCTTGCTGCAAGAAAAGGTCTTATATTTATAGATGTATTTGTGTTAAGTTTCCTCCTTTTTCCTCTTTTATTAAAAATAATATCACTGTCATCTATAAAGGATTCATCATAAGACTTTATTACATCTAGATTTACAATTTTATAGTTAATTAATACTTCTTCGGTAATATTACTGTCTTTAATTGCTTCATCAAGAATATAGTCAAGCGTTGACAAATCTCCATGAGTAAACTGAGTTAACTCTAGTCCAAGTTGCTCATTTTTTTTATAAATCTTATTAACGCCGATTCCATTTCTAGATAAGTTTTGTCTAAGCTCATGATACTTATCATTTGGCTTTCTAACGTTAGCTGATTTATATCTATAATTCTTAATATATTTATTAGGACTCTGTTTATAAAGAAACTTAAGCGAAATAAAATCATCTCTTTCGCTGAAGATACCAAGAGAAAAATTATCTGAAAACTTGTACTCAAGACCAAAACTAAAATCACTTCCCGAATTATCGTAATCTATTAAACCGTCTGTTTTTGTTGTATCTCTTTCAAATTTAAATAGCATTTTTTCTCCTAATATGTAGGAAAGGCCAAAGAATATTGAGATATCTTCATCTGAAAAGTATCTTGATGGCTCAAGCTGACCGCCTTCATCTTCAAAACCTGGAGGCCTATTTCTAAAACTATTATCTAAATATACGAACGGATTTCTTATATCATTTTTGCCATTCAATGCCCCCCATCCAAGACCCAAGTGAAAATCAAGGTTGCTAAACTCATACGATCCAACAATATACTCACCGCTATAGAATCCAGTCCCTGCAATATCATTTATCCCTATCGCTAAAGCAGGAAACAAGCCCTGCTCTTTTAATCTAAGTTTTAAATTGAAGCCTTTGTCTTTATAGTCTTGGTACTCATATCCAGGATAGGGAAGGCCTTGAATATTAGTATAGAAGAAGGAAGCTTCAAGCCAATCAAAGGGAGACGACGTGAGTGTTATTTTCTGATCAGGTGTACCATCATAAACTGTAATTCCAAAAGAGCTTTCATCATAAAACCTGGCAGATGGCATATTTATGATGCCAATTGCTCCGTGATTGTTATATGAATTGAATTGAAAGCTATCTGAATTTATATTTCCAGAGAGAAAAAAAAGACCTGAAAGGAATAAACTATAAAGTCTAAGATTCATTTTTCTTATATCCTGGTATTGAGACCTTACCAAGATTAAGTATTCTTGAAAGAATAATATCCAAATCAGAGTTTATCTCTTCATCAGTTAGTGTCTTTAAATCATCTTGGAAAATAAATCTGAATGCTGCTTTAAATTGTTTATTTGAAACATCTTCATAAAAATCAAATAAGAAAACATCTTTTAGGATATTTGAATGAAACTCAAAAATAGTTTGTGAAATACTATCAATTATTTCTTTATCACTAACAACAAAAGAAAAGTCTCTTGTTGAGGCAGGATAATCGGATACTTTGGAATATTTGAAATCTTTGTCATATACTTTTTCCTTAATTTTACTAACATATGAAGATTCCTCATCAAAAACTTTCTCCAAATGTTCTAAAGGAACAGCGATAGCAAAAATATCTTCTTTCCTTTTTGAATTCAAATCAGATCGATCGAACTTAAAAATAAAATCTGACACATCAAAATTAATCTTATTAAATACTTCTTTAAGATATTTTTCATCACATTTTTTTGAAAATTCTTGATAGTTATTTCCAACTCTTCCTGAAACGATTAATCCTAAAACTTTTCTTATTTCAATCCTTCGTTCTGAATTAAATTTATAAATATCTGAAATCTCAAAAAGTTTTATAGATTGTTTTTGTCTTCTCTCATTGTATAAAAGATTTTCTAAAAGAGATTCACTTAAATTAGTTCTGAGGTTTGACTTATTTGAATCCAATGGGTTTTGAATTGAAATACTATCTTCATTTTTATTTGGTGAGAACTGAGAGTTTATGACTTCTGTAAATCCATTATGCAATAAAAATCTTCTTAGATTTTCTCTATAGCTAGTTTTTTTTGGAGCAGTCTTTAATTTAAAAATTTCTGAATTAATATTGTCATAGCCTATCACTCTTGCCACTTCCTCAGAAATATCATTTACATTTTCTATTTCATTTCTATGAGATGGTATTTGAATTTGATTGGCAATAATTGAAAAAGATAATTTATTGAGTATCTGTTCAATAGCCTCTCTTTTTAAATTAGTTCCTAGAATTGAATTAATTTTATTAATATCCAAATTAACTGATTTAGGTTCTTTTTTCTTAATGTTTGATTCTGCGAGACCGATTTTTTTTATTTTTGTATGATCATCAACAATTTTTAAAAACCTTTTGAGAGTAACATTGTGAGTATTTGGATCGACAAACCTTTCAAATTTATGAGCGGCATCAGACGTGATGTTATATTTAATTGTTTTTCCAATTATTTCATTTGGTTTGAAATGAGCGCATTCGATAAGAACTTTTTTTGTATTTTCATTACAAGCAGAACTTTTTCCTCCCATTACACCTGCTAGGTTTATAACTTCTCCATTTTTAGAAAAAACTAAATCGCCCTCTTCAAGAGAAATCTTTTCATCATTTAAAGTTAAAAAATTACATCTCTCTTCTAGTCTATTGAGTTCAAATCCCTCCCTTATGGAATCATATTCATAACAGTGAGTCGGTTGACCAATTTCGTATGAAAGATAGTTTGATACATCAGTAAAAAAGTTAATTTTTTTATTTCCTAACTCCGTAAAGAAACTATTGAGATAATCCTTATAATGACTTGGGATATCTTCAATCTCTAAATAAAGGAATGAAATATTAGGGCAAGCATCAGGTGCATTATTTATAAAATTAAATTCAAATTTCTGAATATCTTTATTGAAGATTTCTAAGTTATTGGTATGTCCAAAAAAATAGTTTAAGTCCCTAGCTAACCCCATAAGACTAAGACAGTCTCCTCTGTTTGGAGTAAGCTCTAGCTCAAAAAAACCATCTTTAAAATTATTTTCATGGCCCAGCTGGAACAAAACTTCTGATAAATCATTCTCGGTTATTTCTCTTTCAATAAACCTTTGCAAATGTTTAATATGGAAGTTCATTTTCTTTGATTTAAAAAATCTAAATTTGATTTATAGAATTCTCTTATGTCGTCCACATCATTAAGCAACATTGCTATCCTTTCAACTCCCATTCCCAAAGCAAATCCAGAAAATTCATTACTATCAATATTGCAATTTTCTAGGACTTTTGGATTAACTATTCCACATCCGAGAATCTCAAGCCACTTTCCATTATTCGATAATATATCAACTTCTGCTGATGGCTCTGTAAATGGAAAGTAAGATGGTCTAAATCTAACCTTAGTATCCGAACCAAAGATAGTATCTATAATTTCAAAAATTAAGAACTTTAGATTTGAAAAGCTAACACCTTTATTAACATACATTGCTTCTACCTGATGAAACATAGGAAGATGTGTTGAGTCATCATCTTTTCTAAAAACCTTACCAGCTGAAACTATCGCAAGAGGCGGAGCTTTGCCTAGCATAGCTCTGATTTGAACAGGAGAAGTATGCGTCCTCAGTACTTTTGATTCATGGTTAACATAGAAGGTGTCATGCATTTGTCTTGCAGGATGATTTTTTCTGATATTCAACATATCAAAATTATTTTGTTCAGACTCTATCTCCGGCCCTTCCTCATATTCAAAACCATAAGACTCAAGGATGGAAACTAAATTTAGTTTCATTTCTTCAATTGGATGAGGTGACCCCCTGTCCCTTGAAACATTGGATATAAATAAGTTTTCTTTTGATGACATCAGCCTAAGGCTTTTTTAACAATTTCCTTAAAAGTATTCTCGTCATTTATAGCGATATCTGAAAGGACTTTCCTATTTATTCTAATATCACTCTTAGTTAATGAATTAATAAGAACGGAGTATGTAGTGCCTAAATTCCTTGATGCGGAATTGATTCTTGAAATCCAAAGATTTCTAAAAGAGCGTTTTCTATTTTTTCTATCTCTAAAGGAGTATTGAAGAGACTTAATATTGGATTGCTTAGCTGTTTTGTATAGCCTGCTTCTTGCTCCATAATGCCCCTTAGTAAGAGAGAGTAATTTCTTGTGTCTTTTCTTAGCAATTTTTGATTTAGTTACTCTTGGCATAATATTCTTAATTTATTAGTTTAGATGCGACCTTTAAAGATGCATTTGTAAGATTCTTTATTCCTCTATTGTGCCTTTTCCTTTTTGTACTTTGTTTTGAAAGGATATGGTTCCTATTTGCACTTCTTGTTTTCAAAGATGAAGAGGTTTTTTTAAAACGTTTGCTTGCACCAGAATGTTTTTTTAATTTATAACCCATATTTATACCTATTTCTTTTTAAGTGGCGATAAAACCATTTGTAGCTGCCTTCCCTCTAAAGAAGGATGTTGGTCTACTTGAGATATATCCTGTAGTTCATTCATAATTCTATTTAGCAGTTCTAATCCCAAATCACTATTGAGGATTTCCCTTCCCCTAAATCGGACGCTTATTTTAGTCTTATCGCCAGCAAGAATAAAGCTTTTTATCTTTTTTAATTTAATATTATAGTCACCGGTATCGGTTGAAGGCCTAAATTTAATCTCCTTTAATGCATTTTTTCTATTCTTAGCATTTGAAGATTGAGTATTTTTTTTCTTTGTAAAAACGAATTTACCATAGTCCAATAACTTGCATACTACTGGATCGGCGTCTTTTGCAGAAACTTGAACAAGATCAAGAGAAACATTTTTTGCTTTTTCAATAGCTTCACCAATTGGAACTATCCCAAGCTTTTCGCCATCTTGGCCAATCAACATAACTTGGCTAGCTTTTATTTTTGAATTTATGGGAAGAGTTTTTTTAGACAAAGATCTTACCGTCTAGCAATGTTAATAGAATGAGAGATTTGGTTGGGGGAAATTAAATAATATCGAATCATATTTTGTGATGATTTTAAACTAAATAAGAGTATTTAAAAAGAGTTCACGGCTGCAAATATGAATGAGTCCATATCTTTTTATCTTTTAAAAATGCTTCCCTTTTATTCAATCTATTACTGCCGCCTTCCCAAAATTCAAAATAGTATGGCTCAAAGGAGAAGCCACCCCAGTAATCAGGTCTTTTTGTCAAAATTTCCTTTTTTTTCAGTGCATTCTCAAAATTGTCTTTAATTATATCAAAGCTTTCAATTGGTTTTGATTGAAATGAACTAATAGCTAAAGCATTTTTTGATAAAGATCTTTTTGAAAAATGATAATCAGAAAAATCAGAATCTGTTTTATATATTTTTGCTTTAATGCGTATTTGTAAATTAATTGACTCCCAAAAAAGGATGGCACTTATTTGTTTGTGAGAAGAGAATGACTCAGATTTAGGCGAATGATAATTTGAAAAAAATATCCACTCTTGGTCTCTAATATATTTTAAATTTACATATCTTGATTCAACCTCTTTCCTATTATCATTAAATGAACTTATGGAAATAGCCTCGATATTTCTTTGTTTCTTTAAGATTGCTCTTTTGTAAAAGTCCAAAAATCTGATGTATGGAGTATCTTTACAAACATCAATAAAATTAATCATTTTTTAGGGGACTAATTGTTAGAAATAGAATTCAAGGAAGCAAGAGAAATTGCTAAGCTGCTAATTATTGGTGCCATAACAGAACCAATTTCAATACCATTTACTCTTTGCAGATCTCTGGGTATGTAAATCACTGATCCTGATAAAAGATTAACATTATTATTTGAGAATTTTCTTAACCGAACCTTTTCACTAGAACCATTTGGATAAACGATAATTATTGATGCTGTATCAGCATAATCATTTAATCCGCCAGATTTATCAATATATTCATTGATTTTAATATCTTCATGAAAGATGTGGGTACCGGGATTCAAGACTTCTCCAAAAACATAGATAATTTCTTTTTTGTATGGGACAAATATTTCATCTCCCGGAGAAAGTCTATAATCTAAGGAAGGATTTATTTCAATTTTTTCTGAAGAAAACTCTGTTATTACCCTTCCGGTTGCACTTATTTTCTTAAATTCCTCAAGAAGATCTGAGAGGATTCCTACATTATCAATAGTCTTCAAGCTTCCTATACTTGCTAAAGACTTAAGGGCATCGTTATATAGTCTTTTGTTATATTCTTCCTCTAAAGATTTTGCTTTGTCATTAAATAAGGCTGCTCCGTATATATATGCATCATCTTTAAATCCGCCAAATTGCGTGATTAATTCGGAGAGCTTTTGATCTTGTCTAATATAATATTCGCCGGGATATTTAACTGCACCATTGACTTTAACAGGAATATTTATAAATTCTTCTTCCTCTGATAAAAAATAGTTATCTCTTAGATATTCCTTAAATTTAACAAAAATCTTATCATTTTGTTTCAGTTGAATATCGTTGTTTATTTCGCTGGTAATTACCTTGAAGCTATCTGTGTCCTCTCTGATTAATGAAAATTGCATTTTAGGATTAGAAATAGAAGAAAATCCTCCAGCATAACTAATAAGTTCTGATACTGTTTCGCCTTCTTTAAACTCATAAATGGCCTCTCTATTAACAGCACCAATTATTGGTACAAGATTATTAGAGGGTTCTACTACAATGGAATCTCCAGACCTTAAAGAGATATCTAACAAAGTTTCTCCATAAATAAAGGCTCTATATAAATCAATTTTCTTGAGAAGTTGTCCATTTCGAAAGAGATTAATGTTTCTAAATGAGCCATTCTCTGAGATTCCGCCTGAATTAATGATTGCATGAAAGATATTTGAATAGCCGCTTAAAATGTAAAAGCCTGGTTTTTCAACATATCCAGTTACTAAAACATTTATGTCTCTTACTTCTTTTAATGCAAGAACTGCTTCTGTTTCAACAAAGAATTCTCCTAGTGTTGAGTTAATGAGTTTATTTGCATCCGCAAGAGTCAATCCTGCAACTTTTATGAAACCAACATCTCTTATTGAAATATTTCCACTCCTATCAATTCTGTATTCATATTGTTCGGATCTATCACCTAAAAGTTGGATTAATAGCAAATCATCCACATCTAATATATAGCCTGAATTCGCCGCTGGATCATTAATTGGCATGAATGTTGATGGTGAATTTTTAAAAAATTCATCACCAAATCTTTCAATACCATTTAGGTTTTCAAGAGTTTTTTCTATCTTGGAATCAAAAGACTTATAGTCCTTAGTTTGCGCCATCTCATTTAATTCATTTCCTGAAGTGGCGTTAATAAGATCTGTTCTAATTTCGTCAGGCAGTGATTCAAGAAACTGTTCGTTTAGAGACTGTGAATGCCCTATGCTAGGTAAAAAAAATAAAATTAAAAAGGAGTATTTTTTTAACATTTGAAAAAAGATTTTTTGAAATTTAACATCAATTAAGAATTTATGCACTAAATTCCTCATTTAGTCTTATTAATATTCTAATACCAATAAGAACCACAAACGAACTTAAGAAAGCCAATAATGAAATTAGAAAGATGTTTTTATTTTCTTGATTCTCTGGAACAATTGGCTCTGCAATAATTTTAATGTTATTAGAAGATGCAAATGAATCAAGAGACTCTTCATATATTTCAGTAAGGACTTTCTTTGAAGCATCAGCATTTATGGATCTTAGCTCAAAAGAAGGAAAAAGATTTGTATCTTGGAGAGGAGTTTCTGAGCGAGTTTCAAGATTATCTAAACAAAATTCTTTAAAGTTTAGTGCCTTTGTTAGAAGTAGTTCATTTGCTGAATCTACTTTCCCAGGTAGCTCGCTATCCTCAAGAAAGGTTATTTCAGAATTTAAAACATCAGAATTAATAAAATATAAATCACAAACCTTATTTGTTTTTGAGTTAAAGGATGTAAGTCTTGCGGTCCTATTTAGATAATTTACAGTCATATTAACGATCTCAAGATTTAAAAGCAGCGCATCATTTGGCTTAAATGCAAATGTTTCAAGAAAAATTGCTTGGGAGTCACTGTCAATAGTTATTTTAACTTTATTGGACAAATATTCATGAAAAGAATTATTTTTTCTCTTTTTATATTTTGAAAAGAAGGAAATATCTTCTGATGCGAAAAATCCATCAATATCAATCTTATTTTCAATAATCTTACTTGCCTCTTTTGATTCTAAAAAAGATTTTATTTGGAAGGATAACGTAGATCCACCTTGACTCATAAAAGAACTGACAATAGATGTTGCAACAAGTGGAGCGTCATCTGAAGAGACATCAATAATTGATTGAGACTTGTATTGAGGAGAAAGAAAAAAATTCATAAACAAGGCAGTTACTAGAGCAACTAGAAGTGAAAGCCTGAAAATTGATATTTTTAAAATTAGATTCTTCATTTTTGCTCTATTAGCTTAGCTTCACTCATAAAGGGACCTGGATTCTTAAATATTTTATAAGCTTTATTGTCTATTAACAAAAAAAGATCAAAATATTCTTTAATATTTACTATATTGCTGTTATTAGAAAAATAATAGATCCTTTTATTTTCTAAGCTTTTCATAACATATTCTTTTTGGATTTCAGAAAACAAATTGATTGATTTAAAGAAATTTGGTTTCTCAATTAAGCAAACCTCATTTATCTCGAGAAAAAGGAAAATCTCAAATTTTTCCCAAATAGTTTTAGGGACTTTCTTAAATCCTTTTTGAGCATATTTGTCATATTCATGGCTAAGATAATTGTTTTCCAAAAAAGCATTTTTACTAATGGTAGAAATCATGCAGTGAAACTCAATATTTTGTGATAATGAAAGCTCCTTGTCGAAATAATTATTATTAAGAAATTCTTCACGAATGAATGAAGTTATCTCAATATCTGAAATCTTAGAAAGCTCTCTCAAAATCGTGAAGGGTTTTTTTGGAAAAAATATATAAGTTGCCTGATTTGGTAAATTATTTGATGTCAATTCAGCAATAAAATCAGACAGTTTAACTTTCATCTTTAATAATTTGATTTATTTTATTGTTTTTTCTCCAAATAAATATTGGCGATATAATGGCAAGGGTAATGAGAAAATTAATTGCATAGCTTAGCTCGATGTAGTCATAAATTATTCCTGTAGTTGCTGATTTTATCCATTCATTTACATGAACCAAAGGGTTATATAGAAATACCTCTCGAATCGGTTCTGGTAATCTCGTTACTGGAATCAAAATTGATGACATCAAAAAAAGAGCTTGCAAAAAATAGCCATGGGCTTCAATTAAGAAGGTATTTGAGTGAAAAACTGAATTTTGGATAATTCCATAAAAGAAACCCAGGAGAAGTGTTATGGTAAGCCCATATAGCAAGTGGTAAAACTGAAGTTCATAATTAAAAAATGTTAGTACAAAAATTAATAGGACGAACCTCAAAATTAATGGAACAAGGTTTCCAAAGAGTTCTGCACATATGATATGCAAGAACCCAATCTTTGTTTTATTTTTAAAAAATTTAGGAAGGTCTAAATTTATTGTTTTTGTAACAAGCTGCTGAAAGGCGAACCAAAAGAGCAACAAAAAAACAAAGTAAGCTAAGTCAAAGTTTCTACCTCTTATGCCTAGATAAAAAAGTAGTGACCATCCTGCAACCAATATTAAAGGATTAAATGTTTCCCAAATAATACCCCAATTAAAATTCATTCTGTCTGTTATAAATTTTTTAGAAGAGTTTCTTTTAATTGCTTTTAAAGAAGCTATTTCCAGAGAGGTATTAATAAAAGATTGAGAATTTTTTCTAGTTAAAAACATTTTAAGTATATTATTTCACATAAAATATTATTCTTATAAATAATAAGATGAAAAAACGATTTGATTTTAGATAAAATGCCTAAGCTTGCCATTATGATATGTGTAAAGAATGGAGGTGATTTTCTAGAATATCAACTAGACTCCCTTGCAACTCAGTCATGGAAAGATTTCGATATATATATAAAGGATAATCACTCTAATGATGATAGCTCTAAGATAATAAATAACTTTAAAAAGAAAAATCGCTCAATAAGCATTTTTAATTGCGAGGGGGATAATGATCACTTTGCAAACAGTTATATTAAGCTTGCTAAAGATATAGCTGGAAAATATGATTATTATGCTTTTTGCGATCAAGACGATATTTGGTTACACAATCATATTGAAAGAGGTATTAACTTTCTTAAATCATCTAATAACAATCTTGCATCTATGTATTGCTCGCGAACAATATTAATTGATGAAAATGGTAACAAAATAGGTAAATCAATTTTTTTCAAAAAAAAGCTTTCATTCAAAAATGCTCTTGTTCAGTCAATTGCAGGAGCGAATACCATGATTTTTAACAATGCAGCTGCCAAGTGCTTTGATAGCATAAAAACTGACAGAAAAGTTATCAGTCATGATTGGCTTTTATATCAACTTATATCAGGATCAAATGGGATAATAAAATATTCTAAAAATGCATCAGTTCTTTATCGTCAACATTCCAAAAATCTTATTGGCTCTAATATTGGTTTTAAAAATAAAATAAAGAGACTAAAGAAGCTTTTTGCAGGTGAGATTAATAAATACAATAGATCCAGCTTGGAACACCTTTCAGATTTTAAAAGTCTTTCCGAGAAAAATCGTCATATATTAGATGATTTTGAAAGAAGTCTATCGGGAAATATTATCAAAAGATGTTTTTATATTTTTAAGTCCGGAATCTATAGACAAACAATAGCTGGTCAATTTATGCTTATTATCAATCTTTTTATAAAAAAAAATAATAGATAATTAACATGAGAAAACTCAAAAATATTCTTGTCACAGGAGGGTCAGGATTTATTGGATCAAACTTTATTAGGTTGATTCTTGATAAAAGTTCATGCATTCCTAGCATAGAAAAAGTCATAAATATCGATAAGCTAACTTATGCAGGAAACTTGGAAAATAATCAATTATATAAGGATGACTCGCGATATTTTTTTGTAAAAGATGATATTTGCAACAAAAACATTGTTACCAACTTAATAAGTAATTTTAATATTGATGCTATTGTAAATTTTGCTGCTGAGAGTCATGTAGACAATTCAATCGAAAAGCCAGGTGAATTTATTCAAACAAATATAGTTGGAACCTATAATCTTTTGGAATGCGTAAGAAATAAAAAATTATCAGGCATAAATCCTATTTTTCTTCATGTAAGTACTGACGAAGTTTACGGCACCTTATCCGCTGACGATGAGAAATTTAATGAGTTTAGTAGATATAAACCAAATAGCCCCTACTCAGCTAGCAAAGCTGCTTCAGACCATCTAATTAGAGCCTGGAATAAAACATTTGGACTAAAAACTTTAATAACTAATTGCTCTAATAATTATGGTCCAAATCAAAATGAAGAAAAACTAATACCAAAAACAATAAGTAGAGCAATATTAAAGAAATCAATTGATATTTATGGCGAAGGGAAAAATATAAGAGATTGGTTATATGTAGAGGATCATTGTAATGCCATTGTTCAAGTCTTAACTAAAGGCAAGATTGGAGAGACCTATAATATTGGAGGTCTAAATGAAATATCCAATATTGAAATTGTTAATATGATTTGTGAGAAATTGGAAGATATTTATCCTTTTAGGGAAAACACCTCTTCAATGGATAAGGAAATAAAAGTACCAACAAATTCTTATAAAGATCTTATAAGGTTTGTAGCTGATAGGCCTGGGCATGATTTTAGATACTCTATTAATCCTGAAAAAATTCAGAATGAGCTTGATTGGATTCCTTCGGTTGAATTTGAGTTAGGAATAGAAAAAACAGTGAATTGGTATATAAAGAAGCTTACTTAAATGAAAAAAAAAATTATTATTTTAGGCGCGTCAGGACAGCTTGGAAAAGAATTTAAGTACAACAAAGAATTTATAAAATCTTTTTCATGTTCCTTTTATGATAGAAATGAAATAGATATCTCTAAAATATCTGAGCTTGAAAATATCTTTAAAAATGAATGTCCCCAATTTGTAATAAATTGTGCTGCCTATACAGATGTTGAAAAGGCAGAATCAGAGAAAGATAAAGCAAATTCAGTAAACAATTTATCTGTAAAAAATTTAGCTATGCTTTCTAAAAAATATAATTTTACTATTATTCATTTTTCTACTGATTACGTCTTCAGTAAACTTTATGGACGACCTTTTACTGAAACCGATAAAAAGTCTCCTATAAATATATATGGAGAAACAAAGCATCTTGGTGAAGAACAAATAGTAAAATTTGCAGAAAAGTTTCTCATTTTTAGAATAAGTTGGGTTTATGGTGAATGGGGGAAGAACTTTCCTAAAACAATTATAAGTCTTTCCAGATCTAAAAAGAAAATTGATGTAGTTTCAGATCAGATCGGCTCTCCTACATCAACTTTGATGATTGTTTGCCTTATACATAGAATAATTTCTTCTCCAAATTTAGATAAAAATTATGGAATATACAATTTGACTCCATCTGGTCAATGCTCATGGTTTGATATATCTGAGTTAATTCATAAAAGATTGAGATCAAAAAAAAGCTGTAAATTGGAAACAATATCTCCGGTAAATTCAGATGCTTTTGAAACCATTGCTAAGAGACCTTCATACTCTGTACTGGATAATTCCCTCATAAAAAAAACATTTAATCTTGATATTAAAGACTGGTCCTTTTACTTAAATCATTTCCTTGATAAAGTTGATGAGCAATATCATGATAAATAAAGTATTTCTTCATATCGGACTGCATAAAACTGGTTCCTCTTCTATTCAACAAAGTCTTAGATTTTATGACGATGGATCAACATTTTATGCTGAGTTAGGAGTCGCAAATCATTCAGAGCCGCTAATTTCAGTTTTTTCTTCTAACTACTTAGAGTACAGGAATTTTATAATTCAGGGCTTCAATCAAAAAAAAATTAAAGACTTAAGGAAAACCACACTCAGTAAATTAACTTCTGAAATAAGTAAAGATAGGAATCAAATGATTTTAAGTGGAGAAGATTTAAGCGATCTTAAGGAAGATGATATAAAGAAGTTGATAAAATTTTTTAATGAAAAAAATATAGAATTGGTTGTTATTGCATATCTGAGGAACCCAAGGGATTGGAGAAAATCAATCTTTCAACAAAAAATCAAGGGCGGCGAGAGCAATATCAAACTTGCGTTTGTAAAAAATTTCAGGCTAATAAAAAGGCTCAAAAGATTTCAGTCTGTTTTTGGCTCAAGTAAGATTATTATTAAAGATTTTAATAAATCGGAATTAAAAAACGGTTGTGTTGTTGAAGATTTCTGTTCTGAACTAAAAATTAATCCACCAAATCAAATAATTAACGCAAATGAATCTTTATCTCTGCCAGCTATAAAATTATTGTTTCTTTTCAATAACTCAGTTCCAATTAGTTCCGGAAATCAAGAAATCTTAAAAGCTCGTTTTAAATTAATAAATCTTTTGAAAGATTCTTACAAAGATAATGAATCCCTCGATTCAAGGTTCTTTAGCACTGGTGATGACCCAAAAAAAATAAAAAATGCTTTAAAAGAGTTTCAAATAAGATTTCATGATTCAGACCAAAATTCTGAATTTAATTTAAAAAATCTCAAAGAGGAGATTACAGATATTTCTATGATTGATTTAGATCCTTTGAATAGATGGTTAAAAAAAGAGAAATTTAATCCGAATTTGTTCAAAACTCCTGAATCAAAGCTAACAGCAATTTTTTATAAGTTAATGATGAATACTTATTATTTTGGAAAGATTTCTGAAAAAACATGAAAATATGATCTTTTGAAATATTCTGTTTATAATTAACACATGAATGTATACCTGCACATTGGTCCTGCAAAAACAGGAAGCACATCAATTCAACTAAGCCTAAATAGATTTGAAAATGATGATTATTTCTATGCTGATTTCGAAGAGTTTGAAAAAATAATTCGCTTTGGTAACGGTAATCATTCGGCTCCGTTGAAATTTCTTTTTGAAGATAAGTATTTTGAAGAAAAGTGTAAGCTCCTTAAGATTTCTAAAACGGAGGGTAGTAAAATTAGATCTGATTTAGATAATCATTTGAATAAAATGATTGAATCTAAAAAAAGTAAAAGCATCATCTTTAGTGGCGAAGGTCTTGGCTTCATGAATGGCAAAAGTACAAAAAATCTAAAGAATAAATTTAATGAGCTCGGGTGCTCTCTTACATTAATATACTATTATAGAGAACCACTTGACCGAGCAAAATCGCAAATACAGCAAAAAAATAAAAATCATCATTTTGCTTTATCAGATTATAGATATAAAAGTGTCCAAGAAAATCTTCGTTTTTATGTCAAACACTTTGATAAAGAACAATTGCTAGTTAGATCTTTTAAAGATTTAAAAAATGGCTCTGTTGTCGACGACTTCTGCGATATTTTTGATATTGAACTTGGAGAAAATAAAGTCAATGATGCTAATAAGAGTATGACCGAAGATGCTTTTAAAATTCTTTATTATAGAAGCAAAGTTCTTATCAAAAATGGTGCTGAGATCGGAAGAGAGATAGGAAAAGATAAAATTCATAGGAAGATCAGGAATCTATACTCAAACTCAAAAAATAAACTAGACTCTGAACATTTTAGGATCGCCTGTCAGGTTAATAAAAATGATGAAATAAAATACCTTCAAGAAAATACTACTTTAAGGTACATTGATGATGATAAAAAAGAGTCTGATTTAAAAGCATCATTTTCAGATGCCTTGGAGAAATTCTTAGTACTTTTAAAGATTAAGGTAAAAATTGAGACAGAGGATGATTTTGAAGAGTACTTCAGCGATATATCTAGAATCGATCACTCTAATCTAAATAACTTCCTAGAAGAAAATGGTTTAGATACCTTAGAAATTAAGCAAATGCATTTTGATAATAAATTAAAAAAATTAGATGAAATTTTATATCCGAAATAAATCATCTAATGAAAATCTATAATACTTCTATAGAAGATCTTAAAATAATAGAGCCAAAAATCTTCAATGATTCAAGAGGAATTTTTTTTGAAAGTTTCAATAAAGAAAAATTTTGCAGACTTTTAGGTAAAAATATAGACTTTGTTCAAGATAATCAATCTCATTCAAAAAAGAATGTCTTGCGCGGAATTCATCTTCAAAAAAGTCCTCATTCTCAAGGAAAACTGGTAAGGGTTGTTAGTGGTTCAGTGCTTGATTACGCAATTGATTTGAGAAAAGACTCTAAAACCTATTTAAAATATTTTTCATTAGAGCTTAACACAGAAAATAATTTACAACTATGGATACCTGAAGGTTTTGGGCACGCATTTCTTGCTCTAACTGACAATGCGACTGTTCATTACAAAACTTCAAATTTCTACAACAAAGATTCAGAATTAACAATACGGTGGGATGATCCTAAGATTAATATAAATTGGCCAATAGATTTATCTGAATTAATAATAAGTGACAAAGACAAGGCTGGAATATACTTATAAGAAAGTAATGGTTGTGTCTAAATTTTGAGCATAATATTCAAAAATAGTACAATAGGTATATGTATTTACCTCCATCTAAACAATTTCTAAAACAAAAATATAAAAACTTTGATAAAAACTACATAGCTCATTATTGGTTAATGAATGATCTTTTTTTTGATTCTGAATATTATTACGATTCAAATGCTGACCTTAATGAATCTTTCGATAAAACTGATCATGAATCTTTGAGAAATCATTATATCTATAGCGGTTGGGAAGAAGGAAGATTTCCTTTCAAGGTTTCAGTTGATAAGTTTTTTTACATAGAAACTTATCCAGATGTTAAGAATTTTGCAGGTTCAACTGAAGAGCACTTTTTGGCTCATGGATATAAAGAGGGTAGATTGCCCTATATTCATAATCTTGAACTTGAAAGTTACAATAAGCAATTGTCTTTTCTTGATCCTGGATCAAAAGCAATAGAAAACAAACAGGAAATGTATCAACACTATGCTTTCGTAGGTTATCATCTCCTCATAAAGTAATTCTATTTATTAAATCTTTATGATTAATAACTCATCTTCAGCTTACTTCACTATTTGTTCCGCAAATTATTTGCCGACAGCAAAGATTCTTGTAGATACGCTTGAATCAAATACAAAAGAAGATACCTACATAATTATATGTGACAAAAAGCAAATTGAGATTGAGGATTTTTTCGCTGATAATCAAATTAAAGTACTATTTGTTGAAGATCTAAATATAAGAAATTTTGATGCCTTCATACTAAGATATTCAATTCTTGAAATTAATACTGCAATAAAGCCATATGTTTTTGATTATCTATTCGGTGCAGGTTACGAAAAGATTTTCTACTTTGATCCTGATATTTCTATAGAAAATTCTTTAGCTAATTTTGAAAAATTACTTGATAAACACAATTCTCTTCTAACTCCTCACATTCAAACTCCTTATAAAGATGAAAAGAATCCAAGCTTAAAAGATATATCAAATTCTGGTATTTACAATTTGGGTTTTTTAGGATTGAAGTCATCTGATAGTGTTCTAAATAATTTTCTTCCTTGGTGGAAAAGAAAATGTGAGCTAGAGTGTTTTAGCTCAGTAAAAGATGGACTTTTTACAGATCAGAAGTTTTGTGATTACCTTCCATCTTTTGTTGATAACAGTTATATTCATTCCGAATCAGATGCAAATATAGCCTACTGGAATCTTCATGAAAGAAAAATAACAGAAAAAAATAACATTTTTTTCTCAAATGATCAGCAGGTACTTTTTTTTCATTTCTCCGGACTTTTGTATGATGATAGCTTTTCTTTTATAAAATTAAGTAAACATGAAAATAGATTCAAAAGGAAAATTTCATCTGCGTTAAGAAAGAAAATTGATGAGTACCTCTTAGCTTTAAAGCAAAATAATAAGCTTTTTGAAAAACTTAAAATAGATGATGTTTACGGATTAAATAACTTCCATGGAACAGATCTGGATACATCAAAGAGGTCTTATATAAAATTTTTGGAAACAAATAAAATAAATTATGATATCAAGAAAATTTCCAAAAGATGGTTTGATAATCCGGCAAAAGAGTTTTCAAAGAATAAGCATCTATCAAGAAACTTTCTAGGCTTATATCTTTCAAGAGAAGATCTTAGGTCTGCATTTAATATAAAAACACCTGAGGGAGCAGATGCTTTTTTACGCTGGATTAAGCATGAAATGGATAATAATAATCTTCCAAAAGATTGGAAAATAAGTATCCCTCGAAGACTTGAGACAAGATTTTTTGGATTTCAATTAAAGATGAGGCTATTCAGTATTCTTAAATCTTTTTCTAAATATTTCCCTTCGCTTTTATCTATTTCTATTGTTTCTAAAATTCGTTCAAAAATAAAAGCTCTTCTGTTGGGTGAAGCATTGGCTTCAAAAAAGATTCATAATGAGAATCCGATCTTATTCAGTGGCTTTGATACTGAAAATATATCTAAGAAAGGTATCAATATTTTTGGCTATTTTAATGCAAATACTGGCGTAGCTAATGGGGCAAAGTTAATGGATGATATGCTTAATGAAGCAAATATTAGCTCAACGAGATTTAATGTTGATATTAAAGATAATTCAATTATTACTAAATCTTCTAAATCAAAAAAGAATTGGGATATCTCGCTTTTTCATATAAATGCGGATCAAACACCTTTCTGCATTCCTTTTATTGATTCCAGTCTTTCAAGTAACTTTAAGATTGGCTTTTGGGCATGGGAGTTAGATAGATTCCCTACTAAATTTCTCGAGAGTGGGAAGTTTCTTAATGATTTATGGGTACCTTCCAACTTTATAGCAGATTCAATAATGAGATCATGTGATTTTGAGCCTAAAGTTGTTCCTCATGCACTGAATAGCCACCCTGACGGAGTAAATGGAATGGATCATAAATTAAAAATTAAAAATAAGTTTACTGTGGTAACTACTTTTGACTGTGATTCTTATGTAGATAGAAAAAATCCATTTGCAACAATAAACTCTTATTTAAGAGCTTCACATAGGAGTGATTTTAGAGATAACTCTTGCTTAATAATTAAACTAACGGGGATTATGGGCAGAAAAAAAATCATTTCTAAAATAATGGAAATCAAAGAAAACAATATGCTTAATTTAGTTTTAATTGACAGACATCTTTCAGATGAGGAGATGGTCGGATTAAGGAATATTACAGACGTTTTTATGAGTCTTCATAGAAGTGAAGGTTTTGGACTAAACTTAATTGAGAATATGTCAGCTGGTAATCTAGTAATAGCAACTAATTATTCTGGTAACATTGATTATATGAATAATCAAAACAGTCTCCTAGTTGATTATAAAATGATTCCTCTTAAGAAAGATCAATATCCTGAGTGGGAGGGTCAGTTTTGGGCAGATCCTTATGAAGATGATGCATCTGAAAAACTGCTATGGTCCTTTGACAATAATAAAGAAAGAAAAAGACTTTCTAAAAATGCAAAAAAATATGTTGAGAGTAATTTTTCTATTAAAGAAGTATCAAAAAAAGTTTTAGCTAATATTCAGGCAATTTGATTTTCTGTAAATATTTTTAGAGTATGATTGTTTAATATGAAAAATAGAATATTAATTGTTGGTCATGGATTCGTAGGTTCTGCATTAGAAAAATCTTTGCATGATAGCGTAGAAAGAAAAATTGTAGACCCTAAATATAAAACTGATGTATCTGATTTTATCTCTTTCAATCCAAGTCTAATTTTTATTTGCGTTCCTACACCCAGCAAATCAAATGGGAGTATTGATACATCTATTTTAGAAGAGGTTACAAAGAAATGTATCAATCTTTATCCAAAATCAATATTTGTAATTAAAAGTACTTGCTTGCCAAATATTTTAGTTGATCTAAAAAACCTATCAAAGAATATTGTTCATAATCCAGAGTTTCTTACGGAAAAAAATGCTTATAATGACTTTATTTCTTCAACTTTCCAAATCTTTGGAGGAAATAAAGAGTCTTGCGTTTGTGTTAGTAATTTTTTGACAGATCATACTAAATGTGAATTTAGCGAATCATATTATGTTTCAATTGAGGTCTCGAGTTTAATTAAATATACAATAAATAGTTTTCTAGCTTTAAAAGTTATTTTTTTCAATCAGCTCAAAGAACTTTTTGATGTTCTTGAAATAGAGGAAGAATACGACAATTTTATTAATGGGGTAAGTCTTGATGAAAGAATTGGTAATTCACACATGAAAGTCCCTGGCCCTGACGGGAGAAATGGCTTTGGTGGAGCATGTTTTCCAAAAGATACTAATGCATTTATTCGCTTTTTTAGTGAAAATAATATCAAGCTGTCTACTCTTGAAGAAGCTATAAAATTTAATAATCAAATTCGTAAAAATTATAGTCAAAGACTCGGGCGCGAAAAAGAACAGAATATTGATTTTGAATAGCTGATGTATCCTAACTAATGTTTAAAATAAGTAATTAACGTAGAATGAGACTAAATTATTTACAGTATGAATAAGCGAAAAGGAATTGTGTTAGCTGGTGGCTCTGGATCAAGATTATTTCCAGTTACTAAATCAATTTCAAAGCAACTAATTCCAATCTATGATAAACCAATGATCTTTTATCCCATTGCTGTTTTAATGTTAAGTGAGATAAAAGATATTCTTATAATCACGAGTCCAGAACATGTTCATCTTTATCAAAAACTTCTTGGAGATGGAAGTAATTGGGGTATAAATATTTCTTATGAGGAGCAAGAGAAACCAAGAGGTCTTGCTGAAGCTTTTTTAATTGGTGAAAAATTTATTGGTAATGATTCTGTTGCTCTTATTCTGGGAGATAATCTTTTCTATGGTAATGCATTCAAAGATCTATTAATTGAAGCAAAAAATAATAACGAATCAGCTTCAATTTTTGCTTACAGAGTATCTGATCCTGAGAGATTTGGTGTCGTTGAGTTCGATAAAAATTATAATGCTTTGAGCATAATGGAAAAACCTAAAAAACCTAAATCAAACTATGCAGTAACCGGTCTTTATTATTATGATAACGAAGTTATAAAGATTGCAAAAAATATTGAACCTTCTGACAGGGGCGAACTTGAAATAACTGATATCAATAAAGAATATCTATCAAGAAAAAAATTATCAGTTAAAGTGCTTGGCTCTGGATATGCTTGGCTAGATACTGGAACACCAGATTCGTTAATTGAAGCATCACATTTTATATATACTTTGGAGAAACGTCAGGGTGTCAAAATAATGTGCCCTGAAGAAATCTCTTTTAAAAATGGATGGATTACAAAGGATAAACTCTTAGAAATAGCTTCGCTCACTAAAAATAATTACAATTCTTATCTAAAAAGAATTGCTGAATAATTATCCTAAATGGTGCCCAGAGCCGGACTTGAACCGGCACGAAGTTGCCTTCGAGGGATTTTAAATCCCTTGTGTCTACCAATTCCACCACCTGGGCATATGACAAGTATAAAGAATGATGATTATTAGTCTAGCTTGCCCTCAGAACGAAGTTTCTCTCTAATCTTTGTAGCAGATATTGATGTAATGGAATCATCAAATGACTCTTCCTCAAACTTGTAACCCACTCCTCTTCCGTAAGTAATGTTGACAATATTTGGGACTAGCATAATTTCATAATCAACACCTCTTCTAAAATTATCTTTGAGAAGGCCTTCTTCTATGTTTTTGCAAACTTGATCCCAATCGAAGGGATTATCATCCTGACCATCGCCACCTGATGCGCCCTGGACATCTCTAACTTGGATAATTACTTGTCCTGTCTTAGCCACACACCTTTTAAAGAGCTCCTGATGGCCTGTATGCCAAGGTTGCCACCTCCCTAACATCTGAACAGTTGGTTTTTTCCAATCAAATTTACCCATTTAAAATCTCCTTTGCGATATCATCATGATTATGATCATTCCAATCTGTAATATGGAAATCAACATTTTTAGGAGCAACAAAAATCTTATTTGTATCATCAAATCTACCCTCTTTGATTGTATCCATCCATATAGTGATGTCAGCATCAAAATTTTCACGCGTTTCTTTTGTTGGGCAAACAAAATCGCATAAAACGAATCTACCATTTTGTTTTTCAAAGTCTGCAAATGTTCTCATTCTATTAGACTGTCTTGTTCTACCATCATCTGAGAAATCCCAATCATTAGCCATTTCTCTGACTTTATCTGCATTATACCAAGCAGCTTTTAGCAATGGCTGTAATCTTTCGGTTAGGTAAGTTTTGCCACTTCCCGGTAATCCCATTATTAAAATTTTCACGGTAATATAATCCTCTTAAAATTAGAATGAGAATTATATTCTATAAAAAGAAATATTTGGAAATATAATTAAAAAAAATACATATTTTATTTGAAGCTGGAACTGTGGAGGCTGAGGCCGGAATCGAACCGGCGTACACGGATTTGCAGTCCGCTGCATGACCACTCTGCCACCCAGCCAATTTTAAGAATTATATACCTAATTTAACTAAATCTTTCTGATTAATAACGCCAACTAAATCATTACTATCCATTACTGCAAGACAGCCTATTTTCTTTTCAACCATAATGTTCAAACATTCTGAAGCTAAATCATTTGGGGATACTGAAATGAAATCCTTGCTCATAATATCTTGAGCTGTCATATCGAAAAAGTAATTTGATTTATCGATGGCTCTTCTAATATCTCCATCGGTTATTAATCCAATAACATTATTGTCTTGATCTTTTACAAATGTAACTCCCATTCCTTTCTCAGAAATTATTTTTATGACATCTTTTGAAAGCGCATCATAATTAATAATTGGAAGTTCATCTCCCGATACCATTACATCTTTTGCAGAGAGAAGTAATCTCTTTCCCAAAGTTCCTCCAGGATGTGACTTTGCAAAATCTTCAGGTTTGAAATCTTTTTTATTCATTAACGAAATTGCCAGCGCATCCCCCCAAACAAGAGTTGCTGTAGCGCTTGAAGTTGGAGCAAGATCAAGAGGGCAAGCTTCTTTTTCAACTTTTATTAATTGATGGTAGTCAGAAATCTTCGCAAGAGTTGATTCATCATTTCCTGATACACCTATTACAGAGCATCCTAACTTTTTTATAATGGGTACTGTTTTTAGAAGATCCTCTGTCTCACCTGAATAACTAATTGCAATAACTATATCATTACTCTGAATCATCCCAAGATCTCCATGAAAAGCTTCAGTGGAATGCATAAAGAAAGAACTAGTTCCAGTGCTTGATAAAGTTGCAGATATTTTCTTACTTATATGACCAGATTTTCCTATCCCAGTGAGAATAAGACGACCTTTACACTTGTATATAACATCTACAATCTCTTCAAACTTTTCATCAATGTAGTCTTTTAAACCAATTAGTGCTTCGACTTCATCATCAATAACTTGCCTAGCTATATCTATTGATTTTTTATCTTTACTCATTTCTTAAAAGTTGAAATTGTATATTGAAAACCTGTCTGAATTGTAACTAAAAGAGTGATTATAAGAATAATATCAGCAAAGAAAAGGACCATCATGTTATTAATCGTTAGGCCAAAGAGATACATTAATATAGACAACATCTGCATCGCGGTTTTTGTCTTTGCTAAAAAAGTCACTCTTGTTTTGTGAGATTGGTTATTTCTAGAGTTGATATCTCTTAAAGCAGCGACCCAGATTTCTCTTGAAATAATTACAGCTGAAATAAAACCAATTAAAAAACTATCAAGATTAATACTCAGTCCGATTAGAACAAATACAATTAATAATTTATCAGCTATAGGATCTAGAATTTCCCCTAATACTGATACAGAGTTTGTTTTTCTTGCAAGATAACCATCAAGAAAGTCAGAAAAGGATGCAATAAAAAATAAAAATAAAGCGATTGAGTAATTATTTTCTAAATATAAT
>MDTA01084152.1_pt1 | contig 29369 bp, 27 predicted proteins | sample 811151 | NCBI WGS metagenome assembly MDTA01 (sample SAMN05326648, study PRJNA326480) | marine metagenome | isolation source: seawater | place: Indian Ocean: South | collected 2010 | reverse complement strand
TTGGCTTTTCCAAAACTGTTTTTCTCAGAAATTAACAATAAGTCTTCTCTATTAGGAACTCTGATCTTGTATTGCGTGCCCGAACCAAAAAATTCCATTTCTTCTATCTTGGCTTCAATGAAATCTTTTTGCTCAGCTTGATCATTTAAATTGCTGATGGTGAACATCTCAGGCCTTATCCCTATTTCTGTTTTCCCTATAGCCGGTTCATCAGAAAACTGACTTTTAAAAAGTTTCAACCGTCCCAATGCCGGACATTCAAGACTAACTGAGTTCTTTGTTTTTGACATGACACTTACCTTGAGAAAATTCATGTCTCCGATAAAGGAGGCAACACGCTTTGAAATGGGTCGATCGTAAAGGTCTTGAGGCGATGCCTGTTGTTCAACTTTACCTTCAAACATTACAGCTATTGTATCACTCATGGTCAGAGCCTCTTCTTGATCATGAGTCACTAAAATAAACGTAATCCCGACAGCTCTCTGCAGTTGCCTCAATTCAACCTGCATCTGTTCCCTCAATTTCTTATCCAATGCAGATAGCGGTTCGTCGAGAAGTAGGACCTTCGGTTGAAGAATCAATGCTCTCGCCAAAGCCACTCTTTGTCTTTGGCCACCTGATAATTCACTGGCCGATCTTTTATTTAAACCCTCGAGACCGACGAGTGTTAAAGTCTCATTAACCATTGCAATTTTTTGTTGCTTGCTCAAGTTGCGCTTTTTTAACCCATAACCAACGTTTTCCTCCACGTTTAAATGAGGAAAAATTGCATAGCTCTGAAAGACCATATTTGTTGGCCTTAGATTTGGTTCTACCGATGCCATATTCTTTCCATCAATTTCTATTTGGCCTTTATCTGGTTTTTCGAACCCAGCAATCAAACGTAAAAGCGTGGTTTTGCCACAACCAGATGGACCCAATAAAGAGAAAAACTTTCCCTTTCCTATGTCAAGTGTCACTCCGTCTACAGCTTTTATTGGACCAAATGATTTTTGTACGTTAGTTATATCTACAATGGGTAATCTGTTCTGAATAATCATTTTACACTATCTCCAAAAAATGCGCTGCTTGAGATACGGCGTCTAAAATACTCACTCACTGATAATAGTATTAGTGAAACTATTAACAATATTGTTCCCAGAGCCATAACACTTGGAAGTTTTACTGGAAAACGAAATTGGGCCCAAATGTATACTGGTAGAGTTGGATCTGTTCCCGTGAGAAAAAACGCTATCATGAATTCATCGAGAGATATAGTGAATCCAATGATAAAACTTGCAACCAAACCTGGTGCAACCATGGGGATAATAATTCTTCTAAATGTTCCAAAGGCAGTTTCACCTAAATCCATAGAGGCTTCCTCAACACTCTGATCCATATTATTAAAGGCAGACAACATCACTAATGTTGAAAAAGGCATTATAAGTAGAGTATGACCTAGTATAACTGTCCATAAATTTAAAGGTAGCCCAAGTTGAACGAGAACGATTAATAAAGCCACACCAATAATAAGCTCCGGTATAACTAAAGGTACTAAAATGAAAGATAACGAGGGTTTTTTCCCAAAAAAAACGTACCGTGAATTAGCCCTTGCTGTGAGAACACCTAGCAAAGTACCGAGTACTGACGCTGTTACTGCAACGAACAAAGAATTTTTGAGAGCTTCATGAAGAGTATCTTCAAATAGAAGAGCTTGAAACCATCGTAGTGAAAAACCTTCTATTGGAAATGCAATTACCTGGCTCTCATTGAAGGCAAAAATAGGCAATAAAAAGGCCGGTGCATAAAAAAAAGCCAATGCACAAATAACATAAATTCTCAAATATCTAGCATTATGCGTCATTCTAATATCTCCGTAAAAGTTTACGATTATATAAAACAAAAATTAGTGAAATAGATGTTACTAGTACCAGTGAAGTGATAGATAGTGCAGCCCCTAATGGCGCATTGTTAGCTTTGGAAAATTGAACTTGGATCATATTCGCAATCATTAACCCGTCAGTACCACCTACAAGCTTTGGCGTTATATACTCGCCGATAGTTGGAATAAAGACGATAAGGCCTGCAGCTACTACGCCAGGCATAGCCAGCGGCAAAATCACTCTGAAGAACTGCTGAAAACTTGTATCTCCCAAATCTCTCGACGCCTCTAAAAGAGAGCGATCAATTTTTTCTAATGAAACAAATATCGGTAAGATTGCAAACGGCGCCCAACCATGGGTTAAAGCTATAATTACAGCATTTGCATTATAGAGTATTACGGTTAGCGGTTCAGTTATTAACTCAAGCCACTTCAAAAACGAATTTAAAACTCCATTATAGCCCAATATAACCTTCCAAAGAAACATTCTTAGCAAATAACTGGTCCAAAAAGGTATAGTAACCAAAAAAATCCAAAACGTTTTCTTTTTGCCTCCATAAAATGAAATATAGTAAGCCACCGGAAATGCGATGATTATAGTCAGGACAGTTACTGAAAGAGATATTAACAATGACCGCTTAAAAAGCATTTGATAAACTGGGTGCGTAAAGGCCTCCCTATAATTATTTAATGTCAGAGTTTTATCTAAAGTTAAATAGTCTTGAGTCCAAAAACTTAGAGTCAGCATAAGTAGCAACGGTGCTGCCAGAAGCAACAAGGCAAAAACAAAAGGTGTTGCGAGTAAACTCCAACCTCTCTTATTGTTAACCCCAAGCCCACTCATTTTAATTTAATCAAAATAAGAAGAGTCATTTGAATTCAACATTTTGTAATTTACGCTATTGAATTCGGCTGTGCTTGGGGCTTCTTTACATTTTAAAATCGGCATAATCTGCCTCAAATGATCATGATAAGTTTTAACTCCAAATTCTAAATCTGATAAAATGATACCCGAATAAGCAGATGATTTTGTAGCCTCAGAAGCCCATCTGGTTAACATTTGATCTTCTTTTGCTGTATCGCGGTCTATTCTACCACTTAAATATCGGGCAATCCGAAGTTCTCTACTTTCATTGGGGTATTTCAATACTCCGCCCCGCTGAATCGTTTTGGTCGGAGAAATTGGTAGTTCAAGATAATAAATAACACTGTCAGGATAGAATCCAAAAACTAGATTTGGGAACATACCCGCATACATCCAACGACGTTGATTATCTTCAGGAAGCGCTTCAACCCTAGGCAGAAATTTCAAATAATTCCGAACACTCCACCTTCGGCTTGGCTTTGAATTAAAAACACCTACTGATCTTGATGTTCCATTTTTGAAAGGCTCGTCATGATAATTTTGTCCATACAGTTGATGCAAACCGGGATGAGCTTGTGGCACGTGATACCCCTCGTTGTCAACATCTCTTACTGATTTCCAATTCGCGTCTACAACTTCCGCCCACTCACTTTTTTCATCAGGGATCATATCTTTTAACCCATAAGCTTCTATCTCACTATCAAAACGGCTCATAATTTCTTTTACACTTTTTTGTCCACCAGGTTTAAATCGAACAAAAATAAAACCATTCCAAATTTCCATCTCGAGGGGCACTAGTCCTAAATCTTTAGCATCCATTTCTGGAAATGTTTCTTTCCTTGCTATACCCCTTAAGGATCCATCCAGATCGTAAACCCAACCATGATATGGGCATACAATAGATTTATTACACTTTCCCTTTTGATCGGCAACTACCCTGGATCCCCTATGGCGACAAAGATTGTGAAAAGCCCTAATTTTTTTGTCTTTACCCCGTATAACTAATCCTCTTTCTTCAGCTACATCTATACATATATAACTGCCAGTTTCAGAAATTGAATTTACATGACCAACGAACTGCCAATGTTTTTTAAATAAGAGTTCCTGCTCAAGGCCAAACAGGTCTTCAGAAAAATACGCCCATCCAGGCAATCCAGATCTATCCCAATTACCCATCACAGTTGATTTTTTATCAATGGTACTTCTCATAATAGAGCTCCAAAACTAAAAACACGGTTCCTTTTTATTAACTCCAAGTACATAGTTTTTATCAATTTTCGTACAATTAAGATACAAAAAAATATTTAAAATCAGTAGAGATAGATTTAAAATATTCCAAGTAATAGAATCAAAAGGATATTGGTAAATGGTGTTTACCAGAAATGCCCCAGAAGTGGCCATTATAGGCGCTGGTATAGCTGGAATAGCCGCAGCCCAAGCTCTGCATAAACACAAAATCAAAACTATCGTTTTGGAGGCATCTCATCGAACAGGAGGAAGAGCATATTCAGAGGAACTTTCTCCCAATAACTGGTTTGACCTTGGCTGTTCTTATCTTCATAATGGAGATACAAATCCGTTCTTATCAATAGCGCAGTCACTGAAAATTCCAATAGATATTAAACATGGAAATCTTTTCGATGCTGCTAGAACCAAATATTTTGAAAATGGGATAGAAAAAAATTTTCAGTACAAGAATCCGCTAAAATGTGCCGAAACCAGGCTATTAGACAAAATAGGTGCATCAACAAAGGATCAATCAATATATGAGTTTATGGATACCGAAAACCGTTATTTTCCAGTTTTATCTCACCTATATTCGAACCTTAATGCTGCAGACCCTGATTTAGTATCTGCGAGAGATTACAATAATTCTCTTTTTATAGGACCAGACTACCCTGTTCCAGGTGGCTTCGGAAATCTTATAAAAGCCTGGTCTAAAAAAACTCCTGTTCAACTTAATACAATTGTAAACAAAATTTACTGGGATAAATCGCCTTTGAAAATAGAGACTAATAAAGGAACTTATTCTGCCGACAAAGTTATTATTACGGTATCAACAAGTGTCTTATCCAACAATCATATCAAAATGATACCCGAATTACCTAAAGAAAAAGTGCGCGCCCTCGCAAATTTACCAATGGGAACTTTAAACAAAATAGGATTATCTTTCTCAAAGCCATCGTTTTCCGAAAAAGATAGAGCTTATTACGTTAGCTGGCCTAAAAAAAATAACCTCGTGGAAGAAGACGTGGGTAGCTTTGAAATCAATGTATCCGGAGCTAATAACATTGTGGTTTTTGTTGGTGGCCGGTACGCAAACTGGTTAGAGGAGCGGGGCTCTCTGGCAATGAGTGAATACGCAATAAACAAAGTTGAATCGGTTTTAGGAAGCTCTTACACAAAACGCATTGATAAAATTATTACTACTGCATGGGGATCAGATCCACTCTCAAAAGGTTCGTATTCTTATGCCCTACCATCAAACAAATGTTATCGAAACGAGCTTGGGAAAAGCATTGAAAATACTGTTTTCTTCGCTGGAGAAGCTACGGAGGCGTCAACCTTTGGAACTGCTCATGGAGCCTATCTTTCAGGAAAAAAAGCCGCTAAAGCAATTATCGATAAAAATAAAGCATAAATAACAGAAGGTCTACACGGAGTCCAAATATGTTGAGATTTCATAATCTTCCATTCGACTAGCGAATGTTTCAAGTTCTTGTTCTTTATAATTTTTGAAGACTTCTACAAAAACATCCGAATAAAATAGCTTATTCAATTTCGACTTTTGAAAAGTTTGAATCGCTTTGCTCCAATCCGCTGGTATTTGCGGAAATCTTTTAGAATAACTATCTCCATCTAAGGGTCGTGGAGGCTCAACACCCATATTGAGTCCATGCAGTGCGCCTGATAATATGGCGGCAGCCACTAAGTACGGGTTTGCATCTGCTCCTGCGACGCGATGTTCTATTCTTCTACTGTGCGGATTTCCGCCGGGAACTCTCAAAGAGGCTGTTCTATTTTCATAACCCCAGCACACAGAAGTGGGAGCATGACTGCCTAGTTCCAATCGTCTGTAAGAATTTAAATGAGGTGCAAATATAAGAGTAGACTCTGACATCGTGTCAAGTAATCCTCCAATAGCGTTTTGTAGTTTCTTTGAACCCTTATGGGTTCCATCATCAAAAATATTTTTTCTTTCTTTATCGAGAATGCTTAGATGAATGTGCATTCCGTTTCCAGCTGAGTCTAAAAATGGTTTTGACATAAAAGACGCTTTATAATCGTGTTTACGTGCGATCGATTTTAAAATCCTTTTGAAAAAAAGTGCTTGATCCGCTACCTTTAGTACATCATCACCATGTTTTAAATTTATTTCAAATTGACCTGCAGCATTTTCTGAAATCGCTGTATCAGTGGGAATGCCATGTGCCTCACACACGGAATATACCTCAGAAAAAAACCCTTCGAAAGAGTCTAGTTCATCAATAGAAAGAACTGAAGTATTTAGGAGGCGTTTTTTTGTCATGGGATCAATTGGCCTTGTCACTTTATTCGAATTATTATCCAAAAGATAAAATTCGAGTTCAAAGGCAGCCACGGGAGTAAGTTCCAAATCTCTATATTTATCAAGAACACTTTTCAATACATGCCGTGGATCAATTAGTGATGGTTGTCCTGTTTCAGTAAACATCCAAGCTGGTAAGATTGCAGTGGGTTTACTCAGCCAACTAACTGGTATCAATTCATGGCCAGTAGGTAAAACCATGCCGTCACTATCCCCCGAGGCAAACAAAAATGGACTATTTTGTAAATCCGCTCCCCAGATGTCAATACAAGACGTAGATAGTGGCATTCTGCTTCCTTCCGCCTGTATCTTGGGTATGGTCTCCGGTAAAATTCGCTTTCCCCGCAGGATACCATTCAAATCACATACTACCAGTCTAACACTCTTGTACTCGGGCTTATTTTTCAGCCAATCCCTTGTTGCTTGATTCATTTTGTTTTACTTCTCTTATTTGCGGAAGTGGAAACTTATTCCCATCTAACTTTTTTAAGTAGTATTTAATTTAGATGTTTACCCTAAATAACTGTATTGCTCCTGACTATACTTTTACTAACTTACGAAGTTCTGTTTTTTGTATCTTACCAGTTGACGTTTTTGGTATTTCCCCAAAAATAATCTTTTTAGGAACCTTAAATCTGGCTAGGTGCGCTTTACAATGATTAATTAATGTTTCTTCAGATAAATTAGAACCAGGCTTAAGTTCAACAAATGCAAAAGGAACCTCTCCCCATTTATCATCTGGCTTAGCAACAACACCACAAAACGCTACTGCCTCATGTAAATATAAACTATCCTCTATTTCGATGGACGAAATATTTTCTCCACCAGAAATAATTATATCCTTAGCTCTATCTCGAAGCTGTAAGTACCCGTCCGGATGTAATACTCCGAGGTCTCCAGTATGAAACCAGCCATCTTGAAATGCCTCATCCGTTGCTTCATCGTTTTTGAGATAACCCTTCATCACTATATTTCCCTTTAAAAGCACTTCACCGAGCGTTTTTCCATCATTTGGAACATCATCCATAGTGCCTGCACGGACAACTCGTAAACCCCCTTGTACCAAATATGGAGTGCCTTGCCTCGCTTTCAATTTAGCCTGCTCAGAAATATCCAACTTTTCCCATTCTTCTTTCCAATTACAAACCACACAAGGTCCATAAACCTCCGTAAGTCCATACACATGTGTTACTTCAAAACCCGCTTTTTGCATTGACTCTAGTACCGTTGCCGGGGGCGGTGCAGCAGCAGTCATTACTTTACATTTTTGACTAAAATGCTTCTTTTGAGCGTCAGTTGCATTTATCATCATACTCAGCACTATCGGGGCACCACACAAATGTGTAACTCCATGTTCTGAAAGGCAATCAAAAATAACATCGGGAGTTACCTTTCGTATGCAAACGTTTGTACCCACCTTCGCAGCTATAGTCCAAGGGAAGCACCAACCGTTGCAATGGAACATAGGTAATGTCCAGAGGTAAATTGGGTGTGCTCCCATATTCCACTCAAGGGCATTTCCTAACGCATTTAAATAAGCTCCTCGATAGTGATAGACAACTCCTTTGGGCTTACCAGTTGTACCCGAAGTGTAATTTACTGAAATAGTTTCCCACTCATCGTGAAGTTCAAGCGATCGAAAATTTGTCGTATCAAGTGCGATGAACTCCTCATAATTACAATGTCCTAATAGTTCGCCGCCGCTTATGCAGGGGTCATCTATATCAACTAAAATTGGTTTACTCTTGCAGATTTTAATGGCTTGAGAAATTATTGTGGAAAACTCCTTATCGCTTACCAGTAATTTAATTTGGGAGTGATCAATAATATAGGCAATTGTTCGAGCATCAAGACGACAGTTTAAAGCATTCAGAATCATTCCCGCCATTGGAACACCAAAATGGGCCTCATATAACTCAGGAGTATTTGTTGCCATAAATCCAACCACATCACCCGATGATAAACCTGCATGCTGAAGAGCTAGAGCTAAACCTTTACACCTCACAAATGTTTCATGCCAAGTGAACCTCTTTCCATTGTATATAACGGATATTTTATCTGGGTAAACTCGCGCGGCCCGACTTAAGAACGATAGGGGATTCAACTCCTGATAATTTGCATTCGATCTTTGCAACTGACCCGCCAATTCAACAATTTACTCCAGTGTCAATGCGCCATTTACACTTAGAATAATCCCGTATCAATATACTATCTAATTTTCTTACTAATACAAAGTAAAAAAATTAAGCGCTTCAAAGTTATCATTGACCCTATGCTGCAGCTGCCTGACGGTCGCTTTCCTCTCGGGATAGCGCTACTGACGTTCTTATCCCTCGATTAACAAACTCTGCCATTCCTTGAACACACCGCTCGTTTGGATCAATGCCAGCACACATTAGAACCTCTCGACCATCACGGGAACGCGCCCAACGCATGATCTGTTCTGCTCCATTTCCATATTTCTTGTCATCAGCTATTGCGTCATCTAACGCCGCAAGAACCACTGCTGCGAAAAGTCGCTGAGCTCTAGAACCTTGATCATTTTTTACGGCCGCTGAATTAACGTAATCAAACATTACGTACTTCCTTTCTAATCCTACAGAGAATATTATCTTGTTTTCGCTTCCGCATTATGTTGAAAAATTATTTTTTTGATAGGTGCTCTGCCGCATACCTCTTATGCAAAAAATGCATACCAATTTGTAACCTTTTTACGCTAGTGATTACATAAATAAGTGTGTCAATTAAAAGGCTCTTCTCAAGTTAAATGCTATATTTATAGTTCCTTCATCTAAATAATCTAACTCTCCACCGATAGGTACACCATTAGCTAACGTAGTAACCTCAACGTCACTATCAACTATTTGATCCGCTATATAGTGTGCAGTGGTTTGTCCGTTGATCGTAGCGCTTAAAGCCAAAATAACCTCCTGGATACCCTCAATTTTAATTCTATCAATTAAATATGGAATTTTCAAAGAATCAGGATCGACTCCATCGAGAGCAGACAAAACACCGCCCAGTACATAAAACTTGCCTTTGAACGTTTGGGCCCGCTCCATCGCCCATAAATCAGAAACGTCAGAGACCACACATAATTTTGTGCTATCGCGCCTTGGATCTGAACAAATAATGCACTTGGTATCTGTAGTAATGTTACCGCAGTCAGTACAGCTATTCACTCTTCGATAAACTTCCGACATTAAATGGGCAATCGGTTGCATGAGTGATTCTCTTCGAGTTACCATGTGCAAAACGGCGCGTCGGGCAGATCGTTTACCAAAGCCAGGCAGTTTTGCTAGCAATGAGATGAGATTGTCAATTTCATTTCTGCTACTTTTATTTTCATTCTCTTCCCGCATAGTTTCTTCCAAGACCTAACCAAAAGGTAACTTCATACCCGCTGGTAAACCCATGCTTTCTCCAATGCTTGAAACCTCCTCTTTTTCCTTTACGGCTGCTTTCTCCTGAGCAGTTGCTATTGCCGCAACAATTAAATCTTCAATCACTTCTTTCTCATTTGGTTGTAAGATTTTAGGGTCAATATCTAAACCAATAATCTTTCCTTTAGCAGTAGATTTAACCTTCACAAGGCCCGCACCAGCCTCTCCTACAACTTCTATTTTCTCCAGGCGTTCCTGCATATCGGCCATTTTACTTTGCATTTCTTGAGCTTGTTTCATTATTTTTGTCATATCGCCTAATTGCCCTAATCCTTTAAACATTCTTTATTCCTTCTTTGCTGATTGTTGATAGTGATTTGGCGGGTAATTCTCTGAATTACCATCGGAACTACTGATATGCTCATTTTTATTATGAACAAATGCTAATTTCGAATTTGGAAAAAACTCAAAAACAGCAGCAACCAAAGGATGCCTCATCGACTCCATTTCTTGCTCTTTTTGAGTTATTAACTTTTCTTCTTTTAAAGTAGCGCCACCTCCTTGAGAGACAACTGAAACTACCCACCGGTGCCCTGTATTCTCAGCCAAAAACTTGGTCAACCGAGACGCTAAATTAGTGGCTGCATTCTTTGTGGGCTCAAATTCTATTCGGCCAATTTTATAGCTTACTAAGCGCAAATTGTCTTCCACCTCAATTAACAGTTCAATTTCACGCCTTACTCTGATCAACTCTACCAGCCTTTTAAAACTTTCAGGACCGTCAATAAAGTTTATTTCACTTTTGTCCTCACTAATTTTGGCTTGCCTTGAGACTGATTCCCCATTGGCCGTCTCCATTTCATTATTTATTCTAAGACCCGGTTCCTGAATAGCCTGATTTGATGGTTTAATTTCATCATTTGGAGTAACTTTTCCTGTCTTTTCAACAATATTATGGTCCATAGACATACTTTTTATTACGTCACCCGGTGTTGGGAGACCTGACGCATAAGCCACTCTAATCAAGCCCATCTCAGCAGTCATTTTTGCGTCAATCGCAATCGAAGTTTCTTCTACAATTTTTAAAAGTAATTGCCAAAGTCTCGCAAGAAACGCTACTGAGAGCTTTTTAGATAAAACAATTCCCTGCGACTCCTCTTCCGGTGATAGTGTTACATCCTGTAGTGCTCCCGGAGAAACTTTTGTGACGGTAATCCAATGAGTCAGCTCAGACAATTCTTTTATCAGAGCTACAGGGTCTCCTCCCTCAGAGTACATTAAATTGAATTTTTCCAATGCGTTACATATATCTCCTTCACATAGCAATTTAAATAGCTCAATTATTCTTCCCCGATCAGCAAGGCCCAAAATTGCACGGACTTTTTTAATATTAATAGGCTCTTTGCTATCAACTAAGACTTGTTCAAGTAAAGATAAGGCATCTCTCATGGAACCCTCAGAAGCTCGAGCTATTTGCCCTAGGCAATCTGTATCAATCGAAAAACCCTCCTCTTTCGCTATTTTCTCAAGATATTTCACCATTTTATTAGCTTCAATTCTTCTCAAATCAAACCGCTGACATCTGGACAATATGGTTGTCGGGACTTTTTTTATCTCAGTGGTTGCAAAAATGAATTTTACATGGGCTGGAGGTTCCTCAAGTGTCTTTAAAAGAGCATTAAATGCTGAAATGGATAGCATATGAACTTCATCAACAATATATATCTTATATCTAGCCGATGCAGCACGGTAGCGGACATTATCAATTATTTCCCGTATATCTGCCACACCCGTTCTACTTGCAGCATCTACTTCAAGTACATCAACGTTATTTCCCTGAGTTATGGATTTACAGGTTTCACACTCCCCACAAGGAGATATATCAGGACCGTGAGGGTCAGAACCTCCAACACAATTTAAAGCTTTAGCAACTATTCTGGCAGTTGTCGTTTTTCCAGTACCTCGGACGCCTGTCAACATGAAAGCATGAGGAATTCTTTTTGATAAAAATGAGTTTTTTAGTATTTTCACCATTACGTCTTGACCAACAAGGTCTGAAAATTTACTTGGCCTATATTTGCGAGCAAGGACTCGGTAGGAAGAGTTTCCGTCCAACTTTGTTTCACTCATATATTGATTTCCTTACCCCTGACACATTTATTTGGTCTCAATCAATCGCAGAAAGTTAGCTAAAAATTAAATTATGGTGAGAGGCTGGAAAACGACCCGAACGGGTCTCGTTACGGCTGCTTCCTTCCGGATCTGACCGGGTTGGCGAGGCGCTCGCCCGCACCAACCTCTCTAGCAAAAGGTAATGCATTATGTTATGTAATTCAACAAAAAACGAGAACAAAAAATGAAAACACTTGGTAGCCCTCTATTTTGCAGTGCAAGCCTTGATAGAAATACTAAAATAAGGGAAGTTCCTTCAGAGATTGATAGGCTCTTGAAAGATCCCGAGACAAATCATGCCTTAATTTGGCGAGGTAAACTCCTTGTGAACTTTACAAATTCAGTTCCTAAGATTGGATTTTTGAAAAAAATAGACAACTTTTGGAATGCCTTTTCCCTCTCAAATTTTAATAGAGGCAATTATTTAGGTTATTTCAACGAAAAACCCATATTTTATCATGATATCTCAGAATGGGGTGGTCCTAGTGGAGAGGTATCTCAACTGAGTAGCTTCATTGATAACACTAATGTCAGCCATCCCGCTCTTCCAGAATTTCATTATTTTCGTGAATTAAGAAGTCTGCTAAACGTTCTAACAAATCAAGATGCAGCCATATTGGCTACTATTAAGGGCATTCATGAGTGGAATATAAAATACAGGTTTTGTAATGCTTGTGGGAACCCCCTTAACAATATTTATAGTGGATGGGAAAAAGTTTGTACTACCTGCAATATAAAACACTTTCCACGAATAGACCCCGTGGTGATAATGCTTATTTGCAAAAATAATGAAACCTTATTGGGAAGATCTGCCGCTTGGCCAAAAGGTATGTTTTCATGCCTAGCTGGTTTTATGGAACCAGGGGAATCCGTGGAATTAGCCGTAGCGCGAGAAACATTTGAGGAGGCTGGTGTAAAAGTAAAAAATACAAAATATGTTGCTAGTCAACCTTGGCCTTTTCCGTCCTCATTGATGATAGGATGTTATACCGAAGCAGCGTCATATAAAATTGTGAGAGATAAAAATGAGCTTGATGACGCTAAATGGTTCAGTAAAGACGAATTAGTAAATGCAATGAACGAAAAGGCTTCTTGGTGGCCTGCTCGAGAAGGTTCTATCGCTCGATTTATGCTTAAGGCTTGGATAGATAATACACTTTAAAATAGAAAAGCGTAAGAAGCCTTCAGGTCTTCGGTCTATGCTGATGCTTTTCATAAACACCGAGGATCCTAACTGTTGAAGAAAAATATTCAAGTTCGTCTATTGCGCGTTTAACCGACTCCATTTCTGGATGTCCCTCGATATCAAGATAAAATTGAGTGGCCGTAAACGAACCCCCTATCATGTAGCTCTCTAACTTAAGCATATTAATACCATTTGTAGCGAAACCACCTAAAGCTTTATACAAAGCTGCTGGCAAATTTCTAACTTCAAAAACTAAAGTGGTCATAGCTTCCTTCTCATCAATTTTTTCGGTTGTTGAGTGACCCTCGTGAGCCATTATCAAGAATCGAGTCGTATTATTATTCATATCCTCAATATTTGAAGCTAATGTCTCTAAACCATAAATTTTTCCAGCTAACTCTGATGCTAGGGCGGCAGTCGTTGGGTCCTTACTCGATGCAACTTTTTTTGCAGAGCCGGCCGTATCAGGACCAACTACACTCTGGATATGGTGGCTTTGTAAAAAGCCTCGACATTGTCCAAGAAGAACAGTGTGACTTACAGCATTTTTTATCTGACTCAGACTGCTGCCTGGAAGAGCCAACAGGCAGATTTGAACTCTTAAAAAATATTCTTTTATTATCTTTAATTCCGACTCAGGAAGTAATGAATGTATGTCTGCAACTCTACCATAAGTTGAGTTTTCGATTGGTAACATAGCCAAGTTGGAGTGCCCTTTCGTAACAGAATCGATTGCGGACTCAAACGTAGGGCAAGGATTTACTTTATAAGTTGGATAGAGGTCCAAGCAGGCTTGATGAGAGTAAGAACCTAATTCACCCTGAAAAGAAATTGTATTTTTCATAAAATTTTCCATTTGTTCTTTAGATTAGGATTATTACACCTTGATAAATGTGAGTGGAAGTAGTTAAAACGGTTTCGTCAACAATTTTTTTATTTGTGAAGTTAAAGGTGCCGTAAAATGAATAGTTTTGAACTAACTAAAATAATGGGTGGGCTATGTGGCTCGTTACTCATATTCCTTTTAATTAAATGGGGAGCCGAAGTAATGTATCATTCAGGTCATGACAAAATTCATTCCGCGGCCTATTATTTAGAAGTAGAAGAAGAACAAGAAATTGCCAGTGACGATTCTGTAGAGGAACTTCCATTTACTGAAATGGTAGCGTTGGCGGATACTGGTAAAGGGAAAAAAGTTTATGGAAAATGTAAAGCATGTCATAAACTTGAAAATGGGATTAATGGTACTGGGCCTCATCTTTATAATATTGTCGATAGGCCGCAAGCATCAATTGAAGAATATGCTTACTCAACGGCCCTCAGTAGCATGACGGGAGTTTGGTCAGAAGATGAATTAAATGCATTTTTGTTAAAACCCTCAGATTATGCGCCAGGTACAAAGATGAGTTACTCTGGGCTTAAAGATATTAATGATAGAGCAAACCTTGTTGCATATTTGAAGAATACGACAGAATAAGAAATCTAGAAAATACATTTTAATCAACTTTTCAATAGTTAAAATTAATGAAATTTTCTATTGCATTTTTTTAGTTTTTATGAGAACAAAAATAGAACATTATTATCATACAAGTATTAAAAAATGAATGAACTTAAGATAGGATCAGATTTTTTACCCTACCAAAATTCAATTGAATTTGCTCCAAACCTCCATCTAAAAATGGGAAAGATACATGAGGCTTGCGGACCTGCAAAAATACGAATTGCTATATTACTTGCAGCAAAAACAAGAGGATTAATAGTTTGGATACGCTTAAATAGTGGCAATACTGACCTTAATATGGATGATATATCAAATTGGTTTTCACCGAATCGGTTATTGTTAATAAATGTTAAGAGCCAAAGCGATTTATTTTTCGCAACTGAAGAAATTTTGCGTAGTGGCATTTCAGAACTAACAATAACTGAAGTAATTCGAATACCAAATAACGTACAAATGCGACGTCTTAATCTTTCCATTAAAAAAGGTATTTTATCTAGTGGAATGAATTCAAATATTGGATTAATATTAACTCCAAATAAAGGAGGTGCAACTAACATTGACAGCCGCTGGCATGCTTGTTCTTTACCGTGTTGGAGCACTTCAACAAATAATATTTACCCTACATTAAGACATAAATGGCACATTAGCAGGTTGTTTTCAAAAACAGAACCGAATAAAGGTTGGTTTTTAGAAGGTATTTTACCTAATGAGAATGATAGAAACTCAACACCAAAACTATTACTGACCCCTTCAAAATAACTATCTATATCTATGAGCCAGCAAATGATAAACAATAAAATAATCCGAATATTCTAAAAATATAAAAAATAAAAATCACTATTCTACATTTGATAAATCCTATTCCCTCTAGCTAAATCCCTATAGCTAAAATTAAGATGTCAATTTGGTCCGTTATCTCAAAATTACTAGAATCACTCAACACTGAAGAAGCTCTTTCAACACTTTTTACACACCTAAAAACTCTTCCAAAAATGACTGTTGAATTTCAATTGCAATAATGAATCTAAGTTCAAAGATGCCACAAGCGGATGGAAAAGTAACAAAAGATGAAAAATAGCATTCAAAAAAGTATTTAATCAACCTCAAAAAAAGAAAAAAACTTGGAATATGTCTTCAGCTTTACTCGAAAAGATACGGCCAGATTCGAGCTCTAAGCACAAAAAGCAGCTAAGTTGATAAAGAATACCTCAAAGCTACTTGAATATTTGTCAAAAATCCTAATTTACTTATCGATAGCTGACGGAATAATACATCCTAAAGAAGATAAATTTATAAATAAAGTCACAAAGATATTTAAAATGCCTAAACATGACTTAAATATCATCCTGGCACACTACGTTACGAACCAAAAAATTGGTCCATTTCATAGTTTTATCGTATCTTTGAATGCAACGCTAAACAGAATAAAAAAAAACAATGGTAAATGTTATTTTATGAGAATCATCCAGACAAACCAATAGCACTAAGTTTACCAAAAGAAGCAATTTCATTGGCAACGAAAAAACTTATTGTTATCAATGATGCCTGGCCTCAAATTATAAACCAATGAAAGCAATTTAATTATAAATCAAATAAATTACATCAAACAATGAAAGAAAGACCTTTTATGACCCTCCAAAAAGCAAACGTTTATAACCCAGACATTCAAAGTCAAACGAAAAACTCAAAAAATAAATTTGACTTGGGCCAACTTCCAGAATGGAATTTAGCAGATTTATATTCCAGCCCACAAGCAATAGAAATTAAAGCAGACTTGAAGAAAATTGACAAATTATCAGAGGCTTTCGCTATAAAATATGAAAAAAAACTCTCAACTTTGTCAGCAGAGGAAATGCTCGAGTGCATGCGTCAGCAAGAGCAACTCCAATTACTAATGGGCCGCCTTGTATCTTTTGCTTCCCTACGCTATTATCAAATGACAACAGACACTTCTAGAACAAAATTTCTGAGTGACATCCAGGAAAAAATAACTGCGTTCAGCTCAAAACTAGTCTTTTTCTCTCTTGAGTTTAATAAACTAAGTAACGTTCACCTGAAAAATCTTTTAGAAGAAAGCGTTGGTTTATCAAAATACAAATCTGCTTTTGACCGGATGCGTGCCTTCAAACCGTATCAGTTAAGCGACAAACTGGAAAGGTTTCTACATGATCAGTCTGTTGTCGGCGCTTCCGCTTGGAACAAACTTTTCGATGAGACAATAGCTGGGTTAAAATTCAAAATTGGCAAAGATGATTTGTCTCTCGAGCAAACTCTTGACTTCTTAACTGATACTGATCGCAAAAAACGGAAAAAATCTGCAAAAGCTTTGTCCAAGGTTTTCAATAATAACATAAACCTGTTTAGTCGTATTACCAACACCCTAATTAAAGAGAAAAGCATTGAGGATACTTGGCGTAGATTCCCGGATCCGCAGTTCTCAAGACACTTATCTAATGACATCGAACCAGCGGTAGTGGAAGCTCTACGATCTGCAGTAATTGACTCATATCCGCGCACTTCCCATCGTTACTATAAACTCAAAGCAAAATGGCTTGGCCTTCAAAAGTTGGAAATATGGGATAGAAATGCTCCTCTACCCCATGACGAAGAGTCAATATTCTTGTGGAACGAGGCAAAAAATATTGTAATTGAAGCCTTTAAAGGGTTTGACGGTCGAATGGCGAAATTGGCCAATCCGTTTTTTGAGAAAGGGTGGATAGACGCAGCCGTAAAACCAGGTAAAGCTCCAGGCGCTTTTGCACATCCAACTGTAACGGATGCTCACCCATATATCTTACTAAACTACTTAGGTAAACCCAGAGACGTAATGACCTTAGCGCATGAATTGGGGCACGGAATTCATCAAGTATTAGCTTCAAAGCAAGGTGAAATATTATCCCGAACACCTTTAACTTTAGCAGAAACTGCCTCCGTTTTTGGAGAAATGCTTACCTTTCAAAAAATGTTGTCCGAGAGTAGAGACGAATTTACTAAAAAACAACTTTTGGCTGGGAAAGTAGAAGATATGATTAATACAGTGATTAGGCAAATATCATTCTATAACTTTGAAATAGATGTTCACGTTAAGCGTCGCGAAGGTGAATTAACTGCTGATCAAATAAATAATATTTGGTTGAAAACCAGTAAAGATAGTCTGGGACCAGGGTTCAATTATATGAAGGGTTATGAAGCTTTTTGGTCATACATACCTCATTTTATACATTCACCGTTTTATGTCTATGCATACGCATTTGGGGATGGTTTAGTAAATGCACTTTATTCGCTTTATAGAACAGGAATACCCAATTTCGAAGATAAATACTTCGATCTACTTTCCGCTGGTGGCTCAAAACATCATTCTGAGCTCTTACGACCTTTCAATTTAGACGCCACTGCACCGGAATTTTGGTCCAATGGCTTAGAGTTAATAACCAATATGATAGATGACTTAGAAGCCATGGAAACTTAATAAAAGCTATTGTGGAGTTCTAATAGTATCGCTAAATTGCTGTACTCATCTTCGATCTTGCTAGACACTTAATTCTTTAATCTTGTTTCGTAACTTCTCAAGAGCTTTAACTTCAATTTGTCGTATTCGTTCTCTACTAACTTTATATATCTGGCTTAGCTCTTCGAGAGTTTTAGGCTGGTCACTTAATTGCCTAAAAGCTAATATCTCTTTCTCCCTTTCATTAAGCACAACCATAGCCTCGGCAAGAAGAGCACGCCTAGTGTCTAATTCTTGTTTATTTTCGTAATCGCTCGCATGGTTTGCATTCTCGTCTTCTAGCCAGTCCTGCCACTCAGCTTCCCCACCATCTTCTGCTTGACTAATTCTACTATTCAACGAAGAGTCAACACCCGCCATTCGTCGATTCATTGACACTACCTCTGCTTCTGACACACGTAATTCAGAAGCAATCTTCGTGACGTTTTCAGGACGCAAATCTCCATCTTCGAGTGCTCCGATACGGCCTTTGACTTTTCTTAAATTAAAAAACAACTTCTTTTGGGCACTAGTTGTACCCATTTTCACCAGGCTCCAACTTCTGAGAATATATTCTTGTATACTCGCCCTTATCCACCACATAGCATATGTAGCAAGTCTAAAACCTTTTTCAGGTTCGAAACGTTTTACAGCCTGCATCAAGCCTACGTTTGCCTCTGATATTACTTCATTGGTAGGCAAACCATACCCTCGGTATCCTAAAGCTATTTTCGCTGCAAGCCTCAAGTGCGACGTTACAAGTTTGTGGGCTGAGTTGCTATCCCCGTGTTCTACCCACGATTTAGCAAGCATATACTCTTCTTCGGATGCCAATATCGGAAATTTTCTAATTTCCTGTAGATATCGTCCCAAACCATTATCTATTGAGGGTACTTGCGAATTACTCATACGGTGCTCCAATTTTAAAATCCATAATATATATAGTAATACTTAATCCAGATGCAAGGCCTCATAAGCAAATTACGTGCAAAAAATTAAACTTTGCCGAGAACATCAGCCAAAGCTTTAATATCACTAGGTATTTCTGATATAAAGTCAAGCCATTTACCACTCCCAGGGTGCTTAAAGCCCAAAAATGACGCATGTAAGGCTTGTCGGTTTAAGTTTTCAATAATTTGTTTTGCATCCGCAGAAAACGCCAATTTACTTCTCTTTTGACTTTTGTATATCGGATCTCCAATTATATCATGACCAATATAGTTAAGATGCGCTCTTATTTGATGCGTTCGCCCCGTTTCAAGGGTGCACTCAAGTAAACTTGCTATTTGACTATTTTTGGGCCCAAAACCCTTTTTAACAGTAATGTTCGTTACTGCGTGGCGCCCTAAATCTTTATACACCGCCATACGTTTGCGATTAGTTTTATGCCTTGCTATCTTACCAAAAATTTTAATCGAATTTCCTGTAATAAAATCAACCGAATGCATCCGTTTCAACCTTTCGTCTGAATTCGATGGTTTGCCAAATGCAAACGCTAAGTACTTACGGTGTATCGTGTGTTTAAAAAACTGTTTTGATAATCCATGGTGAGCAAGATCCGTTTTTGCAACCACTAACAGACCGGAAGTGTCTTTATCAATCCGATGTACAATCCCGGGTCTTTTAACACCACCAATACCTGATAAAGAAGACCCACAATGAAAGAGGAGGGCATTTACCAAAGTCCCGTTTGCCGATCCGGGTGCAGGATGAACAACCATACCAGCTGGTTTGTCCAGTACGAGAAGGTCAGTGTCTTCATAAATAATATTTAACCTTATATCTTCTGGCAATATTTCAAGCTCTTTCACAATCGGCAAAATTATATTAATCATCTGTCCGTAAAAAGATTTTGTAGCAGGATCTCGAAGCTTGACACCCAAAGCATTAGTAACTGCACCTTTATTCATCAGTTCTTTAACACGAGATCTTGAAACACAAAATTCCTGTGGAATTAATTTAGCTAGCGTTTTATCTAGCCTTTGGGCTAATGTATCTTTCACCACAACCACAAGTTTCTTTTCGAAAGAGTTCATCATGAAACCACCCCATCATTCCAGTAAAGAGAATGCGGCTACTGAACCGCCGGGTCTTCGTGTACTGCGTATAACAACTTTAATAATGACCCTAGTGATGATAGTAGGATTTATTTTAATTGTATCCTTACTGTCAATTGCAATAAACAAAAATGTCAAATCTACCAATTCGACTTTAGTTGACCCCAAATTTAAACTTAGTGACAACGAGGTACTCCATTCGATAAGTTACTTGCCTACCTACACGATTCTGATTATTTCAAAAGATCCGAATAAGCCGTTTATTCGACTAATCTCTAACAAAACTGGCAAAACTATAACTAATGTTTTAGTGTCAGAACTAGTGAAACAAGAATCAAACCCAAGCCTAAAGTAAAAGAATTATTTAATAATGAACTTCTCAAAATCATTTTTGGACGAACTTCGGTCTCGTATCTCTTTAGGGGACCTCATTGGAGAGAAAGTAACGTGGGATGAAAAAAAAAGCCGTCGATCAGTTGGAGATCTATGGGCTCCATGTCCATTTCACGAGGAAAAAACGGCCTCATTTCATGTTGATACGAGTAAAGGCTTCTATTATTGCTTTGGCTGTCACGCAAAAGGGGACTGTTTTACTTTTTTGAGGGATTATGAAAATTTGTCATTCCCAGACACGGTCACCTATCTTGCTGAAAGAGTTGGGGTAACGGTACCAAAGAGCGATAGGCTTCAGACAGAAGCCGATAAGACAAGACAAATCCTTTATGAAATTATGGCAACTGCATCCGAATTCTTTACTAAGCAATTGAACACCAGGCAGGCGTACAATTGTCAAAAGTACATCGAAACCCGAAATATAAGTACACAATCAATGGAGCAATTTGAAATAGGGTTTGCGCCGAAGGGCTACCAGGAACTTTACCATCACCTAAAAGAAAAAGGTTTCAACGCAAATTTAATTAGAAAGTCTGGCCTTTGCATAGAGTCGGAATCAGATCACTCTGTATTCGATAGATTTAGAAACAGACTCATATTTCCAATTAAAGATGAAAGAGAACGGATCATTGCATTTGGAGGACGCTCCTTAGATGCTAATCCAAGAGCAAAGTATTTGAATTCTCCCGAAACTTTGCTTTTTTCCAAGGGTCGCGTAGTTTATAATTTCAGTAGTGTGAGAAAGACAAGAGTGCAAAAGTCATCGCTAATAGTCGTGGAAGGATACATGGATGTCATTGCTCTTTTCCAGGCAGGGTTTCCAAACGCAGTTGCGCCACTAGGTACTGCAATTACCTCGTCACAACTGAAACTGCTATGGAAACTTGACCAAGAACCGACTATTTTGTTGGATGGAGATGAAGCTGGTCAAAAAGCAGCTAACAGTATTTTATCACTTGCGATTCCAGATATTGAGCCAGAAAAAAGCTTGCGTTTTGGTATTCTGCCAAAAAACCAAGACCCTGACGATTATATAAATTCAGAAGGACCAGAAGCATTAGAACGGGTAATTGAGACTGCTTTACCCTTGGTTAAAATGCTATGGTCGACATTAACGGCAAATACTATTTTTGATAGCCCAGAAAAAAAAGCAGCTTTAGAACTAAACATCAAACAAGAGGTCGGTAAGATAAAAAATAATCAGTTACGGTTTTTCTATTTAAAAGAAATAGATACCATGCTTAATGATTTTTTTAAACCTCTGACGTCCCATAAAAACATTGGTTCAAACCATAAGTTCCGAAGTCAGGCGTTGGGAAGCCTTATAAAAAACTCAAAGCCATTGGCTGCAACAAAACGTTCTGCTCTTGGCAGTGGAACAAATAATGTCGATATTGAGCTCAGGCTGAAAGAAGGAGCTATTCTATTAGGCGCACTTAATCACCCGGCTGCCGCTTATGCATTAGAAACTGAGCTATCGAGAATACCATTCAAATTTTCTGATTTACGAGCAATTCGTGATGCCATCCTTAATGAAATTCCAATCAAAACGGATACAAGCATTCTCCAATTTCAGGAGACAGTTAACGAGCGCATAAATTTTGACGCTAAAGCCGCTTTACACAAAATCCCCTATTTAGTTTTGCATAAATACCTCGAACAAAATGCGACGGAATTACAAGCCAAAAAAACAATATTAGACACAATAGTAAGGCACAAATCATTAACAAACTTTAAGAACGAAATACAAAGAGCCAAGAAGGCGATATCAGATGATAGTAACGAAGACTTAACTTCCCGTATACAAAGAGCGAATAAGTCGTTAAGACAATCCCTGAAAGGAACCGAGCCAACAGTTATCAATAGTGATGAAATTGCAAAAGAAAGCTCAAAACTACTAAATGCAATGATAAAAGAAAAGATCTGGCTCAAGAAAAAATGATTCGATACTTGCGAATCACCGATTCGGAAGAGATTGTGCATAAAGCTATTAGTGATTCGGAGTTCTCTGTGACTCGGCACTTTTTTTAAGAAACATTGAAATGGATAAATATTATGCCAGCACCTAAAGTGGAACAAAAGAAAATAGAAGATCAAGATGGCGTAAACTCGCTGCTTGATATGAGCCAATCATCCGTGAAAAAGATGATAGCGCAAGCCAAACTTCGTGGGTACATAACTTACGATGAATTGAATGAATTTATGCCACCTGACCAAGTATCCTCTGAACAAATAGAAGATGTCATGGCAATGCTCTCGGAAATGGGTATTAATGTCATAGAAAATGAAGAGGCTGGTGAAGAAGAACAGGAACCTGAAATTTCTGACGATGGCAGCGCCTCCCGAGAACTCGTTGCCGCACAAGGTGCCTCAGAAAATTTAGATAGGACTGATGATCCTGTTCGGATGTATCTGAGGGAAATGGGATCTGTAGAACTTTTGTCTCGTGAGGGCGAAATAGCAATTGCAAAGCGTATTGAAGCGGGTCGTAATACAATGATCTCAGGCCTATGTGAAAGTCCATTAACCTTTCAAGCGATTACAATATGGAGAAATGAACTTTTAGAAGAAGAAATTATGCTGCGAGACGTTATTGATTTAGAGACTACCTTTGGCCAAACCACTGATGGTGAGAACCCACTAGAGAGCGATTTACCTAAAATGGACCGACAAACTCATGTGGTTGAAACCAGAGAAAGTGACGAAGACACAGATCAAGGTGAAGGCGAGTTAAGTGAACACAATGTTAATTACGATGACGAAGAAGACGAGGATCAAGTTAATCTTTCACTAGCAGCAATGGAAAGCGAGTTAAAACCTCGCGTTTTAGGAACGCTAGATCAGATAGCTCAGTGCTACAATAGATTGTCAACAATGCAAGATAATCGAATGCAGGCTGCAACCAGTTCAAAAAATTCGTTTTCTTCAAACCAAGAACTTGAATACCAGCGATTGCGCTCGGAACTAGTGCTGCTGGTTAATTCACTCCACCTTCACAATAATAGAATAGAAGCTCTCATAGATCAGCTTTATGGTTTAAATAGGAAAATAATGGGCGTGGACAGCACCATGGTTAAACTTGCAGATCAAGCTCGAATTAACAGACGCGAATTCATTACCGAATATAAAGGTTCTGAGTTGGACCCCGATTGGTTAGAGAAAGTTCAAAAAAAAACAACCAGAGGTTGGAGTACGTTAATGGAAAAATTCAATATTCAGATACTTGAATTAAGAACTGAAATGGTTGAAATCGGACAATACATTGGAGTGGATATCTCAGAATTTAGAAGAATTGTGCAACAGGTCCAAAAAGGAGAAAAGGAGGCACGCTCGGCAAAAAAAGAAATGGTAGAAGCCAATCTTAGATTAGTAATATCCATAGCAAAAAAATACACTAATAGGGGCTTGCAATTTCTTGATTTGATACAGGAAGGGAATATCGGCCTCATGAAAGCCGTGGATAAATTTGAGTATCGGAGGGGGTACAAGTTTTCTACTTATGCAACCTGGTGGATAAGACAAGCCATTACCCGTTCGATAGCAGACCAGGCAAGAACAATCAGAATACCTGTTCATATGATTGAAACCATTAATAAACTTGTCAGGACCGGCAGACAAATGCTGCATGAGATTGGAAGAGAACCAACACCAGAAGAATTAGCCAAAAAACTCCAAATGCCGCTAGATAAAGTAAGGAAAGTTATGAAGATAGCAAAAGAGCCTATCAGCTTGGAAACACCTATCGGCGATGAGGAAGATAGTCAATTGGGAGATTTTATCGAAGATAAAAATGCTATTCTACCACTTGATAACGCTATACAAGGAAATTTAAAAGAGACAACGACACGAGTCCTTGCCAGTCTTACTCCAAGAGAGGAACGGGTATTGAGAATGCGTTTTGGCATTGGCGTTAATTCTGATCATACTCTCGAGGAGGTTGGGCAACAGTTCTCTGTAACTCGAGAAAGAATTCGTCAAATCGAGGCTAAAGCTCTTAGAAAACTGAAACATCCAAGCCGAAGCCGTAAATTACGGTCGTTTTTGGATCAATAAAGTCAACGACTAAAGTTTTTATTACCATAAATTGCTTGTCAAAAGTGACCTTGTTGATTTACGGTCATACAAAAGAAAGATTAGGGTTTCTAATATGCGCTGTCCTTTTTGTGGCAATACAGATACTCAAGTTAAAGATAGTCGGCCGGCAGACGATCATGTGTCGATAAGGCGCCGACGAGCGTGTCCTGGTTGCGCTGGGCGATTTACAACATACGAACGAGTTCAACTAAGAGACCTTATCGTCATTAAGAAAAACGGGAGAAGAGAGGATTTTGATCGAGACAAGTTAGAGAGGTCAATCAGAGTCGCTATGCAAAAACGACCAATCGAGCCGGATAGAATTGAACAAATGATAACTGGGATTGTACGAAGGTTAGAAAGTTTAGGAGAAATAGAAACACCCTCGGAAGCTATCGGAAAAATCGTTATGGAAACTCTTGCACGTGTTGATACGGTTGCTTATGTAAGATTTGCTAGTGTCTACAAAAATTTTCAAGCGGCAAACGATTTTGAACAATTTGTCGTTGAATTGCGAACACATATACCCGTTGAGGAAGAAACTTAATTGCAAGGCGCCGAGATCACTGACCTAAGGTTCATGAAGCTTGCGATTCAAATAGCTAAGCATGCTTTGGGGCAGACTGGAGCAAATCCATCGGTGGGCTGCGTGATTGTAAAAAATAATATAATCGTTGGACGGGGAGTCACAGGTCGTAATGGAACACCACATGCGGAACAAGCTGCAATAAAACAGGCTGGGAAAAGTGCAAAAGAAGCAACGGCTTTCGTAACGCTAGAACCCTGCTCGCATTTTGGTAAGACTAGCCCCTGCGCAGATAAACTCATTGAGGCTCAAATTAAAAGAGTAGTTTGTCCATTAACTGACCCAGACCCAAGGGTATCTGGGAAAGGATTTGAAAAATTAATGTCCGCCAATATTTTAGTTGACTTCATACCGACCGCCAAACCATGGGCAGAAGAGTTGGCTGCCGGTTTTATTTCGCGATTATTAAAAGGAAGGCCATATGTTACGGCAAAACTCGGAATGTCTTTTGATGGAAAGATAGCGTCTAAATATAGCACAAGTAAGTGGATTACAAATGAGTTAGCTAGAAAGAACGGACAACTTCTCCGAGTTCAAAACGACGCTATTCTTGTTGGAACAAATACTTTTGCTTTGGATAAGCCAAATTTAAATACTCGAGACGCATTCTATCGGTTCAAGACACCCCTAAGAGTATTTCTTGATCGCAAACTTTCCGTTTTTCCAGAACAGCACGTGGTAGAAAACCTTGCCAAACTTCCCTCAATTTTAGTTTGTGGTGAAGACCCAAATAATGATAATCTTGACTTGTGGCAAAAAAACAAAATTGAAATATTGCGAGTTCCGGAGGTTGCTAATAAACTCGATATGAAATATCTTTTGAACCGACTAGCGGATAAGGGCATAAATAGGCTGCTCGTTGAAGGAGGAGGAGAAATAATAGCCAACCTAATATCTAATAATTTGATCGATAGACTTGTAGAATATGAATCGGGAATTATCCTTGGAAATAGTGGAGTTAATTCAATTGGAGCACTTAGTAAAACGCCAAGAGAGATTGAAGAATATCCAAACTTCAAGATAAAATCGGTAAGACAACTAGAAGATAACATTGAAGTCGTGAGAGAACCAAGCAATAGATAACGGTCCCTCTGGTCTAACCCAGTGTAGGATATCATAAATACAAAAATTAAGAAATAGAGCAAATTTTATAAATCAGAGGAAATAATGTTTACCGGTATAGTGACAGATGTGGGAAAAGTATTAAATATTACTGGTTCTGAAGATTTAGAAGTTACCATTGGCTGTGACTTTAGGAACGAAGACCTCATAATTGGATCATCCATAGCCCATGATGGTATTTGTCTAACCCTTTTTGAAAAAGGAAATGCTGACGGTCAAACTTGGTATAAAGTAAGTATTTCAAATGAGACAATATTGAATACTTATTTGTCAGATCCAAACGGTCAGTGGAAAGCTGGGTCCATTGTAAATTTGGAACGCTCTTTGAGAGTGGGAAATGAATTGGGAGGACATATTGTTACAGGGCACGTCGACGGAGTAGCCAAGATAGTTAAAATAGAAACAATCGGAGAGAGTACAAAAGTTTCTCTAGAAGCTCCTTCAGAACTAGCTCAATTTATAGCTAGAAAAGGTTCTGTTACACTTAACGGAACGTCCCTTACCGTTAATAAGGTCAAAAATACTATATTTGATGTGAATTTAATCCCTCATACAAAGAGCGTAACTACCTGGAACTTGGTTCAAATTCATGACAAAATTAATTTAGAAATTGATATCCTAGCTAGATACGTCGCTAGGTTAAATGAAATGAAACGGTAAATGACTTTGTCTGATAAAAAAAGTCCTATTTCATCTATAGAAGAAATAATTCATGATGCCCGAAGTGGTCGAATGTTCGTACTTGTTGATCATGAAGATCGAGAAAATGAAGGTGATCTAGTAATACCAGCGGAAAAAGTGACACCTGAAGTTATAAATTTTATGGCCACTTATGGAAGGGGTCTGATATGCTTAGCATTGACCTCTGAGCGTCTGGACTCCTTAGGTATTCCTCTGATGGCTGCTTCAAACTCATCCCGGCATGAAACAGCATTTACCGTATCCATTGAAGCTCGAGAGGGGGTGACAACTGGAATTTCTGCCTACGATCGAGCAAAAACAATATCCGTGGCTATAAGCGATAAATCTGGCGCACAGGATATTGCAACTCCGGGGCACGTTTTTCCATTGCGCGCAAGAGATGGTGGTGTCCTTGTTCGAGCAGGACACACAGAGGCGGCCGTCGATATTGCGCGTTTGGCAAATCTTAATGGGTCCGGAGTTATATGCGAAATCATGAATGATGACGGCACTATGGCAAGGCTACCCGACTTAATCGCATTTGCGCAAAGGCATAGCCTGAAAGTAGGAACCATAACAGATTTAATCGCATATCGCAGAAAGCACGATAACTTAATACGTGAAATTGTTAGGAGGAAAGTCACGTCCGATTTTGGTGGCGATTGGTTATTACAAGTTTTTTATGATGAAATAAATGGGGGCGAACATATAGCCCTTTCGAAAGGTGATGTTAAAAAAAATACACCAGTAATGGTAAGAATGCATACAATTAATCCTCTCGAGGATATGCTGGCCCTCGCCCCTGGAAAGTCCGAGCTCTTAAAAAACGCAATGAACAAGATAGCAGACGGTGGATGTGGCGTCGTGGTCCTACTCAGAGATATGACAACAAAAATTGATTTAGAGGGCCGATCAACCCAGACCCTAAGAAAGTATGGAATCGGGGCCCAAATTCTGCTGGCACTTGGTATAAGTGAAATTGTTCTATTGACAAATTCAAAGACTCCAAAAGTAGTCGGTCTCGAAGGTTATGGATTAAAGATAATATCGAGCGAACGTATAAGTGGATAAAATGGAAAATGTGAATAGAAAGCCGAAAGTTTTGCCTGTACTAAAGAAACCACCATCAGTTTTGCTGGTAGCTGCTACTTATTACCCCGATATAACGGACAAGCTAATTGAAGGAGCTTTGCAAGTGCTTCAGAAGGTAAATGCAAGCGTGGAAAAAGTTGAAGTTCCTGGCGCCTTAGAAATCCCAACTGCAATAAAATTCGCATCAGATAAATTCTCCGGTTTTGTAGCTTTAGGCTGTGTCATAAGAGGCGAAACATCACATTATGAAACGGTGACTACCGATAGCTCGCAAGCCCTATCTCAACTTGGCTTGGCTGGACTATGCATAGGCAATGGCATCTTGACTGTTGAAAATCGTGAACAGGCAATTAATCGAGCTGATCCATTGGTTCAAAATAAAGGGGGCGGTGCGGCGGAAGCTCTAATATCTCTCATAGCAATCAAAGAAAAATTTTCGTTTTAATAGAATAGGGCTATCAAAAAACATCGAGGAATCCTATGCAGAAAATTAAAAGTGAATCAAATTTTTATGCAAAAAAATCTGCTGCTAGGCTTTATGCAATTCAGGCCTTATTTCAGATGGAGGTATCTCAGTCCTCTTTCAAGGAAATAGCTGATGAATTTGAGTGTCACAGAATCGGTTCTCAAATTGATGGTTTCCAGTACCACCCCGCTGACACAAAAATGTTTCGAGACCTTTTGAAAACAGCTGTTGAGGAACAAAGAAAAATCGACATGTTAACCAGTCAATCATTAAAAGATTCGTGGCATTTAACCAGAATTGATCCAACTTTGAGAGCCATATTTCGAGCCGCAACGGCTGAATTTATTTTAAGCAAAACTCCCCCAAAAGCTACAATAAATGAATTCATTAATTTAGCCAAAGCTTTCTTTTCCGAGGGAAAAGAGATAAAGTTAGTGAACGGAGTTTTAAACAATATTTTAATTCTGATGAGAAAATCAGTTTGAAAATTTCCTATTTTTTGGAAACCCATGCGGGACAATTCGACCAGAACTAGCTCTCTTTCCAATCCAACTTGACACATCTGCCTCTGTTCTAATTTTTTTGCCAATTGTCTTCCATGAAAGCCCCTCCGCCAAATAAAAGGATTTCACATCCGATAGTCCACCATCTTTGAACTTTTGTATTCTGACTCCTTTACCGCGAGCCATCTCTGGTAGCTCCAAGATAGGAAAAATCAACATCTTTCCATTATTTCCAATTGATGCGACAAAATCTCCAGAAACCAAGGTACAAGCGATTAGTTTTTCATTTGAACCTAAATTTAAAATTTGCTTACCATTTCTTGTTTGAGCATATAGATCCTCATGGGAAACTACAAATCCCCGACCCACGTT
>MDTA01058738.1_pt1 | contig 29386 bp, 43 predicted proteins | sample 811151 | NCBI WGS metagenome assembly MDTA01 (sample SAMN05326648, study PRJNA326480) | marine metagenome | isolation source: seawater | place: Indian Ocean: South | collected 2010 | reverse complement strand
TATTGTTGACCGCGACAATTTCTCTTTATATGTTATAATGAAATGGAACAACAATCAGGATGTTGCATGTCCAAAATGAAACGCCAGTTAACGCCAGCTGAAAAAATCGCAATCCTTCATGAATATCAATCCAATGATATATCGATGGATGCGCTTTCAAAAAAATATGGTGTTTCCAAATCCACAATTTCGCGAACCATCAAAACCGGAAAAAAGAAAAGTCAAGAAAAATCCAATGTACAAAATTACAATCCAAATCAAATAACATCGTCTAATATTCCAGACGATCCAATTTTATTCCGTCGGATGAAATTAATGGAGATATCAAACGACATTGAAACCGCACGTGTTGAACGTGTTGTTCATTCGCTTCCATCATTTCACAAATTACAAATACAGGTCCACAATGAAATGTTGGAATACATTGAAGCGGCTGGCGATGAGTTAAGGGAAATGTCGATGGATGAACACAAACGATTGTTGATTGATGCATTTGTGAATCTACCACCAATCATCCGACACGAATTATTGGAAGTGATTGAAGCACATGAAAGTGGAAACGTAATCAGGTTAAAGACAAATGATAAATGATAATACTGTATATTTAGAACCAAGAAAATATTTAGATCGTGCTATTGTTGGATATCATCTAGTGCATGAATGTTTTATATATGATTTTTGTTTGTTGATAAATGCATATATGAACATGGGATGGACATGTGATGATTCCGTTGATCATATTAATTACAATATTATTTCAATGACACCAAATAAATATTGGCCTATAATACAAGAGACTTATGAAGACTAATAAACAAAAACAAATAACAATTGGATCATTATTTTCCGGAATCGGTGGTTTTGAATTAGGTTTGGAACGTGCAATTCCAAATTCAAAAACCATTTGGCAGTGTGAACAAAACGCATTTGCTCAAAAGGTATTGAAAAAACATTGGCCAGATGTTCCAATCTATGATGATATAAAGGAGATCAAACATGGTACAATTAACATTGTGGACATTATTTGCGGAGGATTCCCATGCCAAGACATTAGCCAAGCTGGAAAAGGAAAAGGAATTGCCAATGGTGCGCGGTCCGGTCTTTGGTTTGAAATGTTACGAATCATTGATATGGTACGACCACGAATCGCAATCGCTGAAAATGTCACCGCAATCACTCAAAAAGGACGAGGAATGGATATCGTCATCTCATCGCTATCCCAAATCGGGTATGATGTTGAATGGATTGATGTACGCGCATCAGATGAAGGCGCGCCACACAAACGCGAAAGGATCTTTTTTATTGCGTACCCCAACCAAATCCACACGGATGGAAAATTTGGAATTGTGGAAAAAGAGAAACGAAAAACATCAAAAGAAGTACAACACAAAAGGAAACATTCCAATGAATCTTGGAATACAAATCCAATTAATGATGGAACAGGGTGTGAAACTTCCAACGCCAACGGCATCAGCGATGGGTGGAAACATCACACAAGAATATTACATGACAAGGAACGGAACACCAAGAACAATTCGAAAAAAATCAGGTCAAACAGGAACGCCACCATTGGAAACATATGTGAAAATAATGATAAAGGAAAGTTTGAAATTACTTCCAACACCAACCGCCAACACATCCAAAAACAATCCATGCACACCGAGCCAATGGAATCGCGAAAGATCTTTAAATGTACGGGCGGCACAAATGGCAGGATACACGAAAGAAACTATTGGAAAAGAACACCGATTGAACCCCCGCTTTGTCGAATGGATGATGGGATTCCCAACCGGTTGGACCGAGTTAGAGCTTTAGGAAATGCCATCGTTCCACAATGTAGCGAAACCATTGGAAGGTATATCATGAAAAGTGGTATACTTGACGATATAGAAGAATATAGGAAAATCCAAAAAGAAATTAACAACATACCGTGGTGATTTATGGCTAGAAAAGTACCATCAAAATATATTGGATCATTGGGATCATCAACCGCCGCACGTCGAAAAGCGGAAATTCGAAAACGAGCCACGGGAAAAAAGAAATCATTTAAAGCGCTTCCTGGTGATGCAAGAGCAAAAACACGAAGATCCAAATCTACAATGAAAGTAACAAGATCCGGATTACGAGATAAGATATTGGCATCATCAAAAAAAATGCGGTCCGGTGATGCGGATGATAAATTTGTTAAAGCGGTGGCAAGTGTGACCGGTATTCCAAAAGGAATCATTGGTGAAGTATACAAAAAAGGACAAGCGGCATGGGCCGTAGGACATAGACCAGGAGCAACGCAAGCACAATGGGCAAAGGCCCGTGTTTATTCGTTTATTACCAAGGGAAAAACCACGAAAACCGCGGATAAAAAATTGTTTGAACGTGCGAAAAAATCAAAGAATTTAAAAATAAATCTATAGGGGGATGGATATATGAGAAATGAAAAAATTTGGTGTAGATTAGAATTAAATGATGGATCATATCATTATGTATATGTAGAAAAAAAATTTGCGATGGTTCTATGTCTCAAACAAGGATATGAAATCAATATTGATCCAAACGACATTCCGCAAAATGTCAAAAATGAATATGAAAAATGAACATTAACATCGCCAGTATAACCAAAACATTGTTGAAAATGCGCGATGTAACAACCGCGGATCCATTGGCATGGTTCACACCTACCAAACCACAATTGGCGTTTTTACAATCGACAGCACCGATAACACTTTTTAGAGCCGGCAACCAGTTAGGAAAGACCGCCGCCGGCGCTGCTGAAATGATTTTTTATGCATTGAATAGGCATCCATATAAAAATATACCGGATGGCCCAAAGGAAATATGGGTGATTGTACATAGTTGGGAGCAATCCAAAACCGTACAAGGAAAAATATATGATTTGATTCCACCAGCTGAATTATCGGATGGTTGTGAGTATGTCCCGGGAAAAGGATTCAAAGGAAAAACACCGATTATTTCATTCAAAAATGGTTCCTTGGTTCGAATCAAAACAACCAACCAAGGAACATTGGGTGTTGCATCTGGAACGGTTGACATGGTTTGGATTGATGAACCACCGCCCGTTTCAATATTTGGAGAATTAGCAGCTAGACTTTTGCGAAAACGTGGAAGGATGGTCATGACAATGACACCGATTGGACAAGATTGTGGATATTTAAAACAAATGGTGGACGATGGAAAAATCCACGATATTGTCGCGGCGTTGAATATAGAAAATGTTACACCAATGGGATGTAGAGCGCTTTTAACACAACAAGATATCGACCGCATAGCAGATACATATCTACCATTGGATCGACAAGCACGATTGGAAGGATCATGGGAAGCCGGCCGGCCGGATGGATTGGTGTTTGAATGTTTTAGTGAGGAAATGATTTCAGACGCCCCATGTCCAAATGATGGTGATTATAGATTTTCAATTGGTATTGATCACGGTTCACTTCCAGGGGCCCAAGCGGTTATATTATGCGCAATCGACATGACGGAATCAGATAACCCACATGTATATGTACTCGATGAATATTATAGTGGAGGAAATCAAAATGAACGGTCTATGGCTGAGACACATGCCCGTGCAATTTTGCGGATGTTATCACGTAATGGATTGACACCAAACATGATCACACGATGGACCGGTGATATAGCACATCGCGGTGGTAGACATGGCGGCCGGATGTCAAACGCCATGCTTCGTAGCGCCTTGGAACATGTATTGGAATATCCACAAGGAACCATGCCATTTAGAATTCACACCGCACACAAACCGCGTTGGTCTGTTTATTATGGTTGTCAGTTATTACATGATAGAATGATGAAAAAGCGTTTTACGGTCCATCCACGTTGTGAGACATTAATTCGTTCTTTTCGCCGGTGGACATTGAAAAAAAGCGGTTCTATGGATGCACGTTCGGAACATAAACATGCCCTTGATGCATTACGTTATAGCGTAGTACCAATTATTGATATAAAATATCAATCACCAATCCACGGATCATTTAGAATAGGATAAAGGAAATTATTATGATGTTAGATTTTAACCCAAAACCCGCCGCTCCATCAATGGAAACCAATGAACGTTGGGAACATAACGCTCTACGTGTTCGCATGTTGCGTGGCCAATGGCAAGACGATCTTGAATCCGAATTGGCGCGCCACGTATCAAGAGAGCGCCGCGCATCGTGGGGTGTTAGTGATATGTCGTCCAATGTATTCAAAGCGACATCCAAATCATTATCGGCATTGTATAATGAACCACCAATGATTGGTGTTGATGCATCACGTAATGAGATGGAAGGATTTTTGGGTGATGATGGATTGATTTATAAATCCGGATTATGGGCCATGATGCAATCGTTCCAAATGTTTACGATTGGATGCCGTGAAATGTTCATGCGGGTTGATATCAGTGATTCCAATGGATTGTTATTCAGACCAGTTACACCGGATTTAATTTATTGTGAATCATCATCCGGTGATCCAAACCATCTTCGATTCCTATATGAATTGAGGTTAAGACACCATCCGGAATCCAAAGAGGTGATTTGGACGGCGGATGTTTTTGATTTGCGTGATATGAAAAATCCAAAAATGAAAATTATGGAAGTAAAAAACGATGGTGGATTTGGTGAAAATTTCACCACGGAATATTTGGAAAATGAAATGGATGGTGATAATTACCCATTTCGATTTGATGATGGTACACCGGTTATTCCGTACTCGATTTATCATGCTGAAATCACCGGTAAATTATTTAATAGTTTTGAAAACGCTGAGGTTGTCTATGGTTCCCTGACAGCCGCCGCCCTTTATACCTACTGGCTGCATTTGACGCGAGACACGGGATTTCCTCAACGGTACATTGCAGGTTTACAATTGGCCGGTTTGAATGTAAGAGATACAGACACCGCCGCAAAACGGGCCGCCATTTCGACGGATCCCGCTTCTATTCTAGTATTTACGCAAGACCCTGATAATGTTGGACAACCGATGATTGGTCAATTCCAACCAGGCGGTGATCCATCATCGGTATTGGAAGCGGTTATACAATATGAAAGAAAAGTGGCACAAATGGCAGGAATCAACCCTGGAGATATTGAAAGATTATCAGGCGATCCACGTTCCGGTTATGCTATCGCCGTGTCAAAAGAATCAATGCGTGAAGCGCAATCAAGATACAAACCATCATTTGAACGTGGCGATCAAATGACATTGTCATTAGCTGCAATGATGGCCAATCGGTTTTTGGGTTACAATTTGCCTGAATTCGGCTATAAAATACGTTATGCTAGAATTGGATTATCAGTGGAGGAAAAAAGAGAACAACGCGCCGATATTAAAGAAAAACTGGCCACCAATTTGATTGCTCCTATTGATGCAATGATGGAGTTATATCCTGATTTGAATGAAGAAGAAGCAGCGGAAAAAATACGTGAAATCCAACGCCAAAAGGCTTTATTTTTAATTTAACTTTCCAAAGGAGGAAAACATGGAAACCAAAATAATCGACGGTGTTGAATACATCGCGAAAGAAAATGTTGATGGATTGATTCAAGAGAAAATATCCAAATACGCAAAGCGAGCGCGTGAAGCGGAATCCAAAGTGGAGGAAATGAACGAACAATTGATCCAAGCTGGCGAAAAATTGAAAACGGTTGATAATCTAACTGAACAAATATATACCTTAAAAGATGAGTTATCAAACGCCAATACAAAATATGAACGACATTCCGCCATCGCTGAATTGGGTATACAAGATCCGGATGTACGCGACGCGTTAGAATGGCAATATCAACGATCAAACACGGATGAATCATTTGGTGATTGGATGAAGGGATTGAAGGAAAATCCGGAAAATGCGCCAAGTTTCCTTCGTTCACATTTCCAAACCAATGAACCGCCAAAAATGGAAAATACACCGGTTGAAAATGTTGAGACTACCAAAGAGACACCACAACCAAAAACACCGCCAAAAACCAACGCTAAAACCGTACAATCAAATAATACCGAGACACAAAAGGATATACTTTCAAGAGGTTTGGCGGATCCGGATTTTTACAAACAAAATCGTGATGCCATCCGTCAAGCGTGGTTTCGACAATCGGGATCCAAACCAACCACCAAATATTGATGGAAAGGTTTCATAATAAATATTTCAAAGGTCAAATACATATCATTTCAAAACGTAGTGGTGTAGCTGGTCACACCATCAGAAAATGGAAATACAAGATCAATGATCCGGATATGTATTTGTTGATTTGTGTATGTCGGGCCGTTGCATCCAAATACAAATTGGAATTTCGTGATGTTATTTTGGAAGCGATGGATGAAATTGTGAATGGATGAAAGAATTTTTTGATATATATATGCGAGGGTGTTGGAAACATTTTCATGATCTTGGATATCACCACGGGACATTGTGCCGTTGGAAATATACACCATCCAATCCACGTCCAAAACGATTATGGAAACTTTGTCATGACGTTTCCATATATTGGAATTTGCAATTTGATGATATACTAATGGAAGCAATTAAATCAATTGAGGGAATACCATGCCAAAACATTATAAGAAATCCGCCATCGGTAAAAAAATCAGCAAAATCCGAAAAGAAGGAAAGCCACGAAGACAAGCCGTAGCAATGGCGCTATCAATGGCGAAAAAGAAAAAGAAAGCCAAGAAAAAACGGAAGTAGTTATGGAGGCCAATATTAAAAAATTATTGTGGTATGCTTACGATCTTGATCAACAAGGTGAACCGGCTTCCAATATTTTTATGATGGGTATATTCATAGCTATCGTTTTCGCGCGTAATTTGGGATATTCAAAGGACCGTGTTTATGGTGAATTACTACGACAATGGAAAGAGGTTGATAACCAATTGGGCGAAGATACAATGGGATCAAATCCCATTCAAGAATAAAAAAAACCATCCAAATCCGGATGGTTTTTTGGTTTTGGAAGTTTGGTTGGTTATTTATTTAAAAGGCTATTATTAATGGCATACTGTTTTGCACACTTACCATTATCAGCATGAAACCAAGTACCATCTGATTTTCTTACAGTACAAGATTTGTGCATTTGATTAGCATTTTTAGCTTGACCATTTTGATCAATAAAAAACAATTCCCCTTTGCTTCCATCCCATTTCATTTCAAAAACAAATTCTGTTATAACTGTTTTTAAGTGTTTGTGGTCACAAGCAAACCATAAATAAATAGTATCGCCTAATTCAAGTTCTATATTCCAATTCCATGGCTTAAAAGAAGCACCTGCATGTCTTGTATGAATTCTTTTAGTAACCCATGCGGTTTTCATTTTTTCCGCTGATAAATATGGATTTTTGGTTGTTTTGGTTTTTTTAGTCATTGTTTTTTCCTTTTGTTGATTGGTTAGTAATTAATATTTAAACTGTTCTAATATTGATGTCAAGTATTTTTTTACAATATAATAAGATTTATTTTACACCAATAAAAAAAGCACCGATATAACACGGTGCTTTCAATGCATTATTTTTGAAATAATTTTTGATTATGTCAAATACCAAATCAAAATGGAATCCGAATCAGCCAAAGCAGCGCCAAAACTCAAACGTGCCACGGATCCGGCTCCACCATCGGGTGAAACACTGAATTCGTCACTATTTGCAGCGGTTCCGCTTAAAGCGGTTTGATTCAACATAGCCAAACCATTTTTAAACACCAATACACCATTGACGGCGTTTGGATCTAAAGCTCGAGCCAAATCAATATTGGTTGTAGATCCACCGGATATTGTAGATAGTTCTTGATACATACGCCATCCAACCTTGGCAAAAGTCACTTGATCATCGCCAATTTTTGCGGTTTGAACACAATTGTCTGCTAATTTTGCCGTAGAAACTCCAAGGTTTTTCAATTGCACCTCACCATTACTTGGATTTACTTCAATCGTAGAATCATCAACTTCTACATCAATGGCGCCAGCTTGAATTTCTAATCCAGCCCCCAAAGAAACAGTTAGATTATCACCGCTGAATTGTAATCCATCACCGGCATTGATATCTAAATTTCCGGATCCATTTTGTGTCAAACCATTACCCGCAACCGTGGCGGCCAATTTTGGACCGGTCACATTTGCATCTTGGATCTTTGCGGTTTGAACGCAATTGTCTGCTAATTTTGCCGTAGAAACTCCAAGGTTTTTCAATTGCAATGTATCACTGGCAATTTCAATTCCTGAATCATCAACTGAAACGGCCAATGGTGAACCATTACCACCGGATAAACCATCACCGGCAACCGATGTGGCTATTTTCGCTTCTGTAACCGCGTTTGATTGTATTTTATCCGATGTAACCGCATTTGATGAAATCTTAACCGCTGAAACACTTGAAGCGCCTAATTTGGCGGATGTCACGGATGAATCGGCTAGGTTTGCCGTAGCCACGGCCAACGCTGCTATTTCACTTCCAGTAACTTGATTTGATCCGATCATAGCGGATGTTATACCGTTTGATTTTACTTGAAGATTTCCGGATCCATTAATTTCAATGGATGAATCATCAACTTGAACGTCAACATCACCACCGGCAAAATCCAAAGCAGCACCGGCGCGGAATGTTACAGAATCACTTTGTATTTGGATACCGTTTCCAACGGAAACATCGAGACGATTAGCGGTTTTGGTCAATCCATCACCGGCTGTTATTTGTCCCAATCCGGTAAATTGTACCCATGTAATTGCATCGGTGCCAAAATTGACTACCTCCGCGTTCATATTGAAACCTTGATCCGCACTTGTTGAACCTTCTTTGATGAATACCGCCGCGCCATTGATTTCCGCGGCGCTATCTGCATCGGTGGCTCTTGTCATAGCACTGGAAGCAGAAGCAAAAACATAAACACCGTTTTGTGATTGTGTTGTTTGATCCTTTACCAGGACGCGGTCATTATTTGCAAGTGTCACGCCATCAATGGCAGCCGGTGCGCTTGAAAGGTCAATATTAGCAGTGGTAGCAACACGGCATGGTTCCTTCCAATATATATCTGATGAAACAGCAGAATCGACATAATTTTTTGTAGCAACATCGGCAGCGTTTGAAGGGTTAGCCGCTTGTAATGTTCCGGATCCAAAATTGAATGTTCCGGTCAAATCGATTTTGGCGGCGGTGATAACACTGTTCGCGAAAAATGCCGCGTTATTCAATGCGCCGGTGGCGATTTTCGCCGATGTAATTGCACTTGAAGCAATTTTTGATGATGTTATATTTGAATCAAGAATTTTGGCGGATGTAACCGCGTTGTCTTGTAATTTTGATGTTCCGATTTCGCTGTTTTTAATTTGCGATCCGGTAATTTGTACAGCCATAAGAGACTCCTATTTTTGAGGGTAAGAAAAAAGTTTATCCAACCACATAATCAATAAATAGAAAATCACCGATTTGTGGCGTGAAAGATAAAGAAAAACTAGTTGATGAATTAAATGATATGTCATTTGGGCTTTGTCGTATTCCATTGTAGTATACACGTAATGATGTTTGTTCAATGGATTCAATGGTTGTAAAAGTTGAAGTGTTTCCATCAATTTGGTTTGTTATGTCAAGTTGTTTTAATTCCGATATTCCATCGGAATACAATAACCGCGCCATGTTTCCTCCTTAACGCTATGAAATGTTATATCTATTCCAAAATTATTGATACACTAGCCGTTCCAGTTTGAGCAGCTACAAAAATTGATGTGGCTCTTTGTGTATCATTTTTCAATTCCAATTCCAAATAATTATTGGACGTCACAAACGCTTTGTGTGTACCAACCGCGCCGGAATCAGAAGCTCCATTTTGTCCAACATACAAAGCAGCTGATGCGCCGATGGTGACACGTTTGGCGCCCGTTGGAAGTTGAATTTCGTTCCAAGTAGTACCAACCGAAACAACATAAATATATGGAAATGAATTTGCGGATGTTAAATTTGTAGCCATTTTTTTTTCCTTTGTAATGGGTTATTTTTTTGATATCATGATATCATATTGTGATAATATATCATAATATATTATATATGTGGACACGGTCACACCGGTTAACAGTGGAAACCACGATAATTTTTTTCACTTTTTCACATTTTACATTTTGAGGTATAAAAAAAAATGGCTCTTATAAATACAGATTATGCCGGCTTAGAAGGCGGCGGGCTCAGACTGGCGGCAATGATAGAAGCCGAAGTTCGCGCACTTTTGGCCGATAATGCATCCATTAGACAATCCGGCGCTTTATTATTTGCCGGTGATGTGGCTTCCATTGGTTCGGATGCTATTACATTACGTTTTGCGGGTTTAGATGGATTTGCAGCGATGGCCGCAGCTTCAGACGGCGCCGATGTATCGGCATCACAATTAGAAGCTTCTACGGCTACAATAACCGTAGCACGTCAAGCGCTACGATATGACATGACCGATTTGGCGAATTTGTCCGGCCTTGGTGCGGATATTTCACCTTTTAGATTAGCGGAATCAATGGTTGGAGCGTTTGAAGCCCGTTTTATGGAATTGACAGCGGCGACATTTGGATCATTTTCAACAAGTGTTGGATCAACCGGTGTTGATATGTCCATTGATGATTTTTTGGACGCGGTATTTCAATTGGAATTAGCAAATAACCCAAATCAAATTTTTGCGGTTCTTCATCCACGTCAGGTTGCGGATCTCCAGGCAAGTATCCGAAACGAAGCGGCTAACGCTATCGCTTTCAATCCCGCATCTCACGACATGTTGAAAATGTTGGGCCAAGGATATGTTGGTGATTTCCTAGGTGTTCAAATACACAAATCATCATATGTTGCTGAAGCCGGTGGAAACAAACAAGGCGCGATGTTTTCAAGTGGTGCGATTGCGTACGCAATCGGAACACCGGCACCGATGGTTGGGGCTGGCGGTGAGGTTCGACCGGCTGGAACACCAATTGTTGTTGAATATCAACGTGATGCTTCTAAAGGTCTTACTGAGATTATCGGAACCGCATATTGTGGAGCCGGTATTGTAGAACAAGCGCGTGGCGTACTTATCGAGACAGACGCTTAATATCTGATTTTATTTTATCGGATCGGTTGGGGGATTTCCTCCTTTTCCCCAACCATCTTTTGGTTGGGGCACCTTTCCGATTTTTACAATATATTTTGCCAAGGAGGAAACATGCAAAATCAACCATGGACCGGCTACCAAGCCACCAAACAAACAGCAATACCCGAAAAACCAAATCATCCGTTTTGGTTGATGCATCATCCAATGTCATGTTGGGAATGTGTTTTGATGGCCGATGGTGAACATTATTGGCTACCAACATTTCGCCAGCTGAAAGATTTGGCGGGCTGTAATGCTGTTAGAATGGTACAAAACGGACGTGGCGCGGATAGTACAATGGCCCGTGTCCAAATGATGGACAACGGATTTGAAATCTTGGATCTTGAATTTGGATATCAACAAAGATTTCCATCTCGATTTGGTGGTTTTATTTACAAAGAAATTTGGGCATCTCCAAAAGTAATTGGAAATCGTGTCATATGGAATTTTGATCATGTCGCGTTTGATGAATGGCGAAAACAATTATTGGATGATGGTGTTTTACCACAACCAGATCCGGATGTTTTGGATGTATTTATCGAACGTCAAGAAAGACGAATTGAAAGAAACGCCCAACGTGGACATATTCCACACGTACAAAAACAAATTGTTATTGAAGAACAAAAATTGGAAAATATGAAAAAAGCGAAAGACATGTTGTATAATAAGAAAAAACCCGTTGCAAAAGCAACAAAGAAGCGAGCATGAAAAAATCAGATTATGATAAAAAATATCAGGCCGTCCAAAATATGGCCAAACGTATTATCAAACAAAATCCAAAAATCAATTACTCGGAGGCAAGACAAACAGCGCAAAAAATCGCAATTCGTCATGACTCTAAAAAAAAATAGAGAATATCTAACAACAACCCAAGGATATAGAAATGGCTAGTTATAATTCCAGTCAAGCTTTCAAAGTAGCTCGACATTTTCAATTTAAAAATGGTGTGAATGTTGAAACATTGACATCAACCAATAAAGAATTGACATATAAGGATTCCATGTATCAAATCATAACATCGGATGGTGTATCGGCTAGAACGGTTAAATTACCATCACCAAAAGATGGCGCATATTTCGCGATATCAACCGATGCGGCATCATCACAAGATTGTAATGTAAACGATCATAATGGAGCCACCAAAACAACATTGGCCGCCGCCGGTGAAGGATGTTTGTGTGTCTCCGATGGTTCAAATTGGTTTGTAGTTATCAAAGCATAATTGGATGAATCATGCCCGAATTATCAACACCATACGCGCCACGTATCCGAGCGCCACAATTGATCCAACGCGCCAAAACACAATTGGTTGTTTTGGAAGTGTATCGTGATGGCGCAAAGATTGATTTCACATCCGGTTTGTATTCTTTACAGGATCAAACCGGAAAATATATCTTGCAAGATGTATTGGTGAACAAAGTTGATAGTTCGGCACAATACACCATTGCAGCGTCACAAGTACCCGAAACCACAACGTTATCCGAAGGGTGGATGGAAACGTGGAAAATCACAATTGGTTCAACACAATATACTTTCAAACGTCCAGCTTATATTTGTTTATCTCCAATTTATCCGGTGATATCAGATATTGATTTAACAACATTATATCCGGATTTGGCGAATTTGCTTCCAACCACGGAAACATCATGGCAAAAGTGGATTGATGAATCTTGGTTTCAAGTGTTGAATAGAATACGTATCGCCGGCCGGCTTCCTTATTTGATAATGGATCCTCATGCATTGAGGGAACCACATTTGAACCTTTGTTTGTCGATTATTTGGCGCGCGCTTCATTCAGCATTGGGCCAAAGTGAAGGACGTTATTTGGATCTTGCACGCGAACATGAACGAGCGTTTGAAAGAACGTTTTCATCAATGAATTTTCGTTATGATGAAGATGAGGATGGCGTTATGGATGATCCATATGAACGAACCGGTGGTGTAAGTCAAATCTATTTATCCGATCCACCGCGGGCGTTTTACCGTCGTAGGATGCGATAATGTCAACAATCAGTGTTTCCAATATACAAGATAATGTTTCCGATGCCGTCACAGGAATATCCGGTGGTGGTTTTCGTCGGTCTACATTTCCCATTTTGATGTTTGGAAAAACACAACAAACCGTTGCACATTTGGCTTTTGCCGTTGGTGCCAATGCTACATCCGCCGTTTCAGGTCGTCAAAGACCATTGGAAGGTGTGGAATGTATCACACAAATTGAAGTACGTTTTTCATTTCGTGTTCGTCCGTTGTCACAAAATGCCGATTATGATAATCTTTTGAACAAAGAACAATCCATAATCAAAGCAATTTTGGACCGTACTGACACGGATTTATATAACAATACACATTTCCGATTTATCAACGCACAACGCGAAATATCGGACAGTGGAGAATTTTATTTTTCATCATCGTTTTACGATGCATATCATTATCTACCAATAAATTAAGGAGTCAATCATGGCCGAATCTACCAGTGTCGCAGTTCGTCGCGACGGTAAAATTTTTATAAAGGATGGAACATCACCAACACCAAACGCGTATGAAGTCGCATATGAGAATGGAGATTTCACTTATACCGAAGAAAAGGCCGACCGTGTCGTAATTCGTGATCGTGGAACCATTGTTGGGTTGAGATCCGCCGATGATCCCGTGTTATCATTTTCATTTACGGTTCACATGCGGGAATTAACCAATGCATCATCCGATTCCATCATTGATTTCATCATGAAAACTGGAAACGCATCATCATATGTTTCAACCGGTGGAAATGGATATGAGCAATATTTGGTTGATATTGATTTTGATGTTGATAAAACGTCAGTTGGTGCGGAGGTCGTTGGACATCGCGCCACGTTATCCAAATGTTTACTAACATATCAAATTTCAGAAGGGGATCCGGATTCAATATCATTGACCGGTGAATGTTATGGTGGTATTGTTAGAAGTACTTTCACACCGTAATAATATAAAACTTGCAAAGGAGGAAACATGCAAGATCAACAAATTAAACTTGGAAAATTTGGAATGGTGGACATTGAATATCCAAAAAGTATATCGATATTGTTGGATATTGTGTTTGAGCAATCATCCACAAATGGCAATCGTGCGCGATTTGGTAGATTGGCGGCGGCGTCAATTGGTGTTTTATGTCCATCAATCCATCCACCAAAATATTCAACAATCGATTGTGATCCAATGATGTATGGCGCAACCATGCAAGATTGGCTTTTGAAAAACAATGTTCCATTGGGTGATATAATCACAGCTGGTTCCAAATGTTTGGTTTTGGCCGGTTCCAAAATACCATCAAATGATGAGGTCGAAGAAAGGGAAAATTTTTCATTGGAACAAGAGGATCCATCCAAAGAATAATTTTGGACATTGAAAAGGATTGGAATCAATGTCCTGGATGGTTTATAAATCAAGATAAGCAAATACAAATCGATTTGATAGCTCATTACCGATTGACAAGAATGGATCCAAAAAATATTCAGAAAAGAAAAAACCGATTGAAAAAAGAACGATTTTTGAAACAACGCGAAAAATATATCAGAAAGGGATCCAATGGGATTTGAAATCAAAACATCATCCGGTCACACCATCAAATCAAATTCCGCCGCTTTGGAAATATTTGAAGATGGTTTGGATGATTTGTTAAGACCGTTGGAAATTGAGATGAAAATGGCGCTGGTCCCTATTTTAAACAACACGAAAAAGAATTGGCCATACAATCATCGAAGATCCAGATCAATCGCAAACAAACCACATTCACGTGACATGTTTTTTATACAATCAAAGAAGGTAATCACCGGTGGAAATATTGGATTGAAAGTCAGTATAAACAATAACGCACAATATGTTTTTATGATTCGTACATCAAAAGAATTTCTATCCGAAACAAAAGACAATCGTTTGGTTCCACTGGGCCAAGGTCAACATGCGTTTTCGAAACTCTTATTTGATCCAATGAAAAAACAAGCCCAAAATGTTGCGGAAAAAATGGCCAATGAATATTTGAAAATCGTTAGGAGGGTTGCGTAATGGCAGACGTAAACAAGACGATTGAAATCAGTTACACGGCGAATATTGGAGCGTTGGAACGTGCTTTGAAACGTATTCCTGGTATCACTGAGGATCAAATGAAAAAAGCCATCAATGAGGTGGAAAAAGAACTGAAGCAGTTTGAAAAGGCAAGTAAAAAAAGCGCCAAATCATTCAAACAAAAGTTTTCCGGAATGGCAAAAGGAGCGCAAACAGCAGGAGCCGCCATCGCCGGCGCCGGTGTTGCATTATTGGCATTTGGACAACGTGTGGCCGATGCCACCAATGATTTGGTGGACACATCCACAAAAACGGGTATCGCCGCGGAAACATTGCAAGGTTTGAAAATTGCCGCGGAAGGATCCGGATTGGCATTTGAACAATTTATTGGACCATTGCAAAAACTACAATTCTTTATGGTGGAAGCAAACAACCAAAATAAAAATGCAATTGAATTGTTTGATAAGATGGGTGTACAAATCAATGATACCAATGGCAATTTGAAAGATGCCGATACAGTATTTAGGGAAATGATGTCATCATTGGGTGATATGGAATCCGATTTGGAAAGAAATAGTTTATTGATGAAAATGTTTGGTGAATCCGGCGCGATATTCGCACAATCCGGTGCCGTTGGTGCTTTGGATGAATTTGTTTCCCTAGGGCGTGAATTTGGTGTGAATGTAGGACCGGAGGCCGTGAAACAAGCGGCCGATTTTCAACGGGCTATGGCTGATTTAAGTACAGTTGGAACCGGCGCCATGCAAGATATATTAATGTCCATCACCGGAACCAATGGATTGACATCGGCTATTGATGAAACAACGGGATTTATAATATCATTTAAACACATATTCATTGCAACATTTGAAGCATTAGCGCAACCCATAAGAGGAATTATACATCAAATTAACGCGATTCATTTGGCGTTGTCGGGTGATTTCACGGGCGCCGGTGATGAAATGCAACAATCATTTATTGAAGCGGGTGATGTGATTTCCAATTTTGTACACATGATTGATAATGTAGAGGAAGAATTATCAGCGTTAAGACGTGCGCGAAATCTTATACGAAATCAAAATGATGATGATTCAGCTAGCCAAACACGGAACCACAAAAGACAATCAAAAGAAAATGATGAAAAAATCAAACAAGTCAAAAAATTGATTGAAGTTCGAAAAGATGATTTGGATGTATTACAACAAATGTTTTTTGCACAATCCAAATTAAAAGAAATGTCCGTTGAATTGTTTCAAGGTGAATTGGATGATATTGAAGTAGTAAAACAAAATCATCAAAAACGGTTGGATATGATTGATGAAATTGTTTTGGCTGAACAAAAATCAAGGATGGAACGATCCAAAGAATTGAAACAAGCGTTAGATGATGGAACCATCAGTGAAGAAGAATATAACCAACGCCGTGTTGGTATGTTGCATGAATTCCAACAAACCATCGAAAACGCCAATGAAGCGCGGTTCCAATCCGAAAAGAAATTACAACGTGATATTGTAGAAATTGATAGTCAAGCGATTGATGAAATGGCAGCCAAACGGATGGAAAGCATCCAAAACTATTTCAATGAGGTTACATCATTGGTTGGTGGAATATCATCGGCATTCATGGAAATTCAAGATCAAACCGTGAATCATTTTGTCCAAAATCGTGATGCAGCTATTGAAAACATTATGAAATTGGAAAAGGCCGGAACGATTACCGCCGAGGAATCCGCCAAACGGCGCGAAGATATAGAAAAAGCGTATCAAACCAGTATCCAAAACCAAATGATGAAAGCGTTTCGAATGAAACAAGCGGCATCTGTAGCGGCGATATTGATGGACATGGCTCAAGCCAGCGCGCGCGCTTTTGCTGATTTCCCTTTTCCCGCTTCCGTTGGAATTGCTGCATTAGCAGCCGGAAAAGCAGGATTAGAATTGGCGGCCGTACAATCACAACCACCACCAAAATTTGATGTTGGTGGTATGGTTGGACAATCGGATCCATTGGCACCGGACCAAACCCAAGCGCAATTATTGTCAGGAGAAGCGGTTTTGGACCGTTCAACCGTACAAAGATTGGGAGGAGAACAAGGAATAAGAGATTTACAAAACACACCACAATCAAATGTTGTAGTGATTCAACCATTTAAACATTTTGATCGTTTTTTATCAGCAAATGAAAAACGCGGTCGTTTTGGATCCAAACGCGCATCAGGTAGGTATTAACATGGGATTGAAAACACAAGAATATTTTCGTGGTTTTTTGGTGCCGTCACCATTTCAACCATCATCAATTGATTCTACATCCACAACCGCGACACAATCCGGTGGACGGTGTGGAAGCCCGAAAAATCTAACATCAAATGACATGTCATTATCTGCATTTGGAGATCAAAACGATTTCGAGGATATCACCATTGAATCAATCCGTGGTGGAACAGCTGGTGATGTGCAAAATCCACCGATGTTCAAATTCTATCAAACCGGTGAATCAACGGAATATGGTCAATTTGGACGAAATGCGCTTTCCGGATTTGAAATGATCGCCGCCGAAACATCTTCAAATTACAATGATCCGTATTTTTTACCATTGGAAACCGGTGACAAATTGGTGGCATATCAACGACAAACCGGATCAAATAATAAATTTTTATTGGTGGATAAGTGTTTAAATAATGACACTACATCCACTTGGACAAACAAATTAACCGTGGAAATATCAAACAGCGTATTATCTACGGAAATCATTTGTCCATCGATGGTTTTGATGGATGATCGTTCCATCTTATTAGCTGTTATACAATACGATGATAATAATTTTTTCAACATTTCATTGTATCGTTCAACGGATGATGGTGAAAATTGGCATTTGGTGAGTATCGGGGCGCTTCCACAAAAAATCAATGTTTTGGAAAAATTACCGCAAAAGATACGAATGGCATATTCACGTGGTCAATTGGTTTTGATTCTTTCATATTATTGGTTTTCATCACTGGAAACAAACCGAAATCGTATCCAACAATATTTGTCAATCAATGGTGGAATGTCGTTTTCATTGGTTGATGAATCCATCCAAACAGATGAATATATATATCAACCTGATTTATATAGTGATATCAATGGTGATTTCATTTTCACGTGGATCCGTGATCCAGATTTTGTTTCTATTCTTTCATTTTCCGATGGTGGATCATCCATCATTGATCAAATCGCTGGTAATGATTATCATAATGTTGTAGACTATTCCGGCGGGGGATTTTCAGCATTGGCCACATGTCGTTTGGTGTCCAATTTGCTACAAAACGGCGAATGTACATCTTATGAAATGCCAAATGGCGAAAAACACGTTTTATCAAGATCAAGATTTACAAGTGGGACCACACTTTTATCCACAATCATTCATTTTTCTATCGATGGAAAGTTAGATAATTTTGTACAAGCTACACAACCTTATTTGATAGATCATCAAGACACACAAACTTCATTGATTGATATTCACGCGCGATATGTTGATGGTAGAAGTGGATTATTTTCCAGCCATATAGCCAATCCAGGACCGGATGATAATTCTGTTCATGTTATATATTACAATACAGCGTCCACGGTATCATTGGAGGTAAAAACGGACACCGGTATTTTTACAAACAAATTTGATATTCAATCATTCCGTTTGACATGGTTTCCATTCGATGAGCCACATAACACCGGATTATATACCCGAATAGCTAGTGGATCCGTAACAGATATCATTCAAGACGGTGAATATACAATCACGGGTAACACCGGATCAAAAGTTTATTATACGGATACAAATTTTGGATCTACATCCATCATTCGTTTCCGTGTCAAACCGGTTTTGGGTGGTTCCAATGCATCAACACAACGTGGTGTGGAATTGATATATGATACTGGTTCAAATCGTTATGTTGTTGAAATAAGGATTGATACAAACGCGATTGATGTTTTTGATGTTGGTGGATCCTCATCATTGGGTAATTCATCCGGTCATTCATCACAACAATTTGAAATGTTGATATCATACACCGGTCCAAATATACTTGTTTGGATCAATTATGATGTATATCGTAGCCGAAAAAATTGGAATAAAATAGTGGAATCATCCGTGACAAGTATAGCGTCAACCGGTGCGGAAAATACCATAAAATGGGGACATATAACAACAGCCACATCATCCATCACATCAAAATGGTATGAATTCCATGTTGGATCAACATCCGATGGATTTTCAACCATTCCACCGTTGATTGGTTATCCATATCCATCTAACGGTTTGAAACAATACGTGAACGGTGGATGTAGTATATCAACCATTGATGGACCGGCGCGAATTGGTGACAAATACCAAATTATTAAACAATATGATCATCCATTGGAAAGAGTTATTTTTGATGTCAATACATCACCACGGATCAAATGGAGGTCAACCAATACAACATCACAAACAATTGTCTGGTTTACATATGGAAATGATACCGTAACCGATGTAGCTACAAATAACATGGGCGCCGTTACATTACTTGGATGTAACTTCCAAACATTTACGCTAGAATATGAACAACTTGGTAGTTTTGTTTCATTGGGCACAATGGATTTATCCGATGGATTGGTTTGTAATTTATCACGGGCCGGATCCACAGTCAGAAGCCAAACATCCGGCGGTGGCTACTTTTATGCATTTGAAAATGAATTCGCAGGATGCATGTGTTTGTTGAATTTTGGTAGTACAAACAAACTAAGAAAAATAATATCAAATTCCGCCGGTGTGATGGGATCACCTGATGGAAAACCGGCGGCGTTTGTGTTGGATGGTATAGACAACACGGAACCAACCACGGGTACATTCAAAGTATTTTCAAAGAATTTTACAATCGTACATTCCGTTTTATCTTCATCAAGATGGAGGATAACAATTCCAGGACAAGATACCGTGGATCAATATTTTGAAATTGGCCAAATCATTCACGGTTCGATGTTCATTTTTGCGCCTCAATACGGTAGAGGTAGATCAATAAGTTATCAATCGAACACGGATATTATAGAGACATCAGACAATCAAATTAAAACCCGTGTTCGTAGTGTTGGACATAGGACCGCAAGAATAACATGGTCCGATCCAGTTGATCAAACATCATTATTTGATGCATCATTCACCGGTGATGTATACAACACACTTAACAATACATCAATCTACGATATCGCCAATTTTGGTGATGTTCCTTACAGTTTGATAGGATTATATACATATTTGGATGGCGCTGGAAAGCCGGTTGTTTATCTACCAGCGATTGAAGCCGGTTCCACATCCCGAAAATTTAATAGATATCAAGATTTCATTTATGGAATTACAACATCAGATATTTCCATTGATCATGTCATTGGTGATGAAAATGATGATGAATGTTTTAGAATATCGCAAATTGAAATTAGAGAAATTACATAATGAAATTGTCACCATCGTATATTGAATTACTTGGATCCGATATCGTTTTTTTGATGGAAATCGATTGGAATGGATCACTTTTCAATTTTTCCACAATGCCAATTGAAGTGGAAACGGATGGTGGTGAAATAATATCTTTTCAAGGTGTCATCGATGATCCGGCTTTTCGTTTGGAATCCTCCATATTAGGTTTCAACGCTGAATCCAATTCCATTCCAATGGAAGTATATTTTGATAATATCAACGTATCACAACAGATATTCCAAGGAAATATATTGGATGAATCATCGGTTGAAGTATCATATATATTGATACAAGATTTTCAACCCGTGCAAGTATACGAACAACGAATTGTGATAATGAAAGGAAAAATCAAACAATCCGTGTTTGGGCATTTTGACCAACCGGTTGGATATGTCGCGTTTTCAATTGAAAATGAAACGGATGATCAAATCATTCAAATCGTAGAACCGGAGAAAAAAATAAGTTTGGAAACATTTGTTGATCCACACGAATCAACGGCAATTGGTAAGGTCTACCCATTTATCATTGGAAGCCCAGGAAATGACATACCACAAACAACATCAACCGGTGGAATATTTAACACTGATATTTATTGTACGCCGGCATATTTAAACAATGAACAAAATTCGGTTGGTGGTGTTTTTGAATTGATGGTAGCTGGACATCCGGTTGAAGCTGCTTCCGTGGAAGTGGTTGATTTTGCACACAACACCGCATCAATCAACATATCACAATCATTTGATTTGTTGGGAAATGAAATCAGTGTTTTGACCGTTACAACAGCGATTGAAGGAAACCAAAGCACGTCCGAAAATGCCGGAAATCCGTACTATTGGATCCGATGGACAAATGGCGGTGGTTTCCCAAATCCATTTGGTGATGGTCCATTGGAAAAAGCCGGTGATCTACTTCTTTATTTATTGATGTTGACAAAAGCCAATATTGATTTTCCTTCCTTTGATGCCATCCGTGAATATATCAATGTATTCAAATTCACTGGATACATAAACACTGATATAACCGTTCAACAATTCATCCAATCAAATATCATTCCATTCCTTCCATTGGAAATTGTGAACGGTCCCAATGGATTACGTCCCATCATACCAATGATTTTTCGTAACAGTACAACACCATTGTTTGATTTTACAGTAGATCAAAATTGCCGTTTAACATCGCCAATATCACCATCCATTCAATCTGATGATATCATCAATGAGGTAACACTTAAATATGGATATAGTGGATTTTTTGATAAATATCTTGGATATTACACGGTAAAGGATAGCCAATATACAACCATTTCGAAAAATCGGTATGGTGTAAGAAAACAAGAGATTGAATTGGAATTTGTTACGGATTACTCCACGGTCCAAAGGATTGGCGCTAACATATTACGACAAAGGGCGTTGGGTTATTACATCGTAGATATCCAAGCGGATTTTGAATATGGATATCTATATTTGGGTGACGTGGTTTCATTAACATCCACCATCCACGGAATCAATCAAATCAAATGTCAAATCATCGCTAAAGAATATCAAGACAAACAATGGAATTACAGTTTGATGATTGAAGACAATCCAATAACAAACAACAGGAGTATATTATGACAAGACCGCATATTCTTGATATTGTTGAATCAGCCGGTTTTCGTGTTTTCGAAAATGGCGATTACAATTTGAATATTATTGGTGTGCGTACTCCATTGGGCGCCGCTGTTCCAAATCGGTTTGATGATGTTATGCATCTAGTTTATAAAGAGCATGGCCAATGGAAACATCACAAGTATAAGATTACAACGGAACCAGGCAAATATTGGTTGTTAAATGGAAGGAAAAAGGGAACGGCGGTCATGTGTAGTCCACAACAAGTCCGCGGCGGATGGCAAATTGGAAAACACCGTGGAAAATATGATGCGTTATGTCAACGGCTACCCGTCCGTGTTTGGCGTGATTCGGATCGGGATGAAGTGGCAGAGGAGACACAAGTGGTTGATCAAGGTATTTTTGGAATAAATATCCATCGTTCCAATCCAACGCGTGAATCCGTATTTGTGGATAGATGGTCAGCTGGATGTCAAGTGTTCGCATCACCTATTGAATTTGATCATTTTATGTTATTATGTAGAAAACAAATTGAATTTCGTGGATGGCCCACATTCACATATACTTTACTTACAGGAAAATATAATGAAGAAAATTAAAATACCTTGGATGGAATTGATTGTGATATTCCAAGCACAATTGGAAAAGATTGTTGAGGATATAAAAGAAGCTCGTGAAGATGATTCCAAGATCGACAAAGAGGAAATCAAAGATATCATTGCGGAAAACGTGGTTGAATTGGTTGTTCCAATCACCCAAGCATTCTTGAAAAAGAACGGAATCTAACGTGGAAATGACTTTTATTGATCTACTACTACAAAACGGCGCGATGGGATTATTTGCGGCGTATCTTGTATATAGAGATAATAAAAATGAAAAACGAATGGATGAAATGAATCATCGGTTTTTGGTTAAGATTGATGAAATTACACGAATGAATGTCGAATCAGAAAATCAACAATTATTGAAATTTGAAGAACGTGAGGAAAAACTAAGAACAAAATATGATGAAGTGGTTGGAAAACTTGATGGTGAACGAAAAAACATCACCAATCAAATATCATCCAAATTAGATCAAACCACGTCAAAAATGGAAAACATCACCGACAAATTAACAACCATAACGGGAAAAGTTGGTGATATATCAACACGGATTACAGTGTTGGAACAAAAGGTGAATCAGCTGGATGGACAAATATCTGGCCTCAAACTGATAGTCGAATCAAATAGGAAATAACCCATTTGAAACGATGCATCCGGCCGGCTTTCATTAGTTTACGATATAGTTTAGCGGTGTCATGAACATCTTTTGTTGCAGTGTGTGAACCATCCAATGTCCATCCAAAGAATTTCCGGATGGTATCCAATGACAAAGACATCCCAAGGAAATCAAGATGGTAATGACATAGGACCATTGTATCAATCAAACGGTGGTCATATTTTGGTTTTGATACACCATTTACGCGCCAAGCTTCCAATATAAAATCAATATCAAATTTTGGATTATGTCCAATGATGGTTTTTCCCTGTAATCGATTACGCAATTCCAAACACATTTCCAATTGTGTGATGGCGTTATTCCATAATTCACGGTCATTTTCATATCCATTTATTTTCAAAGCGGTTTGATTTGCCCGTTTATATTCAAACTGGACGCGTGATGTCCAAATGTCCACAATTTCATTCTTATCATCTAGTGTAGCTATACATATTTCGATGATTTGATGTTTTTGTGGATCCAATCCGGATGTCTCACAATCTATAACAATTTTATTTTTATTCATCATCATTTTCATTACTCCATTCTAGTAGCATCAATACTAAAATAACTAACGTAATCAACGAGCCACCAATATGGAAAAGTGGACGGAAATTGTCAACAATCCCATGTATCATCCAAGCGTATTCAATCATTTTTTTCTCCTTTTTTATTTGCAATGTAAAGAATATTTTATTATACTGTAAAGTGTATGTTTACAATATACCTATAAATACTTTACACGTCAAGATTTATTTTTCAAAAGGAGGAAAATAATTATGTTTATTAAAATACAATCATTGGATGGTTCATACCATCATATCAAAACCGATCAAATATCATTGGTTATGAAGGATGTAAAAAATCAATGTTGGATCGTTATTGGTCAACATTCCATCCAAATCGGTGAACATCAACATGATCAATTGATTACAAAATTCAATGAATGGTGGAACGTTGACGAAATCAAACGCGCGCCGGTTCCATTGTTAGATAAGGTTGAAGATCTACAATTATCAGTTAGAACGGCAAATTGTTTGCACAATTCAAATATTGAATATCTTCATCAATTATTGAAACTAACACAAACCGATTTATTGAAAATGAAGAACATGGGCAGAAAATCATTAAATGAAATTAAAGAAATATTAAAAGTCAAATATGGCGCTGAATTAGGGGAATTAAAATAATGTTAGAACACTATATAATGCAGCTGCTGTTTATGAAGCAGAAAACGAAAACGGATTTGTGTGTGGATATCGGTGTTTCACGTCAAACATATTACAATTGGGTACGTGGAACACACATTCCGACATTTGGATATGTCATGAAAATCGCTGAATTGTTATCCAATAATGAGGATGAAAAAATCCAAATTGCCCGTCAGTTTTGGATCTTGATATTTGAAACACAAGTGGAGGAAAAAAAGCAATGAGTATGTATTCATTTTCGATTGGTCTAAAAGATTTACACGATGAATATGGAAAAGTATTCCATTACATCAATTTCATCCGTTGGAAACATCGGTTGTATGGATATGACACAATAATATTTAATCAGGATTACAAATATTTAATAACATTTTATCAAAAGGAAAAAAGCAATGAAAAATAAATTACAATTTTATTATTTGATTGAACCGAAATCATGTCCACGTCCACGTGTCACCAAATCCGGTCATTCATTCATGCCAAAAGAATACACGGAATGGAAAAAACGTTTTATTGAATCAACAATCATCCAGTTATCCGAAATACCCGATGATTTCAAAACCATAGAACGTCCGATATCATTACGGGCCCAATTTATTTTTCCACGTCCACAACGATTACAACACCGTGAAATTCCATCCAAGGGATTGATACACGCATCCAAACCGGATTTGGATAACTGTTTGAAAGCGGTGATGGATGGTTTGAGTGATGCACAAATATTTCGTGATGATAATTTGGTGTATGAGGTACGCGCAAAGAAAGAATATTGTGATCGGATGGATGATGGTAGTTTTGAATATTCACATATCAAAATCACACTTGTTTGGTAAAAAAAAGATGGCGCCATCAATCAACAAGTGGCGCCACCAACATGGAAAAATATTCCTATGACATTAAAAAAAACAAATAACAATAAAACACAAAGTGAATTATGCACAAAGACAATATACCACAATCAACCAATAAATCAAACAAATCATATCAACACGCGCGATTATTTGATTTTGATCTATTGCAATTCAATAGAATGAAGCGCCAAATATCCATCAAAATATATTGTTGGATGGTGTTTCATGCAAGAATTACATATCAAGATCAAAAGATAATGATTCGTAAAACTGGAACGGAAAAAAATAACATTTCCCAAAAGACGTTTGAAAAGATTTTGGAAAAATCAAGATCCGTTGTTCAAACTGGAATTAAAGAACTGAAAGATCTTGGATTGTTGACAGTAAAACAGCGATTAGGAAATCCGGCAATTTATCAATTAACCACGCCCAAAATCCTGCAATCCAGCGCCCTGCAATCCAGTACACCCAAAGCACTGGAATCCAAGACACTAAGTGACCGGAAATCCAAGACGCTAAGTGTTCGGGAATCCAAAGCACAAACAATATATAACAATAATAATACAATAAATAACAATACATATGACAATTCTGAATGGGATTTTCTAAACGATTAGGAGAATAAAAAATGTACGATCAAGAACCACAAAACCCAATACACACAGCTATCGATTTTTCGATTGGATTATTTGTTGTGAATTGGTCACGCCACGATAATTTTGATTGGAAAAAGCAAATGAAAAAGATGATGTTAGCATCATTTCGAAATTGGGCGCCAATATCCATAAAAAAAGCAGCTGGTCATGTCATTCAAACAAACGTCGATGATTTTCCACCATCCCAAGGAAAAATAATCCAACAAATGAAAGAATACATGGGCACGGCTTCCCTTCGAACCGCTTCTATTGAATCATGCGCTAGATGTAATGATGGATTGAAACGGATGGTGTTTTGGTTGAAAAATCACACTGGACCGTCAACCAAATATGAAACCAACGCGGCATGTTCCGATTGCGAAAAGGGAAAATCACGAAAAACCAAGATTAAAAATATGATTGCGGAATATGATTTGATTCGTAGGATTGAAAATAAAGAAATATTTTATTTTGAAGATGCCGATGGTGTAAGAACATCAAGAGTAATAAACAAGCCCGTAAAATGTAAAATACGGACGTCAAAAGGATTAAGAATCATAGAAGAAAATAGATATATTTGGATACAAACACTTAAAGGTGAACAACCGCCAATTCATTATCTAACACAAGATATTCAAGAAATACCAGAAAAGACGATGGAACACCAATCATTGATCCGTGATCGTTTGGAAGCAAAAAAGAAACATTTGGAAGCCATTGAAGCGCTTCAAAGAAAGATTGAAGAAAGGGAAAACGCAAACAAGGATCCAAATGAAAAAGAAATTGTGGAAATAGACATGGAAACCTATTTTGATTCTATGAATTTTGAAACAAATCGTATATACTTATTTCGTGATAAATACGGACGCGAATATAGGCATGAAACATAAATGAAGTTTTTTCCATATCGTACATTTGCTTTTTGGTATCGTACCAAGATAACAAGCGCGTATAATAATCAAAAACGAGCTTGTCACTATCTTGGAATATCGCATGGGATTATGAATAGATACTGTAATGGTTCAGATCTTCCATCACTACGTTTTTTCGTTAAATCGATCCGAAAATGTTGTGATATACTAGATGAGGATTTGAACCAAACATTGTTGGAAGGTTTGGCGCTCATTCCCAACGACAAACCAACGGAATTTGATAATGAAGTGTGATAAATGTTTCAGCGATCCATGTGATTGTAAAGAGTTATATAAACCGTATGAACAACAAAAACAAGCCAATCTAGAAAGTCTTAGGTACCAAATAACCAATACCATTTTTTTGATGGAAACCGCCAAACATCAAATGGAATTTGCTAAAACAATGTTAGATGGTAGTCAAAAACAATTAGATGATACGATATCCGATTTCATTGTGGAAGCTGATGAACCGGAAAGAAATGATCTTGTTAGATATCTATATTGGAAAACGGACATGTCACCATCTGACATTGGATCATTGATTGATGTCAACAAAGAAAGAGTGTATGGAATTGCTGGGCCATTACCCGTCCAAATACAATGTGATACATGTAACCGCCAATTTGTTTCCACAATCCGTTCCAGAAATGAAAAACCATCCACAACATGTTCATCGTGTGATGCGTTGAAAATCCGAAAAGAACATGAAAGTTGGATGAATAGTTGGACATGTACACCGATGAATTCACCGGTAAATTATGCCAGTTATATATCATCACATTCGTGGAAAACGCGAGCGCGTGAAATGAGGGAAAGGGCTAATTTTAAATGTCAATTGTGCGCTTGTACCGATAAACCATTGAATGTCCATCATAACAATTATGAACGTTTGGGCCGTGAACGTGACGATGATTTGATTGTTTTGTGTGAACCATGCCATCAAAAATTTCATAATCAACCCTAATCCAATTGAATGTTTCCATCCACGTCCAAATGTAACGTGGCCACAATACCATCATCATTTCGCACCGTCGTAATTTCCAAATCTTCATCGGCTACGATATAATATTGATCTGTACTTTTACAATATTTTATTGCATATCCATACACATATTCAACGAAATCCAAACAATCCGCATGCCAATTCAATTTTCCATTTTCCGGTGTCGTTCTTACAACATACACATATTTAATTTCATCCAGTTTTTCCATTTTTCCATCCAGTACAAGCTTGAATACTTTATAATTTAGCAATGATATGATATCAAATCCGCGCGGAACCATCACGAATTGTTTGTTGTATACATCAAAAATCATTCTTGGTTTTCCATATCGCATCAATATACGATATGAATAGCCATCCAAACTAATTTCAACATATTGTGGTGTCATTGTTTTAATGATAAGTAATCGATGATTTATTGACATAACAAGATCAATGTACCAAATAATTATGGTTTTGTTTACATATAATTATTTTTTTTAATCTTTTTCATTCCTTTCTATTCGTTTCATAACACTTTCAACCCATCGCCGGCCGGCATCACCGCCCCATGCTTCCCAAGATTGATATGCTTTGGATGTCTTATCATTACGGCGGTTTTTCCGTTCATCCGGTGTATCGTGCCTAGCGAACCAAGCGCGCATCGTTCGAAGTGTATCAACGGACAAGGGACGTCCACCAATCAGTTTTCGTGCCGTAGAAACGCCGGTTGTATCATTTCCTCTTTCATCCTTCATTGCCTTCTTTGATGCTGGTAATTTTGCGCGTATCATCAAAGCACGCCGCGCATTTTCCTGGACACGTTTTGGTGGTATTGTATTTATTCTTTGTTTAGCCATTTGTTTATCTCCATAAAATTATGATATCATTATAACATGTCACAACGAATCATCATCACCGATCAAGCCACAAACCGAGCCATCGAACAAGCCATCCCGCGTTTGATGCGTGATCTTGGTTATAGTAAAAAGAGAGCCACCGCCGCCGCCATTCGCATGGGTAGCGCTGGCCAATTGGATTCGGCCGGAAATTATTTCAGTGTTAAGGTAGCCCGTGGAGCTGCAGCGATCGCCGCGCGTATGGTTCAAAAGAATATGAAAAAGAATCGTACACCGAAAACAACCCAAATAAACAATGGAATTATGGGTGAGGTTGTTACTAGTCCAACCGCTCTTGGAATCGCTTATTTACAACAAACACGGACCATCAAACCATCAAAATAATCATGCACCGTTCCAAGTGTGTGATAATTTGTGGAACGTACCGGCTATTGTTGAC
>MDTA01167393.1_pt1 | contig 29467 bp, 28 predicted proteins | sample 811151 | NCBI WGS metagenome assembly MDTA01 (sample SAMN05326648, study PRJNA326480) | marine metagenome | isolation source: seawater | place: Indian Ocean: South | collected 2010 | reverse complement strand
GATCCATGCCGGTGGGTCCGATGACAGGTCACGGCATGGATTCACCGGATAAACCGGTGAATGACATGGGGAGAGACGGGTGGTGCATGGGCCTCCGGATCACGTCCGAAGGCCGAGAGGTTCAGGCTCTACATCTCGGTCCTCGGGCTTGACCCGGGGACCCACGAGCAGCTCAGCTGCAGGAATTATATCGACATTGACGAGCGTCCCTCTCCCCTTCCTGAGGGGAGAGGACAGGTGAGGGGTGAGCCGCGCTTGATCCTTTAGACGCAGCGTGTCGGATGCGTACCCCTCACCCAGCCTCTCCCCCTTGGGCAAGGGGGAGAGGAGAACTCACGCGGACCAACTTCCCTCTTGCCGCCCCAACCCCCGCCTCCTAATGTCACCACTGGTGACATTAGGAGGCTTTGATGTCGATCTATGAGATGATCCGGGATCATATGGATAAATCCGTGCCGTTCGCGACGGTGACAGGCGTTGAGCTCGTTGAAGTCTCGCCCCAGCGCGGTGTGGCGGCGCTGAAAAAGCGTCCGGAGGTGGAGAACCACATCCAGACCATGCATGCCGGCGCCATGTTCACGCTGGGCGAGGCGGCCTCGGGCGCGGCGCTGGGCGGCGTGCTGGGCGACCAGCTGATGGCGGCGCGGCCCGTGGCGGCGGATGCCAGCATCAAGTATCTCAAGACCGGCAAGACCGATCTGACGGCGACGGCCGTGGCGAACCGAGACGCCGAGGCGATCCGCCAGGAACTCGCTGACGTCGGCAAGGTCGTCTTTGATATCAACGTTGCGATTGCCGACGCCGAGGGCGTGACCGTCGCCGAAATGGTGGTGAACTGGCACGTCAAGAAAACCGGCTGATGGCCGGGCGCAAATACCATCATGGCGAGGTGCGGCAGACGGCGATCCGCCAGGCGCTGACTCTGATCGAGGCGGAGGGCTCCGACGCGCTGACCATGCGCGCGCTGGCCAGGGCGGTGGGCGTGGATCATCGCGCGCTCTACCGCCACTACCCGGACAGGGACGCGGTGCTGGCCGAAGTCGCCGCCGAGGGCTATCGCCAGCTTCTCAGCGCGCAAATGGCGGAATGTCACGACGCGTCGAGCCCGCTTCAGACCGCGTTCGAGGTCTATGTCCGTTTCGCGCTCGACCGGCCCCATCTTCACACGCTGATGCTGACCCGGTCGCGGCAGGATATGGACAGCCATTCCGCACTGGGCGAGGCGCTCAAGGCCGAGCTTGATCAGCTGATGATCTGGTCGCGTCTGGCGCTGGGCGCAGAGAAGGGCGAGCGCGAGACAGATGCGCGTGATCTCGCCTTCGCGGCGCTGGCGGCCGCTTATGGCCTGGTGACGCTGGCCAGCACGGCTTCCCTGATGCCGCGCAGCCCGGACGATCTCAAGGCGTTCGTCATTGATCAGGTGCGCGGGGTTCTGGAAGGCCAGCTTCTGCGCTTTGGCGCTTTTCCCGCCGAGGCGTGACGCCTTATGCCGAATTCATCCAAGCGTCCGGCCCATCTGCTAGGCTTACTCCCATAAGGAGAGCCGAGATGATGAGACACTCCGCATTCGCGACATCGCTGGCGCTGATGGCCGGGGGGCTGGCCTGCGCCCAGACGCCTGCACAGATGTTTGAAAGCGGACTGGCCGAGTATCGCCGCGCGCATCAGATCCCCAGCCTGTCCGTACTGGTGTTGCGCGATGGCGAGGCCGAGGTCGAAGCCTATCTGGGCTGGTCTGATGACGAGGGCGAAGTCGCGACGAGCGCCGACACGACCTATTTCACCGCATCTGTCACCAAGACCGTGACCGGAACCACGCTGTTTCTCGCCGATCAGGCGGGTGAGATCGATCTCGATCGCCCCATGGCGGACGCCGAGGACTGGCGCGGCTTGTGTGAGTGGTTTCCGGACTCCGACATTCCTCTGGCGGGCGGAGACGTGGGGGGCGTGATGTTCCCGGACTTCACCTGTCAGGGCCAGACCCTGCGCCAGGTGGTGAACATGCAGGTCAATGGGGAGCCGGGAACGGACTTTTATTACAACGCTCTGGTCTTTGCGCGGCTGGGCCGCTGGGTGGATGAGGTGCATGAGCGGGACTTCCGCGCTCTGGTGCGCGCCTATGTGCTCGATCCGCTTGAGATGACCGACACCATGGCGGGCTGGCGCGATACCCGGAATTACCACGTGCTCAGCCATTTGGCGCCGCCCTTCCTTTTTGATGGCGAGCGTCTGGTGAAGCAGGCTTTTCCGGATGATGATTTCCGGGGTGCGGCGGGGCTGTACATGACGCCTATGGATCTGGCGCGCTTTGACCGGGCGCTGGATGACGGCACGCTTCTGACCGAAGCGCAGAGACAGGCGATGTGGACGCCGCCCAGCAATGCCGACGGCACGCCATCGGAATACGCCAATGGCTGGTTCCTTCAGGATTATCAGGGAGAACGTCTTGTGTTTCATTCCGGCTGGCAGCCGGAGGCCTATTCCGCGATCTATCTGAAAGTCCCCGAACGCGGCCTGACATTGATCGCCTTCGCCAACACCGAAAGCCTGTGGTGGGGGAACCGGCCGGACCGGTCCGAGGTGCACCGCTCCGACCTCGTGCAGGCCTTTTTCACCGCCTATGACATTGGCCAGGGCGCGCCCTGATCGGAACCTTCGCGTGCGACATCGCGTTTCTCACCCAGCACAGACAATGGGTGATGAGATGAAAACCTTCGGCATTTTCCTTCTGGGCGCGCTTCTGGCGATTGGCGGTCTGACCTGGGCGCTGGTCCAGCTGGGCATTCCGGCGACCTGGGTCGTGATCGTGGACATGATCTTTCTGGGCATCGCTGTCGCCAGCGGCGCCGGGCTGACCAAACGCTGGGCGGACAACACCAAGGTCAATGTCGAGAAGAGCTAATCTGTACGGACCTTTACTGGCGCATGGGGCAGGTTTCAGCCTGCCCCTTTTTTGTTGGACGCCGAGCGTCTAAACATCACGCCAATCTATACCGGACCCGCAGGAGTTTTGCTCATGGCCCAGTCTAAAACGTGTCAGGTTCTCGTCGTCGGCGGCGGCCCGGGCGGCTATCCCGCCGCCATTCGTGCGGGCCAGCTGGGCCTGGACACCATCATCGTGGACAAGCACGGCCTGGGCGGCACCTGCCTGAACCGGGGCTGCATCCCGTCCAAGGCCTTCATCCACGCCGGCTCCAAGTTCGAGGAGATGGTCCATCACGCCCAGAAGGACGAGATGGGCCTGAAAGTGTCTGACCCGACCCTCGACATGGCGGGCGTGACCGAATGGAAAGACGGCATCGTCTCCAAACTCACCAAGGGCGTGGGTCAGCTGCTCAAGGCGGCGAAAGTCGAGGCCATCAACGGCTGGGCGACCTTCAAGAACGCCAAGACCTGTGTGGTTGAGATGGAGGACGGCGAAACCGTTGAGATCACGGCGGAGAACGTCATCCTCGCCACGGGCTCGAAGGAAACCGAGCTGCCCTTCATGAAGTTCGGCGGCGATGTCATCGGCTCGACCGAGGCGCTGGAACTGACCGAGCGCCCGGAAAAGCTGGTGGTGGTCGGCGGCGGCTATATCGGCCTCGAGCTCGGCATCGCCTTCCGCAAGATGGGCTCTGACGTCGCCGTGGTCGAAGCGCTCGATTCCATCCTGCCCAGCTATGACAAGGAATTGATCCGCCCGGTCCAGATGTGGCTGAAGAAGAACAAGGTCGCGCTGCACACCGGCTGCAAGGCCAAGGGCGCGGTCGAGGAGGGCGGTCAGACCTTCCTCGAGTTCGAGGACGCCAAGGGTGAAACCCAGCGTATCGAGGCGGACAAGATCCTCGTTGCGGTCGGCCGCAAGCCGGTCACCGAAGGCTGGGGCCTGGAGACTATGGGCGTCGACATGGACGGCCCCTTCGTGAAGATCGACCATCAGTGCCGCACCGCCATGCGCGGCGTCTACGCCATTGGCGATCTGGTGGGCGAGCCGCTGCTGGCGCACAAGGCCACAAAGCAGGGTGAGTTGGTCGCCGAGATCATCGCCGGCCACAAGCGCGCCTATGATCCGGTCTCCGTCGCGGCGGTCTGCTTCACTGAGCCTGAGCTTGTGGGCGTCGGCCTGACCCCGGATGAAGCCAAGGCGAAAGGCGAGACGGTCATTACCGGCAAGTTCCCGCTGGCGGCGTCGGGCCGTGCGCTGACCATGGAAGGCGGCGCGGATGGCGGTTTCGTGCGCGTGACCGCGCGCGAGAGCGATCATGTCATCCTCGGCATTCACGCCGTCGGCAAGCACGTCTCCGAATTGTCGGGCGAGTTCGCCCTGGCGCTGGAGATGGGCGCGACCCTGGAAGACGTGGCGGGCACCATTCACGTGCACCCGACCCTGACCGAAGGCTTCGCGGAAGGCGTGCTGACGGCGCTGGGCCACCCGATCCACATTTCGGTGTGATCAGGTCTCGCAGGCCTGGGTGAGGCTGTCCCCGAGCAGCCTCGCCACATCCGCATTGCGCGCGGCGCGGCGATACTCGCTTTCCCCATTGGGACGCGTCCAGACATTGGCGCGGGCGTCTGATCCGCACAGCTGATCGGCCTGAAACCGCGTTTCAAAAACGAAGCTGAGCGATCCGGCTTCGGTTCTATTGATGCGGTCGCGCAGCGCCTCGGCGCGTTGGACGTCGCGCTCTGACAAACGCAGGATGATCGGCCGGTCCTGCGGTGCGAGACCAAGGAAAGGCAGGCGCTCGACCGGGCCTTGGTCCGCCACGAGGTCGAATTGGGCCTCCTCCAGCACCTCTCCATCCTGACGCAGGGTCGTGGTGACGCTCCACTCGCCGGGATGATCGGTCAGGCCGGGATAGTGCACGGCTAGGCGCGCTGTGGCGAAGTCGATATCCTCGACCTCAAGCCGGGAATAGGCGGCGAGCGTGGAGAACGGCACGCTTGCGCAGGCTGTCAGCAGCAACAGCGCATACAGCACGGTCAGCGCCAGGCTTTGCTTCATCTCGATTCCCCTCCGGAGCGCATCCGGGAGCGATCCTCGCCTCTGAGGAGGGCGCGGGCAAGGCGTAACGTTATGTCATGGCTTCCTTTGTCCCGGGCGAAGCGCTAGGGGAGGGGCATGTCTGACAATCACGCACACCCGTCTCACGATCACGCCCATGACCATGATCATGGGGACGACCATCACCATCACGGCCATGGTCATTCTCACGCTCATCCTGTGGATGGGCGCAACGAGACGCGCACGCTGATCGCAGCCGCGCTGACGGGCGGCTTTATGCTGGCCGAGGTGATCGGCGGGCTGCTGACCGGGTCGCTGGCGCTGCTGGCGGATGCGGCGCACATGCTCACTGACTTCGCCGCGCTGATCCTGGCCTGGGGGGCGTTCCGCCTGTCGCGCCGCCCGGCGACCGACAAACGCTCCTATGGCTATGACCGTTTGCAGATCCTCGCGGCTTTCGCCAACGGGGTGACGCTGTCCATCCTGGTGGTCTGGATCGCCTGCGAGGCGGTGATGCGCCTGTTTGATCCCAACGAGATCGAGGCGACCGGCATGATGGTGATCGCGGTGCTGGGGCTGATCGTGAATATCGCCGCCTTTGGCGTGCTGCACGGCGCGGACACCGACAATCTCAATATCCGCGGCGCGCTCGCTCATGTGATGGGCGATCTTCTGGGGTCTGTTGCGGCCATTATCGCAGCAGGCGTGATCTGGTGGACCGGCTGGACGCCGATCGATCCGCTGCTGTCCTTGCTGATTGCCGGGCTGATCGGCATATCGGCCTGGCGGCTGGTGCGCGATGCGGGACGGGTGTTGCTGGAGGCGGCGCCCGATCATATCGATCCCAGCGTGCTGCGCGCGGACCTGACGGCGGAGATCGAGGATGTGCTCGACATCCACCATGTGCATGTCTGGTCCTTGACGCCGGACCGCCCCATGGCCACGCTGCATGCCCGGATCGAGCCCGAGGCGGATGCGCCCGCGATCATCGTGGCGATCAAGTCGCGCCTGGCCGAGCGCTACAAGCTCACCCACGTCACCGTGGAGGTCGAAACCGGGCCCTGCGCGGACCAGAAGACCTGAGCGAAAATTTACGCGCTGTTAGGCATACACCTTAAACGAAGATTCAGCCCTTTCTGTCATAAACCTGCACTGTCGAACGTTCAAAGGGCGGACAACACGCTCTGACGTAGACGTTTTGGGAAGTTTGTGGGCCTCAGAAACAGGCCCCCTTGCAAGGTTTGGGTGTGACTATGAAAAAGTTTGCTGGTGTTTTCGCTGCCGTGTCTCTGATCTCCGCTTTCGGCGCCGCTCCGGCGCTGGCGCAGGAGCCGGAACTGGTTGAGGCGTCCGCTCCGGAATTTCCGCGTGCGGCCGAGCGTCGTGAAATCGAAGGCCATGTCGTGGTGCGTTACAATGTGACCGCCGACGGCGCCGTGTCTGACGTTGAAGTTGTCGAGGCCACTCCGGCCGGCGTGTTCGAGCGCTCCGTGCTGCGCGCGCTGGAAGATTGGCGCTACGCCTCGGGCCCGGGCGCCCAGGGTGTTGAACGCCGCTTCGATTTTAACTTCGGCGGATAAACCTTTTATCAAGACGGCGCAGTCAGAAATTGGCTGCGCCGTTTTTTGTGCGTGAGAGTATTAACCTTAATTGGGGCTGACTGATGGCGATCTCGTTCCACTCTGTGCAGACACGCCTGCTGGCTGCATTCGCCGCCGTGATCGTGATTACTCTGGCGACCAGCGCCGCAGGCTTGTTCGCATTCTCGAGTTCAAGGAACGCTCTGGACGCCATTGTCGAGGAAACAGCGCCTCGCGCCGCCGCAGCCCAAAGACTTGAAGCCGCCTCGGGCGCCCTGACAGGCGAACTGGCGGCGTTTTCGCGTTCGCGCGACACGATTGACCAGCAGGTGTCCGCCTCGCGCCTCGACACGCTGATGGGTGAGGCGCGCGCCGCCATCGACTCCCTGCGTCAGGCCGGCCTCAACGCCGCCAACGCCGATGCGCTGACCGAAGCGCTCAACGGCGTCGGCTCCGCCGTGAACGAGGCCTCCGGCCCGGTGAGCGCCAAGCTGGAAGCCGTGTCCGCACGCGAGTCTGCCATGCGCGGCGTCCTGCGTCAGCGCGCGGCCGTCTCTGAAATGCTCGAAGCGGCGCTGGATGAAACCAGCGACGAAGGCGTCATCGAAACGCTTCTGCGCTCGTCCATGGCCGTGAACCTTGTCGCCGCGCGCTTCGCCGAGCTCAGCACGGCTGACAGCGCTGGCGAAGTTTCTGAAATCCAGGACGAATACTATTACGCGGCCGATGATCTGAGCATCAACATGGCCATTCTGGGCGATGTCGCGACCCAGGAGCTGCGCGACGCCATCGACACGCTTCTGGCCTATGCCGAAGGCGATCAGGGCATGTTCAACCTGCGCCTGACCGAGCTTGAGATGATCGACGAAACCGAGATGCTCGTCGAAGACGCGCGCATCATGGACGCAGCGCTCGCCGAGATCGTCACCCAGACCCGCGATTCCGCGCTCGCCGATCAGGCGGAAGCCAGCCAGGGCGGCCTGAACGCCATGGCCTTCGGCTCGACCCTGATGTGGGTGTTCGCGGTCCTGTCCGTCGCTGTGGGTGGCGCTGTGGGTTACTTCTACGTCTCCCGCAACCTGTTGACCCGCCTGACCCGCATCGCTCGCGCCATGAAGGATCTGGCCAAGGGCAATCTTGGTCAGGAGATCGAGGATAATGACAAGGACGAGATCGGCGAGATGGCCAAGGCCGTCGCGGTCTTCCGTCAGAACGCCATCGAGCGTCAGCGTCTGGAGCAGGAAAGCGAAGCCGAGCGCCTCGCCCGTGAAGCCCGCGCCAAGCGGATCGAGGAGCTGGTCGCCCAGTTCGACGATGTCTCCCGCCGCGCGCTTGATGCTGTGGGCAACGCCGCCGAGGAAATGGAAAGCGCGGCTACGGCTCTGGATCACTCCTCGCGCAGCGCCGGTGAAACTACGGCCCGCGTGAACGCCTCGGGCGGCCGCGCCGCCGAGAACGTGGACACGGTGGCCGCCGCCGCCGAGGAGATGACGGGTTCGATCGCCGAGATCGCCCAGCAGATCTCCCGCTCCACCGAGATCGCCCAGGACGCCGCCAACCGCGTCCAGCAGACCAATACCGATGTGGCCCAGCTTGATGAGGCCGCCGCCCGTATCGGCGATATCGTCAACCTGATCGAGGGCATCGCCGAGCAGACCAACCTTCTGGCGCTGAACGCCACCATCGAGGCGGCGCGCGCCGGCGAGGCGGGCAAGGGCTTTGCGGTCGTGGCCAGCGAGGTGAAGACCCTGGCCGAGCAGACCGCAAACGCCACCAAGTCCATCTCCGACCAGATCTCCGGCATTCAGGGCGCGACGGGCAAGACCGTCGAGGCCATTGAGAATATCGGCGAGGTCATCTCGGAGATGAACAACATCTCCGCCGCCATCGCCGCGGCCATGGAAGAACAGCGCGCCGCCGCGTCGGAAATCACCCGCGCCGCCCACGAAGCGGCCTCGGGCACCCGGGAAGTGGCCGAATCCATCGGCCAGGTGGACGCCGCCGCCGCGGAAACCGGCCAGTGCGCCGCCCAGGTGAACTCGGCCAGCCACGCGCTCAACACCGAATCCTCGGGTCTGCGCAAGGCGGTCGGCGAGTTCCTCGCTTCGGTGCGCGCCGCGTAACTGACTTTGGTGTCGCCGCATCAGCGCGGGCCCCTTGCAAGGCGGCCCGCGCGCGGTTATACGCCTCCCTCCGGTTCGCAGCCCACCCTGCTGCGGACACACGGTTTGGCTGGGTAGCTCAGCTGGTTAGAGCGCACGACTCATAATCGTGAGGTCGGGAGTTCAAGTCTCCCCCCCGCCACCACCCCTTCTCCTTTTGAAAATTGATGTGACGTCTGCCCGCGGGCGACCGCGAACGCTGGGCGCATCCCAACCGTCTGGGCTACACGATTGTCATCAGCGACAGCACGGGCGCGGTGGTCGATACGTACACCTATTCCCCCTTCGGCCAGGCGGGCGAGGGCGATGGCGGCTTCGCTATTTCAGGTCTGATCGCGTCCGCGATCGGGCCGCTTCACGGGCCAAAAGCTCGATCCGGGTGAGGGTGGGCCGCGCGAAGCGAGGAAAGGCCCGTCCGAACGGGCTCATGCCACTGCCGTGGCCTTCTGCGCCTTGATTTGATCCACCGGATCAAATCATCCCTTTTGGACTGGCTCCGAAGACTACAAGGCGCGCTATTACGATCCGGCGCTCGGCCGCTTCCTCCAGACCGACCCGATCGGTTACGCCGACCAGATGAACCTCTACGCCTATGTGGGCAATGATCCGATCAATGCGACCGATCCGACGGGGATGGAGAGGGTGGCTTGTTTCTCGTCCGCTGGGTATTGGGGCACTGGATAAACAAGGGGCCCGTCACATGTTTGTTGTTGTAGCAGATGAGCTAGGCGGTGAAGTGACAGCCCGCTATTCATACGGCCCGAGCGGACAGATCTACAATCCCGGTAATCTCGTCAGCCTCACGGGGACAGGCACTCCAACTGATTTAGATGATCGCGACGCTTGGCTAAGCTTGGCGGATGGTGGTTTGGAGGGTGTGGACTTTGTTTTAATTGATGCGCCTGATGATGCAGTCATGATTGCTGGCGCTCATGTAAATGCGGTCCTGGGAACCCCTGATCGACCAGGTACAACATCCTACGCGCCAGTTACGGGTCCAATAACTCGGAGAACTGCGGGAAATAGCAATTCTGCAGCCATTGCTGTTGCGAATGCCGCAAGGACAGCTGCAGGAGTGGAGGGAGGGCAGCCGCTGCCTGAAGGAGGAGTCCGAGCTCCAGGACACGGACAAGCTGATCATATTCCTGTAAATCAAGGAGCTATAGATGGCGCATACGAAAGATTAGCTGTGACTGGTTCGCGTATACGCAGACGGCCTGAAAATTGATTTGGGTTTGATGAGGTGAGCTTATGAAAAAAGTTATGGTTCTAGTCGTTCTGATGATTGCGGCGACGATGATTTGGTTTCTTTCCGACCCTATAAATCGGCTTCTTGTATTTGACCCAATTGGTACGGCGAGCTCATCTGGATACGTTTTAGTGAATGAAGGAGAATCTTTATATTCGGCTCGCAACAAGCTCACTGAATTAGGTTTGATCGAAGTCGGTGAAACGACTAGTGAGCGCTGTGCCAATCACATTAATGAATCGGCTAATGAAGTTGTGATGTTTAGAGATCTAAGTTGGCGTCGCGGAGTATTTTGTGTTTTCGCAAGGGACGATCAAGTCATGGATTTGAGCTGGTGGTTTGATCCGATAGCTCCATGAGCCATTCTGCGCTTCGGCGGAGCGGCGCCTCGCCAGTATTGCCTATGACGCCCAGTCGCGCCGGCAGAGCGTGACCTACGCCAATGGCGCGACCGCGCTGTTTGCCTATTCCGCGCGCGGGGATATCCGCTGTCATGACATCAATCTCACCGGCGCTGCGGCGTCGGCGTGCAATGGCGCGGGGGCGGAGGTGGCCTATGACTTCACCTCCAACGGCGTGGGTCAGACCCTCAGTGAAAGCCTTACAAGCACGCTCAGCGGTGAGGATCTGGTCTGGCGGCCGTCTTTCTCGGCGACTGACAATTACGCCAGCAATGGCCTGAACCAGTACACCTCTGTCACATTTGACACGTGCTTGCTCGCCGCCATATAGGCCCGAGCCTGTCCGATAGGCGCCTGCGAAGTGCGGCAGAGCAGCGCGGGCGGGTGACAAGCCTCCAACACTTATCTATTTTGATAAGTGACAAGTGCGCCGGGATTGAGTCCCGCCGAGCGCGCACAAGGAGGACGTGCATGATCCGTTCGATGGTGCTGGCATCGCTCGCGCTGGTGTTGGGCCCGGCTGCTGGCTGGGCGCAATCTGACGCCTATGAGGTTCAACAGACCTCGATCACCGACCAGAAGGCCGTGTTCGCCACGGTGCAGAGCGTGGATGTGACCATGGCGCGGGCGCGCCTGTCGGGCACGATCGGCGAATTGCGCGTGGATGAGGGCGACCGCGTTGAAGCGGGCGAGGTTCTGGCGGTGGTCGTGGATGACCAGCTGGCGCCGCAGATCGGCTCGCTCAACTCGCAGCTGGCCGCCGTGACCGCCCAGCTCGAACAGGCTCGCGCCGACCTCTCGCGCGATGAGCGCCTGTATGAGCGGGGCCTTGTGGCCGAGGCGCGCCTCGAGGCGGCGCGCACCCAGGTTGAGGTCTATGAGAACCAGGTCGCCTCCGCGCGTCAGCAACGCGCCGTGACCGTGCAGCGCTCACGCGAGGGCGATGTGCTGGCCCCGGCCACGGGCGTCGTCCTGTCCGTGCCGGTGACGGCGGGCAGTGTGGTGATGCCGGGCGAGCAGATCGCCGAGATCGCCACCGATCTTTACGTGCTGCGCCTGTCCGTGCCCGAGCGCCATGCCCGCTTTATCGCCGAGGGCGACCCCATCGCGCTTGCAGGCGGGGCGATGACCGCGGACGGGCTCGCCAACACCGGCACGATCCGACAGGTCTATCCGCGCATCGAGGCGGGCCGCGTCACGGCCGATGCTGTCGTGGAGGGCCTGGGCGATTTCTTCGTGGGCGAGCGGGTGCGCGTCCTGATCTATACCGACGCCCGTCCGGGCATCCTCATTCCCTCCGCGCTGATCGAGACCCGCTACGGGCTTGATTATGTCAGCGTGCTGGACGCCGACGGCAACCCTCATGACGTGGTGGTCCAGCGCGGCGGGGTGCGCGTGGGCGACGACGGCGCGCAACAGGTTGAAATCCTCTCCGGTCTGCAACCGGGCGATCTGCTGGTGCAGCCATGAAACTGGGACTGTCCGGCAATCTGGCGAAGGGCTTCATCCGTTCGCCGCTGACCCCGCTCTTCCTGCTGGCGGCGCTTGGGCTGGGGCTGATTGCGCTCCTGACCATCCCGCGCGAGGAGGAGCCGCAGATCTCGGTGCCGATGATCGACATCATGGTGCGCGCGGACGGTCTGGCCGCCGCGGACGCTGTCGAGCTGATCACCGAGCCGCTGGAAGCGATCATCTCGGGCATTTCCGAGGTGGAGCACACCTATTCCAACACGATGGATGACCAGGTTCTGGTCACCGCCCGCTTCAAGGTGGGCGTGCCCGAGGACATCGCCGTCCTGCGTGTGCATGAGGAAATTCGCGGCCATTACGACCAGCTGCCACTGGGCGTGCCCGAACCCCTGATCGTGGCGCGCGGCATCAATGACGTGCCGATCCTGACCTTGACGCTGAGCCCAGAGCCGGGCTTCGGCGAACGCTGGACGGACGCATCCTTGCTGACTTTGGCCGAAGAGCTGCAATCGCGGCTGACCTCGGTGGACGGGTCGGGGCTCAGCTTCATTGTCGGCGGTCGCGCTGATCAGGTGCGCATCGAGCCCGATCCCGAACGGCTGGCGCTCTATGGCGTCACCCTGCAACAGCTGGCGGGCAAGATCGCGGCGGCCAATTCCGCCTTCCCCGTGCGGCCGGTGTTTCAGAACGGCGCGGTGGCGCAAACCCTTGTGGGCGAAACCCTGCGTGATCCCGCCTCGATTGGTCTGTTACTGCTCACAACGCGCGACGGACGCCCCGTCTATGTCCGCGATGTGGCGGACGTGGTGATCGGAGCTCAACCCTCCGATCACCGCGTCTGGTCCCTCAGCCGTGAGGGCGACGCTCATGCGGAAGACGGCCATGGCGCGACCGGGGACTGGACTCGCGCGCCGGCGGTGACCCTCGCGCTCGCCAAGCGCCCCGGCGCCAATGCGGTCGTGGTGGCAGAGCATGTGCTGGAAACGGTCGAGACCCTGCGCGGCACGCTGATCCCGGACGGGGTGAGCGTCGATATCACCCGCAATTACGGGGAGACGGCGGCGGAGAAGGCCAATGAGCTGTTCTTCCATCTCGGGCTCGCCACAGTCTCCATCGTGGTGCTGATCGCGCTGATGGTGGGCTGGCGGGAATCCATCGTCGTGCTGGTGGTCATCCCGACCACCATCCTTCTGACGCTGTTCGCGTCCAACACGCTGGGCTTCACCATCAACCGGGTCAGCCTGTTCGCGCTGATCTTCTCCATCGGCATTCTGGTGGATGACGCTATCGTGGTGATCGAGAACATCGCCCGTCACTGGGCGATGAAGGATGGCCGCAACAAGATCGACGCCGCCGTTCAGGCCGTCGCCGAGGTGGGCAATCCCACCATCGTCGCGACGCTGACCGTCGTGGCGGCGTTGCTGCCCATGCTGTTCGTGTCGGGCCTGATGGGGCCCTACATGGCGCCGATCCCGATCAACGCCTCGGCGGCGATGATCTTCTCCTTCTTCGTCGCCATGCTGATCACGCCCTGGCTGATGGTGAAGATCGCTGGCAATGCCGGCGAGCACGCCCATGGCGCCGAGGACAGCGAGACCCGTCTCGGTCGCGCCTACCGGTCAATTGCGGGCTGGGTGGTGAAAAGCCGGGCGCGCGCCTGGACCTTCCTGATCGGCGCGGGCGTCATGACGCTGGTCATCATGATGATGATCCCGGCGGGTCTGGTGACGGTGAAACTGCTGCCGTTCGACAACAAGTCCGAATTCCAGGTGATCGTGGACCTGCCTGAAGGGTCCAGCCTTGAGGACACCGAACGCGTCCTGTTTGAAGCCGCAGATGTGCTCTCCGGCGTCGAAGAGGTGATGTCGATCCAGGCCTATGCCGGAACGTCAGCGCCGTTCAACTTCAACGGCCTGGTGCGCCATTACTTCTTCCGCACCAATCCCGAGCAGGGCGATCTGCAGGTCAATCTGGCCTCGCGTCACCATCGCAAGCGCCAGAGCCATGACATCGCGCTGGAAGCGCGTGAGCTTCTGAGCGCCATCCCCATGCCCGAAGGCACGGTGATCAAGGTGGCCGAAACCCCGCCCGGACCGCCGGTTCTGGCGACGCTGCTGGCGGAGATCTATGGCCCCGATGGCGAGACCCGCCGGGCCGTGGCCTCGGAGGTCCGCCGCATCTTTGAAGAGGTCGACTATATCGTCGATGTGGATGACAGCTTCGGTCAGCCGCGCCCGCGTCTTCAGATCGTGATCGATCAGGACAATCTCGAATTCTATGGCGTGGAGCAGGGCGATGTGTTCGACACGCTGCGCATCCTGCTCGATGGCCGCGCGGTGGGCTACGCCCAGCAGGGCGATGGCCGCAATCCGCTCGAGATCACGATAGACCTGCCGCGGTCCGGCCGGGTCTGGACGGAGCGCCTGCTCTCAACGCCGGTGCCCGCGAATCTCCTGCCCGGCGACCGCACGGTGGTGGAGCTTGGCGATGTGGTCAGCGTGCGCGAAGTTGAAGGCTCGCCCGTGATCTATCGCCGCGATGGCCGCTTTGCGGACATGGTGATGGCTGAACTCGCAGGCCGCTATGAAGCGCCAATCTATGGCATGGGCGCGGTGGCTGAACTGATCGAGAGCGACAGCTGGCCCGAAGACCTGCCGCGGCCGGAAATTCGCCTCTTCGGCCAGCCGATCAGCGATGATGCGCCGACCCTCCTCTGGGATGGTGAATGGGAGATCACCTATGTGACCTTTCGCGATATGGGCGCGGCCTTCATGGTGGCGCTGGCGGGCATCTACGTGCTGGTGGTGGCCCAGTTCGGCTCCTTCCGCGCGCCCTTGGTGATCCTGACGCCGGTGCCGCTGACGCTGATCGGCATCCTGATCGGGCACGCCCTGTTCGGCGCGCCGTTCTCGGCGACCTCGATGATCGGCTTCATCGCGCTGGCGGGGATCATCGTCAGGAACTCGATCCTGCTGGTGGATTTCATCCGCCATGAAGCGCGGGCCGACGAGACCCTGCGCGAGACCGTGCTGCGGGCCGGGGCGATTCGCTTCAAGCCGATCCTTCTGACCGCGCTGGCGGCCATGCTGGGCGCGTCTGTGATCCTGTTTGACCCGATCTTCCAGGGCCTCGCGATCTCGCTGCTGTTCGGCCTGTTGTCTTCGACCCTCCTGACCCTGCTGGTGATCCCGGCGGTGTATGTGGTCTTCAAGGACCCGGACACGCCCTATCGGGGTGATGTGAAAAAATCGCAGGCCTGACCCGAAAAAGGGGAACTCAACGAAACTTGATCCGTTCTGGTTGCCGGGTGGACGCCTTAAGCATAGGTTAACCTTAACAGAGGGTGGACGCTTGGGGTGAGGCGGGACAGGCGCACATGCATGAACAGGATCGATATTCCTACGGGTTAGGCTGGATCTGGGCTCTTGCGGGCCTGATCGTGATCATCTTGCTGATTTTTGGCGGATGGCGCATGGCCGGCATCATGTGGGGCGAGGATCATGACGATCCGATCTACCTCGCTTGCACCGACACCTATGGCGACAAGAACTGCCAGTGCTTCGCCGGCATTCTGAGCGTTCAGCTCTCCCAGCGGGCCTATCAGTCCTATGTGCGAGATCTGGAGCGCGACGCCTATCGCCGCCGCTATTTCGACGGGCGGCTGGCGCAGAACACCTTCACCGGGCGCGATGCGCGGGTATGCGTGGATGCGTCCGACATTTGCGGCGTGCCGGTGTGCGAGCCGCCCCGCTATGACTATTACCAGGACAGCTATGGCGCGGATGACGCCTATGGCCCGCAAAGCCAGGAACGGCCTTATGGCTCCAGTCCGGGCGCATGGGGCGAGGATTCATGAACCGCTTCTCCATCCTTCTCACTCTGGCGCTGGGGCTGATGCTGGCGGGCGCCACGGCGGCCTTCCTGGCGTCGGACAGTGATGCGCGTCAGTCCATTTTCGATTTCCAGCCCGAGCCGGACCCGGCGGATGAGCGCGACAGCCTGTCCTCGCGCGATGAGGACTGGGAGCCGCGCACCCTGGCCGAAGCCTCGCGTCAGCAAGGGCGCTGGACGCCGCGGGGCGGTCAGCGCGGCTATGCGTCTCCCGGCTATCAGCGCCCGGGCTATCAGGGCCCGAACAGCTGGCTCAATCCGAACCGGAGCTGGTTCCCGCGCAACCGCGATTCCTTCCCGGCCGAACCCTGGCCCTTCCATGTGGAAACCGTGGACCCCGATACCGGCGGCACGAACGCCACGCTGGTGTGCGTCGAGGGCGCGGCGGAGTGCGTGCCCCGGCCCATCGCCGCGCGGGTCTATAGTGAGGCCGCGCGCTACTGGCTCCTGCGCGGGGACGCCGAGCTGACCACGCTGGAGCTCGATTGCGGCGAGACCTATTCCTCGATCATCGATTTCGGGTGCGAGCGCGCCGGCGGACGCCCGTTGATGCCGGAATCGCGCGAAGCGGCGATGCGCTACTGGAACCGATCGGTGGCCTGGGGGCGTCCGTTCGGGGCGCAATCCTCGATCCTCGCCCAGCGTCGCCTGCAGGCCCATCTGGTGGACTGCCCCGTCACCCAGGACAGCCTGGCGCGCATCGCCCGCGACCCGGACCGGGTCATGGCGGATGTCATCGGGCTCAATCTGCGTCAGGCCGCGCTGTCCGCGCTGGGCTATTACAATGGTTCGATTGACGGAACCTATGGCGCGGAGACGCGCCGCGCCGTGCGCGCCTTCCAGCGCGAGCTCGGCTATGACGAGACCGCTTCGCTGACCCCGCGCCAGACCGCCCAGCTGATGTGTCACGCGGCCCAGACGGCCCGTGATCCCAGCGTCCAGAACGTTCTGGGGATCATGCATGCGGTGGGTCTGGGCGTGGTGCAGAACACCGATCTGGCGCTGGAATGGCTGGAAATGGCTGCGGTGCGGGGCGATCCCGACGCCAATTTCAATCTCGCCGTGATCTATGGCACGGGCGCGGTCTTCGGCTCTTACCGCCTGTGCGCCATCGTGGAGAATCCCGAACGCGCCGACGCCTATCTGCGTGACGCCGCCGATCTGGGACACGATCTGGCGCGCCGGTTCCGCACGACGCCCGAGCTGGCGCGGGCGCCGAGCGCCCAGGCCCGCTGGGCGCGGATCCGGCAGGAGATCGAGGAAGAAGCCAGTGAGACGCCCGGTCGTGGGGAACGGGCGATGGAAATCCTGCGCAACGCCATGCGCGCCCGCGTCCCCCCGGCCGACGCCGGGTGTCTGGACGCCAATGCGAGCCGGTGACGGCAAGATCGAGAGGACAGGACCGATGCGCAAATTGACCCTTCTCAGCGTGCTGATCAGCGCCGCCGCGCTCGCAGGCTGCAAGACCGACCCGACCTATGTCCATCCGGTCGATCCCTATTATCCGCCCAGCACGGCCCCGGTGGAGGCGACGGCGGACGCGCTCGCCATCGACACGGCGCTGCAGGTTTGCGAGGTGGATTCCCTGCGCGCCCAGCGGGATGAACGCATCGAGGCCGCGCGCGCGCTCCTGATCACGGGCTATGCGTCCGGCGGCGACGTCAACGAGCGCTATGAAGAGACCGAGGGCACGCTGCGCGTGGATCAGCCGCCTTCAGGGCCGCAAACCGAGCGGACCGAGATGCTGCGCGCCTTCGAGCTTGATCTCGACGCCGCCTACCGCTTCGCCGAGGGGTCCTGCCGGGCCTATGCCGCCTGCATGCACCAGCGCGATTACCAGGAAGGCGCCTGCATCGGCACGCTTCATTCCTGGGAACGCGCGCAGGACCGCTTCACCGACGTCTCGCTGTCGCTGGCCGAAATCCGCGCCGAGATCGCCACGCCGAGCCGCCATCACCGCGGTTACGGGCATGGCTATGACCGGGACCGCTATGATCGCCGGTATCACCGGTCGCGCCGGGATCGCGATTGCGAGGGCGTGATTGCGGATCTGTTCACCACAGACGCGTGCGATCGCCGACACTAGGACCTGAACGGGCGCTCTCGGGCGCCCGTTTCGCTATCGGGTCTGATAGGGCTCCACCGAGCGCACAACCATGGAATAGGCGGTTGCGGCGAGATCGGTGTCCACCCGTTCGATTTCCATCCGGCCTTCCACCCAGACCGGCTCCCACAGACTGTCAAAGCGGATCAGCTCCGGCGAGCGCAGATAGACGATCTGGTTCGGCGGCGGCGGCGGCGTGTGCACGCAGGCCCCGTGATAGGGCAGGAGCAGGAATTCCCGCGCCGAACTGTTTTCCGAGAAATCGAGCGGCAGGATATAGCCGGGCATGCGCACAACGAGGCCATCGAGATCCTCGACCACATTGAACGTGCCGATCTGGCCCTCGACCTCGCTTTGCTGGCCCATCATGCTCATCAGGGACGGGTCGGCGCGGCCTTCGCTGAGCGCCTGCAGGGCTTCAAGGTCCTGTTCCGGCAACAGATCGCTCCAGGCCAGAACTTCCGCTTCGGCTTCGGGATCCACGGCGACCAGGCTTGTATCCGTGTCTTGCGGGGCGGGCGTGGTCTCGCCACAGGCGGTGATCGCAAAGCAGGCAAGCACACTCAGACCAATCCGTCGCAAGATCACGATTAACACTCCCGTAAAGGATTGCAGCCTTCTCTGTAGAGGGAGAGAGAAGTGCACGCAGTTTTAAGAACTTTCTGTCACAAACCTTCTGAAGAGCCGCGAAAAGCGGTCCCGGAGGTGGTGTAATGGGTCGTATAAACCCATCAGAACAAAATCAGAAACACGACATCAAGGCGCGTATGCGGCAAGCGCAGTATGAGCTGGTGTCAAAAAGCGCGCTGCGCGCCGTTCCGCTGAATATCGTGAACGCGCTGCTGCTGACCGCAATCATCCATCCTTATGTGAACACGGTGTCCCTCTGGATCTGGGCGGGACTGCTGTGTGTCGGGCCGTTCTTGCGGTTCGGGGCGATGTTGAGAGCGCGTCGCGCGGATCGTGCGCCCAATGATGCGGAGATGTATCTGTACATTGCGCTGTCGGCCGTGGTCGGCCTGGCCTGGGGCGCGACCCCGCATCTTCTGTCTTCCAACACGCCGACGCTCGTATCGCAGATCGTCGGTCTGGTGATTGCGGGCATGGCGGCCGGCGCTGTGCTGACCTCCGCGGGCGAACGGCGCGTGATCCTGGCTTACGCCGCCCCCTCGCTGACGCTTTGGGCGGTCGCCCTGCTGCGCATTGATCTGTCCACGGGCGCCATCGGGGCCGTGATGCTGGCCGGCTTCCTGCTGGGCATCACCATGCTGGCCAAGACCTACGCCAATACCCTGCTGGATTCCGTGGCGGCCAATATCGCGCTGGAAGAGGCGAACAAGAAAACGCTCGAACAGGCGGCGGCGCTCGCCCGGCTGGCCGAGCACAATGACCAGGCCGCCCGCAAGGCCGAGGAAACGGCGCGGTCGAGCGCTGTGCTTCTGGCCAATATGAGCCATGAGCTGCGCTCGCCGCTCAATGGCGTGCTCGGCATGGGCCAGCTTCTGGACAAGACCCGTTTGTCAGACGAGCAATCGCTGATGGTCTCGCGTCTGCTGGAAAGTGGTGAGAAGCTTGAGGGCCTGATCAATACGGTTCTGGAAGTCTCCCGTATTGACGCGGGGCGGATGGAGCTGATCCTCGAAGACATCACCGCGTGTGATTTCGCGGACCGTCTGCGTCGCGAACACGCCCCGCATGCGGCCGCCAAGAATATCAGTTTTGATGTCGAGTTTGACGGCGACGGGTCGCGCGCACTGCGCGCCGATGGCGGTCGTCTGATGCATATGTGCCGGATCCTGGCGCACAATGCGATCCGCTTCACCGATGAGGGCGGGGTCACGGTCAATCTGACCATGCGTGAGGATCAGCCCGGCCTGTCCGCCTTGCGGATCTCGGTGATCGATACCGGGTCCGGCGTGCCCGAGAGCTCGCGCGAGCAATTGTTCAACGCCATGGGCAAGGACGCCATTGATGACAACATCAAGCAGGCGGGAACGGGCCTCGGTCTGCATCTGGTCCGCAAGCTGGCGGAAATGATGCATGGCGAAGTCGGCTATGCGCCGGCGGAGGAAGGGTCCGGCTCGGTATTCTGGTTCGAGGTGAAGCTGCGTCACTCCATCAAGGCGGACCGCTTCGCCGATGGTGAGCAGATGTCGGTCTCGAGTCGCCGCCTGCGCATACTGGTCGGCGAAAGCGATCCGGCCCTGCGCTCGGTGCTGCTGGGCTATCTCAAATCCTTCAACTGCGTGGTCACCTGCTCTGGCAGCTCGGTCGAACTGGTGGATGCGCTGGGCGCCTCGGCCTATGACGCGGTGATCCTGGGGCACCAGCTTGAAGACTCCGAGGCCGAGGACGCCTCCGCCGATGTGCGGGCGCTGCCGTCCACGGCCGCGATGACCCCGATCCTGCGCCTTGTGCCGGAGCTGGATGCGCCCTTGCGAGTGAACGCCATGGAGACGCAGGTGCGCTCGCCGGTCAGTGCGGATGTCCTGATGGACGGGCTGAAACAGGCGCTCGCCAATGATCCGATCGCCAATGCCCAGCTCTATCGCATTGCCTGACCGCAGATCTCACGCGACATAAAAAAGCCGGCGGTGACGCCGGCTTTTTTCATGGGGAAGGGCGGCGGCTCAGGCTGCGCCATGCATCCGGTCGGGGGCGGACATCCGCCAGTCCGGGGTCAGCAGGCGATCCATCTCGGCAAAGAAGGCTTCGCGCTGGATCGGTTTTGAGGCGTAGCCGTCCATGCCGGCGCGCAGGCATTGCGCCTGCTCCTCGCGCAAGGCGTTGGCGGTCAGCGCCAGAATGGGCGTCGCGCGCACCGGGCTTCTCATCTGGCGGATGCGTCGGGTGACCTCAAGGCCGTCCAGGCCCGGCATCCGCACATCCATCAGGATCAGGTCGAACCCGTCTGTCTGCAACAGCTCCAGCGCCTGCTCGCCGGTTTCGCAGATGGTGCAGCCCCATCCGCGCAGGTTCAGGAAGCCTTCGATCACTGCCCGGTTCATGGCGTTGTCCTCCACCAGAAGGATGCGGGGCGCCAGGGCGTGCGCCGTCGCGCCGCCGGCCTCCTCAGGCCGGGCCGGGCTTGGGCTGTCCGTGTCGGCCAGGCCCAGCGCCAGCTCGAACCAGAAGTGCGCGCCGGGCTCGTGGCTGGGGTCATGGGCGATCGTGCCGCCCATGAGATCAACGAGCTGTTTGCAGATGGCCAGCCCCAGGCCAGTCCCGCTGGCGGTCTGTCGCGCCTCGGGTTCGGCCTGCATGAAGGAGGTGAACAGCGCATCGTGCGCGATCGGCGGCACGCCGCATCCGGTGTCGGTCACCTCTCCGCGCAGGATGACGCGCGTGGGGGTGAGCGGGGTCAGCGCCAGGCGCACATCCACGGCGCCCTCATCGGTGAACTTGATGGCGTTGCCGATCAGGTTGAACAGGATCTGCTTGAGCCGGACCGGGTCGCCCAGCAGCGGCTTGGCCGTATCGCCCTCGGTGCGGACCTCGAAGTTCAGCCCCTTGGCCTGTGCGCGTCCGCGCCAGAGCTGGGACGCCGCCTGGGCGAGATCGTTCAGGGTGAAGTCGACCGAACGCAGCTTCATCTTGCCGGCCTCGATCTTGGACAGGTCCAGCACGTCATTGAGCAGGTCGAGCATGACCTCGCCACCCTGCTGAATGCTCTGGGTCAGCCTGCGCTGCTCCTCATCCAGGGCGGTCTCCTGAAGCAGCTGGGCCAGGCCCATCATGCCGCTCAGCGGGGTGCGGATTTCATGGCTCATCGTCGCCACGAACTCGGTCTTGATCTTGTTCGCGGACAGGGCTTCAAGCCGCGCCTGCCCCAGCTGCTCGGCGAGGGCGACCAGCTTGCGATTGCGCTCCTCGCTCTCAGACTGGATCATCCGCATCAGGCCGACGCCCGTGCCCACCCCGGCATAACGGCCGTTCTCGGTGATGATGAAGCCGTCAAACAGGGCCGAGATGCGGTCGGTGACGATGTGGCGGCTGAGCTGGGACAGCAGATGGTTGCTGTCGACCACCAGCGGGTCCTTGTCCATCACATAGGTGACAGGGCGTTTGGCGAAGAGCGCCCGGCCATGGGTGTCCGCCATGCGCAGGAAGAAGGCGTTGCGCGCCACAAGGCCGATCGGCTTGCCCGCTTCAACCACGGCGCAGACCAGAAGATCGCTGTCTTCGGAGAACAGGTCATAGACCTCCGATCCGGTAATGACGGGGTCCAGAACAGGCGCATTCTGCAAAAGGGTGCGAACCGTGCGGCTCATGGGCTCGGGCTCCTGGGGCAGGCGGTGAAATCGCGCCTACCCAACACGCCAGGCCCTTGCCGCGCCCTTAATTGAAGGCGTGTTTCACGGAAGGTTCATCGAAAAGTCGCGTTATTAAACCTGGGGTTACGCTGTCTGTTCGCGCACCCAGTCGGTAAAGCCCGATGCGCTCAGCGGGGCGGTGGTCTCAAGCGCCAGAATGCAGGGTTCATCATAGGGATGAAGCGCGAGCAGGGCGTCGCGCGTCTGCTCCGCCGCCTCCGCCGAGGTCTTGAACAGGGCGATGATCTCACGCTCGCTCTGCACCTCGCCCTCCCAGCGATAGATCGACCGGCTCTCTCCCAGAAGGTTGGCGCAGGCGATCAGACGGTCCTCCAAGAGACGGCCCGCGGCGCGCTCCACGCTCTCCCGGTCAGGCCAGGTGGTGTAAAGGACGATGACGCCCTTGGCGGCTTCAGTCATGGTCGAGCTCCTTGCAGGCACGGCTCATAAGCAAGATATACTGGCTACATGGATACACGCGCTTCATCAAACGCAGCCCTGGTGCTGTTCTCCGGCGGCCAGGATTCCGCCACGTGCCTCGCCTGGGCGCTGTCGCGCTTTGAGCGGGTGGAAACGATCGGGTTTGACTATGGCCAGCGCCATGAGGTGGAGCTGAAAGCCCGCCAGCGGGTTCGCGATGAGATGCTCAAGGCGTTTCCAGCCTGGGCGGAACGGCTGGGCGAGGATCGTCTGGTGGATCTGTCCGGCTATGGCGCGCTGGCGGAAAGCGCGCTGACGGCGGACATGGAAATCGTCATGACCGAACAGGGCCTGCCCTCCACTTTCGTGCCGGGGCGCAATCTCGTTTTTCTCACGGTCGCCGCCGCGCTTGCCTATCGTCGGGGCATCGACGTGTTGGTGGGGGGGATGTGCCAGACCGATTATTCAGGCTATCCCGACTGCCGCGAGGACACGATCCAGACCCAGGCGAGAGCGCTGGGGCTGGGGCTCGATCGCCCGACCGTCATCGAGACGCCGCTGATGCATCTGGACAAGGCCCAGACCTGGTTGCTCGCGCATGAGCTGGGCGGAGAGGCGCTCGTCGATCTGATCGTCGAGCACAGCCATACCTGTTATCGCGGCGAGCGCGGCCAGCGCCATGACTGGGGCTATGGCTGTGATGACTGCCCGGCCTGCGAGCTTCGCAAAAAGGGCTGGGCCCAGTGGCGCGAGGGCGCGGCGGGCTGATGACCTATTCCGTCAAGGAAATGTTCCTGACCGTGCAGGGCGAGGGCGGCCAGACCGGCCGGCCGGCGGTGTTCCTGCGCTTTGCGGGCTGCAATCTGTGGAGCGGGCTCGAGCGCGATCGCGCCAGCGCCATCTGCCAGTTCTGCGATACCGATTTTGTCGGCGTGGACGGGGTGAATGGCGGCAAGTTCAAGACGGCCGAAGCGCTGGCGGAGAAGGTCGCGAGCCTGTGGCCGGGCGGGGGCGAGCCCTATGTGGTCTGCACCGGGGGCGAGCCGCTCTTGCAGCTGGACAAGCCGCTGATCGACGCCCTCCACGAAAAGGGGTTCAGGATCGCGGTCGAGACCAATGGCACCATCGAAGCGCCGGACGGCATCGACTGGGTGTGCGTCAGCCCCAAATCCACCGCGCCCTTGAAGCAGACCTCCGGCGATGAGCTGAAACTCGTCTACCCCCAGCCCGAGGCGATGCCTGAACTTTTCTCAGGGCTCGATTTCAAGCAGTTCCGGCTGCAGCCCATGGACGGGCCGGACCAGATGAAAAATGCTCAGGCCGCGTTCGAGTATTGTCTGCAACATCCTCAATGGATGCTCAGCCTGCAGACCCACAAATGGATCAATGTGCCCTAGGCGGGCGTGTCGTCGCAGAGCTCGGTGACGAACTTGTCCTCGACCACGCTCTTGCCCGGCGTCACCACGCCCACGGCGCCGCCCACCACCTTGCCGGCGGCGCCCACTACGGCGCCGGTTGCGCCGACCGCGAGATCGGCGGTCTGCACCACGATGCAGCCGGGCGTCATCATCACGGCGGCGAGGGCGATCATCACAAGGGCGGGTCGGGTCATGGCGCGCTCCACAGAAAACCCGGCGGAGCAGGGGGCTCCGCCGGGTCTTCTGTCTAGCGACTGGCGCTTAAGGCCGGGTGAAGAGGCGCCTAGAGCGAATCCACCATCACGACTTCGGCGTCCTCGATCGCGGTGATCTCGATCACGGGTTCATCGACGATCGCGGCCCCGTCGCGCGGCCCCACGGTTTCCTCATTGACAGTCACCGCGCCCTTGGCGAGGGCCAGATAGGCGTGACGTCCCTCTTCAAGGGCATAGCGGACAGACTGGCCGGCTTTCAGCGTCCCGCCCAGAACCCGCGCATCGGCGCGGATGGGCAGGGCGTCTTCATCGCCCTTGCGGCCCGAGGCCAGCACCACCAGCTCGCCCGCCTTGTCACCCTTGGGGAAGGTCCGACTCTCCCAATAAGGCTCTCCGCCGCGTTCATCGGGCATGATCCAGATCTGGAAAATGCGGGTCAGCTCGCTTTCACGATTGTATTCGGCGTGACGGATGCCCTTGCCCGCACTCATCACCTGCACATCGCCCGCCACCGTGCGGCCCTTGTTGCCCAGGCTGTCTTCATGGGTGATGGCGCCGTCACGCACATAGGTGATGATCTCCATCTCCGCATGGGGGTGCGGGGGGAAGCCGGTGCGAGGCTGGATCTCGTCGTCGTTCCAGACCCGAAGCGCGCCCCAGCCCATCCGTTTGGGGTCGTGATAGGAGCCGAAGCTGAAATGGTGTTTCGCGTTCAGCCAGTCGATCTGGAAGGCGCCCAGATCTTCGAAATACCGTACATCAATCATGACGAACCCTCCTTAGCTCGTGTGTTGGACACACAGATAGAGACGGGAGGCGGCGGCATTAACCGGCGGGTTGGACGGTGAGTTTTGCCGATCCGGAAAGGATCATTCCGCCGGCGCGGGAACAGGCGCTGTCCCGGGCTTGAGCGTGAAGCGCGGCAGCAGCCAGTGCACCAGCGGGCCAATGGCGACGGCATAGAGCACGGTGCCGAGGCCCACCGTGCCGCCCAGGGCAAAGCCGCTCGCCAGCACCACAAGCTCGATCCCCAGGCGCACCCGGCCCACCGGCCAGCCCGTGCGCCCGCACACCCCGGTCATCAGGCCGTCGCGCGGGCCCGGACCCAGGCCCGCGCCGATATAACTGGCGGTGGCGACGCCATTCAGGCCAATGGCGCAGACCAGGAGGAGGGCGCGCATTGCGTAGCCGGTCAGCTCGGGCATGACGAACAGGGTCAGGTCCGCCACTGTCCCGATCAGCATCACATTCATGACGGTGCCGATCCCCGGCTTCTGCCGGATCGGCCACCAGGCCAGAAGCACCAGAAGGCCGACCAGATTGACGGTCATGCCGAAGCTCAGACCGATGCGGTCCGACAGGCCCTCATGGAACACATCCCAGGGATCAAGACCCAGATTGGCGCGAACCATCAGGGCCAGCGAGACGCCATAGGCCGCGAGGCCCAGGTGCAACTGGATCAGACGTTTTATCAACATGGCACGCATCAATCCCGAGCTTGGCCTTAAAAAATAGGGCCAAGCTAGCGACCTTGGCGCTATGATGCCGGAGCCGCCTGATTGAGGATGACGCCATGTCAGATCGCTCGCTTTCCCTGCTCAGCCTGCGCCGCCTGATGCAGGACTGGCGCGACAGCGCCACCGCGCCCGCCTATCGCCAGATCGCGAACCGCTTGCGTTTCGCCATTCTGGACGGGCGTGTCGGGCTGGGGGTGAAGCTGCCCGGCGAGCGACGTCTGGCCGACGAGCTCGAGGTGGCGCGGATCACGGTGTCCCAGGCCTATGATCTGTTACGCGCCGAGGGCTTTCTGGAAAGCGGGCAGGGGCGCGGTTCGGTGACCGTGCTGCCCGACGGCGCCGAGGCGCTGCAGGAAGGGGCGAGCGCTGATCCGGGCCTGATGGACCTGGCGGCCGCGACGACCCGCGCCCATCCCGATCTCGCGCCAGCCTATCGCAAGGCGATGGCGCATCTGCCGGCGCTCCTGCCGCATTCAGGCTATGAGATGCGCGGCGAGATCGGGCTGCGCCGGGTGCTGGCGGATCGCTATGCCGAAGATGGCGTGGCGCTGGCGCCGGATCAGATCCTGATTTCCCAGGGCGCCCAGCACGGGCTGGTGCTGCTGATCCGCGCCTTCCTCAAACCCGGCGATCCGGTGGCGGTTGACCTGCCGAGTTATCCCAATGCCCTTGAGGCTTTCCATCGGGCAGGCGTTCAGATGCGCGGCTATCCGGTGACGGATAACGGCTGGTCGGTGGCCGAGCTCGAGCGCGACCTGGCGCAGGGGCGCTACAAGATGGCCTATCTGATTGCGGATCATCACAATCCCACAGGCCAGGTGATGGATGCGGACGCGCGCTTTCGTCTTGCGCGGGCCGCCAAGCGCGGCGGGGCGTTGCTGGTGTTCGACGAGTGCGTGCGCGAGCTCTGGCGCGATGCGCCGCCGCCCGTGATCGATCCGCCCCATTATCGCGCGCCTGTGGTGCGGCTGGGGTCGGCCAGCAAGGTGTTCTGGGGCGGCTTGCGTACGGGCTGGATCGCGGCGGACCGACGCATCATCGATCAGGTCCACGCCGCCCGCTCATCGATTGATCTGGGTGGTCCGCCGCTTGAGCAGATCACCACGCGCATCCTCTATGAGGACTTCCCCGATGCAGTGGACCGTCAGCGCGCGCAATTGCGTGACGAGCACGCCTTTCTGAGCGGCGAAATCGCGCGGCGTTTCCCCGACTGGACCAGCCTGAAGGTCGAGGGCGGCCTGTCGCTCTGGCTGCGCCTGCCCAGGCCGGTCAGCCCCGAGCTGTCGGCGGCGGCCCGCGAGTGGGGGCTGAAGCTGGAGCCGGGGCCGCGTTTCTTCCTCCAGCAGGGCGGGGCGCACAATCTGCGCCTCCCCTTCAGCCGCGACCGGGATTTCATGGTCCGGGCGCTCGACCTGTTGGAGCCCGCCTGGAGGCAAGTCTGCGCGACGCCCGGTCTGGCGAAAGAGGTTCAGGTTGAAGCGCCAGTTTTCTAGGCTGCAGGCTTAACGGGCTTGCGGGCGGCGAAGAGGAAGACCCCGCCCACATCATTGGTCAGAAGGCCAAAATAGCCTGACATGACAAAGCGCATGCCGGCGTCTTCAAAGCCCGCCCTTTCAAGGTCCTGTACGAAGTCCCAACCGGGTATGGCGAAGACCAGGCTGCCCTCGTCCGGACGTGTCGGATTGCCGTGATATTCCGGCGGCGCCAGATGCTCCAGGCCGTCCGGGCCCAGGCGCGCCTTGATGGTCCGCTCCGTCCCTCGCATGTTGAAAGGCACAGTGCCGACGAACAGACCGCCGGGTTTGAGGATGCGGGCGGCTTCCGAAATGGCCCTGTCCATGTCCGGCACATGTTCGAGCACTTCGCAGCTGACATAGATGTCGAAGCTGTCATCGCTGAAACTCAGCGCCTGCACGTCCTGATGCATCACGCGTGGGTGCGCCCGGCGGTCCGAAGCCAGCGGCAGGTATTCAGAGCCCGTGAAGCGCGGAAAGATCGAACGCAAGCGCTGGGCGAATGGCGACAGGCGTTCCGAGGCGAAGACCCGCAGCGACTTTTCCCGCCCGCAGGCGTAAGTGCGCAGTACATGCAGGATGGCCCGCGTGCGTGACGTGCAGGAATGGGCGATCAGACTTTCGCGCAGACGGGCGCTGTCGAGTTCAATCCTGTCAGGCGTGACCAGGCCAAGATAAGGGTCATGCAGGCCTTCAATGGCGATTCGGTCCAGCGCCTGGGCGCGCTGAGACTCTATTCCCGGCCGCATGGTCCTGAAGAAGACGGACCACTCGTCCAGCGTTCTGAAGCCAAGTTCGAGGAGATCCATGATCGGGTCCGGTGCGCACGCCTCAGCACCCTGCTGAGGCGTGGATATAACGACTGTCTAGAACGGTTCGGGTCAGGCGACGATATGGAATCTGCCAGGCGCCGTCACGCGCCTTCCTTGCGCCAGGCGAGCGCCAGCAAGCCGAGCGCCAGAAGGGCGATGAGAAGGCCGGGCGCCAGCGGCACGGACTGGGCGTCCGTGACCAGATAGGCGTTGTTGCGTTTCAGTCCCGCCCAGTTGATCCCGGCCTGTCGGGCGCGGGCATTGGTCCGCCTGAATTCAGGCAAGTCGATCTCCTCGCCCAGCGTGAAGATCCCGCCCTCGCTGGAATCGACGAGCGCGGCGAAGCCTTCCGGATCGGGCCGCAGATCGCGATATTCCAGAGGATTGAGCGGGCCCGAGGCCGTCACCGTGGTCAGATCGCCTGAGCGCAGGCGCACCAGCCCCTGCTCGCGTGCGGTCATGCGCTCGGTGTAGACGCCCAGCCCGGTCTCATCCATCTCCACGGATTCCTGAACGCCGGACGGCCATTCGATCTCCAGCTCGGGCACCTCGTCTGCAAGCGTATTGCGGGTGACTTCGAGCTCGCCATCAACGACGCGTGCGCTCAGGCGTTCTTCGTCCAGCTCCGGCTCTCCCATCAGCCAGTGCGCGACGCGGCGGAACAGTTCGTCATGCGGACCGCCGCCCTCATAGCCGCGCGCCCACAGCCAGGCCTGATCGGACAGCAGGATCGCCGCCCGCCCCTGACCTTCATGGGACAGGGTCAGCAGGGGGTCGCCATTGGGCGCTTCCAGAACCGTTTCGCCCGACAGCGGTCGCGCGCCGATGCGACGGAACCACGGACCCCATTCGCCTTCACCTGACAGCATGGGACGGGTGACAGGGTGGCGCTGGCCGATTTCGCTGATCTGCGGCGTGAAGCGCTCTTCGCTGATCTGGCCGGTCGGGGCGGCGGGCAGCACGCTGGCGAGCGGCGAGCGCGAAACGCTTTCGCCGCCGGCGAAGGGCGGCCCTGTGGTGACCAACAGCGCGCCGCCATTTTCGACATAATTGGCGATATTGTCGAAATAGAGCGGGCGCAAAATGCCGCGGCGGCGATAGCGGTCGAAGATGACGAGGTCGAATTCCTCAAGGCTCAGCTGAAAGAGCTCGAAGACCGGAAAGGCGATCAGGGCGAGCTCGTTGGCGGGCACGCTGTCATCCTTGTCCAGCGGGCGCAGAATGGTGAAGTGCACCAGATCGACGCTGGGGTCGGATTTGAGCAAATTGCGCCAGGCCCGCGCGCCGTTATGGGGTTCGCCGGTGACGAGCAGCACCCGCAAGCGATCGCGCACGCCGGTGACGTTCACCGCGGCGCGATTGTTGATCAGCGACAGCTCGCCCTGGCCAGGCTCCACCTCGATCTCGACAACAT
>MDTA01155038.1_pt1 | contig 29481 bp, 31 predicted proteins | sample 811151 | NCBI WGS metagenome assembly MDTA01 (sample SAMN05326648, study PRJNA326480) | marine metagenome | isolation source: seawater | place: Indian Ocean: South | collected 2010 | reverse complement strand
TTATTTTTAGAATTAGCCAATTATCAAGATCCTTCAACAAAAGAATTATTAACCCAAGAATTAATGAAGAAATATAAAGTAACTATTATGGGTCCTAACAATTTATCTGGCTACTTACAATCTCTTCATATGGGTTTTCAAACTCTTAAAGTTCAAAAACATGCTACTCAAATTTATGATGATTTAAAAACAATAAGTACTAGATTTAACAAACATTTTGATAACATTTATGCTCTTAGAAAAAAACTAGAAGAGGCCATGACTGTTGTTGATAGTTTTGGCAAAGATGCAAGATCTATTACAAGAACTTTAGAAAATATAAAAGATCCCGAGCAAGTTGAAATCGCTGCAAAAACCGAGAATGTAGAAAAATTTGTTGAGCGTTCAAAACAAGTTAAAAATTAATTATAGTTTTTTTTCAAATAGATTTATAAATGAAAAAATGAAATGGAATAATAAATATAATTATCCAAAATCTCAAAGATCAATAGAAAATGGTTTTAGAAAATATTTATTTGGCGATGAAAAGCTTCCAAGTGTAACAACTATACTAAGCCAAACTAAATCAGAAGAGGAAAAAGCTGCTTTAGAGAATTGGAAAAAAAGAGTAGGCTATAAAGAAGCAAATAGAATTAAAACAGAAGCTTCTACTAGAGGAAGCTCAATGCACTCATATATAGAGGACTATTTAAGAGGTAGAGTAAATGAAAGTTTTTTTGAGAGCAATGAGCAACATAAAGTCATGGCAAAAGAAATAATTGAAAAAGGTATTAAAGGAAAATTAGATGAAATCTATGGTATGGAAGAAACTTTATACTATCCTGAGAAATATGCAGGAACAGCAGATTTAATCGGAGTGTATGAAGGAAAAACTGTTATTTGTGATTTTAAGCAAGCTAATCGTCCAAAGAAAGCAGATTATATTCAAGACTACTTTTTACAGTTAGGAGCTTACACTTTAGCTCACGATGTTGTTTACAAAACAAAAATGAATGCTGGAATTATTTTACTGTGTACAGTTGATAATTTATTTCAAGAATTTAAAATTGAAGGATCAGAATTAGAGATGTATCAAAATCTATTTTTAGGAAGGGTAAAAAAATTTTACGAGATAAATAATACTTGACTTTATTTTATCAGCCCATTAAAGAGAAAGTACTAACTAGAAGCTACTTGTTTAGATGCAAATGGTTTAGTTCAATTAAGCCCACCTCAACAATAGCTCATTCTAGAAAAAAACTATGAACTTTGTAATTTGGGATATTGAATCATCGAGTGCAAACACTGATTTTGGAAGTATTATTGAAATTGGAGGTATTCTTGTTGATGAAAATTTTAAGGAAAAAGATCGATTTAATTTGAGATGCCGTTTACCTGAGGGGGAAATACCTCAAGCAATGGCATTGATAGTAAACAAAACTAGTATCGATAAATTAACCAAAGTTAACTTAAGCCATTATCAAATGCTTGGCGAGGTTGAAAAAATTTTTAAAAAATGGAGCCCTGCTATTTTTTTAGGTTGGTCTAACATTGGATTTGATGATGAAATGATCAGAAAAGAATTTTTTAAAGGAATTAGATATCCTTATATTACCAATGCATCTCCAAACAAAAGACATGATGGATTAAATATTGCAAGGGGTGCTTATGCCATAGATTCGACAGTCTTAGAAACTGAAATAAATGAAAAAAATAATCCTGTGTTTAAATTAGAGTCTTTGAGCAGAATGAATGGCTTTGATTCTAGTGATGCTCACTCAGCTATCTTTGATGCACATTTAACAATGAATATTTTGAGCTTGATTAAAAAAAAACAGCCAGGCACATGGAATGCATTTTTAAAAACCGCTAATAAACTCGACACTGAGACAATTTTTAAAAAAGAAAGTATTATAACTCTAAATGAATATTTTTATGGAAAATCAAGATTATATTTATGTGCTCCATTACATCCTAAACATTGTATTCATCCAGTGTATCAATGGGGGCAGGCCGTTGATTTAAGAGCAGATGTTGAGCCACTATTAAAAATGTCAATTAATGAGCTTAAGTCAGAAATGAAAAAAACTCCCAAATTTTTAAGGACTATCAGATCAAATAAAGCTCCCATAATAGTTGATGCCATATATGGAATGAAAGCAGAGCCATACAATGCAATGGATCCAGAATTAATTAAAAAAAGAGCAAAAATTGTTAGAGAAAACGAAAAATTTTCACAAAATATTTTAACTGCATTAAGGGAAATTGCCGAAGAAAAAGAACAATCAAAATCTCAAGAACAAATTTTTGCTGAAGAAAGTATATACACAAAGTTTACATCAAACAAAGATACAGCACTTTTTCCTGCTTGGCACGCAGCCCCATGGAAAGATAAATTAAAACTTTTAGATAAATTTGAAGATGAAAGACTTTGGTCATTTGGAAAAAAAATTATATATCAAGATGCTCCAGATGTTTTACCAAAGGAAATGTATAGAAAAATTAAAAGTGAAATAGCTAGGAGAATTTTAAGTGAAAATAAGGAAAAATGGTGGACTGTCAAAGAGTGTTTTTTTGAAATTGATAATTTACGAAACAAGTATTCAGATGAGAACGATGAGGAAAAAATGAAATTTCTTGATCAGTTAAATGATTTTGTTATGTCTATTCAACAAAAATATGAGAATGCGTAGTTGACATTCTTTTTCAAAATAATTAAATAAGAATTATGCTAATGGATTTTGTAGATGCTGATTTTGAAGCTAAAGTAAAGAATGAAGATGTATCTATTTTACAGTTTTCAGCTTCTTGGTGTGGCCCTTGTAAGGTTTTAAAACCTATAATGGAAAAACTTTCAGATGAGTTTAAAGAAAAAGCTAATTTCTATTATGCTGATATAGATGAAAAAGCAATTAATTCGGCAAGCGCTGCAGCTGTACGAGGAGTTCCCACAGTTGTTGTTTATAAAAAAGGTGTAGAAGTTGCAAGAAAAGTTGGCGGACTTCCAGAACAACAAATGAGAGATTTTTTGAAAGAAAATCTTTAATTTTTGTTTAAAATTTCTCCTGCTAAATAAAGAGAACCAGTTATCAAGACAACATCATTCTTAGACAATTTAATTGATTTTATAGCATCTTCGATTGAGTGTTTATATTTTACATTAGGATAATTTGATAATTTTTTTTTTTAAATCTTCTCCATTAATGGAGTTTGGTTGATTTGGAATATCGATAGTCGTTATCGACGAAATATTCTTAAAATGTTCGACGTATTGTCTATGATCTTTATTAGCCATCATGCCGAGTATTATGTGTTTTTTACAATTTAAAGTTTCTAAAAAAGTGTTTAAGACCTTTGCGCCATCGGGGTTATGGGATCCATCACAAAAAATCTTATTATTTTTACAAAGATTTTTAATTTTTCCATTTTTAATTTCCTGAAGTCTTGCAATACTTTTTACTTTCGTGATACCTGATTTTATATGATGATCTTTAATTTGAAGCTTTTCGAGTGTTCTTAAGGTTGATATTGCAGTTGAGGCATTATCTAATTGAAATTCTCCTAAAACATTAGGCAAAGGTAGTTTTAAACCCCCGTATTTATCTTGGTAATAAAAAAAACCGTTTTCATTTAATGAATAACTGTAATCCTCGTTAAAAAATAGTTTTTTTGCAGTGTTTTTAAAAAGATTTTCTTTTATGCAGTCAGTTATTTTTTTTGATGATTGTCTTGCCACTACAATATTTGAATTTAATAAATTAGAGGTTTTTTCAAAAACTATTTTTTCAATTGTTCTTTCATCTTTAGGAAGCCAATCTAAATGATCTAATCCACAAGAAGTTATAATATTTGCTAAGTTTTTTTTTAATATATTTACCGCATCAAATCTTGCAAATAATCCATATTCACAAATCGTCAAATTTTTATTGTATTTCTTGCAACCATAAAAAAAAGCAGCTGTTAAAAATTCGAAAAATGTTATCTGTTCTCCATTATTAATTTCCTCAACTTCTTGCAGTAAATTTGCAAGTTGATCATCTTCAATTTCTTTATCGTTATATACAAATCTTTCATTAATTTTTTTAATATGAGGACTAGTATAAATATTACATTTATAATTAGCTTCATTAAGAATTGCTCTTAAAACTGCAATTGTGCTAAATTTTCCATTAGTTCCACAAATTTGAATACAATCTAAATCATCTTGTGGATCTCCAAGTTTTTTTGCTAGTTTTTTAACCCTATCAAGACTAAGGTCAATTTCCTTAGGATGCAGCTTTTGTAACCGTACTAATACTTTTTGAAGTTTCATCTGATAAGGAATTTATATCAGAATTTTTTTTTAACAATATTGATAAAAGAGCACCAATTTTTTTGTTAAGGTCTTTTCTTTCTACAATTAAATCAACAAATCCACATTTTTGAAGATATTCACTTTTTTGAAAATTATCTGGAAGTTCCTCCTTTACTGTTGCTTGAATCACTCTTTTTCCCGCGAAGGCAATTAATGCCCCTGGTTCAGCTAAAGACAAATCACCAAGCATAGAAAATGAAGCTGTAATTCCACCAGCGGTAGGGTCTGTAAAACAAATTATATAAGGTAAATTATTTTTTTTTAGTTCACTGACTGCTAAAGTAGTTCTTGTCATTTGAGCCAAAGCAATTGGAGACTCAAACATTCTTTGTCCTCCTCCACATGGAAAAAAAATAAATGGTGTTTTATTATCAATCGAATGCTGAATACCATAAATTATTGCCTCGCCCTCAGATGCTCCTACTGAGCCTCCGATAAAACTGAAATCAATAGCACCAACAGTAACATCAATGTCATTTATTTTACCTTTAGCAATTAAGACAGCAGTATCTTGTCCTGTTTTTTTTCTAGCATCTTTTAATCTATCTATATAACTTTTTGAGTCCTTCCACTCTAATGGATCATCAATTGGTAGAGGTGTTTTTAAAATTTCGTAATTATTTTTTCCAAAAAAAATGTCGAATCTATTTCTACAATTAATTCTATGATGTTTTCCACATAAACTGCATACCCATAAATTATTCTCTAAATCTTTTTTTAAAACTGGTCCTTTACAGCAAGATGTCCAATCGCTATTTTCAATTTCTTTTTTCGTTGGCCTATTTTTGAAAAGCCTTTTGATTTTATCTCCTAAATTAAGAGTTTTTCTTATCCAGTTCATATAATTTTAGCTTGTAAATTTTTTACCATATTACGTACATTTTTGACAGGATTTTGTTTTTTTTTAATACTTCTTGTGATTTCTTTACAAATTTGACTTCCAATTACTAAACCATCAGCTTTTTTAAAAGATGCAATAGTTTTATTTGTAATACCAAACCCAATAACCATATTTTTATTTTTATTTATTTTTTTAATTTTTTTGTAGTTTTGCAAAATTTTTTTTGGAGAAATTTTTAATTTTCCCCCTGTTGTTGACAACATACTAATATAATAAACCATATCATGTGAAGTTTTCATAATTTTTTTAATTCTTTCTTTTGATGTTGTTGGAGATAACAACTGGACAAAAGTAACTGAATTTTTTTTACATAAATTTGCAAATTCTTTATTGTCAGGGTAGGGAAGGTCTACTATTATTAGCCCATTTACACCAACGTTTTTACATTTTTTTACAAATTTTCTTTCACCATATCTGTATACCATTTGATAATATCCCATAAGTATACATGGTTTCGAATTTTTACTTTTCTTATAATCTTTAACTATTTGAAAAATATCTTTTAGTTTAATACCATTTTTTAAAGCTCTATATGAACTATTTTGAATTTGAGGTCCATCTGCAGTAGGAGCGTTATGTGGAAAACCAATTTCTAAAATATCGACATAATCAGATATGGATTTTAAAATTTTCAATGATTTTTCTTTTGTATTGTCTCCTGCTACCGTATAAGTCAAAAGGGCAGGCCTTTTTTCTTTTTTACATTTTTCAAAAGCCAAACTAATTTGAGATTTCATCTTGAATAACTACCTAAGTGTTTTTTAATAATATCTCTATCTTTTAAACTGTCTCCGCAACTATTAACTATCAATGTTGTGGAACTATTAAATTTTGGTGCGATCTTAATTGCTTCTGCAAATGCATGCGCAGGTTCCAAGCTTGGAGAAATTTCTTCAAGTTTTGTAACTAATTCAAAAGCCTTTAGTGCCTCCTCGTCAGTTGCATAAGTATATCTTGCTCTGCCTGAATCTTTTAAAAAACAATGTATAGGACTTACAGACGGGTAATCAAGGCCACTACTTATGGACTCGGTTTCGTTAATTTGACCATCAGAATTTTGTACACAATAAGCGGCTGCTCCATGAAGTACCCCTATTTTAGAATTTTTACTCAAAGGTGCAGCGTGTAGTTTGCTTTTTGATCTACCACCCGCTTCAACTCCGATTAATTCAACATCTTTTTTTTTGTAATCAATAAATTCACTCCAAAAACCGTAAGCACTTGAGCCTCCACCAACACAATTAATCAACTTTAATCTCTTAGGTACATCACCGAACTCATCTTTCAGTTGAATTTTAAGCTCTCTAGAAATTTGTGTTGTGCTCCATCCACAAATTTTAACAAACACATTAGGTCCTACCAAACTTCCAATTCCCATATGAACCTTGTCACAATTTGATACCCAATATCTTATACATTCACTTACAGCATCCACTAGAGTTTTGCTTCCAGTATCAACAGGAACAATTTCAGCTCCATTTTTTTTCATCGCGTCACAATTAGGTTTTTGTCTTTTAATATCCTTAGTTCCCATAAAAATTTTACATCCCAAGCCAAATTTTTTTGCAACCATTGAAAACATTTTTCCGTTATATCCAGCACCGGTATCAGTACAAATATATTTTTTATTTGCACGCTTACATAGCATCGCATGCGTAATTGCATTGTAGATTTTGTGAGCTCCACCATTAGCATCAGAAACCATTTTGGCATAAATTTGAGCTCCACCCAAATGATCTGTGAGATTTCTTAGCTTTATAAGCCTTGTCGGTTTGCCTACATAGTCTTCATATAAAAAGTCCCTTTCTTTAAGGAATTTTTTATCATATCTATATTTTTCAAATAATTTATTTAATTCGTCTATAGGTTTTTTTAGTGTTTCAGCAACGTAGTTACCTCCAAATTTTCCACCATAAAATCCATTTTTATCGTGCTGATCAATTAAAGGAATATTTCTTTTTATTTTCATAATTAATTATTCTTATTTTTTTTAAAAAAATTTTAATTTTATTTATATCTTTTACTTTATTTGTTTCTAAGGATCCAGAAACATCAACAATATCTGCAAATTTTGAAATATTTTCAAGCCTATCAATATTAATATTTCCAGCAATCATTTTAATTATAGGAATATTTTTTATCCATCTAAAATTCCAAGATAATGATTTTTCATAACCAGAGCTATCGAAAAGTATAATATCAGCCACCTTAGTAAATAATTTAAATTTATCTATATCTTTTTTTGTTTTAACTGTGATGACATAAATAATTTTTTTTTTATATTTTTTTCTTATTTTTTTTAATTCTTCTTTTGAAAAAGATCCATATATTTGAAAATAATCTATATTAAGTTTAGAAAACTTTTTAAATTCTTTTTCTGTTGGGTTAACCAAAACCCCAACAAATTTTGTTTTTTTTTTTTTAATCTTAGTTAATTTATTTGCAATTTTATAATTTATAAATCTATGACTCTTTTGAAAATTTAATATAAATCCACAGAAGTCAGCCTCATAATCTATACAAGTTTTTACTTGCTGTGATTTTGTAAGACCACAGATTTTTACCTTCATAAATTTTATTTAAGCGAGTTAATAAGTTTTTGTATATTTTTTTTAATATTCCCTTTTGTGATGGGTCTTCCAATCACAAGCCAATCACTACCATTTCTGAAAGCCTCTTTTGGGGATGAAACTCTTTTTTGATCATTCTTACCAAAGTTGAACCTTATGCCTGGTGTAATTATTTCTTTTTTAAAAATTTTTCTAATCAATTTAACTTCAAGAGGACTGCATACTAAGGCATCAAGACCTGCTTTATTTGCTAGTCTTGCCTGATGTTTTACAAGTTCACTTAGTTTTTTATCATAGCCGATAAGTTTAATATTTTTTTCATCTAGAGAAGTTAAAGTTGTAACACCAACTAATCTTATTTTACCTGCTACTTTTTTTGAAATCTTTAAAGCTTCAAGTCCTGATGATATATGAATTGTAAGATAATTGATTTTTAAATCTTTGACTGCCTTAATAGTTGACGCACATGTATTTGGAATGTCATTCAATTTTAAATCAACAAAAGTAATTTTTTTTTTTGTTTTTGCGATAAAGGATCTTCCATTTTTAGAATTTAAAAATTCCAAACCAAATTTATATCCAATCTTTAATTTATTTGTTTTAGAATTATTAATGATATTTTTAACTTTTTGAATTTTTGTTGTATCACAAGCGATAAATATTTTTTTTGTTTTATTCATCTTTTTTATTAATTTTTTTAAATAATTCTTTTGCCATTTTAAAGTGTATAGTTTTTTTTTCGGGAGTATTAACTTTCTCACCAGTCCTCGGATTTCTTGATATTCTGGGCTTTTGTGTGTGCGTAGACCACATGCCAAAACCCCTTAACTCTACTCTTTCACCCCTTTTAAGAGAATTTTTAATCTCATCTAAAATAATGTTAAAAAATTTCTCGAGATCCTTTTTATAAAAGTTAGGGTAGTTTTCAAAGATTTTTTTAAGAAGCTTTGATTTTGCTATGGACAATTTTTTTTAATCTTCCTTTTTTTTTTTTACTTTTAGTTATTTTATCTGAAAGTGATGAAAATGGAAGATTTTTACCAGATAAAGGTGAGCTAAATTTGTTAACAGCTTCCTTGTTTTGAAGTTCTTCTAATAATTTAATACTTAAAGTGACTTTTCTTTTTGCCAAATTTAATTCAGAAATAGCAGCATCAATTCTTTCACCACCAACAAATCTGGATGGCCTTGCGTCTGCAGCGTTAATTGCAATTTGTGATTTTTTTATTTGTAGTTCAATTTTGCTACCTTCTGGCTGAACCATCAGACCTTTATTATCAGAAGAAATTACTTTAACAGTAATTGTATCATTAACTTTCTTATCCTTGAACCATTCAAATGGATCAGCTTGATTTTGCTTTAATCCCACTCTAACTTTTTGCTGGTCAGTCTTTATTTCCAAAATTTTAACTTTTATTTGATCTCCTTTTTTATATTTTTTTAATTCTTCATCTGGATTTTTCTCATATGTTAAATCATTCGCATGCAAAAAGCCGTCAATGTCATAATTATCAATTCTTACATATATTGCATAATCGTTAATACTATTGACAACACCTTCTACTACACTTCCAACTGGATTTTCTTTTTCAAGTTTAGAATAAGGATTTTCAGTTGTTAATCTATGAGAAATTGAAACTCTTCTTTTTTCTTTATCAATTTCTGTAATTACACATGATATTTCATCGCCGATCTTAAACATTTTTTTTGCAGATGGATTTTTTTTCGTCCAACTTAGTTCACTAGAGTGAAGCAAGGTAGTTAGGCCAGGTTCCAGTTCACAGAAAGCTCCAAAATCCATCATCTTAACTACTTTAACTTTGTATTCTTTGTTTAACTCGTAGTTAGATATATGTTCGAAAGGGTCTGGGGAAAGTTGTTTAATAGAACATCCAACTTGCTGTTTTTCCTTGTCTACTGTTATAACTTTTAAATCATGTTTTTCACCAATATTAAAAATTTCCTCTGGGTGATTTACTCTAGAGTAACTAATTTCCTGCAAATGAACTAATACATCCAATTCTGAGTTTACATCAAAAAAACATCCAAAAGAACTATAGCCTTTAACAATTGCACCTTTGATTACATCTCCAACTTTATATTTTTCAATAATTTTTGCTTTATCTTCTTTTTTATTAGACGAAATAATTTGTCTTCTAGATACACATGCATTTCCTCTTATTTTATCAAGTTTGATTAGAGCAAATTTTTGAGGTTCATTCATTAAATGGGAAATATCTTTTAAAGGCTTATCAGATATCTGTGAACCTGGGCAAAACATTAATGATCCCGTATCTATATGTTCAACTATAACTCCACCTTTGCATTTGCTAGTGATCTTACCTGTTATAGGTTCATTTTTTTCATAGGCTTCAACCAATCTATCCCATCCCTTTATTTTTAAAGCTTTAGAAGCTGAAACAACCACATCTCCGTTTTTATCTTCAATTCTTTCTAACAGAACTGATACTTTGCTACCTAATTTTATTTTATCTATTATTCCAATAGTTTTAAATTCATTAATATCAATTACTGGCTCAGATTTTAAACCTTCAATAAATAAAAAAACAAATTTTTCTGTTATTTTTGTAATTTTACCTTCTATTATCTTACCTTCTGCTAAATTTTTTGTTTTTGATAATTGACTATCTAATAATTTTTGAAATTCCTTTGAGGCAGGTGTTTCTAAAGAATTATATATTTCCATTTATTTTTGTTTCGTCTCTATAATTTTTTTTATTTTAAAAAAACATGCTTTTTTAGTTAAATTTGATGTATTAATCAAGATAGAATCGCTTGTTTTTTTTAGTGGAGAAAAACGCCTATTATAGTCCCTATAGTCACGTTTTTTAATACTTTTGAACACATCATTATAAGTAATTTTTCGTCCAAGTTTTTTTAATTCTTTAAATCTTCTTTTAGCTCTTACTTTAGTGCTGGCGGTTATAAAGAATTTAAAATCAGCATCAGGAACAATTTTATAAGTAATATCCCTGCCATCTAAACAGGAGCCATTGAATTTTTTTGGAAATTTATAGGCACATCTTAACTGAAAATTATGGACTATTTTCCTTATATTTTTATTTTTCGCAATTATTGATGCTTCAATTCCAATTTTATCACTTAACAAATATTTACCCTGCAAATCTTTAATTTTTAATTTACCAATTTTTTTTCTTATAAATGAATTTTTGAATTTTTTTTCATTTTTTAACTTATAAAAAGCTAACAATCTATAAATTTTCCCAGTATCTAAATAAAGAAGGTTAAAGTATTTAGAAATTTTTTTTGCGACAGTGCCAGCTCCAGCCGCAGCAGGGGAATCGATTGCTATTTTCATTATTTTTTTTTTATTTTTCAATTAGTTTTACCACCAAGTTGTTTTATAATATTTAAAAAAGATGGAAATGAAGTATTAATGGAATCTGGATTAAATATCTTCCAATTTCCCCCAAAAGATAAAGCAGCTATTGCACACATCATAAAAACTCTATGATCTTTTAAGTAATTTTTAATTATATAATCTTTATTTAAAACTATATCTGGATTTCCATATATTTTAATTGAACTATTGTTAGAAATTATTTTAACACCCATCATCTTAAGTATTTTTGATGCTATTTTTAATCTTGGACTTTCTTTTTCATTTAGTTCAGATAAATTTTTAAAATAAGATATACCCTTGGCTTTTGATGCAGCTAAAAATATAATTAAAAATTCATCAATTGCACTCGAGTTTAAATTTGAAGGACAATTAATACCTTTTAAATTTTTTGAACTTTTTACAATTATATCGGCACATTCTTCACCAAATTGTTTTTTTTTATTTTTAATTTTTATTTTAGCTCCCATTTTATTCAAAATTCTTATCACCCCCATTCTTGAAGGATTTATATTAATATTCTTAAGTACTAAACTCGAACCTTTTGATAATAAAGTTAGAACTATAAAAAAAGCACTTGAGCTTATATCACCTGGTATATTGAAATTAAAATTTCTTATCAACTTTGGTTTTGAGACTTTTATAAAATCTAAATTTCTATTTTTTTTTATTTCTATAGGTATTTTTAATTCTTTAAACATTCTTTCAGTATGATCTCTTGATTTTTTTGCTTTTATTGAAATTTGTCCAGGAGTATTTATTGAAGCCAACATCACACAACTTTTACATTGTGCCGATCCTTTTTCTTCTTCATAATAAATTGGTCTTAAAAAATCACTACCTTTAATATAAATAGGTAATGTTTTTTTTTTATTTGGATAAAAGTTCGCACCAATTTTTTTTAAAGGTTCAATTACTCTAGAAAAATCTCTTCTAGACAAGCTTTTGTCTCCAATTATTTTGATTTTATAAGGTGATTTAATTAGTAAAGGTAGAATGAGTCTTCCCAAAGTTCCAGAATTACCAGCATTAAGAACTATTTTTTTTTTATAAGCAAACCCATTAATACCTACGCCTTCAATTATACAAATATTTTTTTTTAATTTAATTTTAACTCCTAACTTTTTTAAACAATTTAAAGTATTTATTAAATCCTCAGATTTAAGTATATTTTTTGCAATAGATTGACCAACTCCTTGTGAAGATAGCAGTGCCCACCTGATAGATAGACTTTTATCACCGTCCACTAATATTTTTTTTTTAAAACTACCGATTTTTTTATTAATTTTTAAAAAATTTTGGACCATTATACATTAATTAATTTTGAAAGTTTCTCCAAAGTATGCATTTTTTGCTATTGGATTATTAATTAATTCTTTTGGTGTACCTTGAGCTATAATTTTACAATTAGATAAAATAATTGCAATATCAACACATGATAGTAAATCTCTAGCTTGGTGGTCACAAATACAAATCCCAATTCTGTCTTCTGTTTGTAAATTTACAATAACTTTTTGTAGCATCTGAATTGTTAAAACATCTAATGCAGCAAAGCATTCATCTAAAAGTAAAATTTTAGGATCACCAAGTAATGCTAAAGCAATTACAAGCTTTTTTTTTTGACCACCAGATAAAAAAGATGCTTTTATATCTCTTACATAATCTAATTCAAATTTTGATATTAAATACTCAATTTTACTATTTTGTTCCCGAATATCTTTAATCAGCACTTGAGCAATCGCCTTTAAATTTTGATATGCAGTAAGATCTGAAAAGTATCCTCCGTATTGAGGCACATATCCAATTTTAAACTCTCTTGTCCTTAGATAGATCGGATAATTTGTAGCCTCTCTTTTACCAAAATTAATAGTTCCAAAATCGGGTTTTAAAATTCCCGTTATTAAATTAAATATAGTTGATTTACCAGCTCCATTTGGGCCTAATAATCCAAGAATTTCACCAGGATTTATTTTAAAAGATATGTTATCTAAAATTTTTCTTTGACCAAAAGATATTGAGATATTCCTAAGCTCAAGTAAAGGGTTTGAATTTTTGAAAGATTTAATTCTGAATTTTTTAATAATAGCCATTTAATTTTTAATTGTTGCAGTAATTTTATTATCTTTATTTATCATATATATTTTTGAAAATTTTGTGATCAAATCCATATCAATAGCATCTGCATTTAGCTTATTATTACTATCATTATATACAACATTTTCAGCAATTTTCACTTCTTTAGTAACATAATCTAAAAAGATATTTTCACTTTTTATGTTGTGATCTTCATAGTTCAATTCCACATTTTCGAAAAAATGCGTATTTAAATTTGACTTATTATACTTTGCTTGATCTGAATAGATAAAAATTTTACCAGAATTTTTTAAAGTTATTTCCGCAAAGACGTTTTTCAATAATAATATATCTGGATCCTCTTCATTAATTTTTCCAGAATCAGATAAAATTTTATATGTATTTCCTTTCTCATCACTTGAAATATAACTTAACTCTTCAATTACTTCTAAATCACTATTTTTACTTAAATTTATTTCCTTATTTCCACTTTCTTGCCCTGCATCAGCTACTTTTTTATCTCTATTAGCATCTAGAAGGTAATTGTAAGAAAAAAATAGTATAATTATTATTAAAAATAAAATCGAAAACTGTATTAATAAAGATCTATTCATTGATTAGTTAATTCTAGCATCTAAAATGTTATGAATATGTAATATACCAATAGTTTTATGCTTTTGATTAAGTTTATGAACACACAAGCTTGTGATTTTTTTTTCTGACATAATAGACAGGCTTTTTGCAGCTAACATATCTTTCTCAACACTTATTGGATTTTTAGTCATGACATTTTTCACAGAAAGATTTTCTATTCTTTGATTTTTTTGACTTGCTCTTCTAATTTGACCATCAGTAATAATTCCTGTAGTCATTCCTTTTTTATTTGTGGCAACTAGCAAACCTAATTTTTTTTTTGTAATTAAACTTAGTGCTTTTTTCATATTAGCATTTTCATTAATGAATGGGATACCTTTCCCCGATATCATTAAATCTTCAACAGTTTTTAGTTTTGCTCCTAAACTACCACTAGGATGAAACTCTTTAAATTTTTTTCTGCTAAATCTTTTTATACTTAGTGCTGCTACCGCCAAACAATCACCTATTGCGAGTTGCTCACAGGTACTACTGGTAGGAACTATTTCTAAACCGGCTTCTTTTACTTCGGGTATAAACAATTTAATATCAGATGCCTTATAGAGAATTGAATTCTTTTTTGAGACTATTCCGATCAATAATATTTTATTTCTATTAGCGTATTGTATTACTGGTTTAAGTTCTGCAGTTTCACCAGAGTTACTTATTAAAATTAAAATATCTTTTTTTGTAATACTTCCTAGATCACCGTGAGAACAGTCATTGGCTGACAGAGAAAAAGACGGGCATCCTACTGAAGATAAAGTTGCCGCTATCTTAGATGCAATTAAATAACTTTTTCCAACTCCGCACAATATAATTTTAGAATGACATCTAACAATTGCATTAACTGCTTGGTCAAAAGAATTATTTATAGAATTTTTTAATTTTTTAAGGGCTTGAATTTCTAATTCAATTACATTCCTTGCTATTTTTTTATTATTAATTTTTTTCATACTAATGCTCAAAAGTAGAAGTTTTATAGCCAGCAATTTCCATGTCTACTATAACTGGCAAAACTTTCATACACTTTTCAAAAAGTTCAAACCTTTTCTCTCTGATAAGTACTTTTGTTAATTTTTCTTTTATTTCAAAAAGAAATTCAGTGTCCTGGGCAGCATAACTTATCTGTTTTTCTGAAAGATTGGGATCACCCCAATCACTTTGCTGCTCTTTTTTTGATATATCCTTCCCACATAACTCTTTTACTAAATCTTTGTAACCATGAAAATTAGAAGCTGTTCTAGCAATTTTTGAACATAGTTTTGTACAAAAAAAATTACCAATATCTACCTTGAGATGATATTTAATCCACATCAGATCTTGGCGCGCATAATGCATTATAAATTGAGTATTATGATTAGACAAGACTTTAACTAAATTTGGTGCAGAGTAATTCTCTCTGTTCAATTTAATCAAGTAATATTTTTTTGACTTTAAACCTAATTGTATCAAAGTAAGAGGATCTCTACCAATTACCAAACCTAAAGCTTCACAATCTAAACCAATTTCCTTTTCTTCTGAAAAATCGATATCTTCAGGCAAATCGTTATCAAAAATTTTGATGTTATTCATATTTAGTTTATATATATAAAGACAAAACAATATTGTCTATTTTTTGATAAATGATAACAAAAAAAATATTAATTTTTGGTGCCAGTGGGCAAATTGGCAGGAATCTTATAAGAAAACTTACAAAAAGTAATTATAAGGTTACAGCAGTAACAAGAGATATTCATAAAAAGGGCTATATACTTAAAACGCAAGCACCTATCGGATATCTTGAGATCAAACAATCAAATATCTTTGACTATAACAGCCTTTCTAAATTGATCGAAGAAAATGATATTTGTATAAATTTAGTAGGCATATTATTTGAAAAAGGTAAAAATTCTTTTAAAAATATTCATGTAGACTTTCCAGACTTGATTTCAAAGATTTGTAAAAAAAAGAATATCAAGCAAATGATACATATTTCAGCTCTTGGATTAGCTGATGCTAAAAATTCAAAATACGCATTAAGCAAATTACAAGGAGAAAAAAAAATCAGAGAAAACTTCGAAAAAGCAGTCATAATAAAACCGTCGTTAGTTTATAGCGTTGACGACTCATTTACGACACGCTTTTTTACTCTATTAAATTTAATGCCAATATTTCCTCTTTATTATAAAGGTGTAACAAAGTTTACTCCAATACATGTTTCAGACGTAGTCAACTTAATTTTTTATATTATTTCAAATAATATTTTGTCTAAAGATATCGAGGCTATAGGACCAGAGGTTTTGACTTTTAAACAGATAATAGAAAAACTTTTAAAAAGTATTGATAAAAAAAGATTATTATTACCTATTCCTTTAACATTAGCAAAAGTATCAGCTTCATTTTTTCAACTTTTTCCTAACCCTCTTCTAACAAGAGATCAATTGAATTTATTAAAATATGATAATGTTAAGTCAGATAATGGTATTTCAAATTTTGACCTAGGATGTCCAAGCAAAATTTTATTTGAGGAGTCAATTAATTCTTACAGTTTTAATTGGATGGAAGGTGGAAAATTTTCTATTAAAAAAAGCAATCAAAACTAACTTATGCTTATTTATTTTATTTATTTGATTATTTCAATAATTCTTATATTTGTAATTTTTATTGGCATAAAGGCTGCTGGTCGTGGAATTCAGGCAAAAAATAAAAAAAATACATCAAAAGATAAAAATAATGAAAATATTAATAATAATTTATCCAAACTAAATGATTTATATAAATCTGGCGTAATTACAAAAAAGGAGTTTGCTAAAGGAGAAAAAAAAATTAAAAAAAAACTTTAAGCAGATTTAATTTTTTTCTCAATAAATTTTGGAACCTCGTTATTTTTATCAACCAAGTCTTCTTTTTTACCTTTTGGCTGGAAAGCATATAAAAGATGAAGTTTACAATATGAGAAGTCTTTTAAAGATGTTCTACCGCAAAAGTAAAAATCTTTTTCATCAGGATGACCCATTGGCCATTTACAAGAATCGTCAGTTAATTCTTCAAGCTGTTTAGGGTTTTCAGGTTCAAAATCTTTTTCTATTAACAGTGATCTAAATTTAGATCTTGATATTCTTTTTTTGCCATCAACATTTGCATCATTCGGAGAGTTGATTTTTTTTCTAAAATTTTCAGTAAAGTTTTTTGTTTTAATTTTTGCAGATAAATTCAATCTGTGTGCTTTTCCAATTACAGCATTACGGCTAACCCCTCCAATTATTTCTGCTATTTGGCTTGCAGTTTTTCCTTTGCCCCATAATTCTTTAAGTTTAGTAATTTTATCTTCAGTCCAGCTCATATATACTATATATAGTGGTTAATAGTTTATTTTACACTATATAGATACACATAATAAATACCAAAAAACAAGCAATTTTTTGGTTTTATTAACAAATTTTTAAAAAAAAGGTTAAAAACAATTTCTTATGGTTGAATTACAAAAAAAATATCAAATTGGAGTTAGAAAAATTGGATACATAAATTACGTTGGTCTTTATGCTCTTTGGTACAGAGAGTGTAGCAGATTTTTTACTGTATGGGCTCAAACTCTTTTATCCCCCTTAGTATCTAGTTTATTATTTTTATCGGTTTTAACTCTTGCATTAGGCGAAAATAGAGGAGATGTTTTGGGATATTCATTTATAACCTTTTTGGCACCAGGTTTAATAATTCAATCAATGATACTTCAAAGCTTTTCTCACTCTGTCAGTTCACTTATGATATCAAAAATGCAAGGAAATATAGTTGATATATTGTATGCTCCACTATCCGCTTTTGAAGTCTCAAGTGCGATAATATTTGCAGCCATTACTAGAAGTTTAATTATAGGCATTATATCTACAGTTGTATTTTTACTTATAATCGATTTGCCTGTAGAAAATTTTTTTTATATTTTTTATGGCGCCTTTTTTGGATCACTTTTTATTGGCAGCCTTGGATTTATATCAGGTTTATGGGCAACTAAATTTGATCATACTGCTACTATTACTAATTTTGTTATTCAGCCACTAAGTTTTTTATCAGGTGTATTTTATACTATTGATAGACTGCCAGAATTTTTTCAAACTATAAGTAGTGTGAATCCTTTTTTTCATATTATAAATATCTTTAGATATGGTTTTTTAAACGTATCTGATGGAGATTTATTTTTTGGATTGATTTATATGCCTATACTTTCTTTCATCGGCTGGTTCTTTGCATACTTATTATATAAAAAAGGATATAAAATAAAATCCTAAAAGTATGACAGCATTAGCAAAAAATTATAATAGAAAAAAAATAGCTTTTAAAAGAGGAAAGGGCAGTTTTTTATACTCTACAAAAGGAGAGAAATACTTAGATTTTGTTCAAGGTATAGCAGTAAACTCTCTTGGACATGCCAATCCTTATTTAATAAAACATATGAAGAGACAAGCAAATAAAGTTTGGCACGTGTCTAATTCTTTTTTAATACCTGAAGGTGAAAAATTAGCTAAGAGATTAACACAAAAAACTTTTGCAGATTTTGTTATTTTCCAAAATAGCGGAACGGAGGCTACTGAAACTGCAATTAAAGTTGCAAGAAGATACTTTTACTCAATTGGAAAACCACAAAAAAATAGAATTTTATGTGTGAAGAATTCCTTTCATGGACGAACTTTAGCTGCAATTTTTGCAAGTGGTTCAAAAAAAATGACAGAAGGTTTTGGACCAAAAGTTGATGGTTTCGATCATTTTGAATTTGGAAATCATAAATCATTGAAGAAAGCTATAACGAACAAAACTGCTGCAATAATGTGTGAAACAATAATGGGAGAGTCAGGCATAAAAGTTATACCTGATTGGTGTTTAAGAGAGTTAAGAAAAATTTGTAATAAAAAAAAAATTCTTTTAATTTTAGATGAGGTTCAGTGTGGCATTGGAAGAAGTGGGAAATTTTTAGCTTATGAGTATTCTGGGGTAAAACCAGACATTGTACCTATTGCAAAAGGAATCGGCGGAGGTTTTCCCATAGGTGCAGTTTTAATGAGCAAAAAGGTAGGTTTATCCATGAAACCTGGAACGCATGGTTCCACATTTGGCGGAAACCCTTTAGCAATGTCAGTTGGAAACGCAGTTTTAGATCAGATATTTAAAAAAGGCTTTCTATCAAACGTAAAAAAAAATTCTCTATATTTTCGTAAAGAATTAAATAAAATAAAATATAAATTCCCTAAAATTATTAAAGAAGTTAGAGGGGTTGGATTGCTAATAGGCTTACAACTTTTTAATGACCAAACCAAGTTTATTGAAAAACTTATGGAAAAAAAACTTTTAACAATAAGAGCTGGTGAAAATGTAATACGAATCTTGCCACCATTAACAGTAAAAAAAAATGAAATTGATTTAGCGATTAAAATAATTAACGAAGTTTGTGAAAAAATTAAATAGTCATGAAACATTTTTTAAACCTTAAAGATATTCCTTCTGTACATTTAAAAAAAATAATTTCTGATGCAAAAAAAAGAAAAAAAAAGAGAACAAGATTAAATATAATTGATGAAGACAAAGACAGGCCATTAAAAGGAAAATTGTTAATACAAATGTTTGAAAAACCCAGTTTGAGAACTAGATTAAGTTTTTATCTTGCTATTAAGCAATTAGGAGGTGGAACAATAACACTTAGGTCCAATGAACTTCATTTAGGCAAGGGAGGAGAGAGCTTAGAAGATACTGCTAAAATTTTATCATCTTATGCTGATGGTTTCATGTTGAGAACTGACAGCGATCAAAAAATTAACGATTTTAGTAAATATCTTAAAATTCCATTAATTAATGGTTTAAGTCCATCATCACATCCCACTCAAGTTCTATCAGATATATTTACGATTGAAGAGATTAAGAAAAAATCTATTTCAAAAATGAATATTTGCTGGATCGGAGATTCTAATAATGTTTTGAATAGTTTAATTGCAGCATCAGTTAAATTTTCATTTAATTTAAACGTTGGTTGTCCAAAAAATTATGGACCAAAAAAATCTATATTAGATTGGGTAAAAAAAAATAAAAGAAATATAAAAATATTTAATGATGCGAAAAAAGCTGCATTAAATGCAGATGTTGTTTTTTCTGATAAAGTTATTTCTTTAAATGATAAAGTTGATAAATCAAAAAAAATTAAAGATTTTAAAAATTTCCAAATAAATTCTGAGCTTATGAGTTTTACAAAAAAGGATTCAATTTTTTTACACTGCCTTCCAAGAGGAACTGAAGTTTCAAATGTTGTTTTTTCAAGTAAAAAATCAAAAGTATGGCAACAAGCATTTAATAGGGTACATGTTCAAAAAAGTATTTTGTTATATTGTTTTGAAAAACTAAGGTAGTGATTTAGGATTACTACCATTTTTGTTTAAATATAATAAAACTGATGCCCTGTCTTTTTCACTTTTAAGACCAGCAAAACCCATTTTATTTCCTTTAATCCAAGCAGCAGGTTTAATTAAAAAACCATTCATCTCTTCCCATGTCCATTCTTTTTTGTATTCTGATAAAGCTTTAGAATATTTGTAATCAGCAATTGACCCTACAGGCCTAAACATTACAGACCATAATTTTGGTCCAATTTTGTTACCTCCACCTTCTTTAATACTGTGACAAGCCTTACATTTTTTAAAAACTTTTTCTCCATGTTCTACGCTACCCATGGCTAACAAGGCGCTGATATCAATTGTACTCTCAGTGTCCGTGGTTTTTAGATCATTATTTTCATCCAAAACTTCAACTTTGTAACCTGCAATGTCTGGTTTTTTTACGGCAAAAATTACATCTGAAACCTTTCCTATACCAAAAACTATTAAAACCGTGATTAAAACTGCCCCAATAATTTTATTAATTTCAAACGAATCCATTTTATTAAATAATTATTTGCACGTATAACATGATATTTTAGAAATTACTTAATTTTAAATAAAATTATTTTGCGTCTGTTGGACGCATAAATGTTATTAAAAGATGAAAAATACACTTATAATTATACCATCTAGAATGGCTGCATCTAGGCTGCCAGGAAAACCTTTACTTAAAATTGATGGAAAATCTATAATTTCACATGTAGTTACACAAGCTAAAAAATCAGAAATAGGTCAAGTTGTAGTTGCGACAGAGGATATTGAAATTTTTAATGATGTTAAAAGTAATGGTGGCGATTCAATTATGACTTCAAAAGCAAATAAAACAGGAACAGATAGAATTTGGGAAGCTTATAATAAGCTAAACATTAAGAATGTAGACTTTATAATTAATTTACAAGGGGACGAACCATTAATTGATCCTAATGATATTGTCAATTTGGATTTAGCTGTAAAAAAAAATAATTCAGAGATAGGTACATTAGCTGCAAACATTGATAACGAAAATATATTGCTAAACAAAAATATTGTAAAAGTTGTTACAAAAGAAAATTTGAAAGAGAAAAATTCTTCAAGAGCAGAAATTTTTTTTAGAAAAAGCGAAAAGAATTTTAATAATATTTACCAACATATTGGAATTTATGAATATGAAGTTCAATGCTTGGAAAAATTTAATAAATTGGAACAGACTAAAAATGAAATAGAAAATAGACTGGAGCAACTAAGAGCTCTAGACAACAAGATTAATATTGATGTTATTCTTGCAAAAAACAAAGTTTTAGGTGTAGATACTATGGAAGATTTTATAGAATTAAAAAAAATAATGGAATATAAAACTTAAAATGAAAATTTTATACCAAGGTAGCCAAGGTGCTTATTCTCAGCTTGCAGCTTTAGAAATTTTTCCTAAAGCAGAAACTATTTCTTGTAAAACTTTTGAGGAATGTTTTAAACAATGTTTAGAAAACGAAAATCTCAAAGCAATTATTCCTGTCGAAAATTCTGTTGCAGGTAGAGTTGCAGATATTCAGCATTTGATGAACAAATATAAACTTCAAATTTATGCAGAACACTTTCACAAAGTTTCACATAATTTAATGGTATTGCCAGGAGTTAAGATAGAAAACTTAAAAAGTGTAAGATCACATTCTCAAGCGATATCTCAATGCCAAGAAATTCTAAACAAAAATAATTTAGAACCAATAATAGCCGCTGATACCGCAGGTAGTGCTAAATTTATTAGTGAAAATTTATTAAAAAGCGAAGCTGCAATTGCTTCTAAACTTGCAGCTGAAATTTATAATCTAGAAATAATTAAAAGTAATATAGAAGACGATAACAAAAATGTAACAAGATTTTTGGTTATGGGAAAAGTAGCCGAGCATCCAGAATTTAAAAAAGGCAAATATATTACAAGTTGTATTTTTAAGGTAAAAGACAAACCGGCTGCTCTCTATAAGTGCCTTGGAGGGTTTGCAACTAATGATGTAAGTTTAAGTAAGTTGGAAAGTTTTTCTGAACAGAGTAGTTTTGAGCAATATTTGTTTTTGTGCGATATTGTTGGTCATATTGAGGATCCAAAAGTCCAAAAATCTTTGGAAGAACTTGGTTTTCATACCGTAAGCTTAGATATACTGGGAGTTTATGAAGCAAGCAAATTCCGAAATATTTAATTTTTTACATCTTATTGTGTAATAAAAATTAATACTGATATAATACTATTGGAGGCTAGAGGTGGATTCTGCTTGAACCCGATCAGATCTTAACGGAAGCAGTCGTAAAGACAGATTTTCAGGTTCTAGTCTCCTGAATATAAATGATGAAAAATTCTAAAGTGTTGGCATTAAAATACAGGCCCGTTGTTTTTGAGGACTTGATAGGTCAGAAAATAATTACCGATACAATCGTTAACTCTATAAAAGAGAAAAAAATACCCAATGCCTATCTTTTTACAGGAATTAGAGGAGTTGGAAAAACCACCTTTGCCAGACTGATTGCCAAAGGCTTAAATTGTTTAAATGGAATAGAAAATTTGTGTAATGAAAGTTTATGTGAAAACTGTAAGTCAATTTCAAATTCTAATCATATAGACATTTTGGAAATGGATGCTGCCAGCAAAACAGGGGTTGATGATGTAAGGGAGTTAATAGAATTTTCAAGATACGGACCAAGTATTGCAAAGTATAAAATTTATATAATAGACGAGGTCCATATGTTGAGCAAACAAGCTTTCAATGCTCTTTTAAAAACTTTAGAAGAACCACCGCAATATGAAAATGGTGGTGGTTTAAAATTTATTTTTGCAACAACAGAAATAAAAAAAATTCCAATAACAGTTGTTTCAAGATGTCAAAGATTTGATCTTCCAAGAGTAAAATCTGATGAACTGTTTAGCTACATAAAAGAAATAAAGGATAAAGAAAATGGAAATATATCAGATGATGCTTTAAAATTAATAGTTAAGATATCCGAGGGCTCTGTAAGAGATGCGCTTTCTTTATTAGATAGAGCTATTTTATCTACAGAAAAAAATAAAGAAATGGATCTTAAGGGAGCGCAAAAAATATTTGGGTATTTTGATAAGTCTCAACTTATTGATCTTTTCTCTTTTTTATTTGAAGGAGATGAGGAAAAAGTTTTAGATATATATAGAAATATTTACTATCAAGGCATAGAGCCAAAAATATTTTTAAACGATTTTTTAGAAATATTGTATTACTTTAAAAATATTGATTTTCTTAAAATTGAAAGTACAAATTTTTCGTTAAATGATGAACAGTTCGATAAAATAAAAAATTTAGTAAAAAATGTTGATAATCAAACATTAATTTTGTTTTGGCAATTTACAATAAACACACTAGACGAAATGAATATTGTAACAAATCAAAGTTTATCTATAGAGATGTTTTTAATAAGAATAATGCATCTTAAAAGTATTTCAAATTCTTCAAAAATCAAAAGTGATAACAATGTAAATATTTCAAAAACAAACCCAAGTGATGAAAAATTAAATAAAAATTCAAGTAATTACTTTAATTTAAATAATAAAACTATTGAGCAAATAAAAAATATTGTCCAAGAAAAAAATATTAAACAAAATATTGAGATCGAAGACTCTAAGAAAGAGCAATTTAGTATTAAATCATTAGATGAACTTATTGAGCTTTGTAATACTAAAAAAGAAATTAAACTAAAGTATGAACTTGAAAGAAACGTAAACCTAGTAAGTTTTGAAAATGGAAGAATAGAAATTTCATTTAATGAGGATCTAGATAAGGAATTTATTAAAAATTTATCAAATAGATTATTTGAATGGACAAATAAAAGATGGATAATAACACTATCAAAAAAAACAGGCAATATTTCTAAGAAAGATTTTATTAAAAAAAATAAAAAAAAAGATTTAGAGGATGCAAAAAATACAAATGTTTATAAAAAAATTGTTGAAGTATTTTCTGATGCAGAACTAATTAATGTAGAAAAAGAGGAGTAAAAGGTGAACGATTTATCCAAAATATTAAATAAAGCAAAAGAACTCGAAGGAAAAATGAAGGAAAGCCAAGAAAAAATTAAAAATATTATTGTTGAAGGAGTCTCAGGATCAAATTCTGTTAAAGTAACCTTAAATGGTAATGGAGAAATGTTAAAAATTGATATTTCTCCAGAAATTTTTAAGGAAGAAAAGACAATTTTAGAAGATTTAATCGTGGCAGCATATAATAATGCAAAAGAGCAACTTAAATCCAAAACTTCAGAAGAAATATCCAAAGCAACAAATGGTTTTGGTATACCAGGTTTTAAGTGGCCTCTATAGTTTTATGGAAAGTATAAATGAGATTGATGAATTAGTTAAAATAATTTCTAGACTTCCAGGACTTGGCCCAAAATCAGCAAAAAGAATTATACTTAAATTGATAAATAATAGAGATGAATTGATGAAGCCTATGACAAAAGTTTTGGGTGAAGTTTATAAAAATATTTCAAGATGTAATTTATGTGGATCTCTAAGGTCAAATGATAATTGTAAAAATTGTAGTTTTTCCTCAAAAAAATCAAAAAAAATATGTGTAGTAGAAAATATCGCAGATCAATGGAGTATAGAAAATTCAAATATTTTTGATGGATATTTTCATATTCTAGGCGGAACAGTTAACTCTTCTGGTCAAAGAAAAGAGGATTTATTAATTAATGCATTGGTTGCAAGAGTAAAAAAAGATAATATTGAAGAAGTTATAATTGCAACAAGTGCAACTGTTGAGGGTCAAACAACGGCTTATTATATTCAGGAAAGTTTAAAAGAAATAGGTGTAAAAATTTCAAAACTTGCACAAGGACTTCCTATTGGAGGTGAGATAGAAAGTTTAGATGATGGGACTTTATTTTCTGCATTCAAGAATAGGACTGGACTAAATTCAGAGTCAGACTGATTTTTTAATATGCCTATTAAAATGGAGCAACGGCTCGGTATAACCAGAGGGTTGAAACTTTCCGTGAAAAATTAAATCACACGCAGCCTTGAAAGCAATAGATTTATCAAAGTTTGGTGACATATTTGTATAGTTAGGATCAGACATATTTTGTCTATCAACAATTTTTGCCATTTTTTTTAATATTTCCAAAACTTGTTTTTTTGTACAAATACCGTGATAAATCCAGTTAGCGATATGCTGGGATGATATTCTTAAAGTTGCTCTGTCTTCCATTAAACCAACATCATTTAAGTCAGGTACTTTAGAGCACCCAATTCCTTGATCAATCCACCGCACAACATAGCCTAATATTGTTTGTGCAGAATTTGATATTTCGTGATTAATCTCATTTAAAGACCATTTGGGGTTTTTTATAGTAGGAATAGTTAAAAGATCAGATAGTTTTGCTGCTTTTCTTTTTTTTAATTCTTTATGCTTATTAAAAATATTTATCTCATGATAGTGAAGGGCATGTAGTGAAGCCGCAGTTGGTGATGGAACCCAAGCACAATTTGCTCCAGCTTTTAAATGTTCTATTTTTTGCTCCATCATTTTTGACATAAGGTCTGGCATAGCCCACATTCCTTTTCCAATTTGGGCTTTTCCAGAAAATCCACAGTCTAAACCAATATCAACATTGTTATTTTCGTAGGCAGAAATCCATTTTGAAGTTTTCATATCTCCTTTTTTTATCATTATGCCCGCTTCCATGGAGGTATGCATTTCATCGCCAGTTCTATCCAAAAAACCAGTGTTAATAAAAAAAACTCTTTTACTCAGAGATCTTATACATTCTTTAAGATTTGCAGATGTTCTTCTTTCTTCGTCCATTATTCCAATCTTACAAGTATATTTCTTTAATTTTAAAACTTCTTCTACTTTAGAAAAAATTAAATCTGTAAAGGAAGCCTCATCTGGACCATGCATTTTCGGCTTAACAATATATACAGAACCGGTTCTAGAATTTTTTTTCCCATTTAAATCGTATATTGATGCAGCTGTGGTAATAAATGCATCCATTATTCCCTCAGGAATTTCAGATCCATCTTTTAATGTTATAGAAGGATTTTGCATAAGGTGACCAACATTTCGAACTAATAATAAACTTCTTCCGTGAAGTTTTTCTTTTTTTCCATCTGGTGTGTAATAGCTTCTATCAGGGTTTAGCTTTCTAATATATTTTTTTCCTTTTTTTTCAAATTTTGAAACAAGGTCACCTTTCATTAACTCAAGCCAATTTCTATAACAATTTACTTTATCTTCTGCGTCTACTGCAGCTACACTATCTTCGTTATCACAAATTGTGGTAATCGCAGATTCAATAATAATATCACTTATACCTGCTGCATCATTTTTAGCACTAAATGCATTCGGATTTATAATAATTTCAATATGTAAATTATTATTTTTCAAAATTATAGCTGATGGAGTTTCTGGATTATTACGATAACCAATAAATTTATAGTTATCTTTTAAAAAAAACTTTTCTTCATTTTTTAATAATGTCAGTTTGTTATTTATTACTTTTAAACTGGTTATTTTAATCCAGCTTAAATTTTTAATTTCAAAATGTTTGTCTAAAAATTTTCTACAATATCTTATTACTTGAGTTCCTCTAATCGGATCATATCTTTCTGCTCCTATTTCTTCAGACTCGATGATATCTGTCCCATAAAGACTATCGTATAAGCTTACCCATCTTGCATTTGCAGCATTTAATGTATATCTTGCATTCATAATTGGTACTACAAGTTGTGGCCCAGCTATTTGAGAAATTTCCTCATCAATATTATTTGTATCAATTTTGAAATTTGGTCCTTCATTTTTTAAATATCCAATTTTTTTTAAAAATTTGATATATTCTTTCAAATTAATCTTCCCCCCCTTTCTTTCCATGTGCCAATAATCAATTTGTTTTTGAAGTTTTTCACGAATATCTAAAAGATCTTTATTCTTTGGACTCAGATCATGAACAGCTTTATCGAAACCACTCCAAAAATCATTTTTCTTTAGTTTAGTTCCAGGAAGAAGCTCTTCATTAATAAAATCATATAAGACCTTTGAGACTGAAAGATTTTTTATTTTGATATATTCTTCTTTTTTTTTCATTAAAATATCTTAGTTTTATGTGTCAAATTGCTTTTTTTTTAATTTCACTATTTTATTGCCTATTTTAAATTGATAAACAACTATATTGAATATTATGAAAAACTACCTAAACTTTGAATTGGACATAAAAGACCTTGAAAATGAATTGGAAAGCTTAAAAGATCCATTTAATAAGGATGGATTATCTGAGGTCAATACTAATAAAATATCATCATTACAGACCGAAATTGACGAAAAATTAAAAAAAATTTACTCAAGTTTAGATCCCTGGCAAAAAACAATGGTTGCTAGGCACGAAGATCGACCAAAATCAAAATTTTTTATTGAAAACTTATTTAGTGATTTCATACCTTTATCTGGTGATCGTCACTATGGTGAAGATAAATCTGTGATAACCGGTTTTGCAAAGTTTAATAATCAATCAGTTCTAGTTATTGGGCAAGAAAAAGGAGAAGACTTAGAAACAAGAATTGAAAGAAATTTTGGTATGATGAGACCTGAAGGATATCGAAAAACTATAAGACTAATGAAACTTGCAGAAAAATTCAACTTACCTATTATTATATTTGTTGATACTCCAGGAGCTTATCCAGGAGTTGGTGCAGAAGAAAGGGGCCAAGCAGAAGCTATAGCAAGATCAATTGAATGTAGCATGGAATTAAAAGTTCCAACTATTTCAATTATAATTGGCGAAGGTGGCTCTGGAGGAGCAATAGCTTTAGCTTCGTCTAGCAAAGTTTTAATGTTAGAAAATGCAATATACTCTGTTATTTCGCCTGAAGGATGTGCCACAATACTTTGGAGAGATCCTAAAAAAACTCTTGAAGCTGCAACAGCAATGAAACTTTCATCAAAAGATTTATTAAATTTAAAAATAATCGATGAGATAATTTTAGAACCTTTGGGTGGTGCCCATAGAGATAAAAATGCTATTCTTGATACGGTTAGATTATCAATAGAAAAAAATTTAAATGAATTTAAAAATTTGTCAAAACAAGAAATTATCGACAAAAGAAAACAAAAATTTTTGTCTATAGGGAGAACAGGAGGATTTACAAAAAGTTCTGAAGTTAAAGATAATTTATCACTTAAAAGTAATATATTTTTGGATTTATTTAATAAATCTAAACAATATAAAAATTATTTATACGCAGTAGCAATAATATTTATTATAGTTTTGGGTATTATTTTAATTTAAAATCTACCACAGCAGTGTTTGTATTTTTTTTTTGATCCACAAAAACATGGTTCATTTCTACTCATTTTTTTTCCAATATATTTTGGATCTATCTTTGGTTTTTCATTTTCTTCTTTGTTATCTTCAGATATTTTTTCAACGATCGTCAAATTTAAAAGTATAGTTATTAGATCAAACTTAAGTTTATTCAATAAGTTTTCAAATAATGTGAATGCCTCCTTTTTATACTCAACCAAAGGATCTCTTTGACCATAAGATCTTAATCCAATTACTTGTCTTAATTGTTCCAAATATTGTATGTGTAATTTCCAATTAAGGTCAATCGATTGCAAAAAAATTCTTTTCTCAATCTCTTTAGATCTTTCATCACCTAAAATATTTATTCTATTACCTCTCTTTTCTTTAAATTTATTTTGAATTATTTTTTTAAAATCCGTATCGTTCTTATTAACCATTTCTTCCATTTCATTATCTAAAAAACTTTTTCCTAGTACAGATTTAATTTGTGAGGAAAATTCCCTTATTTTTTGAGAATTGGCGAGGTTATTTTTGTTCCTGATTAACTCATCTAATATTTCATCTAAAAAATTATCGCAATATTCAAAAATTTTTTTTGTTTCAATAATATTTTTTCTTTGACTAAAAATTACATGTCTTTGATCGTTTAGAACATTATCAAATTTCAATAATGTTTTTCTAATATCAAAGTTTCTTGCCTCTACTTTTTGCTGAGCCCTTTCCAAAGCTTTATTAATCCAAGGATGATCAATACTTTCCCCATCTTTTAATCCGAGTTTTTCTAATATCTTATTGATAGACTCTGATCCAAAAATTCTCATTAAATCATCTTCCAGACTTACGTAAAAAATTGAATTACCCTCATCACCTTGTCTTCCAGCCCTTCCTCGAGCTTGGTTATC
>MDTA01010270.1_pt1 | contig 29522 bp, 22 predicted proteins | sample 811151 | NCBI WGS metagenome assembly MDTA01 (sample SAMN05326648, study PRJNA326480) | marine metagenome | isolation source: seawater | place: Indian Ocean: South | collected 2010 | reverse complement strand
TCTATTGGAAAGTACCAGATGGACTCTCTCCACCCCTGCCTTTGCCGCCTCCCAGATTAGATGATTGATCACTGGTGTATCAACTAACGGAAGAGCCTCTTTTGGAGTGAACAGACTAGCAGGAAGCATTCTTGTCCCTATTCCTCCAGCGAGAATAATCGCATCTCTAACCTCTGCCATGTTTGCTCCGTACCGCTCAGACGTTTCAAGAAAGCGATATATCGGACAAATATTCCCTTGTCAAGGTGCTAAGGTGAAAAGTAGCATGTATTCCGGAGATTGTGAGAGAAGCCACCATCATTGTCCCTGTAAAGGATGAGGAGGAAGGACTACGATACCTTCTCGACAATTTCAATTCATCAAAAATCGACCAATCTTACGATATTAGATTCATCTTCGTGATAGATATTCGTACAAGTGACTCATCCAAGAAAATCGCCTCGAACTTCTCAGACAAAATCATCGATCAAAATGAAACGACAGGGAAAGGCGCAGCCGTTAGGCAGGCTATTGAAGAATGGAAGAGAAGTCCAACCTCACTAGTAGTTTTCTTGGATGCTGATGGTTCCTACTCATTCGATTCCGTGAAACTGATTTTGGACTCCGTCGTAGAAGGATCAGACATTGTTTCCGGCAGTAGATTCGCTTCAAGATCACGAAAGCCAAAGGGGATGTCATTTCTTCATAACTTCGGTAATCGGGCCCTTTCTTTGATTTCAAGCATCAGGAACCGTAGGAGAATCTCCGATCTTTGTACTGGTTTATGGGGATTTAAGGCAGATTCTTTGTTCAAAATGACATTCAAATCTTCAGGTTTCGATTTAGAAGCGGAAATAGCAGGACTCGCTAGAAGAAACCGCCTAAATCATACTGAGATTCAGGTAGAGTGGAGTCAAAGAAAGGGTGGGACGAGCAAACTTAGATCTTTGACAGATGGTTTCATCATCCTTTTGAGAATAATCAGGACTTGACTTCCGCCCAACCACCGACTGTTATATTGGGGCTAATCATTGTCCCTGGGGGAATTATTGTCCCTGGATTGGTGACTACGTTGCAACCTAATTGACTATTATCGCCAATTAATGCTCCAAACTTCATAAGTCCGGAACCAAACCTTTTGCCCCCTTCGAGAGTAACGAAAACTTCTCTTCGATCATTTCTGACATTGGAAAGCTTTGCACCAGCTCCTATGTTAACTCCAATCCCGATTATCGAGTCTCCCACATAATTAAAATGGGGTGCTTTAGAATCTGGCAGGAGGATGGAATTTTTTACTTCGCTGGAGTGTCCAACTACCGCACCTTCACAAATCCAACTACCTTTCCTGATGTACGCGGAATGTCTAATCTCTGCATTTGCTCCAATATAGCAGGGACCCTCAATTCTTACAAAATCTCCAATCTTAGCATCTGGGTGGATGAAAGCCTCTCTCCCTGTAAAGTCTGTAATTTGTGAAATTAATCCGGAATCTCCGGTTGAAAGAATCTCCCAGGGTTTGTCTTCAACCTCCCAATGAGGAATTGAGCTCCAATCACCTTTCAAAAGCCCAGGGAATAGCTGTTCTAGTAGACTCATAAAATTCAGGACCAGTGAGTAGCGAATAACTGTTTTTGACTCTGATCAATTTACAACTCTCCAGAATAAAATGTATCTGTATTAACATCCGGGGTCGCTTTGATATACACTTGGGCACTCGTTTAGTCAATGTGTGGCATTTACGGTAGTATCTCAGAAGATGCGGCCGTCCACGTTCTTGAAGGATTGAGAAAATTAGAATACAGGGGCTACGATTCCGCAGGTCTAGCAGCTATTTTCTCCGATGATGACGTCCACATTGAAACAGAGAGGACGATCGGATATGTCTCAGATTTGGTAAATAAGGCAAATGGCCGTTTCGACGGAGCTAGGATTTCTATCGGCCACACAAGATGGGCAACTCATGGGGGGGTTACAGACAACAACGCACATCCTCACAGTAGTGAAGACGGAAAGATTACAATTGTCCACAATGGAATTATTGAGAATTCCGTGGACCTTTCTTCCAGAGTTTCCAAGTTGGGATACAAACTCTCTTCCGAGACAGATACAGAAGTCATAGTTCATCTTCTCGATTACGAACTCAAGACTCAGCCCGACAACTATGGCTTCTTGGAAGCGTTCGGTTCAGTAATCTCTAAACTTGAAGGATCATGGGCTATAGCAGTAATAGCTACCGGTCTTGATGGAATTCTTGTATCTCGTCAGGGAGCGCCTCTAGTGATCGGCAGAGGGGAGGGAAACATATCCGTTTCATCCGATATTCAGCCATTTTACGGGGCTTGTTCTGAAGTAGCTTACATGAAAGATGGCGATAACTTCCTTTTGGATTCAGTTGGTATTCATGCGATCGGAGATCTCGAGACTCCAGAATTTGAGGCACTGGAAGGGATCTACGATGAACAGGATCCTGGAAATTTCCCTCACATGATGCTTAAGGAGATTCATGATCAGCCCACTGCATTGTCGAACGTTCTAAGCGGAAGGATTAGCTCTGACGGGATTGGTGCCCAACTTAGCGGATTCTCCCTCTCCCCAGAAGACATAAAGAAACTAGAGAGAATTAATATTGTAGCCTGCGGAACTGCATATTACGCATCCGAAATCATCTCGTCATACATTAGGAAATTCACCAGAGTCCGTTCAGAGGCTTTCATCGCAAGTGAATTTCCAGCTAAGTCTGTCTGCTCCCCCAATACTCTTACTATCGGAGTGTCTCAGTCTGGAGAAACAAAAGATACCTTGGACGCTCTTTTCAATGCAAAAAAATTTGGAAGTCACGTAAGCTCAATGTGTAATGTCATAGGGTCAACTATGGCCAGATTTACCGGAAATGGGGCATATCTTCACGCTGGAGCAGAATATGCTGTAGCCTCCACCAAAGTATTCTCTAATATGATCGCCGCGGGTCTACTTTTTGCTCTCACTATCTCAGACATCCCTCCTATGGAGAAGAGAACCTTAGTAAAAGAACTTAGAAAGTTACCCAATATAATTACAAAACAGATTCTGGATTTAGATGATTCAATAGAACTAGCGACACAAATGATAATACAATCTAGTCCTCCAATTTTCATAGGTCGGGGCGGATTTTCTTCCTATATTGCAAAAGAAGGCGCTCTGAAGATGATGGAGATATCGTATATCCCATGCTTATCCTTACCAGGGGGTGAATTGAAGCATGGGCCCATTGCATTATTGTCTGAAGGCTCTCCGGTAGTTGCTGTAGTACCTTCTGATTCACAATTGAATCTAATGGAGTCAAGTATTCGGGAATGTAAGAGTCGAGGGGCAAAGATAATTTTAATCACAGATAACGAAGGACCTCTTACAGAGCTAGCAGATATATTGATTCCAACTCCCTCTACCCATCCTGATCTTTCTCCCTTTGTCAATATACTGCCACTCCAGATGCTGGCTTATAGGGTAGGAGTTGAAAAAGGAGTAAATGTAGATAGGCCACGGAATCTAGCCAAATCTGTAACCGTGGTATGATTATCTCGCCGGCTCCCAAATGTTGTATCTCTTTCCGAGAATGGCCTGAATGTGAGCAATGTTCGAAACTATCGATCCAATAGCTAGCGATCTTCCCTGAGGGGTTAGAATTAATGCAAAAATCGACATCAATGAGTAAACCTCCCAAGAATGTGAAAAATCTTGAGATATGGAAAATGCAATCATTGAGTTTACAAAAAATAATAGACAAGCCCACGGGAATATAATGTATAGTGCAATAGCGTTGAAAACTGCCTTTCTAGCCCTCTTTCTTCCACGAAAAGTTGCAATATCGATACTATTTATCAAAGCAATGGAGAGTCCTTGTGCTCGGCGAATAGATTCAGAGAACGATCTTCCCCTAAATTCAAAGTTCTCGAATGTTATCCTTGGGTCAACAATCGATCTGTAACCTCGTCTTATTGAACTTAGACATAGTTGTGCATCATCAGCATTAAATCTCTCATCAAATCTAAATTCTCCCAGTGCAGATTTTTTCCAAGCCAGTAGGCTTCCCTCCAGAACAGGAGTCGAATCTATTTCCGATTCTATAACCCTCAATTGATTCGATTTACTACGATAATAGCTAAATCTATCTGAAAACCCACCCTTTGAAACTCTCTCTATGCCGGAGATAACGCCGATTTCTTCGTCACTCAGTCTTGATCTTACAATACTTAACCATCCAGGGGATACCTTTGCATCAGCATCTGAAATAATGATTATTTCAGAGTCATTTTCACTAATAATTCCATTTAGGGCCTTATTCTTTCCAGGCTCTGTGAAATTCACAACTTTCCAACGGGATCTATCTAGTTCAGATGACTCAAGCACACTACTCGCCAACTTGAAAGTTCCATCAGTAGAACTCGAGTCAGCAACAATAAGGTTCGCATTTTCATAGGATAAGATTTCGGGAATTACTGAAGAAATCTTCCTTTCGACATTCATTATTTCATTCTTCATTGGGAGAATAACTACAATTTCACAGTCAGTAATAATGGATTCTTTGATACTTACCCTTTTTGCACTAAATATGTTCATTCGTATCCAATAGAAAATTGGTAAAGAAAGCGGAATCAGCAGAGATACTTGTACCATAGCGAGGTTATCGACAATGACGCTCACTTTTGCTTTCCAAACAAACCATATACATATGCATGGCGGACGGATAGAGAAATATATGGGTAAGAAAATGGGATTATGCCATATTGTAGTCACGCCAAGTAGAGATGAATCTCATTTTCTTTCCGACCTAATAGATTCAATGATAGCCCAGACAATACTTCCTGAAAAGTGGATTATTGTAGATCATAATTCTGTTGATTCAACCAAAGAAATGGTCGAAGAAGTAGCAAAAAACCATCGATGGATTAAGTACCTCAGGATTTCCGACGATAATCCTCGAAAAAGAGGCGACCAAATTGCAAAACTTTTCAATCTAGGAATCGAACATGCACGAATTGATTGGGATTTCTGTTCTAAAATAGATGCCGATATGCTGCTACCTCATGATTATTTTGAACGCATTTTTTTTGAGTTTGAATCTTGTAACAGGCTCGGCATAGCTAGTGGCTCCTGCTACTTGATAAATGGCACTAGAAAAATCCCAGAGATTGTATCTAAAAATCACACTAGAGGCGGATTAAAGACATATCTTAGGAAATGCTTTGAAGAAATCGGCGGAATTAGGGAAGTAAATGGATGGGACGGAGTCGACAATATCATAGCCCAAATGAAGGGTTGGGAGACGCGACACTTTCCGGAAGTTGAGGTACATCACAGGAGGATGACAGGTTCTTATTCGGGAATGAACAGGGGATGTTTCGAATCGGGACAATTTGCATATTCAATGAGATATTTTCCTCCATTCATACTTGCTAGATCGATCCATAGAATGTCTAAGAAGCCTATAGTATTCGGTGGAATATCTATGTTTGTTGGCTATATGTATGCTTTTATTCTTAGACACCCCGCTGCTTGTGATAAAGAAATCATAAAATTTCTAAGAAAAAAACAAAAACACACTCTTCTCAAGTGGAGACATAAATCTAGATAAGTCAAAAAACAAAACCTGAGACCGTGTTTCGATAGGTCTTTGAAATGAAGTTAGATTTAGATCCCGAAAAAACACAGATCTCAGTGGTTGGACTGGGTTACGTTGGCTTGCCAACGGCTCTAGCTTTCCACTCTGCCGGTTTCATAGTCCGTGGAATAGACGTTTCAAAAAGAGTTATCAGTTGCTTAAATGAAGGTTTAGCGCCATTTGTTGACGAAGGTGCAAATCTAAAGATTCCTCGGCAGAGTAATAGATGGAAAGTTACCGACGATTTCAGTTTTGCAATTCCAGATTCGGACATAGTTCTAATCACAGTACCTACACCGGTTACCTCAGCAAAGACCCCTGACTTATCCTATGTTATTTCAGCGGCTCAGAGTGTCATGAGAGAAGTAGACAGAGAGAAAAATACCATTATCGTTCTAGAAAGCACAGTTTATCCTGGAGTCACAAGGAAAGAGTTAGGAAAAATCAGCGAAGAACTTAATTTAGTCCCTGGAGAGGATATTTTCCTAGCGTATTCTCCTGAAAGAATTAATCCTGGAGACCCATTACACTCGGCATCTTCAGTGGATAGGATAGTTGGTTGCGATCATCGGGAAATAGGACTTTACTTGGCCGAAGTTTATTCTAGAATAACATCCACCAGCTCAACTTATGTTGGGAATATTGAGGTCGCAGAGGCAGCCAAACTAGTCGAGAACGTTCAGAGAGATATTGATATTGCATTCGTTAATGAATTGGCATCTGTTTTCCCTAGAATGGGGATAGATGTCGAAGAAGTTCTCGCTGCAGCATCAACCAAGTGGAATTTCCACAGGCATACTCCGGGGATTGGAGTAGGTGGGCACTGCATACCTGTGGACCCATACTATTACCATCAACTTTCCAATTCATTGGGGGTCCCATCTCAAATTAGCCCGATAGCTAGGGAAATAAATGAAAATATGCCCATATCTTCCGCAGAATTAATTTTCAACTCTATCTCTGAAACCTCAGAGAAGAGGATTTTAGTTCTGGGGTATTCTTACAAAGCAAATACGGGGGATTCTCGGGAGACTCCTGTGAGGAAAATGACCGAAGAACTTTCAGGAAAGGGATGTAATGTGTTTGTATGGGATCCCCATGTAGAGAATAGTGAATTTCCAGATTGGACCACCCCAATATCTTCATTAGAAGAGTTCGAGGAAGCCGACATAATTGTAATCGCCACAGCCCACGATGAGTGTGTTAATTTGAATTGGCCTCAATTAAAGGAGAAAATTTTAGAAAAGACAATTTTTGATGGTCGTAGAGCTCTCAATCCTGGAAAAATGATTAGCGAAGGTTGGCGATACCTTGCAGTTGGTTATCCCAATGGAGAAGGAGAATCGTGAGAAAAATAGCTCTTATTCCTGTTGCCCTGATTCTTCTTTTACCACTCTCAGGTTGTATTTCCGGATCAGATAAATCTGTAGATATTCAAACATCGGAAGAAAGAGAATCAGATTTGCATCCAAATCTCAAGGGACTGTTGGATAAACACAGATCATTTTCTGTATCTCATTACAAACCGGATTTACTTAATGCGTCTAGTGACCCAGAATTTTTTGGTAAAAACATCACAACTTGGCAGATGGAAAATGGGGGTTGGGGGTCTAAGGGAATTGAAAGCTACAAGAAGCCATGGGATGGTGTTGAGGCTCGATCTTCCTTTTCCTGCCTCAAAACTTCTTGTCCCGTGGAGAATCTTTCCACATTTGATAATAATGCAACAACAGCAGAAATACGCTTTCTAGCATATTTATTCCACTCTTCAGAAAGTGAAGGAAATAGATCAGACTTCAAATTATCAATAACTAGAGGCATCGAATTCGTAATTAATTCTCAGTATGAGTCTGGAGGATGGCCCCAAGTTTTTCCTGAAAGATATAGCGATGGAATTTATTCAAATATGGTTACTTTCAACGATCATTCTATGGTCAGGATTTTACTACTATTGTGGGATGTCCAGGACGGTTATGGGCCATTTTCTGAAGATTTAATTGAGGGACTGAATTTATCAAAAATCTCCTCCTCATTGAAACTAGGTATTGACTATATTCTAAATTCACAGATCATTGTCAATGGTGTCCCAACTATTTGGTGTCAACAACACGATCCTGAGACATATGCGCCGGTCCACGGACGACCTTACGAACTTCCTGCTAGGGCTTCTTGGGAGTCTTCCGGAGTAGCCGCCTTACTTCTGAACTGGCCGGATCGATCCCAGAGAATAGAAAATGCAACCTCGGGAGCCGTACAATGGTTTCATGACAATGTTATTTTGAACAAATCATATATCTATGAAACTCCAGGATATTGGGAAAACGGGAATATCGTCGATTCCGAAGGTGCGATGATGTGGTACAGATTCTACAACCTCACAGATAATCAATTTTTCATGTCTGGAAGGAATTCTGAAAAAGTATATGATACAGACAATCTATCCTTTGAGATGAGAACTTCATACACATGGGGGGGTGACTGGGCAAGGGATCTATTTCTTGAGACCTCAAAAATGGGTTTCAAATCAAATTAGACTACTTCAAAACGCGCCCCCCAATGATTATATCGAACTCTCTCTTGTAGTAAGTTATGACGATAGAAGGGGAAAAACTCTCAGTCCCGCCATCATTTGCCAAGAGTGCGGGAAAACTAGGATGGCAACCATTGAATTTTCGCGTTTCTCAAGCTAGTATGCATCTGGTACAAGGGAATTTCAGATTAACATTTTTACGAATTCAAGGTGATGAAAAGATGTGGTCCCTAGATAGATACAATCCGGAAAGTGGTTGGCACAATGCTCACTTGATGCGTCATCCAGGAACCTCAAGGTTAGATTGGGTCCTAAAGACCGCACACCAAGTGATAACTCTTCTATCAGAAGAGGGATCTTCCAATACCGAAGCGAAGACTCCCGTAAAAGGAAGGGGCAAGGGGAGCGCAAGCTCAAAGAGTAAGAAGTAATGTCTCTCGAGGAGTATTCTGAGGTTGAATAAGGTGCTTCAATGGTGGACCAAGAGCCTCTAACCTCAATTATTTCGTCTAGGGGAATTAAGAAGGTTTATGTTTTTCATACAGACCACTGGGAGCCTTGGGTAGGTCCGGATAATTGGGGTTTAGACACAGACGTAGTAAGTGGCAATATCGCTAAAATTAGAGATTTTCTAAATGAATCTGAGAAATTTCCACATAGTCAAAAGCAGACTCTTTTTTATAAAATACAAGTAGGTCATATTGGTAAATCTGAATGGCACCGTTTTCCAGATATTATTTCACTAAAGGATGACGCAATTGGATTCAGAGATCCAGACGATGGAATTGAAGTACATGGTCCGGTAAAGGAAGTAATTTCAGAGATTGACAAGTCATATGGTCACGAAATACAGCTCCATGTTCACCACGAAAGATATACTCGTGGAGACTACTTTGGCTATGATGAGGAATTTGCAAAACATAACCTAACTAATAATCACATTAAGGACTCAAAGAGATTGAATCTTTCTATCGAATTATTGATCAAAAGAATGAGAATTGAATTAGGAAGAGAATTCAAAGACTGGTCCTTTGTTCACGGTGTCTGGGCCCTAAACGGGAGCGACTCACGGGTTTGTAATAATCTAGATGAGATTGAGATACTAATGAGGAATGGATGTATAGCTGATTTTACAATGCCAGCTGGAAGGCCGTGGGTAAACTCATCAATTTTAGAACCATTTACTGTCATCCCGGTCTTCGCACCCAAGGGATATGATTTTCCTGAATCCGACGCCACACCAGTAGGACAAACTCCGCAAGTCATTGATCAGAGAAGATTCTTGATTTGGAATCAAGGAATTGACTATTCTAGATCTTCATTGGATTATCTCACTAAATCAGTTTTGGAGTCCTTAGAGAATACTCAGGAATACCTAGAACATTGGTTTTCCAGGGGTTTTGTTATAGATGATAAATTGTTTATCAAGACACATGCACATTCTTTGAACAGAAAGTATGAGCTAGATGAGAATGGCTTCTATCCGCATCAACATCCTCTTGTCATTAAGGTCTTCAAAAATTTGGAGGAGACGTGCTCTTTCCATAATCTAAAACTATACTACTCCACTGTAGATGAGGTTTTGTCAGAACTATTCGCTTCAGATAATAATCTTGAAAGTTTTTTGAAACATCCGAAAACGAAGGAATCTGTGAAAATAGATGAAAGAAGATTCTTTTCTTCCGAGGAGGGTGAAAAAATAGAAAAACTTGGAAACTCTCTTCTCGAGAAATCTATGTCTATTGCAGACATTGAGTCAGCAGGGAATTATTATCTTACCAGGTTCGAAAAGAATAATTTCTTTACTCCCGCAGAAAAAGAGATTTTGCAATATTCACTTAGGAAGTTTCCAATCAAGGATACAATTTTTTTAGAATCGGGACCGGGAATTGGGACCACTCTCCTGCTTTTGAAGAGTTTCGGATATAATGGAGTAGGTATCGAAGCCGAATCAAATCGTCATAGAATCAGTGAAGTTGTCAAGCAAATTGCAAAAGATCTAGCCGTCAATGTGCGTGGGCTGAACTTTCACAGAGGCAAGTTTCCCGAACTTTGTCCCAGATTGAGAAAGAAGGTAAAAATCGCCATTTCTACGAATGTAATTTCTAGCCATACTTGTGATCGCCACGAAGAGATATTGGATAAATTCTCTTCCTTGGATCATATTTTGATTGATCTTGGAAGTTTTGGCCGTTCCAGATCAGGCCCTGAGAAGGACGAATTAGAACAGGAGATAATTGGTAGGGGGATGGTACGTGAAGGTGTAATCTATCGCTCAGGAAGGACGGAAATTATTCACTATTCAAGAAGACACTCTTGAGAACCTTCTAAACTCTTCATTGGTGCTGAAAATAACCTCTTGATTTACAGTATCTGTTTTGCCTAGAATTTCGAAGATCCCGTTTTCGACCCCATAGTATCCATACTTGAGAATAACATCAGTTCCATTTTCTATTACGCCAATTAGTTTCTCAGAATCCTGCGCGCCAATACTCGAAGCAACGGCATTAACTACGAAAATGAGATCATATTTTCCCAATTCTAGATTTCTGTAGTCAGAGCCATAAATTTCCACTTTCGACTCAAGATTTTTTTTGAGATATTCCCCATATGATAGTCTCCTAGAGTCAAACTCAGAGAATTCAACTTGATTAAATCCTATTGCTTCAAGCCCAAATGATACCTGCCCGCATCCTGCAGCTACCTCAAGTATCTTACAGGAAGAATCTTCATTCTCTTGGATATATTCTATCATCCTCAAGTCATCTTCATTGAACATCGTTCCATGGCCAATTCTCGTGATATAGTAATTGAAAAGTCCACTTTCAATGTCTCCCATTTCGTTGAGCCTATCCTTACTCAGTTGAATCAATAGGTCATCCACTTTCTGCAATGCTCCGTCCATTTCGTATTCTTCCTATCATTCAAAATATTTCAACATGACACAAATCATTTTGCCGGGTAACCTGAAATATGTCAATTCTCACGTGTCGATGTGCCATCAGACCTGGAAGGGGGGAAATACGGGTCTTTGACTTCCAGGGGTACGTTTAGGGATAAGGAAAAGAGGGCATCTGGGAGGATTCGAGCCTCCCCAACTTTCAGATTAGGTCTACTATTTACACGTTCGGCTCAAAGACCGTGGAGGCTTCTTTGGCTCCCTCTGAGTGTCCTCTGGCTCCTAATTACCGTTGTTAGGGAGAGACTGGGGCAAATCCCGAGATTTTCTGATTTAGAAGATTTTGATTTCGAAACTGAGAAAAGAGAAAGCATTGTTGTTTTCCCTACAAATGGGATTGGTTTCGGTCATTTCACACGGGTTCTAGCAATATCTAGGAGATTGAAGAAGATTAATCCCAATTTGGAGATCATTTTTTTCACTACCATGCCTACATTACATATCTTACAGGAAGAAGGATTTGTAGCATATCATTTACCAGGGAGGAAGAAGTTCAGAAATATGGGCCCTTCCACATGGAACGAAATCACTGAAGAAATGCTTTCAAATGTGTTTGCCATTCATAGGCCGAAAGCATTTATCTTCGATGGAACTTATCCTTACAGGGGGATGCTAAATGCGATTAAAACACGTGGAGACATGCTTAGAATATGGGTTCGAAGAAGGAACTTCAAGAAAGGTGGTTCTAGTTTACCAGTTGATAGTTTCTCCCACTTCGATTTATTGATAAATCCAGGAGATAGTATCGAAGAGGATGCAGATGAAAAAATAATTTCACAAGCAGCAATTAAATGCGATCCAATTATACTCCTGGATCATGAAGATTTACTCCCCAGGGAATCTCTAAGATGGCGATTGGGAGTTCCTTTGGATGCCAAACTGGCCTATGTGCAACTAGGCGCAGGAAGGATTAACGACATTGTTTCTGATCTATGGATAGTATTACAATCTCTGAATGAGAAGGGTGTTTTTGTAGTAATTGGTGAATCAATGCTTGGCTCAAGAATTGATGCAGATGAATTCGAAAATATTCGAATTCTCAGAGACTATCCTAATTCAAAGTACTATAACTCATTCGATTTTTCAATAATTGCGGGTGGATACAATTCATATCACGAATCAATCACATTCTCCCTGCCCAGTATTTGCATTCCCAACGAATCAACCGGAATGGATGACCAAGCTAGAAGAGCTTCTGTTGCCGAAGAAAATGGCGCAATGATTGTGGTTAGGGACGTGTCGATAGAAAGTATTGATCAAGCGCTTCAAACCATCTTAGACGATTCCAATAGAGAAAAAATGGAGGCTGCATGCGCTTCACTGAAGAAACCAAATGGTGCGAATCAAGTAGCTAATCATATCGCCGATTTAGTATCGAAGATTAATTGATAGATTTTACAAAATTTTGATGCAGCGATATGTATTTTTCAGATTCGAGCATTTCTTTCATATCCCATTGTTTCATTTCTTCAATCATCTCGCTATTCATTTCGCCAATTTCACTTACGATTTTTTTCGTCACCCATTCTCTACATGTTTGATGAATTAGTGTAGCAGATTCTGGATTCCAAAATTCCAACCAATCCAGGGGAATCTTATCCCCCCTGACCCTTCGTTTTAGATGCAACATTAACTCATGCTGACCAGAATATCTGGAAGTTATCCAAGTTAGTGTATTTTCATGTTTTATTGGAAAACTTCCGAGGAAATGCTTTGCCTCTTTTATGGAAAATAACTCATCAAGCAGTGAATCTTCTATTTCCTCTTCTCGAATAATTTTATCCAGCAATATCTTTCTAAAGCATTTCCAGCAGTTTTTGCATGGATCCTTCCTCTTCCCCCTGATACATGACTGGGAAATAGAACCAAACGGGTGTCTGGCGTTTATTTTGCTAGTCCCTACTTCGCTAATACCTGCAACTACAAGATTTAGAGGAATCCCTGCACCTTTGAAAAGTCCACCCCAAGTTCTATGATGTCCTCCCGATGAATAATCTCTGTACTTTTTACTCCCAATTCCATAAGCCGATTCCAATATTGTTCCGAAAGCGATACTATTGAAACCCATTTTCTGAGCGATTAAGATTGCGGGTGAAGAATTAGCAACATCGACAGGGAAACCCACAGGGTTTCTAATATATTCCAAATCACTCTTAATCGTTAGAACTTCCCGGCCCATCCCAATCAACTGTTCGCAGATGTAGTATTGGGCATCTTTGTCATACAGGGTTCTTCCCTTAATTGGCCTGTCGAGGAATACGCAAACCGTGTTTTCTGGCATCAATGCCAACGCAGCAGTCGAATCAACGCCCCCGCTAAACGCAAGAGCCAATCTTGACGAATCAGGACATTCGTATGGCTCAACCTCTGTGTTTTCCGGCTCAACCTTAAATCTACTAAACACCTTAGTGGACTCATAAAATCTTCTTGAGATGCCAAAAGGGAGAGTCAGTTTGCCCCTACAGAATGGAGAGCAAAGCATTATTGACACTAATGCTAAGTGATCCGGATGAATCTGTTTTTTTGTTATATTTCTTGGAAGATGAAAAACACATCTCCTCTCTCCCATTTGGAATTTTTCTGAAGGCTTCACTAAATCGCTTTCCTCTACATGGAAATTAAAGTATAGAAGGTTTTCAGAACCATCAACGTCAACAATCATTTCTATCGCCTCAGTAGAATGATCTAACTGTAGAGATTAAACCGTCTTCAACTCCAACTTCCGGCGAGTAATCAAGTAAATCTACTGCCATTTTGATATCGGCTAGCGAGTGCTTTACATCCCCAGCTCTAGATTCTACGTGCACTGGCCCAATATCTGAAATTTCTGGGTGGTCATTAGAAATTATTTCCATAATCAACTCATATAGTCTATTTATTGAAATTCTATCTCCGCAAGCAATATTGAATACTTCGCCGAATGCCCCCTCATTCTCCGTAAACAGGGCATTAATATTTGCATTTACAGCATTAGAGATGTACGTAAAATCTCTTGTTTGCTCTCCATCACCGTGGATTTGGGGAATCTCTTGATTTAGAATCATAGATGTGAATTTCGGAATCACTGCAGCATACATTCCCTCTGGATCTTGCCTGGGACCAAATATATTGAAGTATCTTAGTCCTATTAACTCCATTCCGTACAAAGAAGAAAAAACAGTAGAATACATTTCTGAGATTCTTTTTGTGACTGCATAAGGGGACAATGGAGTTCCTATTCTAGACTCTATTTTTGGTAGCGACGCCTCATCTCCATATGTGGATGAACTAGACGCATACACCACTCTTTTGACTCCAAGTTTTTGTGCCGCATGAAAGATATTCAGAGTTCCAGTAGCATTGTGTGAGTGTGTAGTTACGGGATCCGCCACCGAACGCGGGACAGATCCAAGTGCTGCTTGGTGATTAACTGCATCACAGTTTCCCATTGCCGAAATACAAGTATCAAAATCTCTAATGTCTCCTTCAATAAATTCGAACCTTTCGTCTCCTTCTAGATGTGCTATATTTGCATATTTTCCGGTAATAAGGTTGTCCAAGCATACCACAGAGATATCCTTAGAAATCAGCTCATCACAGATATGTGAACCTATGAATCCAGCACCTCCCGTAATTAGGACTCTATTTCTACCGCCCATGCTATCTCCTTGTTGAGCCACTGACTTCTATGTTAAGGACTCGCCCCTTTCCCTACTCTTCTTTCAATCTCCTCAGCCATCCAGTTGCCCACAACAGATACTCCATAATCCGAATAGTGATTAACATCCATGCCTGAATCTTCCAACATTCTCTCTCTACCTTCTCGCAGTACCAAAGGTGTGGGGTCAATAATGTCCAGTTCAGAATTATTTCTGTCCATGTATGTGGAAAGCAAGTCTCTCATCCAGATTATTTTTCCATCGGATCCCTCTACATTTATGTGTTTGACAAAAACAACTGGAATCGGACTCGAATCGGAAATTTCCTTCATCATAATGGCAACTTCCTTCTCCTCGATCATCATTAATTTTAGATTTGTAATTACCTCCCAATCATCTGTAGAAAAAGAATTTCTAACATCTGCTAAATTTTCTAAATTTATTTCTCCATTTCTAGATAGTGCCAGATCAATTTCCCTTCTCAATTGTTTTCCTACTTCCCCTCTATTATCGCACAATTCTCTAATTACATTGTTTAGTTGAAGTGGACTATCATTAGATATTGCCGTCTTCATGGAGGATATTTCGATAAGCAATATATCAGAATCTACAAGTGAGAAATGTCCTGGAATGAATCTGCTTCCAGCTTCATTACATTGGAATTTTAACATCTTCTTCGAGTACCCCTCTATACCTTTGAGAACATTCATCCTAAGGGAAATTTCCGGTAATGAGTGTAAGTATGATGTCTCAAATCCACTGTCATTTATGACTAATCTCGCTCTATTAGCCATTCTTCTCATCGGCAAATAGACCCTACAAGTGCCAATACTGGAAATTACAGGCCTCTCTTCATTCTTTGAGTATTTTTTTGCTTCTTCATATATCTCTAGGAGTCTGGAATACATTGTCAAGACGGAGAATTTTGCTCTTGCGTGGCTTCTGGACTTCTCCGAAGCCATCTGTAACCATTGATCATCCTTCAGAGAAATATCTAGTAAATCTACAAGCTCCTCCTTAGTGCCTATTCTAGACAAACGTCCCGTCTCATTATCCTTGAAAGTCTCCTCCGAACCTCCGGCACTGGTAGAAATAACTGGAACTCCGAATCCTTGGGCCTCAATAAGTACATTCGGTAAACCCTCAACTCGCGAGGTTAGCAAGAATAGTTGCATTCTTTTTAGCCATGATGAAACATCATCTCTCTGCCCGATAAGGTGGATTCTTCCACTAAGGCCACGATCAGAAATTTCGCCCCTCATCACATCCAGCATCTGCCCTCCCCCGACGATTACAAAGTGTACATCATCGAATCTCTTCACGATTTCTGATGCTACATCTACCCATAGACGAGGTTGTTTTTCCTCCACTATTCTAAAGACTCCCCCTACTATTTTGCTGCCCTCCAGGATTCCCATTTGGGACAGTTCAGATTCTATACCAATATCTTCATGTTTTTCCATCAAATCGAAATCCACACCATTGTGGATAATCTCGAATTTTTCAACTGGCATTTCAAGCCAATCTGAATAGCTAATCGCGCCTGCCATGCTGTTGTGCGCCAGTAACACTCTTCGACTATTCAATAAATCAGTATAAGCACTTTTTAGATATCTCTTCCTTCTCATGTGTAGAATCGATTTTTCATCAGTCCTCATTGATCTAGCGAATAGAACTATTCTGGGCACCCCTGCCATTAGTGCGGCTACAGCTGCATCTATGTTCATTCCATCTTGCCACGAATGCACTACTGAAGGCTTGAATTTCACAAACTCTTCGAATAATGGAATAATTGTTTTCTTCATCGACTCGGGAAGAAGATTCAATAGGTCGCTCCACTCTTCTATCTGAGGGTGATTACTCCTATCTTTTTTAGAGAAACCAATTTCCTTAATTTCGACTCCGATTTCTCTGACCTCTCTTTCAAAAGTTCCAAATCTGCCTCCACTAGAATCAATTCTATTGCAAAAAAGTCGAATATCGCCCCATTTATCATCGGAATTCAATTTATTAAGACACGCAACGACTTGTCTCTCCGCACCCCCTCTTCCCAAAGAAGAGGAAATCATGGCTACTGATTTATTCTTCTCCCACTCAGTATTGACATTTCTGACACAAGTTCTTTGTATAATTCTCTTTAACAAAAGTTCCGTTAAATGAATATGACTACCATTCAGCGATTCTTCAATGTCTTCGATGGTAATTGAAATTCTCTTGGCTACTCTACCGAGGTCTTCCAATTTCAATTTAAAAATCCCATCTTCAGATAGCGCTTCTCCCCTTTTCAAAAATTCATAATTCTTCGATATTGCACCCATCTTTCCATAATTGTCTGCAATCGATTCAAACAACAGGGGATCATTTCCAAACTCAGATAAAGCCTCGGTTTCGATATTGACTCTTTTCTCTTCTAATTGGAACTCCGCAGATAGAATAATTGCAATAACGTGACCTTGCAAAGAACCACCATTCTTCCAGATAATTTCATCAATTGTCTTCTCGGCAAGTTCAAAATTTCCCATCCTCAGATGTAGAACTAATATCCTATCCCACATTGATACATCTGTGGGGGATGAGCTGACTTCGTCATATGCAATATCTAAAGCCTCATTTAGCAAGCCCATTCTTGAAAGCACCGAAACAAGAGACCTTTTTGCCCTGGAGTCTCTGTTGTTTATTCTTAACGCATTCTCCAATGACTCCTTGGCCTCCCAGTCCCTCCCAACTTGATAGAGAGTTTTCCCTTTGCCTATATTTGCTTCTAGGTCTTCCTCATTCATTTCCAATAGGATATCCCAGGTATCCAATGATTCTTCATAATCTTGGATCCTTTCCAAAATCCTGGACTGTAGGATTAGGCAAGTTCTATTCGAAGAATTTAATCTAAGTGAATCTCGAGAATACTTTAGTGCTTCAGAATACTCCTTTTTGATGAAGTAGAATCTAGCCAGCCCAGTGAGAGATTCAGTGTCTTCTGGTTCCATTTGTAAGATTCTTGAATACCCTTCAAACGCGCCTAACTCATCACCTGTACTCCTCTTTGATCTTGCCAAATATCTCTCAGCATCGATATTGTTAGAATCTATTTCGATTAGTTCGTTACATCTTTCAATGCATCTTTCATAATCTCTTACGGTGTAAAATGATTTGATCAACAGAACGCGTGTGACTAAGTCTCTAGGTTTTAGTCTAATCCTGTATTCTGCCAAATACTGCAATTCATCGTGGGAACCTGCGTTGTATAATTCCCTAATTCTCTGAGTCTTTGAATTATTTAGTAAATCCTCTAATTCTAATCCGTTATTTATGAGGTAGTCCTCTGAAGGAAGACCAAGAAGTTTGCACACTCTAATTATTTCTGTTTCCTCCATTGTTGGAGCCTCGAAGGCCGCAATCTCCCTCAAGTCAATTTCTGCGACTAATTCCTTGATCAATCGAGTTTGCTTCCTCTTGCCTCTCTCAAATGAGGGTCCTCCTCTTTCTCTGACTTCAACCATTACAATCCCCCAAATCATTACTATAGTTGAAATATAGAGAAAAATTAGTAAAATCGCCAAAGTAAAAAATTGCAAGAAATTAACCTCCCGAACTAACAATTTCATCTAAGTAATATGTAACTGAGTCGGAACTATCTCCGTCGAATACAATCTTACCCTTGTCAATAACTAAGCCCCTGGAGCACATCGATTTTACTAATCCCAACGAATGCGTTGAAATCATAATAGTCTCACCTCTTTTCATGAAGTCTATCGCCCTCTCTTCGGCTTTCTTCCTAAATATCTCATCGCCCACCCCTAGGGTCTCATCCATAAGTAAAATCTCGGGCTCAAGACTGGTAGTGAAACCAAACCCCACCCTTCCTGCCATTCCGCTGGAAAGGGAACTGTAGCTTCTGTCATAAGCCTCACCAAGTTCGCAGAATTTTTCCACTTCCCTCTCAAATTTTTCCAGCTTCTCAGAACTTACCCCGTATACTTTAGCGAGTAAGTTAACATTCTCCCTAGCAGATAAATGCGGGATGATTCCGGGATTTGAACCTCTGAGGGTAAAGACTCTTCCAATGGTCTCAACTCTTCCCGATTCGGGCCTTAGTGACCCTCCTATGGCCCTCAATAGCGTTGTTTTACCAGCACCATTCTTTCCTAGTAAGGCAACAACCTCTCCTTTCTTGATCTTCAGGCTAAGACCATCTATTGCCTTGATTGACCTGACCTTATTTTTGCCCTTTAGTAATCCCTTGTCCTTGACAGAATATTCTACGGACAAATCATCAATTTTGATGGCATCTATTCCCAAGTCGAATACCTCCACCTTTGCTTATCTATCAGTATCAGGCCATATATGAAGGAGAACAGAAGAAATGTTCCAATGAAAGCGACAATTTCCAGATTAAGAAGCTTAAACCCTTCTTCTCCAAACGCTATAGCTCTCGCAGGCTCGCTGAAGTATGTGAATGGATTATAGAGGCAAAATGTTCTATGAAAACCCTCGGTCTGGTCTAATGGATAAAGTGCCGGACTGACAAAGAACATCAGCATCGAAATGTAGGTTACAACATTTTTGAAGTCAGGAATCCTCTTTACTAATGGGGATATGACTCTACCTAAAGAATACCAAACTAACCCGTTCAATATACAAATAATCGGAAAGAATGGAATAATCCATAATGATGCATCAAGTAAAAGAACGACTAGCACTGTCCCAATTGATAGATGAAAAGATATATTTCCGATATGTAGAACCTCTGAAAGGGCGATTGCACGACTTCTTATTCTCTCAATTTTAATCCCAGCTGTGAAATCTAAATTCGATGTAGCACCATAAACCAAGCACTGCTGCAAACCTCTAATTAAAGCCAGACCAAGCATCACTGTCCCAGGACTTGTCCTATACCGAATAACGGTAAATACGAATAGATAAACAAGAGAGTGAAGTAATGGGTCTAGCATTAGCCATAATGAACCTAATTTGTAGGATTTCGCTACAGCTAAATTCCTCTTCTTCACAATGAAAGATGCCCTTTTGAAATCCAGAATCAACGCATCTCTATTATCTGCCGGGATGTCTTCACAACTTCTGGGCGTGATTATCCTCCTATCTAAATTCACAATATCTCATCCTGAAATTATGTATAATGGTGATGCAAACTCTCAACTAGAGTTTTGATTGCCCATATATGATGGTAAAATCGATTTAAACTCTCCTCCAGTGTAAATTTTAATTCCTCTCCTACGAAGATAGTCTCTAAGATCCTCTGCTAAATCGCCTATCTCTCCGTCTATGGAATATGGCTGTTTTTGAATATTGAAAATAGCTGAGCCAACTTTAAAATCTTCAAGACTTAACTTTAGATCCTCTCTAATATCGATTTCATACTCATTATGTTCCTTGTGCTCCAATAAATCGACCCAATCCAAAACTATCTGTTTCAGAATCTCTCTCTTTTGCTCCCTTTCCAATTTTTTTGGATAAATCCCTTCTTTTATCACCTCAACTGGATTACCTCCGGCAAGACTACCAGGGGGGATGATTCTGTTTACGACTGAATTTACTGAAATTACACAATTATCCCCAATTTCAGAATTAGGTAAAACAATAGTTCTGGCTGGAAGCCACACATTCTTACCAATCTTAACAGGACCAAAGGAAGAAGGAAAGCCATTTAGCACATCTAGCCAAGCTCCATGTGTCCAGATCATTACTTCTCCCCCGATTCCAGAATTATCTCCAATGTTGATGGATTCTGAAGGATTTAGAATTGCTCTTTCAAAGATTCCGACATTGTTCCCGATGATAACATTTGAGCGCGGTCCAAAGCAACCTCCTCTACCAACCTCCACTCCATCTGTCATGTACAAATAAGAACCAGAAATAAATTTACGACAATTAATAGTCACGTTGTTTCCGATGAAACAATTCTCTCCAATTTCAAAATGTTCACAGTTTATACTCACATTCGTTCCTATATGCGAACTTTCTGGAATGATTTTCTTCCAAGAATTGAATTCATTTTCGGACATTTTCTATCCTCTGTAATACAATATCTGAAACGACTCTGCATACTTGTGACTACATTCCATGCCCCTATAAGATGCATGATCCCTTATTCCATTACTGGCCAACTTTTGCCTTTCTTCAACGGTGAACTGACTTTTATACATATTTTCGAATAGGAAAATCTTTTCACTCATCTGTTCTGTAATATCAACAAAAAAATTAGGTTCGAAATTCCTCCCACTTCCTGTCCATGTAGAGGTAGGTATCTCATACGTCATTATCAAATCGGGACGATAAATCTTAGTGGGTCTAAGAGCTGCAGTGCACGCCCTATTCACGACTTGGTGATCTTGATGATATGATGGTTCAGGATAAGCTACGACTGTAGGCCTAAAATCTTCTATAATTTCATCTAGAATTGTCACTATCTCTGAAATAGGATAAGTATCCAAGCAAGAATCCTTGTATCCAATAATTCTGGGAGCTGTACTACTTATCTGTTCACACACATTTCTGAATTCTTCGGCTCTTGTTTCCCCCGATACGACTGAGTTTGCGTGAACCATCTTCACATCAGAACAAGATATGAGCACGATATGGGACTCAGAACCTATCGATTTCCACTTCAGTAACGAACCTCCTAGACCAATCAGCTCATCATCAGCGTGCGGCGCGACAACTAGGATTCTATCTGACGCAGTAATCACAATATCAGTCGTCTGTAGGAAGGGGCATATTTCATTTTACCTTCAATTCTCTAATTTTAATACATCAAAATTTCTAGTATAGTACTTTTATGACCCTTCTAACAACTTCTTCCCACGTCTTATCCGAGGCCATACGTAACGATTTCTCCGAATTCAGAGCTTGAAGTACAATATCCCATGGAATTCTTGCAGGATCATCCCCAACCTCGAAATATTCGTGATGAAGGTCTGAAACTAGATCCGGTTTGATAAATGGTTTACCCCAAACAACTGGCAGTACCAAGAAAGAACCGGACATTGCGGCCTCCAAAGCAGAAAGGCCCATAGATTCACTATGGCCTGCAATGAAGATGTCAGTTTCACGCATTTCTTCAGCAAGTTGGGAATAAGGAATTCTAGCGGTCCTATTGTAGACAACATCGTGAATTTCTCTCTCTGAGTTAATTGTTACCAAACCTTCACGACCTATCGTCCTAATCCTCATGTCATTGTAACCGTATTGCATAATTTTCTCAGGTAATCTTCTCAATGTATCAATAAAAACTTCCTCAGTGATCACGTCCTTTCTCTCTCTAGGGAGTATAGGGTACATATCAACAAAAACAGATAATTGACTATCATTTTTATCTGGATAGAATACCGTATTATCGGCGCCCCATCCAATCCATCTCGATTGGATTGGTGTTTCATCGTGTACGGATTCCCTGGCATGAAAAATAATATCTTCAGGCCCAATAATCTCATCTGTATCCCCAATTACACATACAAGCCCATCTGTAACCGATCTGACTTTATCGAACAAAATATGTGGACGTAGGACGTATGCTCGATTCAACATCGCAATCGTATGATCAACTTCAGGGAACTCAATATCTTCGAAATAAGACTCTTCCGAACTATCGCTTCCCAGTGGGAAAACATGAATCTCATATCCGCCTAATTCCTCTAATACTTTACGAAAATAATACGTATAGATGCTGGTAAACTCATTCAAATCATTTAATGAAACTTCATCAGTATCTTTCTCACACAAGCTAGATGCTCCAGTAAGTAACATTATTTTCCTCATAATTTCTCCAAGAAACAATATTATTTAGTTCCATACTCAACATTTCCTTACTTCGATAAAGTGCTATATCCCCCATCTATGCATGATTGAAAATTGAATATTTTATCATTTTTATCTAACTACCGAAATAGCCTAAATTTTCATGAATGAATTCCTCAATTTTTATCCTACTTTCTCCTTTTCTTTTACTGTAGTCATTGACTTGATCTTTACCTATTCTTCCTACGGAGAAATAATGCGCCTTTGGATGAGCAAGGAATAAACCACTAACTCCGGCTGAGGGAACTATTGCGTTATTTTCAGAGAGACTCATGCCTATCTCCTCTACTTCAAGAAGTCGAAATGTTTTGCGCATCTCACTATGGTCTGGGCAAGCAGGATATCCGTAGGCAGGACGAATACTTCGAAATTTTTCATCCAATAGTTGAGAAAGTGAGATCCCCTCGGAATCCGCAAAGCCCCACTCGCTTCGTACTTTTTTGTGCAGCCATTCCGCTGAAGCTTCTGCTAACCTATCAGCGAGAATATCGGTCATAATTGCTCGGTAATCGTCTCCAGATTCGCGAAATGTACTTGCCAGTTCTTTTGCCCCAATACCAGCAGTAACCGCGAAGATTCCGATATAATCTTCTCTTCCGGAATCCATTGGTGCCACAAAGTCAGCAAGACAGGCATAATCCGAGGAACCTCTATCTTGCTGTTGTCTGAGCATATTGAGTCTACATATTTCTTCACCCCTATTATTCTTGATTACTATGTCGTCTCCATGACTATTTGCCTTCCAAAATCCGTATTTCGCACTAGCGGCGAGTAAGTCTTGATCTATGATTTCACTTAGCATCTCTTTTGCGTCATCCATCAGCTCTCTTGCTTGCTCCCCATATTTTTCATCATTCAAAACCGCCGGAAATCTCCTTGGGATATCCCAAGATGTGAAAAAGAAAGTCCAGTCAATAAAATCCAAAAGATTTTCCAAAGAGATGTTTTCAGTCACCGGATGACCAATAAATGGGGGCTCTGGGATATCTTCCTCATTCCAGGGAAATCGCAAACCCCTAGCTCTAACCTCTTCCAGAGGCATAATGGTTTTTCCAGATATCTCTTCATTCCTTTTCCTAAGTGAATCTTGCATGAGTTTATTCTCCTCAATAAAACCCTGACGTTTCTCCGGATCTACCATGTTGCTCAAAACCCCGGCAACCCTAGATGCATCTTTGACATGAATAACTGGATTTTGGTACTCAGTTGATATTCTAACTGCCGTATGCTGTCTACTGGTCGTAGCTCCACCAATGAGCAAAGGCATATTCATCCCTCTTGATTTCATTTCCTTGGCAACATGTGACATTTCTCTGAGAGAAGGAGTAATCAAACCCGATAGTCCGATAAAATCTGCACCTACCTCCTCTGCGGTATCAAGAATGGTTTCCGTTGAAACCATAACTCCAAGATCTATAACTTCGTAGTTATTACATCCGAGTACGACTCCCACAATATTCTTTCCAATGTCGTGAACATCCCCCTTTACTGTGGCTAAGACAACCTTTCCTCGGAATCTCTGTTTCTGAGCAGACTCTTCCATAAATGGTTGTAAATAGTTAACTGCCTTCTTCATAGTTCTAGCAGACTTTACTACCTGCGGGAGAAACATCTTACCTGAGCCAAACAGGTCACCAACAACCGTCATTCCATCCATCAAAGGACCCTCTATTACATCCAATGGTTTTACTGCGATCTGTCTTGCTTCCTCTACGTCATCTTCGATGAATTCAACAATCCCGTTTACCAGAGAATGACGTAATCTTTCGTTCAAGTCCCCCTTCCTCCACTCTAATTGCTCTATTTCCTTGGAGTGGTCAGTTCGATAACCCTCTGCAAACCGAATCATATTCTCAGTCGCGTCTGAGGTTTTATCGAAGAGTACATCTTCAACATGTTTCAATAGATTTGCAGGTATTTCATCGTAGGGAATCAGCATTTCTGGGTTCACAATCCCCATATCTAATCCTGCGTTAATGGAATGATAAAGGAAAGCAGAATGAAAAGCCTCTCTTACAGTATTGTTCCCTCTGAATGAAAAAGATAGATTGCTCACTCCTCCGGAAGTTTTCGCACCTGGGCATAGGGACTTTATTTTGGGAATCGCTTCAATGAAGTTGATTGCGAATTTGTTATGTTCTTCAATCCCAGTCGCGACTGCCAGGATGTTGGCATCAAATATAATATCTAACGGACTCAAACCAATCTCTTCCACAAGGATACGATATGACCTATGACAAATCTCAACCTTCCTTTCAACTGTCTCCGCTTGCCCCTGCTCATCGAATGCCATGACAATTACAGCCGCGCCATGAGACTTGACAAATCTCCCCCTTTTGATGAATTCTTGCTCTCCATCCTTCAAACTAATGGAATTAATTATCGGCTTACCTTGGACACATTTTACTCCAGCTTTGATCACCTCCCAATCCGAACTATCTATCATTACTGGCACTCTCGAAACATCAGGTTCCGTAGCAATTAGATTTAGGAACTTCTCCATACAATTAACCGAATCTAACATTCCTTCATCCATATTCACATCTATTATGTTGGCACCAGACCTAACTTGTTGCAAAGCTACATTTAGAGCCCCATCAAAATCATTAGACTGAATTAGCTTTCTGAATCTAGCAGATCCAGTGACATTGGTTCTTTCACCAATCATTGTGAAATTAGTCTCTGGCGTTAATGAGTATCCTTCCAAACCGGCGAATGTAGAAAATTTGTGAGAGTGAGAGCAACCAGAATGTTCGTGCCCAGAGCCCCTACTATCTGGTGAGATCTCTAAATCAGCTATCCCAGAATAACAATCTTTCTTTTTTCTGGGCGGAATCGATGAAACCACTCTACTAATTTCTTTGATGTGGTCAGGAGTAGTCCCGCAGCAACCCCCCACAATGTTCACTAGTCCAGATTCAGCTATTTTGCCGATTTCCTTGGCTGTTATCTCGGGGGTTTCGTCGAATCCAGTCTCACTAAGCGGGTTGGGTAGTCCGGCATTTGGATAACAATGAATGAATGAGTTAGAAATCCTTGATAGCTCTGACAAATTTGACAACATAGAATTAGCTCCTAGCCCACAATTTATTCCTACTGATAGTGGGTTAGCATGGGCTATTGTGGCCCAGAAAGCATCTACAGTCTGACCAAACACTGTACGATTACTACCCTCTTGAATGAATGTCACTGAAACGATTATTGGAATATTGACCCCAAGATAATCAAACGCATCCAGTGTTGCTACAATAGCAGCCTTGGCGTTTAGAACATCGAAAATCGTCTCTATTAGTATAATATCTACTCCTCCTTCTATCAAAAATTTGACCTGTTCGAAATAGGAATCCCTCAGATCATCAAAGGAAATACTCCGATAAGATGGATCATCTACATTCTCTGAGGATGAAAGAGTTCTGTTTGTTGGCCCTACAGCGCCGGCAACAAATCTTTTCCGGCCATCAATCTGAATGGCACTATCGACTGCCTCACGGGCTATTTGAGCGGCCCTTAAATTCATTTCTCCCGCGAAATCTTCCAGCCCGTAATCTCTCTGAGATACTGAGTTCGCTCCGAAGGTGTTCGTTTCTATGATGTCACTTCCAGCATCCAAATATTTTCTATGGATTTCAAGCACTACATCCTCTCTTGTGATATTTAGAACCTCATTATTCCCCTTTAGGTCAATTACAGAATTTAGGAATCGCTGTCCACGAAAATCTGCCTCCTCCAGATCGAAGCTCTGAACCATTGTCCCCATGGCACCATCGATGACTAGAATTCTCTCTTCGAGTAACTCTTCAATCATCTTTCCCCACACCTCGTAATAGTTCACCGGAAGAGGCCATCATACCCGTGCTTTTCGGGAGAAAAAAAGGTTATGACTGAAGTTTTGCTATTTTCTGGTCGTCTAGAAGTTCCCAAGAGAAAGACCCATCTTCCCCAGGAATCCTACCAAAATGACCCCCCGAAGCGGTTTCAGAGAAAATCGGATTCCTAAGCCCTAGCGAAGAAATAATCGCCTGTGGCCTGAAGTCAAAGCAATCTCTAACTCTCTCGGTTAGTAGCTCGTCAGGCATTATTCCAGTCCCATGTGTATTCACATTCACGCTAATGCTGACCGGTTCTGCCACTCCAATTGCATATGCCAGTTGGATTTCACATTTCTCGGACAATCCACTCGCAACAACATGCTTGGCAGCCCATCTAGCGGCGTATGCCGCGGATCGATCGACTTTGCTAGGGTCCTTTCCACTGAATGCACCGCCTCCATGCCTCCCCATCCCCCCGTATGTATCGACGATAATTTTCCTCCCAGTTAGACCGGCGTCAGCGTGAGGTCCACCGAGAACAAATCGCCCTGTACCATTGATGATAAGTTCGGTCTTTTCGCTTAGAAGCTCCGCAGGAATGACCTTTTTGATAATCTTTTCAGAAATTTCCTTGACGATGAAATCATGCTCTCTTTCCTCATCACCGTCGAACTTTTCCCTGGCCATATCATCATGTTGGATTGCAACTACCACTGTCTCTAGACCAATGGGCCTTCCATCTTCATTGTACTCCACAGTAACTTGGCTCTTCGAATCAGGCCTTGCCCAAGATAGAATGCCATCTTTCATTGATCGGGTCAATTCTAGAGTCAGCCTCTGAGACAGAACGGCTGGCAATGGCATGTAGGAGCCGGCTAAATCTGTGAACTCTTCTGATTCGTTGGAAGCATATCCGAACATTAGGCCTTGGTCGCCAGCCCCCTGTTCGATGTGTAGGCCTTTTCCTTCGTCCACTCCCTGGGCAATATCGCTCGACTGCTGACTAATTAGAACCTTTACATGACAATTTTTCCGATCCTTCGCATTCATTCCAACGGAATGGTCGATATAGCCAATTTCAGCAGCTGCTTCTCTTGCTATTTTTTCATAGTCGATCCTCTCGGAATTAGATACAGTAACTTCTCCACCTAAGATAATATAGCTATTTTCCTCCATTCCCTTGACCATAGTTTCAACTGCTACTCTAGCATTTCTATCTACTTGGAGGCAGGCATCCAGTATTGAATCAGAGATTTTATCGCATAGTTTGTCTGGGTGTCCTTCTGAGACAGATTCTGAGGTAAATAGGTATGTCATGTGCCTTCCCCAATCAAATGTAATTTCAAATATACGGTCATTGAGAGTAGATTTCAGTCTCCATGCAGAATTTCCTGTATCTCTTGGACATCTTTTGTAATAGCTCTACAGAGGGTTGGAAATTGTATGACATTATATGCTCTATGTTAAGACCAATCGGGACTTCAATCCTATTTTTCGAGATGTGATGTAATATTTTTTCCAATACTCCCATAGAAATTTCAATTGACTTACTTTTGATAATTGACTCATCTTCAATCATGCCCGCCTCAGTTTTTTCTGGAATGTCGACACCAAGCCATTTTAGAAATTCCAGATTTTTGATAGTAGAAATTGGAGCGAAACTCAGAAGTACTCTTTTGGGAGTTTCCTCATGCTGCTTGCACAAATCACTGTAGTAAGTCAACATCTTGCATATATCTTCCGAATCGTAAAGTACCTGCGTAGTAAAGAAATCAATCCCACTTCTAGATTTCCTTTGCATTCTTTCAGACTCAACCTTTCTGCTAGGTAGGGCAATCCCGCCCAAGAAAATCTCTGTCCCATTATCAGAGTTCAATAATCCAACTACTTCTGATAACCTTACCACACTTGGGCCTGAATATTTTATTTTCCCCGACTCTCCTCCTACTAGGATAATATTTTCAATCCCAAATTTTTCTTCAGTTTCTACCAACCAATCTTTTTGTGATTCATCAGAGCCATGAACTGTTACTCTGTTAATTATGGCCTCGATACCCACTGAGTCTTGGATGATCTTCCCGAACTCACGAGGTTCCGCCCTCTTGGTTTCCTCGACAGGCCTCTTACCCCTAGTCTCCTCTGAATGGACTTCAGGGATATTGATCGCATCTATGTGAGTTTGCGAGAGTAGAGAACTAATTCTCTCGGCATAAGATTCAATTGTTCCATCGATAATTCTGGGAGGGAGGATTTCGTATACAACCACCGGCCTCTTGGGCATGGTGATTTTATCACGTAAACGCATAACCGCCCGAACAGATATTACGTTTCATTCTTACGAATGCAAAAACAAAGTAAAACACAAGTTAATGAATAACTAGTCAGCCCAGAGTTTGTGGTTACAGCGAACGGAGTTTTGGATGCATCAATGCCTTACCTAGTTTCAGATATTTCCCTTTCTGACTTTGGAAGGAAAGAGATAGGGATAGCAGAGCATGAAATGCCAGGATTGATGGCCATACGTGAAAAATATGCCAATGAAAGGCCCCTTGAAGGAGTGAGGATTACCGGCTCTCTTCACATGACTATCCAGACTGCGGTACTGATTGAGACTTTGACCGAGTTAGGCGCCTCAGTTCGTTGGGCTAGTTGTAATATCTTCTCCACTCAGGATCATGCTGCGGCTGCAATAGCCGATTCTGGGGTTCCCGTTTTCGCTTGGAAGGGAATGTCTTTGGAGGAATATTGGGATTGTACTCTCTTAGCACTAAGTCATCCTGATGGCCTAGGGCCTCAATTGATTGTAGACGATGGTGGAGACGCTACTCTTCTGATTCACAAGGGGTTCGAACTAGAGAATGGAAGCGAATGGGTAGAAACCGCCTCTGAAAACCATGAGGAGCAGTGTATCAAGGACCTGTTAAAGAGAGTGCATTCGGAATCTCCGAATTTCTGGCATCAAGTCGTGGAGGGTTGCCGAGGGGTATCTGAGGAAACTACCACAGGAGTCCACAGGCTACAACAGATGGTGGATGGAGGCTCCCTTCTATTCCCGGCAATCAACGTCAACGATTCAGTCACCAAGTCGAAGTTCGACAACCTCTACGGATGTAGGGAGTCTCTGGTTGACGGTATAAAGAGGGCCACTGATGTCATG
>MDTA01103027.1_pt1 | contig 29528 bp, 28 predicted proteins | sample 811151 | NCBI WGS metagenome assembly MDTA01 (sample SAMN05326648, study PRJNA326480) | marine metagenome | isolation source: seawater | place: Indian Ocean: South | collected 2010 | reverse complement strand
GTTCTTTGCCATCTATTTTTAATTTAATTATATTTGATAAAAAATTTTCTTTTTCAAGAAGAGCCTTTAAAATTTTTTTTGAGATGGAAATTTTTTCATTCTTTTCTGCCCCTCCATATAATATTCCAGGAACTTTTTCACTAGATCTTAGAGAATTAACTTCTCCTTTTGTTTTTGTATTTCTTATATAAGCTTCAATTAAATTCATAAAAAAAATATTTTTTTAACATAAAAAATTATTAAAACAAGAATTATTTGAACAAATCTGACACTGAAGTAGAATTTGATATTCTCTTAATTGCCTCTGCCATTAAATTTGAAATTGAAAGAATTTGAATTTTCTTAGATTTTTTAACTTTTTGCTCATTGTTGATAGTATCAGTAACAATTAGCTGTTTTATTTTAGATTTATTTATTTTTTCTACAGCATTTCCGCTTAATACACCGTGTGTTATATACACAAAAACCTCTTTAGCTCCTTTATCAATTAAAACTTTGGCAGCATTTACTATCGTTCCACCCGAGTCAATAATGTCATCAACCATAATACAAGTTTTGTTTTTTACATTTCCGATCACATTCATCACTTGAGATTTTCCAGGAACAGGTCTTCTTTTATCAACAATGGCAAGCCCTACATTTAAAACTTTACCCAGAGCTCTAGCTCTTTCAACTCCACCAACATCAGGAGCTACACAAATCAAATCTCTTTTTTTTAAATTTTTTTTTATATGTCTTACAAAAATTGGTGTTGCAAACAAATTATCCACAGGAATATCGAAAAACCCTTGGATTTGTCCAGCATGCAAATCAACAGTCACCACTCTATCTGCTCCAGCTTTTGTTATTAAATTTGATACCAGCTTTGCGGATATTGAAGTCCTTGGAACAACTTTTCTATCCTGTCTTGCATAACCAAAATATGGAATTACTGCCGTGATATTTTTTGCTGAAGATCTTTTTAGTGCATCTATACAAAGTAATAACTCCATTAAATTATCATTAGCAGGACTTGATATTGATTGAATAATAAAAATACTATTACCTCTAATATTTTCATTTATCTCGATGTAAATTTCACCATCTGCAAAATTTCTTATGCTGGAATTTACTAATCTCGATTTTAAGTTGGATGAAATTTTTTTACTTAAAAGTTTATTACTATTTCCAGTGAGTAGTTTCATTTTTTTTGAAACCTAATTAAGCATAATTATTGATATATTTCTACCATAATCGTTTTCATTTTTTTTTAAAGCCCTTCTAGCACTAAAAAAATTATTATTTTCAGGAAATGTATCCTTTTTAATTATTTCAATTTCCTCAATACCCTCACTTTTTATATTATCTACAACATATTTTGTCATATCAAAAAATTTTCTCTTTTTCCTTTTTTTAAAGTACGATTTATTTTTTTTGTCTTGCTTTTTAAATTTTCTAAAGAAATCGTCTTTAATTTCGTAATTATTTTTCGCAATACATGGACCAATTACAACTTTTAAATCAATTGTTTTCGATCCAAGTTTTTTAAGTTTCTTAATTACTTTTTCAGAAATACCTTTAAAAGAACCTTTCCAACCCGAATGAATTGCAGCTATTATATTTCTTTTTGGGTCATAAATTAAAACAGGAATACAATCAGCAGTCAAAATTCCAAGAGCAATCTTCTTTTTTTTTGTAATTAACGCATCTCCAACAATTCTATGATTTCTGTAATTACTTTTTCGCTCTTTGATTAAATGAAATTTATTACTATGAATTTGGTTTAACAAGATTAGGTTTCTCCTTTTTGTTCCGATTGCTTTACATGCAATAGAAAGATTTTTATTTACGTAAATTGGTTTATCTTTTGATCCAAGACCACAATTTAAACTTTTATAAATACCTTTAGAAACACCTCCGATTTTATTAAAAAAGCCATGACTTATGTTTGAATATTTCTTTAGCAATTTTGATTTGATCATTATTATTTTTCAAAATTTATTTTTTTTTGAACATACTTGCAATACCTTAAAAAGTTTACCCATTTTTTTTTTATTTATCAGACGATCAATTCTATAAAAAATGTCTGCTTTTTTCGAAAAAGATAAACGTTGAGATATTATTTCAGCTCGATGCAAAATACCTAAGTTTTTTAAAAAAATTCCTTGCTCTATCAAAGTATTTACTTTAAGCCCCAATCTTGAAAGTATAATCTTTATTAAACTAAAATTTAAAGTATAAGTGATATCAGATTTAAATTTATTGTCTAAAACATGGTTTTTTTTATGTTTATATAAAGACTGAACTGTGTCTTTCATTTTAAAACCAGAATATCCGTAGTCGATTATTAACAAACCACCAGTACTTTTTTTTAAATTTCCAGCAATTTGCTTTAGTATAACATTACTCTGAGGCGAATATTCTAAAAAAGTTTGATTTTTTAAAAATTTGACCGGAAATATTTTTTTAATTTTTGAAATATTGATCGGTATATTTAAATAAGTCTTTTTATAATTTGTTTCATCAACATATCTTTCAAACCAATATCCCTTTATTTTAATAAATTGTTTTACTGGGATTGCATCAAAAAATTCGTTAGCTAAGTAAATATTAAAATTCTTATCAACCTTCTTAAGTGATTTTATCCACTTAATTTTAAAATTTGCTAGTTTTCTCTTTTGTATCTTAATTAAATAGGGACTTTTTTCATATATTAAAAAATTACATTTACTAAATATTTCGGGAAAATTCTTCAGGGTTATTATAATCCTATTCATCATCTCACCATTACCCGAACCAAGCTCTATAATATTTATCTTTTTTGGAAAACCATTTTTTTCCCAAAAAGAAATGCACCATATTGCAATCATTTCTGAAAATAAAATTGAAATATTTGGTGCAGTAACAAAATCACCATCAATTCCAAAGGGATTATTTTGCATATAGTAACCCCTTTTTTTTGAATAAAGAGATTCTTCAATATATTTATCAAGTGACTTTATTTTTTTACTTTTTTTTTGCATTGTAAAGCAACACTCCTGCAGATAACATTAAAAGACTTAATATTTGTCCAATTGTAAAATAATTTAGGACAACTCCAACTTGATAGTCAGGTTCCCTAAAAAATTCGCAAAATATTCTAAATAAAGAGTAGTAAATAAGAAATATAGATGAAATTAAACCTGGCAGTTTTAAAAATTTTTTTTTAACCAAGATAAAAATTATTAAAAAAAGCAACACTCCCTCAGTAAATGCCTCATAGATTTGTGAGGGGTGTCTATTTAAATTATCTAACTTAACGAATTTAACCGACCAGAAAACATCTGTAACTCTTCCATATAATTCAGAGTTGATATAATTAGAAATTCGACCGAAAAAAATTCCTATAGGAGCTGCACAAGAAATTAAATCTAGGATTTTGAGATAATCAACATTTCTTTTTTTAGCAAAAATATATGTTGCAAAAATTATTCCAATCAAACCCCCATGAAATGACATTCCACCGTTCCAAATTTTAAATATTTCAATTGGGTTATTAAAATAATATGAAAAATTATAAATACTCACGTATCCAATCCTTCCTCCAATAAGTATTCCAATAATTAGATAAGGTATAATATCGTCAAATATTTTTTTGATGTAATCATCATCAGTGATTTTTTTACAATAAAACCATCCTATAAGAATTCCAAAAATATAAGATAAAGAGTACCATCTCAGCTCAAGGCTGAATATTGTTATTGCCACAGGGTCAAAATTATTAATAAACATTTGATAAAATTAAATTTAAGATATATTAAAATTATTATTAAAGTTATGTCAAAATCAAAATTTATTATAAATGGGATTGCTAAAATATTCGAGCAAAGTTTGGTTACTTATAAAGATTTAAGTAAAGAAATAATGAATATTATTAATTCAAAAAGAGATGAATTTATCTTCAAAATGAAAATTGTAAGTAAAGAAGATTATGAAATACTCCAAAAAAGAGTAGAAAATTTAGAAAAAAGTATATCAGTCAAAAAATCGAAAAAAATTAAAAAGGTAAAAAGATCTTAACTCTTAATCCATTATAAGGAGATGTTTCTAATTTTATATTGCCTCCGTGGGAACGAATAATATCTGAAGCAATTGACATACCTAGCCCAACACTAGATTTTGAATCGCCTCTTCCTTTATTTATTTTGTAAAAAGGTTTAAATACGTTCTCATACTCTTTTTTTTCAATACCTGGACCATCATCATCAACTGTAATCATCAACTGTCCGCTAGTTTTGACGCAATTTACCTCTATTTTATTTCCATACTTAATAGAATTATCTAAAATATTTGTTAAGCATCTTTTAATTAAATTTTTACGGCCATTTAAAATAAATTTTTCTTCAAAACTTTTTTTAATGTTAGTTTTATTATAGGACGCTATTGTTTCCTTAATTAAATCCGATAAATCAAATTTCTCGGTTTTTTCTATAAATCTTGACCTTGCAAACTCAAGATATTCATTAAGCATTTTTTCCATCTCGATAACATCGTTTGATAGTTTTGTTGCAATTTCTTTGTCTTTAATAAAGGCCAATTGAAGTTTAATTCTTGTTAGAGGAGTTCTCAGATCGTGACTAATGCCAGATAACATTTCAGATCTTTGGTTAAGATGTCTTACAATTCTTTTTCGCATTTTATCAAATTCATAACCCGCTTGTCTTATCTCAAGAGCCCCCGAAGGTCTAAATTCACCAACTTCTTCTCCTCTTCCAAACTTCGCAGAAGCTTTTGCCAAATTTATTATTGGTCTGGTCTGGTTTTTCAAGAAAATTAATGAAATAGTAATTAATAAAAAAGCAGGTAGAGTTATCCATAGAGCGAACATTCTTGCAGATGAGTTCTGGACTCTTTCTTTTGGTATCAAAAATTCAAAAAAGCCATTTGAGTAAGAAATCTTTAGTTCTATAAAATTTTTGTAAGTAGTAGTATCAAACCAGTAAACCAAATTCTTTGCTTTGAGCTCTCTTCTTAAAGTTCTATCCATAGGACTAAACCACCTCTCATTATTTTGTTTTCTTTCAAGACTTGAATCTTTAAATGTAATTTGGAAATTTAAGTGTTTATTAAATAAATTTATTAAATTATTTTTGTCATACTCTTCACTTTCATACGCATCAATAAAGGTTTTAATTTCACCAACCAATGCTCTGGTCATTCCTTTATTAGTTTTTATCCAAAGCGAGTCAAAAAAAACAATTGAAATAGTAATTTGTAATATAATTATTGGGGCCGCAACAATTAATAAAGCTCTATAAAATAATTGTTTGGGCAAAATATTTTTTACAAATTTATTCAACCCAGAGAACATAACCTGACCCCCTTATTGTTTGTAGGTATTTTGGATTTTTAGGATTATTTTCAATTTTTTTTCTCAATCTAGTAATTATGACATCGATAGATCTTTCTTTTTCAAGACTAATCATATTTGCAATATCCTCTCTTGCAAAAGTCTTGCCAGGATTATTAATCATCTTTTCAAGAATAATTTTTTCAGTATTGTTTATTTTGTACTCCTTATTTTCTTTTGTGATTGTCATTTTATTTAGATCAATTTTAATATTATCAAAATCTATTTGTCTTTTTTGATTTGCTCGGTGTGTTTTATTTAAAATATTATTTATTCTTAAGATAAGTTCTTTTGGCTCAAAGGGTTTAGGCAAATAATCATCTGCGCCAATTTCAAGTCCCTCAACTCTTTCACTTGGTTCTCCTTTTGCAGTTAATAATATAATTGGTGTTTGAATTTTTTTTTTATTTTCTAAAGTAAATTCTAAACCCGTTTTTCCAGACATCATAATATCAAGAACGATCAAATCAAATTTTATTATAGAAACTCTTTCGTATGCCTCTTCAGCACTTTGAGCTGAGCTTACTAAAAATCCATTTTCTTTAAGATATTGTTTTACTAAACTTCTAATTCCATCATCATCATCAACAACTAAAATATGTGGTTTAATATTATTCATTAATAATCTTTTTTAATACACTTTCAAAATAAAGCACTTCTTGAGATGTTGATTTTAAAAATGCTCTTTCAAATCTTTTTTTTTGAACATTGAATATTTCACTAAAAACTTTTTTCCCTTTTTCATTGAGAAAAACTCTTCTCAGTCTTGAATCTTTCGAGTCCTTTCTGAAATAAAATAATTCCTGCCTTTGTAAATCTTTAATCACTCTATTTAAGCTTTGCTTCGTAATTTTAAGTTTTTTCATCAACTGAGATATAGTAATCCCTTCGTAAATTGACATTAAAAGTATTACCTTGTGATGAGCGACACCAAGGGAGTGGTTTTTAAGAGTTTTTCTAGCATCAGAAAATGTTGCCTGATACCCTATAAACATTCTTTCAATAAACTGTTTCAACTGGTCATCTTTTAAATATAAAAGTTCTCGCATATTGGTAAGTTATATTGACATATTATATATACAAAGATATTTTTTTAGTATTATAATTCTTTATTATGGTGCCTTACGACAAAAGAACTGGTAAAATTTGGTATAATTCTAATTTAGTAGATTGGAAAGACGTAAAAGTACATGTTTTAAGTCATGGATTACATTATGCTAGTTGTGTTTTTGAAGGCGAAAGAGTTTATGACGGAAAAATATTTAAATTAGAAGAACATACTTCAAGATTTTTTTATTCAGCAAAAAGAATGGGTTTTGATATACCTTATTCAGAAAAAGAAATTAATAAGGCGTCAGAAAATATTATTGTCACACAAAATGTAAAAAATGGATATGTAAGACCCGTGGCATGGAGAGGAAGTGAAATGATGGCAATATCTGCACAACAAACAAAAATACATGTAGCAATTGCTACGTGGGAGTGGGGTTCATACTTCGATCCAAAATTAAAACTAGAGGGTATTAAATTAAATATCTCTAATTGGAGAAGGCCCTCTCCAGATTCAATTCCTTGGGATACCAAGGCATCTGGATTATATATGATTTGCACACTTTCAAAACATGAAGCTGAGAGGGAAGGTTATACAGATTCTTTGATGTTAGATCACGAGGGAAATGTTGCAGAAGCTACTGGTGCAAATATATTTTTTAAAGATAAAAAAGGAGATCTACATACTCCAACACCTGACTCATTTTTGGACGGTATCACAAGAAGGACGGTTATTGAAATTGCTAAATCAAAAAATATCAAAGTAATTGAAAGAAAAATTTCTCCAAGTGAAATTAAAAACTTTGAGGGTTGTTTTTTGACTGGTACAGCAGCAGAGGTTACGCCAGTTGCATCAATAGCAAACCATAGTTTTAAAGTTTGTGACACAATTATTAAGCTTTCCGAAAGTTATCAAAATGTGGTTAGAAGCAAAAAAGCAGCTTAATCTTTTTTATCTTCTGAGATAGCGTGATCAATTCCTTTTCTCAAATATTCATAGCCCGTGAAAAGTGTCAAAAAAGCAGAAAGCCATAAAAGAATTATCCCAATAGTTTGAGCATTGTAATCTTGAAAATTTAAAATTTTATTTCCAGTCTCACCTAATAATAATAAAGAAATAGCAAACATTTGTAAAAAAGTTTTTAATTTTGCTAAATTAGAAACAGGAAGTTTAATTTTTCCTTTGGCTAAAAACTCCCTCAGACCAGAAATTAATATTTCTCTTGTAAGAATAATAATAGCAGCAATAACTTCAAAACCTTTGATTGTGTTGTCCATCACAAGCAAAATAAGTGCAGTAGCAACAATGATTTTATCAGCAATAGGGTCTAGCAATTCTCCTAGTCTAGATTCTTCTTTATACATTCTTGCTAAAACTCCGTCTAAAAAATCTGTGAAAGATGCAATTACAAAAAGTGCAAAAGGTAACAGATCTCCAAATAGTCCTGGCAAGTAAAAAGCTATTACAAAAAAAGGTACAATTATAATTCTACCGATTGTAAGATAATTAGGTATTTTTATTTTCATTCGTGAAAGAAATTATATATTTTTTTTGCGACTTTTTCCTCAACACCTTCTACAGACTTAATCTCATCTAAACTTGCTGACTCAACTGCTCTTGCAGACCCAAAATGGTTTAGAAGTGCTCTTTTTCTTATAGACCCAATTCCTTCAATTTGATCTAAAAGTGAACTGTTTAAGCCTTTTTTTCTTCTTAATCTATGTGCACTGACTGCAAATCTATGTGCTTCATCTCTTATTCTTTGTAAAAAAAATAAAGTTGGGTCATTTTTTTCAAACTTGAACTCTTTACCATTGTAAAAAAAACTTTCATCTCCTTTATTTCTAAATTTTCCCTTTGCTATAGCAATTACAGGAATATCATATAGTCCTAGTTCATTTAATGTTTCCCTAGCTGTAGAATATTGGCCTTTCCCACCGTCTATCAAAACTAAATCTGGAAAAGTTAAATAATTGTCTTTTTCCTGAATTGCTCTTTTAAATCTCCTATTTAAAACTTCCTTTACCATTCCATAATCGTCTTGCTCATTTTGTTTTAATTTAATATTAAATTTTCTATACCTTTTTTTTATAAATCCTTCCTCTCCAAATGTAATTAAAGCTCCAACACTATTTGAACCTTGCATATGACTATTGTCGTAGACTTCAATTAAACTAATATTCGAATATAAATTGAATTTTTGTGCTATTTCTTCAAAAAAGTTTTTGTTATTTTGACTTTCGTAAATTTTACGGTTTAAACTATCTTTAGCATTTTTAATTGCTAATTCTATAACTTTTAATTTTGCACCTTTTTTCGCAATAGAAATAGAAATATTTTTATTCTCTTTTTTTGAGAAAGTTTTCTCAAATAATTCTTTCTCCTTTATTTTGTGACTTAGAATTAGATTTCGCGGTGCATTTTTATTTTCATAAAATTGTGAGATAAAAGAGTTTAAAATGTCCTCTAATTTTTCATCTGGATCATGTTTTGGAAAAAATGCTTGATTACCCCAATTCTGTTTCGATCTATAAAAAAATACCTGAATACATGTTTTTCCAGATTCTTTAAATCCGGCAATAACGTCTGCCTCTACTAAATTCGCTTCGTTCACTCTTTGAGAAGATTGAATTATATTTAATGATTTTATTCTGTCTCTTAATAATGCTGCTTTCTCGAAATCTAAATCTTCACTTGCCTTTTCCATCTGGCTAGAAAGACTTTTTTGTATTTTTCTTGATTTACCAGACACGAACTCAATTGCATCATCTACACTTTTTAAATATTCCTGTTGTTCAATGAAACCCACACAAGGTCCAGAACACCTTTTAATTTGATATAAAATACATGGTCTTTCTCTTTTTTTGAAAACTGAGTCATCGCAGACCCTTAGTTGAAATATTTTTTGTATCATTTTTATCGTCCAGTTTGCTGAGCTTGCAGATGCGAAGGGTCCAAAATAAAAACCATCTATTAATTTTTTTCCTCTATGTTTTGAAATTTGTGGCCACTTCTCTTTGTTTCGTATAAAAATAAATGGAAACGATTTATCATCCCTTAGCAGTATATTAAATTTAGGTTTATATTTCTTTATTAGATTAGCCTCCAACAATAATGCCTCACTTTCATTAGATGTTGTTGTAATCTCAATCTTTCTAGTTTGAGACAACATTCTTTCAGTTCTAATAATATGATTTTTTTCAGAAATGTATGATTTTAATCTATTTGGTAAATTTTTAGCTTTACCAACATATAAAATTTCATTTTTTTCATTCATCATTCTGTAAATTCCTGGTAGTTTCGGAATTACTGGAAGTTCTTTTTTTATAACGTCTTTTCCAACTTCAATATTTTTCATGACTTCTTTTTTTTGAAATTTGAATTCCTACTGAAGAACAATCTTTAATAATTTCAAGCTTTTCGATTTGGAGTGATATTTTATCAATTCTTTTATCTTTAAATAATTCATCAAAAACATCTTCAGCAAGGGTTTCTAAAAAATTATAATGTTTATTTTTAGTTAATTTTTTTATTAATCTTACTAATTTATCGTAATTAACAATTGATTTTAAATCTTTGTCATTTGTGGGTTTCTTATCTTTATAGTTGGCCTCTAAGCCGAATTTTACTTTTTGAGGTTTTTCTTTTTCAAAATTATAGTAACCGAGTTTTAAATTTAAAATTAGTTCTTTTATCAAAACTTTTTTCTCGTAATTAAATAAACTTTTTTCCTTATCGATTTTGACAATTTTAAGAGTATTTTTTTTCATTCTTTACTTCCTATAACGTCTGGAGTTTGCCAGTTTAAGCTTTGTCCACTATCCAAAGCTAATACCTGTCCTGTAATAGACTTATTTTTAACGAAAAAGTCAACTGCATTACAAACTTGTTTCACATCAACTTTTCTTTTTAAAGGTGTTGATAAATACTGCTTTTTAAAATGTTTTTCAGATTGTCTTTTATTTTTGAGTGTTGGACCAGGAGCTATACCATTTACACGAATTCTTGGTGCCAAACTCATAGCGCTTGTTTTTGTTAAGGTATAAAGCCCTGTTTTACTCAAAGTATATGAAAAAAAGAATGGCGTTAGTTTAAATATTCTTTGGTCAATAATATTTATAATATTATTATTAGTTCCTCTTATATTCTTTGAAAATCCTTTTGATAGCGTGGCAGGTGCTTTTAAATTTATTGAAATATGTCTTTCCCAACTTTCAGAGCTAAAATTTTCTAATTTATCATTCTCAAAAATTGATGCATTATTAATAAGACAATCGAAATATTTTAATTTTAATTTTGCAAATTTAATAATTTTCTTAACATCATTATCTTTACTTAAATCAGCTTTAATTAGATAGACTTTAGTACCTTTTAGAGATAATTTTTTTTTCAGGTTTTCAGCACTATTTCTTGAGGTATTAAATTGTATTACCATTTCTCTTTTATAACCTGATAATGTTTCAGCTATTGCAGCACCAATTCTTGTAGCCCCACCAGTTATTATTATTTTTTGTGCTTCCACTTTTTATCTCTTTTTTTTGTTACTTTTGTGCCAGGCATACCCATTGTAGATCGACCTTTTGGATAGAGTTTATTTTTTACATCGTACTGCTTTATTTTTGGATTTAAAGTTATTTCTAACTCAGTTGTTTCCAGTTTTCTGATTTCATCTCTCAGTTTAGCCGCTTCTTCAAATTCCAAATTTGAAGCGGCTTCTTTCATTTTTTTATTTAATCCTTTTAAATGTTTCTTTAGGTTTCCACCTATATTTGATCCCTCGCTAATTTGTACATAATCTTTTTCATATACACTTTCTAAAATATCGCTTATTTCTTTTTTTACAGATTTTGCATTTATATTATTTTTTTTATTATACTCTAATTGAATTTGTCTTCTTCTATCAGTTTCTTTTATTGCTTTTTTAATACTTTTCGTCTCTTTATCAGCATAAAGAATTACTTTTCCTTCTACATTCCTTGCAGCCCTTCCTATTGTTTGAATAAGAGAGGTTTCTGATCTCAAAAACCCTTCTTTGTCAGCGTCTAGAATACCTACTAAGGCACATTCAGGTATGTCTAATCCTTCTCTTAAAAGATTTATTCCGACCAAAACATCAAAAACCCCCATTCTTAAATCTCTCATTATTTCTATTCTTTCTAGAGTATCAATGTCAGAGTGAAGATATCTAACCTTAACTCCATTCTCATGTAAATATTCTGTCAGATCTTCTGCCATTTTTTTTGTTAAGGTTGTTACTAAAACTCGATAGTTTTTTTCAACAACTTTTTTGCACTCATGCATTAAGTCATCCACCTGATTTTTAGCAGGTCGAATTTCTACCTCAGGATCTATTAGACCTGTTGGTCTTATGACTTGGTCTATAAACTTTCCTTTTGTTTGTTCCAGCTCCCATGGACCAGGAGTTGCAGATACAAAGACAGTTTGAGTTCTCATTAGGTCCCACTCTTCAAATTTGAGAGGTCTATTATCCATACAAGATGGCAATCTAAAACCATATTCAGCAAGAGTGCTTTTTCTTGATCTATCCCCCTTAAACATTCCATTTAGTTGCGGTACGGTTACATGTGACTCGTCAACAAATATTAAAGTATTGTCTGGAAAATATTCAAATAATGTAGGTGGAGGTTCTCCTGGTTTTCTGCCAGATAAAAACCTTGAGTAATTTTCGATACCAGCACAAGTCCCGGTTGCCTCGATCATCTCCAAGTCAAATTTAGTTCTTTCTTCTAGTCTTTGGGCTTCCAATAATTTATTTTCTTCTTTATGCTTTTTGAGCGTTACTTCCAATTCCTTTCTTATATTTATTAGCGCTTGTTCCACAGTTGGCTTTGGAGTTATATAGTGACTATTAGCATAAACTTTGATTAAACCTAGTTCACGAACTTGATCTCCAGTCAAAGGATCAAATTCCTCAATTTTTTCCAATTTGTCTCCAAATAAACTTAATCTCCAAGCTCTGTCTTCAAGATGTGAAGGGAAAATTTCCAGATGTTCCCCTCTTGCTCTAAATGTTCCCCTATGAAAGTTCTGATCATTTCTTTTATATTGAAGGTTTACTAACGACTTAATTATCTGTTCTCTATTATAATCATAATTTTTTTGAAGAGTTAAAGTCATTTTACTATATGCTTCAACAGAACCTAATCCATAAATACATGATACACTTGCAACTATTAAAACATCGTCCCTTTCAAGAAGTGAACGTGTAGCTGAGTGCCTCATCCTATCGATTTGTTCATTAATAGAAGCTTCTTTTTCGATGTAAGTGTCCGATCTTGGCACATACGCCTCGGGGGTGTAATAATCATAGTAAGATACAAAATATTCAACTGCATTATCTGGAAAAAATGTTTTCATCTCACCATATAGTTGAGCTGCAAGTGTTTTGTTGGGAGCTAAAATTAGTGCCGGTCTGTTAGTAGCTTCAATAACTTTTGCCATTGTGAATGTTTTTCCAGAGCCCGTTACTCCAAGCAAAACTTGATTAAATTGATCTTTATTTGCACCATTAACTAGTTTTTTTATTGCCTCAGGCTGGTCTCCTGCCGGTTTGAAGTCTGATTTTATTTTAAACTTTTTACCACCTTCTAGTTTTCCGCTAATTTCTGGTTTTTTTCCCTCTAAATCTGTAATTAAATCTTGATATGTATTTTGCATATAATAAACAAAGTATTAAAATAAAATAATATTTCAATGAGCATTATATCTGATAGTTTAAAAAGAATAAAACCCTCACCTACCTTAGCTGTAACTCAAAAAGCGAGAGAACTCAAAGCAGCAGGTAAAGATGTTATAGGACTAGGTGCCGGGGAGCCAGATTTTGACACACCAAACAACATAAAAAATGCTGCAATAGAAGCTATAAGGAGGGGTGATACAAAATATACAGCAGTTGATGGTACCCCTGAACTAAAAAAGTCAATTGTGGAAAAATTTAAAAAAGAAAACAATTTAAGTTATAACTCAGATCAAATTACAGTAGGCGCGGGAGGTAAACATGTCATCTATAATCTGATGATAGCTACTCTCAACAAGGGTGACGAGGTCATCATACCAGCTCCATATTGGGTTTCGTATCCCGATATAGTTTTACTGGCCGGAGCAATCCCAATCGTTATAGAGTGTCCTGAGGACCAAGGGTTTAAAATGACTGCTAAAGATCTTGAAAGTAAAATTACGAATAATACTAAATGGCTAATAATTAATTCTCCATCAAATCCGACAGGCGCATGTTATTCTGAGCAAGAAATTAAAAATTTATCTCAAGTTCTAAAAAGAAACCCCCACGTAAACATTTTATCTGACGATATTTATGAACATGTTACCTACGATAAGTTTAAATTTTTTACTATTGCACAAATCCCCGAATTAAAAAATAGAGTGGTCACAATGAATGGAGTGAGCAAATCATATGCAATGACAGGTTGGAGAATAGGATATGCAGCAGCCTCAAAAGAAATAATTAAAGCAATATCAAAGGTTCAATCCCAGTCTACCACCAATCCCTCCTCAATCAGTCAAGCAGCAGCAGTCGAGGCTCTTAGGGGTCCACAAGACTTCATTAAAACAAGAGCACAAGCCTTCCAAGAAAGACGGGATTTTGTTGTAAATAGTCTTAATTCTACGAATGGAATTAGTTGTATAATGCCTCAAGGAGCCTTTTATGTTTTTCCTAGTTGTAAAGAATTAATAGGAAAAAAAAATAAAGATGGAAAAAAAATAAATAGTGATACTGACTTTGTTCAGTTTTTATTAGAGGAGCAAGGTATAGCTGTTGTTCAAGGTTCAGCTTTTGGCTTAGAAGGATATTTTAGAATTTCCTATGCAACTTCGATGGAGAAACTAGAAACGGCTATGAAAAGGATCCAAGTTTTCTGTAATGGAATAAAATAATTATTTTGTAGACAAATATTTTTCAGCCTCTAATGCTGCCATACATCCCATGCCAGCCGCTGTTACGGCCTGCCTAAATACTTTATCCTTTACATCCCCAGCAGCAAATATACCAGGAATGTTTGTTTCAGTAGAGTCGGGTTTAGTTATCAAATAACCCTCTTGATCCATCTTTAATTGATCGCGAAAAAGCTGTGTTGCGGGATCATGGCCTATAGCTATAAATAGACCATCAACCTTCAGTTCACTAATATCATTAGTTTTTACATTTTTAATCTTGAGGCCCTTTACATTTTTTGGTTTGTTTTCTCCAATTACCTCTTCAACAACTGAGTCCCATACTATTTCAATTTTTTTGTTATCCATAAGTTTTTTTTGTAACATTTTCTCAGCTCTTAATTCGTTTCTTCTGTGTATCAATTTTACTTTTGAAGCAAATTTTGTAAGAAACATAGCCTCTTCAACTGCAGCATTTCCCCCTCCTACCACTGCAACTGTTTTTTCTTTAAAAAAGAAACCATCACATGTTGCACAAGCAGAAACACCAAATCCCCTATACTCTTGCTCCGATTTTAAATTTAACCACCTCGCTTGCGCTCCCGTAGATATTATAATGCTGTCTGCTGTATATTTTTGACCACTCTCTCCAACCGCTACAAATGGTTTTAATTTAAGATCGACAGAGGAAATATGATCCTGAATCATTTCAGTTCCTACAGCCTTAGCTTGCTCTTTCATTTGTTCCATTAACCATGGACCTTGGATAGTTTCAGCAAAACCTGGATAATTTTCAACATCGGTTGTAGTTGTTAGCTGACCACCAGGCTCCATTCCATGAACTAAAATCGGATTAAGCATAGCTCTTGCAGCATAAACAGCAGCTGTGTATCCTGCTGGGCCTGACCCAATTATTAACAATTTTGTGTGTTTAGTTGGATTTTGGTTCATATCAAAGCTATATAGTAATTTATGCGTAAATTAAAAGGTTTATTATTAACAGAGGGTATGCACGGTATGATAAGTCAGGTCGAAGGCTTAGCGAAAGCTTTAGATGTTGAATACACTCACCAAAAAGTTGAACTTTATAAACTTTTTAAGTTTATTCCTCCTAAACTAACTCCAATTTCAGGTTTAATCTTTAAAAGTTTTAAAACTCAAGAATATGACTTAATAATTTCCTGTGGAAGAAAAAGTGTTGTTCCATCAATTTTCTTAAAAAAAAATTCCAAAAAAAAAATAGTGAATATTCATATACAAGATCCAAAGGTCTCACTGAATAATTTTGATCACATAATTGTTCCAGAGCATGATGATTTAAGAGGAAAAAATGTAATAACTACAAAAGGAGCAATACATTATTTAACAATAAAAGAGATACAGAATAATCACTCCTATTTAAAAGATAAAGTTGATAAAAACAAAAAATATTTAACATTAATATTGGGTGGTCCAAATAAATATTATGATTTTAAAAATACATATCTTGAGGAAATTTTTAAGAAAATTAATATTTTACTTGAAAAGTATAATCTTCAAGGAATAATCGTTCCATCAATGCGAACACCTCAAGCGACAATAGACCTAGCAAATAGTTTTTTTAAGGAGAAAAATCTTATAATAGAAAATGTTGATAAAAAAGCATACTTATCTAGTTTATCTCTTGCCAAATTTGTAATAGTTACCTGCGACTCTACATCAATGATTTCAGAGGCAGCTCTCACAGGAAAACCTATTTATATTGCAGAAATACCCCCGAAAAGAGACGACTCAAGGTTTAGAAAATTTAGGGAACTGTTTTCTAAATTAAATATCACAAGAATTTTAGGTCATAGTCTAGATACTTGGACATATGAAAGACTTGACGAAACCAAAAAAATAGCTGAAATAATAAAAAATAAACTATAATGTCATTTTTAAATTCTCTGAACAAAAAATCTAAAGAATTCAAAGACCCTTTTTTACATTGGGAGCTTGATAAACCTTTAACAAATGAACAAATTGACGAAATTGTTAAAGCAGATATTGCTAATCCAATTGAACATAATATAAATTATGATGGCACCAGGGCAATAGATGGAGGCGCTCCAGAATTTAGAGAAGGCTTATCACATGGTGGAAAAGCTCTAAAATTTAGATGTTTTATTACTAAAGAAAACTCAAAAGATTTTCCACACCTTACTAAATTAATAAAAGAGTTACAAAGCAAAGAAACTCATGAAAAAGTTTCTATGTTCACAGGAAAAGATTTATCAAAATCCTTTGTAAGAGTTGAGGTTATATGTGATAGAAAAGGGTTTTGGTTAAAACCACATTGCGATATTAAAGAAAAATTAATGTCATGTTTGTTATTTGTAAACAAAACAAATGAAAGTGAAGATTTAGGAACAGATTTTTATGATAGCAATCTTAAAAAAGTAAAAACAATGCCTTTTAAAGATAATTATGGATATTTTTTTACAAGTGGTCCTAATACTTGGCATGGAATGGAAAAAAAAGAAATTTTTAAAGAAAGACGTTGCCTACAAGTAAACTATGTTACTTTTGAAACTGATTGGAAAGTAGATTAATTATCTTGAAGAGCACTAACTTCCAATTTTTTTGTCTTTAGAGATTTTATTGCCTCAAGAAAAGAGTATGCAGTTGACATATTAGTACAATAAGGAACCTTGTTCGCTAGCGTACCTCTTCTTAATGCTCTGGCATCATTAACTCTATGTTCCGTATTACCACCACCAGTATTAATAACTAAAGATATTTTTTGTGAATTTAGTACGTCAACAATGTGCGGTCTTCCGCTACTTACTTTGTTTATTGTTCTGCAGTTTATACCATTTTCATTTAATATTTTAGCAGTTCCTTTAGTTCCTGAAATTGAAAAACCTAGTTTTTTAAGTCTTTGAGCGACACCAACAATCTCTTGTTTATGAGAGTCTTTTACAGATAAAAACGCCATACCTTCAGTTGGAAGTGAATTATAAGATGCAATTTGACTTTTAGCAATTGCCATTCCAAAATCTTTATCAAATCCCATAACTTCACCAGTTGATTTCATCTCCGGTCCGAGAATTAAATCACTATCTGGAAATTTATTAAAAGGAAACACTGCTTCTTTAACTGCAAATTTTCTGTTCTTCTTTAATTTTAATTTAAAATTTGAGAGTTTTTCTCCAGCCATAACTCTAGAGGCTATTTTAGCCAATGGTATACCATTAGCTTTTGAAACAAAGGGGACAGTCCTACTCGCTCTTGGATTGACCTCTATTACAAAGATTTCATCTTTTTTAATTGCATATTGAATATTTAAGAAACCTTTGACTTTTAAAGACAATGCTAATTTTCTAGTTTGGTTTTTTATTTCTTTAAGGATATCCTCTTTTATTGATACAGGAGGCAGACAACAAGCAGAGTCTCCTGAATGTATACCAGCTTCCTCTATATGCTGCATAATACCTGCAACATATACATCTTTACCATCGGATATAGCATCAACATCTACTTCCATTGCACTATCAATAAATTTGTCAATTAGGACCGGGTTATTTTCAGAAGCTTTAAAAGCCTCAATAATGAATTTTTGTAACTGATTTTTGTCATGGACTATTTCCATAGCTCTTCCACCTAAAACATAAGATGGTCTTACAACTACAGGAAGACCAATTTTTTCTGAAATTTTAATCGCATTATTAAAGTTTTCAGCAATTCCACTTTCTGCTTGTTTTAAATCAAGTTTATCAAGCAATCTTCTAAATCTTTCTCTATCTTCAGCCAAATCTATAGAAGAGTATTGTGTACCCAGAATTGGAAAATTATTTTCAAATAGAAACTTTGATAGTTTAATTGGTGTTTGTCCCCCAAATTGAGCTATTATACCTACCAAATTACCTTTTGATTTTTCTTTTAAAATAATGCTTTGCACATATTCTTCAATCAGTGGTTCAAAATACAATCTATCACTTGTATCATAATCAGTAGAAACCGTTTCTGGGTTGCAATTTATCATTATAGTTTCATATCCAGAATCTTTTAAAGCAAAGCTTGCTTGGCAACAACAGTAATCAAATTCAATTCCTTGACCAATTCTGTTTGGCCCACCCCCAAGTATTATTATTTTTTTTTTATTTGTAGGATTAGATTCACACTCACTTTTGACTGAAAAATTTCTCTGATATGTAGAATACATGTAAGGTGTAAAAGATTTAAATTCTGCAGCACATGTATCAACTTTTTTGAAAACTGGTAGGACTTTTAAACCAACTCTTTTTGATCGAACAATTTTTTCTGTGATATTTGCCAATTCGGATATTCTTTTATCAGTAAAACCAATAGATTTTATCCTATTAAACTCTAAGAAATTGTTTGGCACTCCTTTCTTTTTAATTAAGGCTTCCTCATCAACGATTTCTTTAATTTGATTTAAGAACCAAGGATCAATCTTCGTTATTTTATAAACTCTATTTATAGGAATTTTTTTCCTAAAAGCCTCAGCAACTAAAAGTAATTTGTTTGGGATATTAATTCTTAGGTTTTTTAGTATCTCTTTTTTTGAATAATAAAAAATATTATTTAGACCCGATAAGCCAATTTCTAAAGATACCAAAGCTTTTTGAAAAGACTCTTTAAAGTTTCTACCTATTGCCATTGCTTCCCCAACAGATCTCATGGAAGTTCCCAAAACTGCTTTTGTATCTGGAAATTTTTCAAAGGTAAATCTTGGTATTTTAGTTACGATATAGTCTATTGTTGGTTCGAAAGAAGCAGGAGTTATCTTGGTAATTTCATTTTGAAGTTCATCTAAAGTATACCCAACTGCTAATTTGGCTGCAACTTTTGCAATCGGGAAACCAGTTGCTTTTGAAGCTAAAGCCGAGGATCTAGACACTCTCGGATTCATTTCAATAATTACCATTCTTCCATTTTTCGGGTTTATTGCGAATTGTACATTAGAGCCCCCTGTTTCAACTCCAATTTTTCTAAGGCAATTAATTGATGCATTTCTCATAACTTGATATTCTTTATCAGTCAATGTTAGTGCTGGAGCAACTGTCACGGAGTCGCCAGTATGAGTGCCCATCGGATCGATGTTTTCAATTGAGCAAATGATTATACAGTTGTCATTTTTATCTCTCACAACTTCCATTTCGAATTCTTTCCACCCATCTAAGCACTCCTCGACCAGAACTTGATTTTTCGGTGACTCTTCTAAACCTCCTTTTATAATATTGAAAAATTCCTTTTTGGTTCTTGCAATTCCTCCCCCAAGGCCTCCTAATGTAAAAGATGGTCTTATTATTGCAGGCAAACCAATTTTTCTTAAACAATTTTTTGCATGTTTAAAGTTGTTGATAACCTCAGACTTTGGTAAATCGATGTCAATATCAGACATATTCTTTCTAAACTTTTTTCTATCCTCTGCATTTTCTATTGCTTTTGAGTTGGCTCCGATAAGTTCAATTTTATATTTTTTGAGAAGACCTGTTTTTTCAGCTTTAATTGCTAAGTTAAGAGCTGTCTGTCCTCCCATTGTTGGAAGTATCGCATCAGGTTTTTCTTTTTTAACAATTTCTTCTAAAACTTCTAAAGATATTGGCTCTATATAGGTTCTATCAGCAACACCTGGGTCTGTCATTATAGTAGCTGGGTTTGAGTTTATAAGTATAACTTTATATCCCTCATCTTTAAGTGCTTTGCATGCCTGTGTTCCTGAATAATCAAATTCGCAAGCTTGGCCAATTATTATCGGTCCAGCTCCAATTACCAATATTTTTTTAAGATCTTTTCTTTTTGGCATACTTTTTTACCTCTGTTATAAAATTATTAAACAAATAATGACTATCTTGTGGGCCAGGATTTGACTCAGGATGATATTGAACTGAAAACACTGGTTTGTTTTTTAGCTGTATCCCTTCTATACCGTTATCAAACAATGATGTATGTGTTATATTAATATTTTTTGGTAAACTTTTTTTTGTAATTTCAAATCCATGATTTTGACTTGTAATTTCAACCCTATTATTCTTTACGTTTTTAACTGGGTGATTTGCACCTCGGTGACCTAGTTTCATTTTTTTGGTTTTAGCATTTAAAGCAAGTCCCAAAAGTTGATGTCCCAAACATATGCCAAATACTGGCAAACCTTTATCAATAAGTTGTTGAATAACCTTAATCGCATATTTTCCTGTGGCAGCAGGATCTCCTGGACCATTAGATAAAAATACTCCACTTGGCTTATTACTTAGAATTTCATCTACACTTGATCGGCAAGGAACAATTATTACTTCGCAGGAAAAGTTAGAAAAATACCTCAAAATATTTTTTTTAATTCCATAGTCTATAGCAACAATTCTAAGTTTTTTATTTTTTTTAATTTTAAAACCTTCCTCTTTGGTCCATGTTCCATAACCTCTCCAAATATATTTTTTTTTAGTAGATACTGTTTCGGCTAAATCTAAGCCATTTAAACCTGGCCATTTCAAAGTAGAATTAATAAGTTTTTTAAGAGCAAATTTTCCTTTTTTTTGATGAGATATTGTGCCACGAGGTGCACCTTTGTCCCTTATAAAATTTGTTAAACTTCTTGTATCTAAACCAGTAATTCCAACTATTTTGTTTTTTTTAAGCCATATATCAAGTTTCATTAATGACCTATAATTAGATGGACTTGTTATTTCAGAATTTAAAATAACTCCCCTTGTCCATATTTTTTCTGATTCATTGTCCTGATTGTTTATTCCAACATTTCCAATGTGTGGAAATGTAAAATTTATTATTTGCCCGGCATAGGAAGGGTCTGAAATTATTTCTTGGTATCCAGTAATCGAGGTATTAAAACAAATCTCTCCAGTTGCAGTCCCAATGTAGCCAATACCTATTCCATTGAAAATTTTCTTATTTTCAAGAACTAAAACGCCTGGGGTAAATGATTTAAAAATACTTGATTTACTTTTTTGTTTTTTGGTCAATTACAACTCATGAGTTAAAGGTTAATACAATAAAACCTTATTTTACGCAACCAAAGTATTTATATATTTGAAAAAAAATTTTTTTCTTTTAACAAATTTATGATGCTGTAAATTATGTTATGTCTTTGAGAGAAAAAATTGAAAAAGATTATAAAAATGCCTTAAAAATAAAAGATAAACTTCAAATCTCAACCTATAGGCTAATTTTATCAGGTATAAAGGACCTTGATATATTTAATAGATCTGGAGCGAATAAAAAAAACACAGATGATGAAGATATTAAGAAGCTTATAAAAAAAATGATTAAACAAAGATCCGAATCTATAGAAGTTTATAAAAAGTCTAATAGAGAGGATTTACTTTTGATAGAGGTGGAGGAGAACAAAATATTAAGCAATTACTTACCATCGCAGCTTAGTGACGACGAGATTAAAAAAATTTGTGAGGAAACAATTAAAAATCTAAATGTAAATTCAATTAAAGATATGGGCAGAATTATGGGGGAGCTCAAAAAAAATCATCCTGATACAATTGATTTTTCTAAAGCTGGTTCAATTATAAAACAACTATTAAATAAGTAATGAAATATCCAAAAGAGTATTTAGATGAAATCAAAAATCGATTAAAGGTTTCGACAGTTATCTCAAAAACAATCCAACTAAAGAGAAGAGGAAAAGAATTTATTGGGCTCTCACCATTTAAAAATGAAAAAACTCCGTCTTTTACCGTTAATGATGAAAAGCAATTTTATCATTGTTTCAGTACTGGAGAGCATGGAAATATTTTTGATTTTATTATGAAGACTCAAAATTTAAGATTTGGTGAGGCGGTAAAGACACTTGCGAATATGGCTGGGATGAGACCATACACTTTCTCAAAACAAGATGTTCAAAGAGAGGAAAATTGGAAAATATATTCAAAAATTTATAGAAAGTTTGTAGATTATTTTAATCAATATCTTTTGAACAATCAAGGTGCGAATGAAGCTAGGAAATATCTTAAGGAGAGGCATTTAACTAAAACAGAAGTTGAAAAATTTAAAATTGGTTATGCTTCCAGTAATTCAGAAATATTTGATTTGTTAAAAAAAGAATTTGATGAAAAAAAAATAATCGAAACAGGATTATTTTATCTAGATGATAAGAAAAAACAGTACATAAATAGATTTAGAGACAGAATTTTATTTCCGATTAATAATATTTCAGGTGATCCAATTGGCATTGGAGGAAGAATGATTAAGGAAAACAAATATTCTGCTAAATATATAAACTCTCCAGAGACAGAATTTTTTAAAAAAGGTTCAAATTTGTATAATCTAGATTTTGCAAGAAAGTTTTCATCTAAAATTGAGGAAATTTTTTTAGTAGAGGGATATATGGATGTTGTTGGAATGAGCAAGAATGGAATAAACAACGTTGTTGCTAATCTTGGTACCTCACTTACTGAAAAACAGATAAATATTTTAAATCAATTTTTTAATCAGATAATCATTTCTTTTGATGGTGACGAAAGTGGTTACAAAGCAGCATTTAGAGCTGCAGAGAACGCAATAAAGGAACTTAAACCTGAAAAAAAAATTTTTTTTCTTTTTTTGTCTGATGGCATGGACCCAGACACATATATAAATAAATTCGGTAAAGATAAGTTCTTATCTTTTTCAGAATTTGAAAAAATTTCAATTCATGAATTTATTTTCAATCATTATCTTAAGGATAATGACCGTAGCCCATCTTCTCTAGCTATTATTGAAAAAAGACTTAGGACTGTGTCTAATTCTATAAAAGATTCTTTAATTAAAAAATATACTTTAGAATATTTTTTAGAAAGATTAAACGAATTTACCCCCAATTTATCAAAAGGTAAAATTAATTCACCTATAGCAAAATCATTAGCGACCACAAAAAAATATTTTAACGATACAAAGTCTTTTAGCTCAGTTGAACTAAAAGAGTTTTCATTAATTTATTTAATTTTAAATCATTTGAGTATTTTCCACAAAAATTATCATTTACTACAGGATATGAAAATTTTCACATTTGAGAATAATATTATTTTGCAAAAAATTTTAGAAAGACTCAGATCTGATGAAGAGCCAAATTTAGAAGATTTAAAGATCGATAAAAAGCTACTTCAAAATTTCTTTAATTTTGCGCCAGTTAGACACATAGTTATTAATAAAAAAAAATGATGAAGGTAAAATAATAGAAATTTTTTCTGAGATTCAAAGAGATATAAAAAATTATGAACTCGAGCTAAGAATTGAAGAATTGGAGTCGAAGTTTTCTGAAGATTTTAGTGAAAAAACCTTTAATGAATTAAAAGAGCTTAAAAAATTGAAAAAAACCAATTAAATTTTAAAATTTATTAATGGATTTTTTAAAATATGATATTATATAAGTCTTTCAAATAATTAATATTGTGGAAAGAATAATTACAAAATCATTCGCTAGACTAATGGGTCGTGGGATCCACAGGGGATTTATAACTCACGAAGAACTGTCAAAATCTTTAGGAAAAAGAAATCTATCTGGAGATAACTTGTCACAAGCTTTTCTTCATATACTAGATGAGAAAATTACATTAGTAGAAAAAAAATCAGATTTTAAAGTTTTAAGAAAAAAAGATAACACATCCAAAGAAGAGGGAAAGACCGCAGAAAAAAGTGATGACCCAATAAGAATGTATTTGAGAGAAATGGGGGGCGTAGAACTTCTTTCAAGAGAAGGTGAGATCGCAATTGCAAAGAGAATTGAAGCTGGAAAAGATGTAATGCTTAATGCTTTATCTCAGAGCCCAATTACTGCACAGCAGTTTTTTGAATGGAACTCAAAATTACAAAAAGATGAGATATTGGTCAGAGAAATAATTGATATTGATACAAATTATATGGAAGATGAGGGAACAAGCCAAAGTTCTAAAATTAAAAACGAAGACGAAGAGGAAAAAGGTGAGAGCAAAGATGTAGATAATACAAGTGCCAATAACGATGAAGAGGATGAATTTAATCCAACACTTGCCGCTATGGAAAGTGAAATTAAACCAAAAGTTTTGGATACAATAAATAAGCTTACAAAAAACTACCAAAAATTAATAAAATACCAAAATGAAAAACTTGAACATGTTCTAAATTCATTAGTATTTTCAACCGCTAAAGAAAAAGGTTATCAAAAAATTGTTAATGAAATATTAAAAAGCATTAAGTCTCTGCAGCTTTCCCCATCAGTTCTTGAAGAGTTGGTACAAAAACATTATAACGAAAATAAGAAAATTATTTCACTTGAGGGAAATTTGTTAAGATTAGCAATGGATAACAAAATTTCTAGAAGTGAATTCATAAAGTTTTATGTAGGCAATGAAATCAATCCAAATCTCAAAAAATTTTTAGATACCAATCAAGAATGGAAAGCCTTTTTCCAAAAAAATAAAGAGGAGTTTAAAAATATTAGAGAAAGGTTAGTCGAAATAAGTAAAAGATTAGGTTTGTCAGTAACAGAATTTAAAAAACTTGTAAGCAGGATTCAAAAAGGTGAAAAAGAATCTAGAATTGCCAAAAAAGAAATGGTTGAAGCAAATCTTAGATTAGTTATTTCTATTGCAAAAAAATATACTAATAGGGGACTCCAGTTTTTAGACTTAATCCAAGAAGGAAATATAGGCTTAATGAAAGCGGTAGATAAATTTGAATACAGAAGAGGATATAAGTTTTCTACATATGCAACTTGGTGGATTAGACAGGCGATAACAAGATCAATAGCAGATCAAGCAAGAACAATAAGAATTCCTGTTCATATGATAGAAACTATTAACAAAATTGTTAGAACTCAAAGATTAATTTTAAGTGAATTTGGTAGAGAGGCAACGCCAGAGGAACTTGCGAAAAAACTCAGAATGCCTCTGGACAAAGTCAGAAAAGTCTTAAAAATTTCAAAAGAACCTGTCTCATTAGAAAAACCAGTTGGCGATGAAGAAGATAGCAGCTTGGGGGATTTCATTGAAGATACTAAAGCTCTTGCACCTTTGGAACAAGCAATTAAATCAAATTTAAGTGAAGCAACAACAAAAATATTATCAACATTAACACCAAGGGAAGAAAGAGTTTTAAGAATGAGATTTGGAGTGGGTATGAATACAGACCATACACTGGAGGAAGTTGGACTACAATTCTCAGTCACAAGGGAGAGAATCAGGCAGATTGAAGCAAAAGCTTTGAGAAAATTAAAACATCCAAGTAGGTCCAAACAACTCAAAAGTTTCTTAGAAAGTTAATTTATTTAATTTACTTATCATAAAACTTTTTTTAGTTTATAAGTTTCTATAACTAAATGAAATTTTTGACACTTGAAAAAATAAATATTTTATTACTATCCTTAATTCCATTATCAATCATCATTGGCCCATCAGCCTCTTTGATAAATCTTTTAATTTTAGGAATTTTGTTTGTATATCTTTTTAAAACTAAAAACTTTAAATTTTTAATCGGTGAAGACACCATTAAATTAATAACAATACTTTATTTATATTTAGTATTTAATACAGTAATTTCACTAGATCCAATGGAAGGTATAGGAAGAAATTTTGGATTTATAAGATATTTATTATTATTTCTAGCAATAAATTTTATTTTTAAAAATTATAAAACGGAATATATTTTTAAAACGTGGTTATTGGTTATATCTTTAGTAATATTTGATTCATTTATAGAGATTATATTTGGAAAAAATATTTTTGGATGGGGAGCTATAGAGATTGACGGAGTTCCACAAATAGATGGAAAAAGGTTGGTAAGTTTTTTTAGGGATGAGCCTGTAGTCGCAGCATTTTTGAATGGTTTTTTACTAATATTAACTGGATATTTATTAAACAACCTAAAATCAAAAAATTATATTTCATTTGTTTTTCCAGTTATATTTATACTTTCATCCCTTTTATGTATCCTTTTAACTGGTGAAAGATCAAATACGATTAAAATATTCTTAGGTTTTTTTTTATTTATCTATTCATTTCATTTCTTTAAATTAAAGAAAAAGGTCTTAATTACATTTTTATTATTATTATTAATATCTATTATTATTTTTAAATCTGATAAAATATTTAAGACTGATTATTTGAAGATGAGATTTGTAGATCAAATAATTGTTCAAGTAAATTCAATTTATTATAAAGTTTCAACTGGAGATTATTCAAGAAAATTAGAAGACAGTATTTATATCAATCTTTATATTTCTGGTATTGAAGTTTTTAAAAATAACCCTCTTTTTGGAGTAGGAAATAAGAACTATAGGGTCGAAACATGCAAAAAAGAAAATAAAGATGTGCCTTTTTACTGGTGCATGACTCACCCTCATCAAATTTATATTGAGTTTTTAGCTGAGCACGGGTTGGTCGGCACAATAATTCTTTTGTTCATACTTTTTAGATTAATTTTCAAACATTTAAGAACAGTCTTGACCTCTAAAAATTATATTCAAATTGGTTGCATGATATATTTAATCACTAATTTTTTACCTCTTCTTCCCACAGGATCCTTTTTTGGAGACTTTAATTCAAACCTTTTTTGGATTAACTTATCAATTATGTATGCTTGTAATCCCAAAACAAATGTTTTTAATAAGGTTAAATTAAGTTAATATAAATTATGGGCCGTTAGCTCAATAGTAGAGTACTGCATTGACATTGCAGGGGTAGTTGGAGCGTAACCAACACGGCCCACCATTTTTAAGTTGATTGAATTGATAAAAAAATTATTGTAAAAAACTATCTAAGGGCGATTAGCTCAGTTGGTTAGAGCAGTACACTCATAATGTATTGGTCCCAGGTTCGAGTCCTGGATCGCCCACCACTAATCATTTATTAATAAAATTCTGTAAATTTGCAAAGAGAGAATTAATATCACCATCGTTACTTTGTATAATAGAATTAAACTCTTCTTTTTGTGTTCTCGCTAAGCTTAAGCCCTCTATAATTAAATCTCTTATTAAAATATTATTTGGATCTTTAGTATAAATCCTCCAATCAATTTTTATTTCAGGCCTATCTTTTGTTGCTATTAGCTTACTAGAAACAATAGTGTAATTATCTGAAACCTTTTCTTTGCCTGTTACTTCGATTTTAGGGTCAGAGTATTCAGCCAGTCTGCTTGAAAATGTTTTTAGAAAGTACTTTTCAAATAGAACTGAATATTTATCCTTTTCATCTGAGGATAAGTTTTTTCTGTGTGATCCTAAGGTATAAAAACCAATTCCTTTTATATCAACAGCATTTTTCGCAATCGATTTCAATTTTTCTTTTTTTTCCTCTATTGATGCTGAAGAATTTAAAATTTTAGATGCGTTATCAACAGTGCCTTGAACAAATGCAACGGGATCATTTGCAAAAGCTTTAATTGATGTTGTTATAAATAAAAATGATAGGAGAAATAAGTATTTCAAAAATTTTTGTGCAAAATTCATTTAGTTAAAACTAATTGTCGATTTCTTCCCAATCTTCATCACTTTGGGTATCATAAACTTTTTTAGAGTTTAAAATTTTTGCTTTTCTATCTTGAAGATATAAACTCCTTACAGATGCGTAAAAATCGATAGAGTTTTTTTCTAAGTTTTCAAATGTATCTATGTTTTTTGCTCGAAAATCTATACCGCTTGTTCCTCTGCTGTAATAATAATCTTTTTCATTGAAATAATTAGTATCATTTTTTACTGTAACATTATACCAAGGGTCTCCTCCCATAAATCCAATTACTGAGCCAACTGCGTCTCTAGTTGAACTTGGTCCAAGCACCGGAAGAACTACATAACATCCATAATCAGATCCGAGAACACCAAGTGTTTGCCCATAATCTTCTTTTCTATATTCTGAAAAACCCATTGCAGTTGCTGCATCGAAAATTCCTAGAATTCCGACTGTAGTATTAATTACCAGTCTAGCTGAGTTGACTCCTGCCTCTTTAAAGTCACCCTGTAAAACATTGTTAGGAATTGTCACCAAATTTGAAATATTAGTCATCATATTACCAGTTCCCTTTTTTATTGGAACTGGAAGTTTTCTATAAACTTTAGCGACAGGTTCAAAAATTAAATTATCCAAACCCTGATTAAATGCAAAAGTCGCACGATTAACTTTTTCAAAACAATCCTTTATTTCACCCGAGTTTTTTTTTGACAAACTCACATTCCCATCTGTATCAGCCTTCAAACTAAATGTTAAAGCGAACAATATAATTAAAGTGTATAAAATCTTATTCATATAGGTTGTATATAATGACTTTAGTATATAAAGTAAATAACATGAAAAGATAGAATTATTAAGGAAAAATGAAGATAAAAACTGATAAAATCTATTCTCCTAACTTTAATCTAAAAAAACGAAAATTAAGTCAAATTAAGTATATTATTATTCACTATACCGGAATGGTAAATGAGAAAAAGGCCATAGAAAAATTGACAAATATACAATCTGAGGTTGCTTGTCATTATTTCATTAAAGCTAATGGAGGAATAATAAAAATGGTTCCTGAATTATACTCCGCTTGGCATGCTGGTAGATCATATTGGAAAAATTTAAAATCTCTTAACAAAGTTTCCTTAGGCATTGAGATTAGCAATCCAGGTCATAACTTTGGTTATAAAAACTTCAAAAAAAATCAAATAACATCTCTTATTAATTTGATCAAATTAATGAAAAAAAAATTTAAGATTAAAAGTGAAAATATTTTGGGTCATTCAGATATTTCTCCAAAAAGAAAAAAAGACCCGGGTGAAAAGTTTCCTTGGAAATTACTAGCTAAAAAAAAACTTGCAATATGGCATAAAGTTAGTGACAAAACGTTAAAAGCAAAAAGGGGACTGAAGTGCAATACCTTAGAAATACAACAATTTAAAAAACAAATGAAAAAAATTGGTTATAGAAAAGCTAACCTAAAAACTATTACGTTAGCTTTTCAGAGGAGGTTTAGGCCTCAGTTAATCAATGGTTTGATCGATAAAGAATCCTTTATTATTAGCAAAAATATTGTTTTTAAGTGATTTTTTTCTTGAATTATTTCATTCTATTAATAAATTGCTATTGCCAGACAAATGACTTATCGCTTTAAAAATGTTTTTTAAAGAGGAAAGTCCGGGCTCTATGAGGACACAGTGCCAGGTAATACCTGGCGGGGGCGACCCTAGGGACAGTGCCACAGAAAATAAACCGCCTCAACAAGGCAAGGGTGAAAAGGTGTGGTAAGAGCACACCGGTT